>Ga0209398_1000056_pt1 | contig 90320 bp, 88 predicted proteins | sample AshMeaBigSpring_FD_184125 | JGI IMG/M metagenome (GOLD analysis project Ga0209398, IMG submission 184125) | Groundwater microbial communities from Big Spring, Nevada to study Microbial Dark Matter (Phase II) - Ash Meadows Big Spring (SPAdes)... | ecosystem: Environmental > Aquatic > Deep...
CAGCCCTCAGAGAATGGGCCTACGCGCGTGCATACCAGAGCTCAGATCAACGAAAACAGCACCTGCCAGACTGGACCCATATGTACAATTGGCATCGGCCGCACGGCAGCTTAAACTCAAAGCCACCCATCAGCCGCCTCAATCTAAAAGAGGACAACCTGTTGAGGCTCCACATCTAGAGCACGTTTGGTTTTGATGGAATCAAAACCGTGCTCTAGCAGGCTGTTGGAAAAGGTGGTTCCTGTCCCCGTCATTGCGAGCGCGAGCGAAGCGTGGCGGGAAGCAATCCAGACTTTCTTCCGCTTTTTACCACCTCTGCGGATAGCGGCGGAATTTTATCTGGATTGCCACGTCGCTCCGCTCCTCGCAATGACAGCCTCAGCGTTTTTCAGCAACGCCCCAGAGCAGGCTCCGGTTTCCCGCTCGCAGCGACGCATCACCATGCTACGCTGCGTCGGGAATGACACCGGAAACGTCGGGAATCGATAAAAACGCCGCCTCCAGCAGCGCCATCACCTCACCGGGCGCATCACTCGTCACCGCCTTTTCGCGCGTTGCGAGCGCCTCACAGCCGCCAAGCCGCGCCGCCTCCTCCATATAGGCCGCGACGTGTTTGCGCGCGTGCCGCACGCCCTGCGCCACGCCAAACGCCGCGATCAGGCTTTCATAATGCAGGCGAATGGCGCTGATCATCATCGCCTTTGTTGGCAATATCGCGCGTTGACCCGCGAGATGGCGCGCGATCTCACCCACCAGCCAGGGCCGCCCCAAGGCCGCGCGGCCGATCATCACGCCATCCGCGCCCGATTGTGCGAGCGCCGCGCGCGCCTCGGCAAGGCTCGTGATATCGCCATTGACGATGAGGGGCAGCGTGGTTGCCGCCTTCACCCCGGCTACAGCGCGCCAATCCGCCTTGCCTTTGTAAAATTGCGCCCGCGTGCGGGCATGCACCGTGAGCATGGAAAGCCCCGCCCCCTCCGCCCGGCGCGCGAGTTCGCCCGCGTTGCGGCTCGCATCATCCCAGCCGAGACGCATCTTCAACGTCACGGGGATGGAGACCGCCCCCCGCACGGCCTCGATGAGGCTTTGCGCGTGGTCAAGGTCACGCATCAAAGCCGAACCCGCCCAGCCATTCACCACCTTTTTGGCGGGACAGCCCATATTGATATCGATGATCGCGGCGCCCGAAGCCTCCGCCACCTTCGCGCCTTCCGCCATGGTTTTTGCGGTGCAGCCCGCAAGCTGCACCACATGCAAAGCGATACCCGCGCCTTCCGCGCGCAAAAACGCCTCCGCCGCGCCAAAAGCGAGCTGATCCGCCGCCACCATCTCGCTCACCACGAGCGAGGCGCCAAAATCCTGCGCGATGCGGCGAAAGCCGTGATCCGTCACGCCCGACATCGGCGCGAGGAGAGCGGCACCCTCAACACGATGCCCGCCAATCAGGAGATGCGAGGGAGAATGCATCATCATGCCTGTTTTTTATGCAGATTGCTGCAATCGAACGCTTGGTCACTCGACGACATGCTTTCCTTACACGATGCCTGCCTCTCGCAAAAGCGAAGCGGGCCGGATTTATGACGCCAGGCGCCCCCTCACCGCCCTCGCTTTGCTCGGGCACCTCTCCCCGCAAGCGGGGAGAGGTGGGAGCTGAACCTGACGCGCTTTCATTCCATACCCGAGCAAGACATGGCTCCCTGCCTCTCCCCTCCGGGGAGAGGGTGGCTGAGCGAAGCATCTTGATGCGGAGCGAAGCCGGGTGAGGGGAAAGCCATCGCACAGCACAGGCTTGACCTTGGCGCAGGAAGCGGAAACAACACGATGATAAGGAGAGTTCATGGCAAATCTCGCGCATGTGGCGATGCTGGTTGTGGCGGCGGGGCGCGGCGCGCGCATGGGTGTGGGTGCGCCCAAGCAATATCGCCCGCTTGGCGCGCGGCCCGTTCTCGCCGAAACCCTCGCGCGCGCGGCTCTGGCCGAGATCAACCCCATCCTTACGCTCATTCACGCGGATGATGGCGATGCCTATGCCGAGGCCGCACGCCTCAGCAATGTTGCACCAACGCGGCTCAGAAGCGCAACGGGCGGGGCGAGCCGGCAGGCCTCCGTGCGGCTGGGGCTAGAGGCTTTGGCGGCGGCGGGCTTTCCTGCGGATGGGCTCGTTCTCATCCATGACGCCGCTCGGCCCTTTCTCAACGAGGCGGTTTTGCTGCGCGCGATTCTCGCCGGTGCGCGGCATGGCGCAGCGATTCCCGTTCTGCCGGTCGCCGATACGCTGGCAACGCTCGATGAAGCGGGCATGCTCGCCACCAACCCGGACAGAGCCAGCATGCGCATCGTGCAGACGCCGCAGGTGTTCCGCTTCGGGCTTATTCACGCCGCGCATCAGAGGTTCAAGGTGCAGGATGGGTTTACCGATGATGCGAGCCTTGCTTGCGCGGCGGGGCATGATGTTGCGACCTTCGCGGGCGACGCCGACCTCTTCAAGATCACGCTTGAGGCTGACCTCGCCCGCGCCACTCTTCTGCTTCAGGCCGGGCAAAGCGAAAGCCGCAGCGGCATCGGCTATGACGTTCATGCCTTCACGGAGGGTGACCACGTGATGCTCGGCGGCGTGAAAGTGCCGCATAATCGCGCGCTGCTTGGCCATTCGGATGCCGACCCGGTTTTGCATGCGCTGACCGATGCTTTGCTTGGAACGATTGGCGATGGCGATATCGGCGTGCATTTCCCGCCCTCGGATGAGAAGTGGCGCGGCGCACCCTCGCGCGTCTTTCTGGAAGAAGCAGCGCGGCGCGTTCTCGCGGCAGGCGGGCGCATCCTCCATGTCGATACGATGATTTTATCGGAAGCCCCGAAAATCGGCCCGTATCGCGCCGCGATCACGGGCAAGATCGCGGAGATTCTCGGGCTTTCCGAGGGGCATGTCGGCGTGAAGGCGACGACGATGGAAGGCCTCGGCTTCATCGGCCGCCGCGAGGGCATCGCCGCTCTGGCCATCGCCACCGTCCAGTTCGGGAGGGGGTGATGGTGTCAACCGCTGCACTGGCACGCGCCGTTCTCGCCGCCGCACGCGCGGCGGGGTTGACGATCACGACCGCTGAATCCTGCACCGGCGGCATGGTTGCCGCCGCGCTGACCGCGATTCCCGGCGCGTCCGACGTGGTGGATCGCGCATTCGTCACCTATTCCAACGCCGCAAAAACCCAAATGCTCGGCGTGCCGGAAGCCATGCTCAAGGCGCATGGCGCGGTTTCCGCCGAGGTCGCGGGCGCGATGGCGGAAGGTGCGCTCCGGGTATCCGGCGCGGGGCTGAGCGTCGCCATCACCGGCATTGCCGGGCCGGGCGGGGGCAGCGCAGAAAAGCCGGTTGGGCTGTTGCATTTTGCCGCCGCCAGCCAATCCGGCGCGGTGAACAGGCTGGAGCGGCGATACGATCCTGCGCTCTCGCGCAGCGCCATCCGCCGCGCGGCGACGCGTGATGCGCTGGTTTTGCTGCTGGATATGGCGCGCGGCGAGAATCGGGCGGTTGCGTAAGGCTGGATTGCTTCGTCAGCCTTCGGCCTCCTCGCAATGACGATGGAGTATTTCAACCTCACCGCCGCGCCAGAGCATCCGCCCGCGCTTCAAACGCCTCGGCCATTTTGCGGAACACCTTCTCGAACACCGCCCCGGCCAGCATCTGGAAGGCGCGGCTTTTGAACTCGTAATCGATGAAAAATCTCACATCCGTTTTGCCATCAGGCCGCGCGGCAAAGCTCCAGCGGTTTTCGAGATGCTTGAACGGCCCATCAACATAAGTGACCCTGATGGCATGGTGCGGTTCATCCAGCTCCACGCGGGTGGTGAACACCTCGCGGATCATCCTGTAGCCGATCGCCATATCCGCGATGAGGGTTGTGCCCCCCTCCCCCTCCGAGCGGCGGCGGATGACAAGGCTCTCGCACATCGGCACGAATTCGGGGTAGCGCTCGATATCCGCAACGAGCGCGAACATCACCTCCGGCGCGTGCGTAACGATGCGGGTGGTTGCAAACCGGGGCATCAGCGCGCCTTGCGCTCCGCCCTTGCGGCCTGCATCCTTGCGAAATCCTCCCCCGCATGATGCGAGGAGCGCGTGAGCGGCGAGGCTGAAACCATCAGAAACCCCTTGGTATAGGCGATGGTTTCCAGCCCCTTGAATTCATCCGGCGGCACGAAGCGCATCACGGCATGGTGCTTCTTCGTCGGCTGGAGATATTGCCCGATGGTGAGAAAATCCACATCCGCAACGCGCAGATCATCCATCACCTGCAACACCTCGTTGCGCGCCTCCCCCAGCCCGACCATGATGCCGGATTTGGTGAAAATGGTGGGGTCAAGCGCCTTCACGCGCTCCAGCAGCCGGATGGAGTGGAAATACCGCGCGCCGGGCCGCACCGTGAGGTAATGCGAGGGCACGGTTTCAAGGTTGTGGTTGAAGACATCGGGCTTCGCCGCCACCACCTCTTCCAAAGCGCCGTCCTTCCGCAGAAAATCCGGCGTCAGGATTTCAATGGTGGTTTTGGGCGCAGCGGCACGAATGGCGCGGATGGTGGCAGCGAAATGCGCCGCACCGCCATCCTTCAAATCATCCCGGTCCACCGAGGTGATGACAACATGATGAAGCCCGAGCCTGGCCACGGCCTCGGCGACATAGGCAGGCTCAGCGCCATCAAGCGCGGCAGGCATGCCGGTTTTGACATTGCAGAAGGCACAGGCGCGGGTGCAGGTATCCCCCATGATCATGAAGGTCGCGTGCTTCTTCTCCCAGCATTCGCCGATATTGGGGCAGCCCGCTTCCTCACACACCGTGACGAGGTTGTGCTGTTTCACGATCGCCCGCGTCTCGACGTAAGCGGGCGAGCCGGGCGCTTTCACGCGGATCCAGTCCGGCTTTTTGCTGACGGCATTATCCGGCTTATGCGCCTTTTCCGGGTGGCGCGGAGTTCCGGCAGAGCGTTTGCGCGGATCATTATTCAGAAGGTCAATAACCGCCATATTGCCGCCTCAAGCCTTTCATTCCAGATAAGGGCGGAACAGCAAAACGGCAAGGTGGAATCGATGGTCAATCCATTACCCTCGATACCACCCCGAGCCACGCATCATTTGCCGACGAACAGGCCAACTCCCAAGGTGACGATACCCCCGAACGCGGCTGCGGCCAGGGCGTCATAAACCGGCTTGTAGAAAACCCAATCCATCCAGGAGAAAAAAAGCTGCCCGAACACCGACGCGAAGACGGCAACGATAAGATTGACAAACACACCACCGCGACCGGCCATAAGAATGGTTGCCAGAATGCTGGCAACACAACTGAAAATGACGGTCAGCAGAACGGGGTTGATATTCGACATGCGGTATCTCCAACATGAGGCTCCGGCGCGACGAAAGACACTCAAAGCGAAGCAATAAACAAAAACACGCCTGTAGAATAGCAGGAGAGGGTATAAAACTTCTTTCCAACCGTTTTATGATCGTCGCGTCGCTGGTGCCTTTCCTGCTGCCGGGTTTATGGGTCACCGGGGCAAGCCCGGCGATGAGAAAAGGGCCGGGTCAAGCCGGTGATGACAAAAGCAATCACGCATTGAGCACTTTGCCATAGGCATCGAGTATCTAGCCAGCTACAATTTCTAACTGTCACTCAACTGGGCTTGTAATAGGGTCGCAAGATAAGCTTCCATTTCAGAAAAATCGAGGTCACCGCCATCCCAAGCAATATCTGCGGCCTTTAAAGCTGCCTCATAACCTGCTCGATTGTCTCTAATTCTTTCTGGTATAATCTTTCGTCCGGGCAAGATCATGCCCGCTCGCACACAAAGGAGATAATAACATGTAGCGCGCGCTGTTCTTCCGTTTCCTTCAACAAAAGGATGTATCCAGTTCAAGCGCCAAAGCCCATATGCTGCTAGCTCTGTTGGTTTCCAAATATACCAATTTTCTTGGACTGTAGATATAAATCTATCCATCCAATCATTTACTTTAGTGAAGTGTGGCGGGCGGTGATCGCCAACATAAATAGGTTCTTCTCTAAACCGTCCACCAAATTGAGATATATTTGCGACAGCAACGTGATTGAGGGCCCAAAGCATGTATTTGTCAAAAGCGACAGGACCTCGCTTCAAACCAATTTCCATACAATTGGTAAGCAGCTCATACTGCCGGTTGAGATTTTGTTCTTGAATTCGATCCCATAGATATTGGTCTTCATGCTCCAGCACAAACATGCCGAGCCCCTCTCATTTTAAAAATCACGCAGCGTCGGATGTAACTCGAATACGACCAGCAGATATCCGGGCGGATGCTTTCGTAATCCTTGATCCCTTTGGTGCGTTTCCGTAGACGAAACTTGCCATTTGCTCTCTCAGCATTTCATCCGTCACAACGACTTGCTTTGCATGCTCCAGCAATGCGTCAAGTTCTGGGCGATCGGGCGCCCGCTTGAGCGCTGATTTGCGTTCGGCCATGGTGTTTGCTCCTCCGTTGATGAGACTCAAACGTTACAGAATCTCTGGTTACCATCAATTCAATTTCGTTTCGTTTTTTTGATGGCGTTAAGGTGATGCAACGATACCACCCCTCACGCATTGAGCACTTTGCCATAGGCATCGAGCACGCTTTCCTTCATCATTTCCGAAAGCGTGGGGTGCGGGAAGATGGTGTGCATCAAATCTTCCTCGGTGGTTTCAAGGTTCATGGCCACCACATAGCCCTGGATCAGCTCCGTCACCTCCGCGCCCACCATATGCGCGCCGAGAAGCTGGCCGGTTTTCGCGTCGAAAATCGTTTTCACGAGGCCGTTATCCTCGCCCAGCGCAATCGCCTTGCCATTCGCGGCGAAGGAGAAGCGCCCCACCTTGATGGCATGCCCCGCCGCCTTGGCCTTCTCCTCGGTGAGGCCGACGCTCGCCACCTGCGGGTGGCAATAGGTGCAGCCGGGGATTTTTGCCTTGTCCATCGGGTGAACAGGAAGGCCCTTGATATGCTCGACGCAGATCACCCCCTCATGCTCCGCCTTGTGCGCGAGCATGGGCGGCCCCGCGACATCGCCAATCGCATAAAGGCCGGGGATATTGGTGCGGCCGTAACCGTCGATCACCACGCAGCCGCGCTCGGTCTTCACGCCCAAAGCCTCAAGCCCAAGGCCTTCGATATTGCCGACAACGCCCACAGCGGAAATCATGCGCTCGGCGGTGATGGTTTTTTTCGCGCCCTTCTCGTCCTCAACCGTTGCGGTAACGCTGTTAGCGCCCTTTTCCACCTTCACCACCTTGGTGTTGGTGAGGATCGTCATGCCCTGTTTCTCGAAGGCCTTGCGGGCGATGGCGGAGATCTCGGCATCCTCCACCGGCATCACCTGCCCCATCACCTCGACGACCGTCACCTCCGCGCCCATGCTGCGATAAAACGAGGCGAATTCGATGCCGATCGCGCCCGAGCCCATGACGATGAGGGATTTCGGCATGGCGGGCGGCACCATCGCCTCGAAATACGTCCAGATCAACTTGCCATCGGGCTCGATGCCGGGCAAAGCGCGCGGGCGGGCGCCGGTGGCGATGATGATATGCTTTGCTGAATAGGTGCCCGGCCCGAGCGTGCCCTTCGGCACCGGGTGCTGCGGCTGAACCGCCGGTTTCGTGGCGGCGGCAACCACAACCTCGCCGGGTTTCGTGAGCTTCGCCTCCCCCCAGATGACATCGACCTTGTTCTTCTTCATCAGGTAGCCGATGCCGCCATTAAGCCGCGCCGAGACCCCGCGCGAGCGTTTGACCACATCCGCCATGTCAAACCCGATCTTTCCCTCGATTTTCAGGCCATAATCCTTCGCGTGCTGCGCAAAATGATAAATCTCCGCCGAACGCAGCAGCGCTTTTGTGGGAATGCAGCCCCAGTTGAGGCAGATGCCGCCCAAGTGCTCACGCTCGATGATCGCGGTCTTGAACCCAAGTTGCGCCGCCCGAATGGCGGTGACATAGCCGCCGGGGCCGGAACCGATGATGAGAATATCATATTGCGCCATCGGGGTTCCCCATGTTCAGTCTCACGGCGTGCAACGCTTCATGTTCTTATGCGTGAAGCTGTAGAACAGCTTCATCATGCCTTCAAAGCAGCATTGAACCTGCTTGATATCAAATCACGCGAAAAGCATCGTGTAGATTTGATCCTTCAAGGTCAAGCGCGTCTTGCGCAGCTTTTCCATTTCAAAATCATCCATCGGCTCGATATTGGTTTCCGCGCGGTGGATCTGCCGGTTCAGCGTGTGATACTCCTCCGCCAGTCTGGCGAAATGCGCGTTATGGGTTTTGAGCGCGGTGATTTTTTCAGCGTGTTCGGGAAACTCGTCATGGAGTTCATGCGGGGTATGGGACATCGGCTTTTCCTTTTCGGCGTTACCCCGCTTTTATAAACGAGGCTTTCATGAAACCTGTTGCGGCAGGTCAATCCTGAACGCCCTTAGAGCATTTTCCGATCAAGTGGTTGCCGGTTGATCGAAGAAAATGCGATAAAAACAAGAAGATAGAGCGGCCGACCTGATTCAATCAGGTCGGAAACCGCTCTAGCCAATCCTTGTTCCTTCCACATTGAGTAATTCCCGTATCACCGGCGCGAGCGCCACGCCGATCGCGCGGGTGTTTTTCGCATCAAGATGGATGCCATCAACGGGTGAAGCCGTAGCAATGGGCGCGGCATCGAAAAAATGCACCCCCATTTCCGCAGCCAAGCCCATGTAAAGCGGCGCGATGGCGCGGGATTGGTTGACGCCATCCGGCACGATGCGGGTGAAAAATGGATCCGCACTCGGCACGATATGAGGCGGCGCAATAATGAGGATTTTGGGCGGCAGAACCCCCGGCATGCGCGGCGCATGGCGCTGCGTTATCTCGATGAGCCGCCGTATGCCCTGCAAGGCCGCCACCGCCGCGCCGCAAATCGTCACCTGCAAATCATTAGTGCCGAGAAACAGGATAACCGCATCGAGCGGCGCATGCGCATAAAGCGCAGTGGGCAGGGTTTGAGCCCCGTTCCTGTCACAATCTGCCAGAGCCGTGGAATAGGCGGTGGTGCGGCCGCGCAAGCCGTCGCTGATGATGTGAAACTCCGGCCCCAGCAGCGCCGCCATCACCTCCGGCCAGCGATCCTCGCGTGCATGCCGCGTGCCCGGCTGATCGGGGTTCGACCCCCAGGTGATGCTGTCTCCGTAGCAGAGGATGGTTTTCATGTGAGGTTATTTTGCTTTGACGAGCGCTTCTATCTGATGCTCCAGAGCAACAATGCGTTCCTCAAAATCACCGATTACCATTTTCGACATCATGGTGTCGGCGGTCAGCGCGTTGCGATAGGATTTCTGCGCAGCCTCAATTTTATCAAGCCGCATATCAACTTTATCAAGCCGCATATCAACCTGGTTGAAGCGTGTGCGCACCTCGTCACGTATATCGCGCAAAAGGGGGAGAATCATATCCTTGGGTTCAGACATGGCACACCTTTAGGTTTTTTTCGACTGCATTACAGCTTCACATCCTGAAACTGGAGTGAAAAGAGATAGGTCTTCAATGTTAAGTTGGGAATGAGCTGCGCGGCAGCAAGTGTCTGTTCTGAAAACTCGCCTGCAATAAGGATTGACCTGACATGTTCGATCTAATGACGTTCTGACTTAAGGGCATGAGCGTAACCTAGAACCTGCTCAATAGCGCCTTTTGGGCAACGACCAGCCTTGAGTTCAATCACAACATGATGACCTTTCTCATCCCGCGCGAGAATATCAATTCGCCCTGTGGAAACGGATTGTTCTCTCCCTCCATCAGCCTCCGCCAAGCCTGCTTCAAGCTGATGCAACTGCCGTCGTGCCGCTGCTTGCATATCCTTCTCAAGATTGAAGACGGATACTTGCGGTTCAGATGAAGCTGCTATGCTCAATACTTCCAAAGGCTCGTCGTTATCATTGTTATGAAACTCGATATATTTTTTCACAACGGAACGAATATCAGATGGCCGGGAGTCCCGCTCTTCAGAAAGATTTTTTGCCCAATTTGACAGTGAATAACTGCCCTCTTTTGATAAAAATTCATCCGCGCCTTCGAGCCCCTCTTCTTTGAGAAGCCGATCAGCTCTATTGAGGATAGATATATATGATGCTTGTGTAGCTCCCCCAAAGCCACTCACAGAACGCATATAGTCTTTGAATGCATCAGTTCGGATCATTTTACACCAGCATCCCCATCGGGTTTTCGATATAGCGCTTGAAGGCGGCCATGAGTTCCGCGCCAAGCGCGCCATCCACCGCGCGATGGTCGGTCGAAAGCGTCACGCTCATCACCGTCGCCACGGCAAGCTGGCCAGCCTTCACCACCGCGCGCTGCTCGCCCGCCCCCACGGCAAGAATGGTGGCATGCGGCGGATTGACGATGGCGGCGAAATCCTTCACCCCGAACATGCCAAGGTTCGAGACCGCTGTTGTGCCGCCCTGATATTCTTCCGGCTTCAGTTTCCGCGCTTTCGCCCGCGCCGCTAAATCCTTCATCTCGTTCGAGATGGTGGAGAGGGTTTTGTGGCACGCATCGCGGATGATGGGCGTGATCAACCCGCCGGGGATCGACACCGCCACCCCGACATCGGCGTGTTTATGGTGCAGCATCGCGCCATCCGTCCAGCTTACATTGGCGTCCGGCACGGCTTTGAGCGACAGGGCAAGCGCCTTGATCACCATATCATTGACCGAAAGCTTGTAGGCGGGTTTGCCATCATGCAGCGGCGCGGCCTTGTTGATCTGCTCGCGCAAGGCAAGCAGCGCATCAAGCTCGCAATCAATCGTGAGGTAGAAATGCGGCACGCTCTGCTTGGCTTCGAGCAGGCGGCGGGCAATGGTTTTCCTCATCCCGTCATGCGGAACCTCGGTATAGGAGCCTTCCGCGAAGAGCTTCTTCACCGCCTCGGCAGACATGCCGGAGGGGGCGCCGGCTGCCTGAGAGGCTGGCGCAGCGGATGCGGGAACCGGCGCAGCCGCGCCCGGCATCGGGATGATTTTCGCGCTGCCCGGCGCGCCTGCCTTGGCGGCCTCGACATCGGCCATGACGATGCGGCCATGCGGGCCGGAACCAGAAAGCACGGCAAGGCTGATGCCCGCATCCCTCGCGATGCGCTTGGCGAGCGGGGAGGCAAAAACCCGCCCGGCGGCGGCTGCCCCCTCACCGGCTGCTTTCGCAGTCCCCTCTCCCCCAAGGGGAGAGGCAGGAGCCTCGACGGCGGCCTTTATTGCCTCTCCCCTCTGGGGAGAGGGTGGCGCGGATAGGACGTCTGAAGGACGTCCGTCCGAAAGACGGACTATCGCGCCGGGTGAGGGGGCAGCGACAGCCTTCGCATCCTCCCCCTCTGCCGCGATCACCCCGATCACGGCATTCACCGCAACGTCTTCGGTGCCCGCTTGAATGATGATCCTGGCGAGGATGCCTTCATCCACCGCCTCGACCTCCATCGTCGCCTTGTCGGTCTCGATCTCGGCGATAACATCGCCGGATTTGATCGTGTCCCCCTCCTTTTTCAGCCATTTGGCGAGGTTGCCCTTTTCCATCGTGGGCGAGAGCGCGGGCATGAGGATGTTGATCGGCATGGGGGTCAACCTTCGGAAGGAGTGTCAGATAAGATGTCATCAAAGGGAAAGAGAACCGAAAGAGGAAAGGAAATCGCTTCAAAAGGAGGAAGACACACAGCATTTTCTCCCGCAGCAACCCCTTCCAAAACCCAATGCGCACCGGAAAGACTGAACGCTTCAAGAAGCTGGGCGAGAGGATCAAGCAACCAGAGAAACGATACACCGGCGGATGCATAAATCCGGCGCTTGATGCCGCGATCATAGCGCTCCGTGCCGGGAGAAAGCACTTCGCACACCCAATCAGGCGCAATATCGATATAGGCCGTTTGCGGCGCTCTGGAGAGGCGCTCACGTCGCCACACGGCAATATCCGGCACAATCACGTCAAAACCCAGATGGAGTTCAGGCTCGGCGAGAAAAATCCAGCCACCTCCTCCCGGCCCACCCAGCATGGGCCCCGAGACCTCCCGCCCGAGAGCAAGAGCTGCCGCCGCATGCCTTGGTGCCGGGCGCGGATGCGTGACCAATTCGCCCGCGAGAATCTCCGCCACGAGATGCGGCGGCACGGCCTCAAGCTCGGCATAGGTCGCGGGTTTTTTCGATGGGTTGGGCATGGTGATGATCCTGCCTTCGTCGCCCCTATCGATAACACACAGCCTTTGCCGCCGCGATCACCTCGCCCACATTCGGCAAGGCGAGCTTTTCGAGGTTTGCGGCGTAAGGCATCGGCACATCCTTGCCGGTGATGCGGATGACGGGCGCGTCGAGATAATCAAACGCCTCTTCCATGATGCGCATGCCGATTTCCGCCGTGACGCCGGATTGCGGCCAGCCTTCCTCGATCGCCACGCAGCGGTTGGTTTTCTGCACAGAGCGAATGACAGTCGCCATATCCATCGGGCGGATGGTGCGAAGGTCGATCACCTCCGCCTCGATCCCCTCCCCCGCGAGCGCGTCTGCCGCCTTCAGGGCATAGGTCATGCCGATGCCGAAGGTGACGAAGGTCACATCCCTGCCCACGCGCGCCACCTTCGCCTTGCCGATGGGCACCACCCAGTCATCCATCTTGGGCACATCAAAACTCTGCCCGTAGAGGATTTCGTTTTCAAGGAAGATGATGGGGTTGTCATCGCGGATCGCGGCCTTGAGCAGCCCCTTCGCATCCGCCGCCGAATACGGCATCACCACCTTGAGGCCGGGGATTTGTGAATACCACGCCGCGTAATCCTGGCTGTGCTGGGCGGCCACGCGCGCGGCAGCGCCGTTCGGGCCGCGAAAGACGATCGGGCACCCCAATTGCCCGCCCGACATATAGAGCGTTTTCGCCGCTGAATTGATGATATGGTCAATCGCCTGCATGGCGAAGTTGAAGGTCATGAACTCGACGACGGGGCGCAAACCGGTGAGAGCCGCGCCAACACCCACCCCGGCAAAGCCATGCTCGGTGATGGGGGTGTCGATGACGCGCCTGTCACCGAATTCGGCGAGCAAACCCTGCGTCACCTTATACGCGCCCTGATATTCCGCGACCTCCTCGCCCATGACGAACACGGCGTCATCACGCCGCATTTCCTCCGCCATCGCGTCGCGCAACGCCTCGCGCACCGTGGTTTTCACCATCTCGGTGCCGGGCGGGATTTCCGGAGCGGTGTCGTGGGAGCGGGGGGCAGCGGGGATCGTCCCTCCCCCTTGCGGGGAGGGAAGTGGCACAGCCGCAGGGAGGGGGGCAGATGCGGGGGAAGTCCCCCCACCGGCTGCTTGCGCAGCCACCTCACCCGCAATTGGGAGGGAGGACGGGGCGTGCATCCCTCCCCCTTGCGGGGAGGGTGACGCCGCAGGCGTCGGGAGGGGGGCATTCGCATCCTCGCCCTCTGCCATGATGATGGCGATTTTTGTGTTCACGGCCACGTTCTCGGTGCCGTCCGCGACGAGGATTTTAGCGAGAATGCCCTCATCCACCGCCTCGACCTCCATCGTCGCCTTGTCGGTCTCGATCTCGGCGATCACATCACCGGATTTGATGACGTCCCCCTCTTTTTTCAGCCATTTCGCAAGCGTGCCGCTTTCCATGGTGGGGGAGAGCGCGGGCATCAGAACATCAATCGGCATGGGAACTCTCGTCTTGAAAAGGCGTCTGAACAAAAACGGCGAATAGGCCAGTGCCCGTGTGGCTTACTTGACGATATCCGTCCAAAGCTCGGCGACATCCGGCTCCGGGTCGACGGTCGCGAATTCGGCCGCCTCATTCACCACGCGGCGGATATCGGCGTCGATCTTCCTGATCTCGTCTTCCGAAACCTTGTGCACACCCAGAAGCCGCGCCCGCACCTGCTCGATGGGGTCGTGGTCGGTCTTCATCTTCTCGACCTCGTCCTTCGAGCGGTATTTCGCGGGGTCGGACATGGAATGCCCGCGATAGCGATAGGTCTGCATTTCGAGAATATACGGCCCCTTGCCGGAGCGCGCATGCTCGATGGCGCGCAAACCGGCGGCGTAAACCGCGCGCACATCCATGCCATCCACCTGCTCGCCGGGGATGTTGAAGGAGACGCCGCGTTTTGAAAAATCCTGCTGCGCCGAGGCGCGCGACACCGAAGTGCCCATGGCGTAGCGATTGTTTTCGATCACATAGACAACCGGCAGGCGCCAAAGCTCCGCCATGTTGAAGCTTTCATAGACCTGGCCCTGGTTCGCCGCGCCATCGCCGCAATAGGCAAGGCTGACATTGCCATTGGCGCGGTAGCGATTGGCGAAGGCAAGCCCGGTGCCGAGCGCCATCTGCGCGCCGACAATGCCATGCCCGCCGTAAAAATGCTTCTCGCTCGAAAACATGTGCATCGAGCCGCCTTTGCCGCGCGAATAGCCGCCTTGCCGCCCGGTGAGTTCCGCCATCACGCCCTTGGCGTCCATGCCGCAGGCCAGCATATGGCCATGGTCGCGATAGCCGGTGATGACCTGATCCCCCAGTTTCGTCGCCATCTGCATGCCGATGACAACCGCCTCCTGCCCGATATAAAGATGGCAGAACCCGCCGATCAAACCCATGCCGTAAAGCTGGCCCGCCTTTTCCTCGAAACGCCGGATCATCAGCATTTCATGATAGGCGCGCATATCCTCGGCACGGGTGAAAGCCGCCGGGCCTTTTCGGGCGGGCGCAGATACTGATTTTGCAGACGCTGCCTTTGCCGACGCGGCTTTGGCCGGTTTTTCCTTTTGCGGTGCAGATATGGTTCTGGCGGCGTTTGATGCCATGACATCCCCTTGCGTGAAGACCGTTTCAACCCGTGAAGCGCGCTTGACCGCGCGTTTGTCTTATAAATTAAACTAACGGATTATGGCAGAAAGGCCAGAGGCAAAAAACGCCTGCAAAAAGAAAGGAGCCATGATTTTTTCGCATGACTCATGCAAAACAGCAAAAAATTGCTGCATTGCACAATTAAACTGAATGCTTCGCGGTATGAGGCCTGCGCAATGCGCATAACACCTCAGGGCTTGTCGAGCAGAATGACGACATCATTCTTGTGCGCCACACCCAGCATGGCGCGCAGGCGCTCATCGAGCAGATCACGGTCGATTTCCGGGCCGGATAATTGCGCCACCTTGCGCTCCCACGCCGTGCGTTCGGCCTTGAGGGTGGCGATTTCGCGGCTGATCGCGTCGGTTTTCTCGCGCGCCTCCTGCTTGGCGGCAAGCCCGCGATCACCCGTCTGCGCGGAAATGAGGAAATACCCCGTCGCGCTCCACATCGTAACGTGAAACGCCGCAAGAAACGCAAAGCGACGCTGGCGCGTATGGATGATCATGGCCCCTCCCCGCTTCATCAAAACGAAGCGGGGTTGAGTATCGCGCGGCAGGGTTAAGGATGAATTGCCGTTATGCCAGCGCTTTCAGCGCGCTGCGCCCGGCATAAAGCGCGGTATCGCCCAGTTCACCCTCGATGCGCAGAAGCTGGTTGTATTTCGCGGTTCTGTCCGCCCGCGCGAGCGAGCCGGTCTTGATCTGCCCGCAATTGGTTGCAACCGCGAGATCAGCGATGGTTGCATCCTCGGTTTCGCCGGAGCGATGGCTCATCACCGCGCGATAGCCCGCGCGCTGCGCCATCTCGACCGCGAGAAGCGTTTCCGTCAGCGAGCCGATCTGGTTGACCTTGACGAGAATGGCGTTAGCGGTTCCAGAGCGAATGCCGCGATCAAGCCTTTCGACATTGGTGACGAAGAGATCATCGCCCACAAGCTGGCATTTGGAGCCGATGCGGTCGGTCAGGAGCGTCCAGCCCTCCCAGTCATCCTCGGCCATGCCGTCTTCGATGGAGATGATGGGGTAATCCGAAACCAGTTTCTCAAGATATTTCACTTGGGCTTTGATATCGCGCTTCTTTTTTTCACCATGATACTCATAGACGCCGCTAGCGAAAAACTCGGTCGCCGCGCAATCGAGCGCGATGGCGATATCTCCGTCGCGCCCCGGCTTATACCCCGCCTTTTCAATCGATTGCATAATGAAATCGAGCGCGGCGGGCGCAGAAGCAAGGTTCGGTGCAAAGCCGCCCTCATCGCCCACATTGGTGTTATGGCCCTTATCCTTCAGCGCCTTTTTCAGGGTATGGAACACCTCCGCCCCCATGCGCAGGGCTTCGGCGAAGCTTGAAGCGCCAATCGGCATGATCATGAATTCCTGAAAATCAATCGGGTTATCGGCATGCGCGCCGCCATTGATGATGTTCATCATTGGCACCGGTAAAGCCCGCGCGCCAACCCCGCCGATATAGCGATAAAGCGGCAGGCCGCGTGCTTCCGCCGCCGCCTTGGCGACAGCCAGCGACACACCCAGAATGGCATTGGCCCCGAGCCTACCTTTGTTGGGCGTGCCATCGAGATCGATCATCACCTGATCAATCCCGATCTGATCCTCGGCATCCATGCCGATAATCGCGTCCGAAATCTCCGTCACGACATGCTCGACCGCCTTCTCCACGCCCTTGCCGAGGTAGCGCGCGCCGCCATCACGCAATTCCACCGCCTCATGCGCGCCGGTGGAAGCGCCGGAGGGAACGGCGGCCCGGCCGATCGACCCATCCTCCAGTTCGATATCCACCTCGACCGTCGGGTTGCCCCGGCTGTCGAGAATTTCGCGGGCAAGGATATCGACGATCAAGGTCATGGTGGAAATCTCCGTTGATTTAAACTAGATGCCGTCCTCTAGCCGGGTTTTATGACAAGGGGAATGCACGTGGCCGAAAAAATCGAAACGCTCCAGCTTGGCAAGGCCGCCGCCCTGCCCGCTTCGCCCGAAGAAGCGGTGCTCGACCGCGTGCCGAACCCGCATCCCGGCACGGATTACGTGGCGCGCTTCACCTGCCCGGAATTCACCTCGATTTGCCCCGTCACCGGCCAGCCTGATTTCGGCATTCTGGTGATGGATTATGTGCCCGGCGACTGGCTGGTCGAATCAAAATCGCTCAAGCTTTTCCTGGGGTCCTTCCGCAACCACGGCGCGTTTCACGAGGATTGTACGGTAGGCATCGGCAAGAAGCTGGTGGAGTTGCTCAAGCCGCGCTGGTTCCGCATCGGCGGCTATTGGTATGCGCGCGGCGGCATTCCCATCGATGTCTTCTGGCAAACGGGCGAGATGCCGAAAAACCTGTTCCTGCCGGATCAGGGCGTTCCGCCCTATCGCGGGCGGTGATTCATCTCCACCTGTCATGCAGCTCCCCCTGTCATGCAGTTCCACCTGTCATTCCCGGCGAAGCGCAGCGAAGACCGGGAATCCAGATTTTTTTCATGCTCAAAACAAAAGGATGGATTCCCGCTCGCGCTTTCAGCGCGTCGGGAATGACAGGTTGAGCAGCGGGAATGACAGGTGGAGCAGCGGGAATGGCAGGCGCTACCCCTTCGCCAACCTGTCAAACGCCAACAGCCGTTCGAGCAAGGCGGGCATGTCTGCGAGCGGGATCATGTTCGGCCCATCGGAAGGCGCAGAATCAGGCGCCTGATGCGTCTCGATGAAAAGCCCCGCGACGCCCACCGCAATCGCCGCCCGCGCCAGCACCGGCACGAATTCGCGTTGCCCGCCGGAGGATGCGCCCTTGCCGCCCGGCTGCTGCACCGAATGCGTCGCGTCGAAAATCACCGGGCATCGGCACTCCTCCGCCATGATCGGGAGCGCGCGAAAATCGCTCACCAGCGTGTTATAGCCGAAGGATGTCCCACGCTCGCAGGCCATGGCGCGATCATTCCCGGCATCGCGGATTTTCGCGATCACGTTTTTCATGTCCCAGGGCGCGAGGAACTGCCCCTTTTTCACGTTGATGGCGAGGCCGGTTTGCGCCGCCGCGACCAGAAGATCGGTTTGGCGGCATAAAAACGCCGGGATTTGCAGCATATCCACCGCGCCCTTGAGTTCGGCGCAGTGCCATGGCTCATGCACATCGGTGATGACGGGAAGGCCAAGATCGCGCCGGAGATCAGCGAAAATCGCCATCCCCTGCGCCATGCCGATGCCGCGCGCGGCCTTGCCTGACGTGCGGTTCGCCTTGTCGAACGAGGATTTATAGACAAGCCCGATGCCAAGCGTGCCGCAGATCTCTTTGAGCGCGCCCGCCATATCATAGGCGTGCTGGCGGCTTTCCATCTGGCATGGCCCGGCGATAAGCGCGAAGGGCAAACCATTGCCGAACCGAACAGAACCGACCGTGACAATGCTCATGCTGCCCCCTCGAACAGAATTGCCGTATTGCAAGCGGCATCGCCCGGCAGAACCAGCGCCACGCCATGGGCGTTGAGCGCGATGCCCGCCGCTTCAGCACGGGCTTGCAGCGTCGCGTGATCCACCCCACGGATGCCGAACCCGGCAAAAAGCGGGGTTGTCGCCAAAGGCGCGGCGATACCATAGCGAAACGAAAACCCCTCCGGCGTGAGGATTTCAATCACGCTTGCGCCATCCTTCGTTTCAATCTCGACCCCGAAGGAGGTGGCGCGCAAGCCCCGCTCCCCCACAAAGGCGGAAAGGAAAATATGATGATCAGACGGGTTTTCCGCAACCATCGTGACGCGCGAGAGGCAGCATGCCCCATTCTCATGATTTTGCGCCGGGTTTGACCAGAAATTCTCCGGAAAATGCTGCTGGCAGGTGAAAAATCCGGCTTCCGGCATCGCATCACTCGCTGCAAAGGCGAGGCTGAAGGCAACTCTCACCACGCTGCCATCCGGCCTTTGGCCTTCGCGCGAAAAATCGAACGGTGCGTAATCCCCCAGGCCATCCGCCTTGAAGGCCAGAGCATCGGCCCGCGCATCATCGCTCTTCAAAACCAGCATGGAAAGGCCCGTGCGCCGCGCCAAGCCATCCCGCACAAACGCGCCGAAGGAAAAATGCCCCGGCCTGTGCGCGGGGATCAACGCTTCATCCGCCACCGTAATCAGTTCGAGAAAGGTTTGATCCGAAAACTGGATGATGCGGTTCTGCGTGCCCCAGGGATGAGTATTGCGCGCGCCAATCGTAAAACCAAGGGCTGCAAAGCGCGCGCCCAGATCATCAAGGCCATGCGTGCCAATCACAAGATGATCAAGCGCGCGAACCATTACACGAGGCGGCTCTGCTCCACCGCAGCGGCGATGAAGCTGGCAAAAAGCGGGTGCGGCTCGAACGGGCGCGATTTTAGTTCCGGGTGATATTGCACGCCGATAAACCACGGATGATCCGGGTATTCCACGGTTTCGGGCAAGAGCCCATCGGGCGAGACGCCGGAAAAGAGCAACCCATTGGCTTCGAGCTTGTCCCGATAGGCCATATTGACCTCATAGCGGTGGCGATGCCGCTCCTCGATCGCAGGCGCGCCGTAAATCGAGGCGATGCGCGAATTGGCGGAAAGCTGCGCCTGATACGCGCCAAGCCGCATCGTTCCGCCGAGATCACCGCCCTTCTGGCGGATTTCAAGCTGGCCCTTGTTCATCCATTCGCGCATCTCGCCAATGACGGGAATGGCGCAGGCGCCGAATTCGGTAGAGGATGCGCCGGAAAGCCCGGCCAGATTGCGAGCCGCTTCCAGAACCGCCATCTGCATGCCGAAGCAGATGCCGAAATACGGCACCTTGCGTTCACGCGCGAAACGCGCCGCCTGGATTTTCCCCTCCGCCCCGCGATGGCCGAAGCCGCCCGGCACAAGAATGCCGTGAACATGCTCAAGATAGGCGGAAGCATCCTCCCGCTCGAAAATCTCACTGTCGATCCAGTCGAAATTCACCTTCACCCGGTTGGCGATGCCGCCATGATAAAGCGCTTCCATCAGCGATTTATAGGCATCCTTGAGGCCGGTATATTTCCCGACAATCGCGATCGTCACTGCGCCTTCCGGGTTGCGCAGGGTCTCGGCGATATGCTCCCAGCGCACAAGATCCGGCGTGCCCTCATGAGGCATGCCAAAGGCGCGCAGCACCTCCCTATCGAGCCCCTCGGCGTGATAGGCGAGCGGAACGGCGTAGATTTCATCGACATCCCGCGCCTCGATCACGGCAGAGGGGCGGACATTGCAGAAAAGCGCGAGCTTCTTGCGCTCACCTTCTGGAATGGGCCGATCACAGCGGCAGAGCAGGATATCCGGCTGGATGCCGATGGAGCGCAATTCCTGCACGCTGTGCTGCGTTGGCTTGGTTTTCAATTCCCCCGCGCTGGGGATGAAGGGCAAAAGCGTGAGATGGATGAAAACCGAATGCCCCTCGGGCAGATCATTCTTCAACTGGCGGATCGCCTCGAAGAACGGCAACCCCTCGATATCCCCCACCGTGCCGCCGATCTCGACCAGCACGAAATCATAGCCCTCATTGCCGGAGCGGACGAAATCCTTGATCGCATCCGTCACATGCGGGATGACCTGCACGGTCGCGCCCAGATAATCGCCCCGCCGCTCCCTGGTGATAATGTCCTGATAAATCCGCCCGGTGGTGATATTATCGGTTTTATCGGCCGAACGGCCGGTGAACCGCTCGTAATGGCCAAGATCAAGGTCGGTTTCCGCGCCGTCATCCGTCACGAACACTTCGCCATGCTGGTAAGGCGACATGGTGCCGGGGTCGACATTGAGATAGGGGTCGAGCTTCCGGAGCCGAACCTTGTAGCCCCGCGCCTGCAAAACCGCGCCGAGCGCTGCTGAAGCAAGCCCTTTGCCGAGTGAGGAGACCACGCCGCCTGTGATGAAGATATATCGCGTCATGGGATTTGATCTTTAGCGAAAATGGATGATTCGGCGCAACAAAAAACCGCCATCCACAGATGATTTGCCGTGGATGCGATGAGGCGCTGCTGGAAGCGATATTACGGTTTGGGCGCGGTGTTGTTCTGCTGCAGGTTCTGCAATTGCTCAAGCACATTCGGCGCGCCAGCGGGTGCGGCAGGTGCCGGCGCGTTCTGCTGGGGGGGCGCAGGCGCGCCGATCACGGATTTTGGCGCGGCATTGCGGGTCGCAACAATGGAAAGCGCGAGACTGGTGATAAAAAACGCCGCGCCCAGAATCGCCGTCATGCGGGTGAGAAGGTTCGCCTGCCCGCGCCCGGACATGAAGCCCGAGGGGCTGGACCCCATGCCAAGCCCACCCCCTTCGGAGCGCTGCAACATCACGGTGCCCGCAAGCGCAAGCACGATGACAAGATGAACGGCGATGAGAACGGTTTCCATAGGGCGACCCGAAAGCAGGAGAAAAAGAGCCAAGACAGGCTCTGCTGTCATTCCCGACGCGGCACAGCCGCGCGCGGGACACCAGCTTCTAAAGGCGAAACGGTTCAAGAGCAAGCCATGAAGGTAGCCGCACCCTGTCATTCCCGGCGAAGCGGAGCGAAGACCGGGAATCCAGACTTCATGTCACCTCAACACAAGAACATGGATTCCCGCTCCTCGATACGCTCGGTCGGGAATGACAGTGGAGTTTCGGGAATGACACGTGTGCCTGCTCACGCCGCCGCGATAATCGCCAGAAAATCCGCCGCCTTCAGGCTCGCGCCGCCCACCAGCGCGCCATCGACATCTTGAAGCGCGAGGATGGCGGCGGCATTCTCCGGCTTCACCGAGCCGCCATAGAGGATGCGGGTTTTTTCCGCCGCGCCCTTCATGAGAACGCCGCGCAATGTTTTGCGGATATCGGCATGCATCGCGGCAATATCATCAAGCGTCGGCGTCAAACCGGTGCCGATGGCCCAGACCGGCTCATAGGCGATGCTGATCGCACCCGCATGCAGCCCCTCCGGCAGGCTCTGGCGCACCTGCCGCCGCACGATGCCGAGCGCCCTCCCGGCCTCGCGCTCGGCGCGGGTTTCCCCGACGCAAAGAATAACGTGCAGCCCGGCGGTGAGCGCAGCCCTCACCTTGGCCTGAACAAGCGTGCTCGTTTCGCCATGGTTCTGGCGGCGTTCGGAATGGCCGAGAATGACCATCTCCGCGCCGGAATCAAACAGCATCGATGCGGAAACATCGCCCGTATGCGCGCCGCCCGCCCCCTCGTGGCAATCCTGCGCGCCAAGCGTCATGCCGGTGCCGATGAGCATGGCGGAAGCGGCAAAAAGCAAGGTTGCGGGCGGGGCGACCATCACATCGGTTCTAACCCGCAAGGCGGGCGTGAAGCCCTTCGCCATGCCGGAGAGTTCCTGAAGATCAGCCTTGAGACCGTTCATCTTCCAGTTTCCGGCGATCAAGGCCCTGCGCATGTCTTTTCCCCCTGTTTTTTGCTGAAATCGCGCTAGCATGCTTCAGGCCGGGCTTCAACAATCCCAACCCACCTGATGATGTTGCCTTCCGCATCGCGGATGCCTATGGTCCCGCTCATCCTGACCTGCCGTGAGCCATAAGACCATGCTGACATCCATCCGCACTGCCGCCTCGAACTGGTTGGGGCGTCTTGTACTCACCGTGATCATGGGGCTTCTGATCATCTCCTTCGCGGTCTGGGGCATTGGCGATATTTTTCGCGGCAAGACCAATCAAAGCGTCGCCAGCATCGGCGATGTCACGATCGGGGCGGAGGAATTCCGCACCGCGTTCAACGAGGAATTGCGCCGCCTCCAGCAGCGCGCGCGCCGGGCCGTGACAACCGAAGATGCCCGCGCCTTCGGGCTGGACAGAGAGTTGCTGGGTCGTATGGTCAATGACGCAGCCCTCAACCAGAAGGCGAAAGCCTTTGGCCTAGCGGTGGATGATACGACGGTTGCGCAAGGCATTCTCAACGCCGATGTGTTCAAGGTCGCCGGGCAGTTCGACCGCAACCGCTACCTCGAGCTTTTGCAGCAGAACGGGCTGACAGAGGCCGTTTTCCTGCGTCAGCAGGGCGAATTGATGCTGCGCCAGCAGATCATCAACGGGCTTGTCGGCGGGTTTCAATCGCCCGAGATTTTTGGCGCGGCGGTGCATCAATATCGCAGCGAGGCGCGCAACCTCGATCTCGTCATCATCCCGGCGGAAAAGGCCGTGGCCCCGCCCGCACCGGACGAAGCGAGCCTCAAAGCCTATTTCGAGGAGCATCGCAGCGAGTTTCGCAGCGCGGAAACGCGTAAAGCCACGATTCTGGCCACCTCCCCGGTGCAGTTTGCGGGCAATATTACCCTCACCGAACAGGATATCCGCGCCTTTTACGACAAGGGCCTGAGCGAAGGCCGCTTCGGGATGCCTGAAAAGCGCCGCGCCTTCCGCATCCTGTTCGAGAGCGAGGCAGAGGCGAAAGCCGCCGCTGAAACGCTCAGAACCGGCACGATCGAGGCGTTGCTCGCGGAAAAGAAGCTTGCCGAAAGCGACGTTGATCTTGGCCTCAAAACCCGCCTCGAAATCACCGATACCGCTTTGCGCGAGGCGATTTTCAGCCTGAAGCCGGGCGAGGTTTCCGCACCTGTAAAAGATGATTTCGGCTTCGTTCTCATCAAGCTCATCAGCGTTGAACCGGCGAAAGCCACGCCGTTCGAGAGCGTCAAAGCACAAATCGAGGGTGAGGCGCGGCTCGATAAAATCGCGCGTGACCCCGAGATTCGCGCCAGGCTCGATGCGCAGTTCCGCGCTATCGAAGACCAGCGCCTTGCCGGCAAAAGCCTTGCAGAAGCGGCGGCCAGCGCCGGGTTGACCCCCGTTCTCATCTCCTCACTCGACCAGCAGGGACGTGACGAGGCGGGAAAGCCGCTGTCCATTGCCGGGGGCGAGGTGACAATCGGCGCGATTTTCGCCTCCGATATCGGGCTTGATAACGAGCCGCTCCAGCAGCGCGATGGCGGGCATATCTGGTTCGAGGTCAATGGCATCGAGCCTGCACGCGAGAAAGCCTTTGACGAGGTGAAGGCGGAGGTCGAGGTGCGCTTCATCACCGAGGCCAAGGCAAAGGCGCTCTCGGAACTGGCAACCAGCCTCATCAAGCGTATGGATGAGGGCGCGACCCTTGCCGCCATCGCCACAGACCTCGCGGCTCCCGTCCAGAACCTCAGCGGCATTACCCGCGCCAGCCGTGACGCCATTCTGGGCCAGAACGGGGTGGAGCGCGCCTTTGCCGGGCCCATCGGCAAGGCCGTGAGCGCGCTTTCGGAAGATGGTATCGGGCGCATCCTCATTGTGCCGAAAGCCACAAGCCTTCTTCCCTATGATGCGAAGGCCGATATTGCTTCGGGCTTTGCGCGGCAAATCTCGCAGGCCATGGCGGAAGATATGGTGGCGCAATATGTTGCCGCCATCAAAAAGGAGCTGAAGGCCAATATCAATCAGGCCGCCGTTGCGCAGGCCCTCGGGCAGACGAATTGAGGCGGGCGCGGGCTTCGCATGAGTATCTCCCCCCCCTTCCCGCTTTTTGAAAGCCGCTATCAGGCGGGCGAAGCGCAATGCCTTGCGATGCGCCTTGTCGCGGATCTCGAAACCCCGGTTTCCGCCGCGCTGAAGTTGAAGCCGCTTGCAGCAGGCGGGCCGTCCTTCCTGCTGGAATCGGTGGAAGGCGGCGCGGTGCGCGGGCGTTATTCCATTCTCGGTCTGTTGCCGGATATCATCTGGCGCTGCGTTGCCGGAAAAAGCGAGGTTTCGCGCGATGGCGGGGCTTTTGCGCCGCTCGATGCCGCCCCGCTCGATGCCCTGCGTGCGCTTATCGCGGAAAGCCGCATCCTGCATCTTGATGACCTCCCGCCGATGGCGAGCGGGGTTTTCGGCTTTTTGGGCTATGACATGGTGCGCGAGATGGAACGCCTCGCGCCCGCCAAACCCGACCCGATCGGCGTGCCCGATGCCTTGATGATCCGCCCGACCCTCATTCTGGTGTTTGACGCGATCAAGGACGAGATCATCCTCGTCACCCCCGTCTGGCCCAAGGCAAGCATGGGCGCGAAAGCCGCCTATGAAGCGGCCTGCGAGCGGCTCGAAAAGGCCGTTGGCGCGCTCGATGCGCCGCTGATCCATCAGGGCAGCCCTGCTGACAATATCGCCCGCCTGCCTGAAGCGCGCTCGAACACCGGCGCTGCGGAATATCACGCCATGGTGCTCACCGCGAAGGAGCATATCCTCGCGGGCGATATTTTTCAGGTGGTTTTGAGCCAGCGCTTTTCAACGCCGTTTGATTTGGATGCGTTTTCGCTCTATCGCGCGCTGCGGCGCGTCAACCCCTCGCCCTATCTCTGCTATCTCGATTTTTCCGCGTTCCAGATCGTCTGTTCCAGCCCGGAAATCCTCGTCAAGGTGGTGGATACGCCGGAGGGAGGACGCAATGTCACCATCCGCCCCATCGCGGGCACAAGAAAGCGGGGCTTAACCCCGGCGGAAGATATGGCGCTGGAGCGCGAGCTTCTCGCCGACCCGAAGGAGCGGGCGGAACACCTCATGCTGCTCGATCTGGGCCGCAATGATGTGGGGCGGGTCGCGGAAATCGGCTCCGTCCGCGTCACCGACCGGTTTTTTGTCGAGCGCTACAGTCAGGTGATGCATATCGTTTCCAATGTCGAGGGGCGGCTTGATGCACAGCACGATGTGATCGATGCGCTCAAGGCCGGGTTTCCGGCAGGCACGGTGTCCGGTGCGCCGAAAATCCGCGCGATGGAGATCATCGACGCGCTGGAAAAAGACAAGCGCGGCGCTTATGCAGGCGCGATCGGCTATTTCGGCGCGGATGGCGCGATGGATACCTGCATCGTCTTGCGCACCGCGATTGTGAAGGACGGCATGATGCATGTTCAGGCCGGTGCGGGCATCGTTCACGACTCAGACCCCGCTTCCGAACAGGCCGAATGCGAGAACAAGGCGAAAGCCCTGTTCCGGGCTGCGGAAGAGGCGGTGCGGTTCGCGAGCCGAGGGAAACGGGGGCAGTAAGGTTTGCTTCAGAGGATATGCATTTCTGGAAAAACAAACATGAATATAGGGCTTCTCGGTGAGCTTGAGGTTGAAGCTCAACTCGTTCTTCACGGTTGGCATCCCATCCGCCTCGATTCAGCGCAAATGGCTGCGAATGCTGATCTCATCGCCATCAATCGCACAAAACGGATCATGATTCAGGTCAAAGCGACCAACGGTCTGCAATCAAACAGCCATGGAGACTTCCTTGGCTTTGGCTATTCGACAGGATATCTCAGAGACAAGCTTCCGATATTCAATGCTAAAGACTCGCCGCTGATTGCGGATGTGGTGATCGGCGTTCGGTATATTCAGGTGCAGACTCGTTTCGTCGTCATGCCGGTCGCGCTCGCGGAAAAGCTCTGTCGGCTTCATTGTGACTACTGGTTCAAAGTTCCGACACGGACAAAGACTGGTAAGCGCAGCGAGTCTTTCCCGGTCTATCTTGCTTTTACGCGCACGCCCGAAGCGCATGGCGAACACCATGACCGGATCAGAAAAAACCTCCTCGCCTTTGAAAACGCGTGGCATGTTCTGGATGATGAGCCGGATAGATTGCGTAATCCCGAGGCGTGGGAGCTGATTGGTTGACGTGATCTATGAGAGGTTCACATCCTCTCCCCTGTCATTCCCAGCGAAGCGCAGCGAAGACCGGGAATCCACACTTTTTCTCAGCCTTTGTCAGTCTGGATTCCCGGTCAAGGTTTCGCCTTGCCGGGAATGACACCTGAGGAACGGGAATGACAGGGGAGGCCCCTTGACGCCTCGCCTCCCTTGCGCTTGGAAGAGAGGCGAACACGAGAGAAGCCATGCGCGTTGCCTTGATCGATAATTACGACAGTTTCACCTTCAATGTCGTGCATGCGCTCGGCATCGAGGGGGCGCGGGTCGATGTCATAAGGAATGACGCGATAAGCGCGCCTGACCTTCTCGCGCGCAACTATGACGCCATCGTCATCTCTCCCGGCCCCGGCACGCCGGATGATGCGGGCATCACGCTTGATGTCATTGCCGCACTCAGCCAAAAGCCCGTGCCGCTTTTCGGCATCTGCCTCGGGCATCAGGCCATCGGGCAGGCCTTCGGCGGCACGGTCATGCGCGCCGCGCCGGTTCATGGCAAAACCTCCCGCATCACGCATGACGGCAAGGGCCTGTTTTTCGGCATCAATGGCCCGCTTGAGGTCGCGCGCTATCATTCCCTCGTGGTGGAGGCAAAAACCCTGCCCGCTGCCCTCACGCCTACGGCCCGCACCGAGGATGGGCTGATCATGGCGATGGTGCATCAGGACCTGCCGATTTACGGCGTGCAGTTTCACCCCGAAAGCATCGCCACCGAGCATGGCGCCCTGATCTGCCGGAATTTCATCGCCCTTGCGCGCGCCTTTCATTCGTCTCCGCGCGCCGCCTGAAAGCTCTCGATATGGATGCGTTCAAACCCCTCATCGCCAAGGTCGCCAGTGGATTGCCTTTGACGAAGGACGAAGCGGAACTCGCGTTCAGCCAGCTTCTTTCCGGCGGGGCGACCGCTGCGCAAAGCGCGGGCTTTCTCATGGCCCTGCGCGTGCGCGGCGAGACGGTGGAGGAAATCACCGGCGCGGTGAAAGCCATGCGCGGCCGCATGCTGCCCGTTCAGGCCCCAGAGGGCGCGATTGACGTCGTGGGAACGGGGGGCGATGCCTCGGGTTCGTGGAATGTCTCGACCCTTGCGGGGTTGATCGTCGCGGCCTGCGGCGTTCCGGTCGCGAAACACGGCAACCGCGCGGCGTCTTCCAAATCCGGTGCAGCGGATGTTTTGCAGGCTTTGGGCGTGAAAATCGGCCTCGCGCCCGAGCATTCGGCGGCTTTGCTCGCGAAAACCGGCTTTGCCTTCCTGATGGCCCCGGCGCATCACCCGGCGATGCGTCATGTCGGCCCGGTGCGCACGGAGCTTGGCACGCGGACGATTTTCAACCTTCTCGGCCCGCTTTCCAACCCTGCCGGGGTGAAGTGCCTCCTCGTGGGGGCCTTCTCCCCCGCCTGGCTGGAGCCGATTGCGCAGACCTTGCGCGATCTTGGCACCGAGCGCGCCTGGGTCGTGCATGGTTCGGACGGGCTTGACGAAATCACCACCACCGGGCCGACCGATGTGGTGGAACTGAAGGATGGCACCATCCGCCGCTTCACGCTCCACCCGGAGGAGGCCGGTTTGCCCTTGGCCGAGCCGGAGGCGCTGAAAGGCGGCGAGCCGGGTGAGAACGCGCTTGCGCTCAAGGCCGTGCTGGCGGGGGCGAAAAACGCCTATCGCGATATCGCGGTTCTCAACGCCGCCGCAGCACTCGTGGTTGCGGGCAAGGCAAGCGATGTGAAGGATGGTGCGGGCATGGCGGGCGCAGCTTTGGAAAGCGGCGCGGCTAAAGCCTTGCTCGATGCCGTCATCGCGCAATCGCATACCTATCCATGAGCGATATTCTTAGCCAGATCGAAACCACGAAACGCGCGGAAATCGCCGCCGCGAAGGCCCTTGTGCCGGAAGCGGAGATGCGCGCCCTTGCCGCTGATGCCCCACCTCCGCGCGGGTTCATTGCAGCCATCGAGGCGCATCTTGCGGCGGGGCGTTACGCCCTGATCGCGGAAATCAAGAAGGCCAGCCCTTCCAAGGGCCTGATCCGCGCAGATTTTGACCCGCCCGCGCTTGCGAAAGCCTATGAGGCGGGGGGCGCGAGTTGCCTCTCCATCCTCACGGATGAACCCTATTTTCAAGGCGCTGAGGCTTATCTTGTCGCGGCGCGCGCGGCGTGTTCCCTGCCCGTTTTGCGCAAGGATTTCCTGTTCGAGCCCTATCAAGTCTATCAATCCCGCGCGATGGGGGCGGATTGCATTCTTCTGATCATGGCCTCGCTCGATGATGATGCGGCGCGCGCGTTGCTCGATTGCGCCACTCAGCTCGGCATGGATGCCTTGATAGAGGTGCATGACGAGGCCGAACTCACCCGCGCTCTGGCGCTCGATGCACGGCTCATCGGCATTAATAACCGCAACCTTCGCACCTTCGAGGTCTCGCTCGGCGTTTCGGAAGCCTTGGCCCCGCTGGTGCCAAAAGACCGCATTCTTGTGGGGGAAAGCGGCATTTTTTCAGCAGTGGATTGCCAGCGCCTCGCGGCAAGCGGCATCACCACCTTCCTTGTGGGCGAAAGCCTGATGCGGCAGGATGACGTGGAAGCCGCCACCCGCGCCCTGCTGTTCGGGGCTCATTAGAGTCTTTTATTTTATCGCATTTTCTTCACGCGAACCGGTGACCACTTCGCTTGAAAATGCTCTGACACCTGTCATTCCCGACGATGCGAAGCATCGAGCGGGAATCCAGTTTTATCGTTCAGGATCGAGGCACGCCGTGACACCTTCTCCACCAGGATTTGCCCTATGAGCACCCTCACGCATCTTGATGCAACCGGCGCGGCGCAGATGGTGGATGTCGGCGATAAAGCCGTCACTTCACGCGAAGCCGTGGCCGAGGGCCGCGTGGTGATGGCGGCGGAGACCCTGCGCCTCATCCTCGCGGGCCTGACGAAAAAAGGCGATGTTCTGGCAACCGCGCGGCTCGCGGGCATCATGGCGGCGAAAAAAACCCATGACCTGATCCCGCTTTGCCACCCGCTCCTTCTCACCAAGGTCGCGGTCGAGATCACGCCGGATGAAGCCCTGCCCGGCCTCAAGCTCACCGCGCTTGCCCGCGTTTCCGGCCAGACCGGGGTGGAGATGGAGGCCCTCACCGCCGTTTCTGTCGCCTGCCTCACGATTTACGATATGGCCAAGGCGGTTGATCGAGGCATGCGGATCGAGGGCATCCGCCTTCTCGAAAAAACCGGCGGCAAATCCGGCACATGGCGGGCAGACCCATGAAGAAACCCACGCTTCTGCCGATGGAGGAGGCGCTCTCGCGCATCATCGATGTGGCCAGCGCCCGCCCGCGCGGCATCGAAATGCTGCCCGTCGCCGAGGCGGATGGACGTGTTCTGGCGCAAAGCCTGAGCGCTCTTCGCACGCAGCCGCCTTACGCGCTCTCCACCATGGATGGCTTCGCGCTTCAGGCGGCGGATACCACGCCCCCCGGCCAGCCCTTGCGCATCATGGGCGAAAGCGCGGCGGGGCATGCGTTTTCCGGCATCATCACCAAGGGTGAGGCGATCCGCATCTATACCGGCGCGAGATTGCCCGAGGGCGCGGATGCGGTTCTGCTGCAGGAGCGCGCGCGGGTTGAGGGCGAGACATTGTTCAGCGCGATCGGCCTCGCGCCCGGCACCTTCATTCGCGCGAAAGGCGCGGATTTCGCGCGTGGCGAAGCGCTTCTTGAAGCCGGAACTTGCTTCACCCCGGCCTGCCTCGCGCTCGCCGCCGCGATGAACCATGCCAAGGTGCCGGTTTTTCAGCGCCCGCGCATCGCGCTCCTCGCCACCGGCGATGAACTCGTGAACCCCGGCACGGCGGATGATGACGCGATCATCGCAACCAACATCATCGCGATTGCCGCGATGGCGCGGGCGGCTGGCGCGATCATCATCGACCTTGGCATCGCGCGCGACAATCGCGAGAGCCTCACAGCAGCGTTTTTGCGTGCGAAGGCGGAGGGGGCGGATTGCCTCGTGACGATCGGCGGCGCTTCGGTCGGCAAGCATGATCTCGTGCGCCCGGTGGCGGAAAGCCTTGGCGCGCGGCTCGATTTTTATAAAATCGCCATGCGGCCGGGAAAACCGCTGAATTTCGGCACGCTTGACGCCATGCTGCTGCTCGGCCTGCCCGGCAACCCGGTTTCCTCCATCCTCTGCACAAAGTTGTTTCTCGTGCCGCTGATCGCCACTTTACAGGGCGAAACCCGGCAGGAAACGGCTGAAACCGCGCTTCTGGGCGCGGCTTTGAAGGAAAATGACGAAAGGCAGGATTATCTGCGCGCCACCCTCACCCGCAACGCCGATGGTGCCTTGGTTGCAACGGCCTTTCAGCGGCAGGATTCGGCTTTGCTTTCGGTTCTGGCGAAGGCGCAGGCCCTCATCATCCGCCCGCCCTTCGCCCCGGCGGCTGAGGCGGGCGAGGCATGCCGGATTTTAAGGCTGTAAATTTTTTCATCACACGCCTTGAACACTTGCGGAACGCAATCGGAACATGCTAATGATGTTCCGGGTTTGTTTGATTTGATTCTGCGGGGTTTGCCATGCTCACGAAAAAACAGATGGAGCTTTTGCGCTTCATTCATGAACGCCTGACGGAAGATGGCGTGCCGCCTTCTTTTGACGAAATGAAGGACGCGCTCGACCTGAAGTCGAAATCCGGCATTCACCGGCTTATTCTCGCTCTGGAGGAGCGCGGGTTCATCCGCCGCCTTCCAAACCGCGCCCGCGCTCTGGAGGTGTTGCGCCTGCCCGATGCGCAGGTGCCGCGCCCCGGCCGCCAGCGCTTTTCGCCCAATGTGATCGAGGGGGATCTCGGCCGCATGCGCGCCCCCGGCGAGGGGATGGAAGCGCCGCGCAGCGTTTCCATCCCCGTCATGGGGCGGATCGCGGCGGGAACGCCGATTTCCGCCATCCAGAATCGCAGCCATACGGTGGATGTCTCGCCGGATTTTCTGAGCCATGGCGAGCATTACGCGCTTGAAGTGCGCGGCGATTCTATGATCGAAGCCGGGATTTTCGACGGTGATCTCGTGGTGGTGCGCAAGCAGGATTCAGCGGAAACGGGGGATATCGTCGTTGCCCTCATTGATGATGAAGAGGCGACCTTGAAGCGGCTGCGGCGGCGCGGCGCGTCCATCGCGCTTGAGGCCGCGAACCCGAATTACGAAACCCGGATTTTCGGGCCGGACAGGGTGCGCGTTCAAGCCAAGCTCGTCAGCCTCATTCGCCGCTATTGACGAGGAGGCGCGCGTGTTCTGGCGCTTCCTCGACCGGTTTTTGCGCACGGCGCCAGGGGCGGTTCGAGCCGGGGTCAAAAGTGGTTTCCACCTGCCAATCCCCGGCTTTGGCGCTGATAATGCGCATCGCGCCAGAGCGCTCCAGCCTGGTTTTATCGACCATTTGCAGGTTTTTATCGCCGCAGGCGTTTTGCGCGGCAAGCGGCGTGATGATGATGTCTGCGCGCTGGCAATCTGCGCGCAAGGCTTCCGCGCGCAGGCTCAGGCTTACCTTGCGGCCATCCGCAAGGCGGGCCATGCAGCCGCCGGCATCGCAGGCAACGCCCTCGCGCAGGCTGGCATCAGGCGGGGGCCGCGAATCACCCAAGGCGGGGAGCCATTGGCTGAGCGTGAAGCTGTTGGCCGTTCCGCCGGAAAGCAGGCGGTAACGCCCGCCCTCCCCCTTGATCAGCACCATTTTTCCGGTCGAATCGATGAGAATATCCGGAAGTGGTGCAGCATTGATCCCCATCAGCCAGAGCGCGAGGAGCGGGAGCGAAAGCCAGCGCAATCTTGTGCGAAACCCGACAAGAACCAGCAAGGCCGCGATAATGATGCCGAAAAACAGAGAAGGAGCACGCGGCGTTGCGAGAACGGCGTAATCGAGCCTTGCGACCCAATCCGCAACGCCAAGAACACCACCTACACCATAGCCCATGATGCGCCAGATGATCCAGTCAAGCCCGAACGGCACCAGCACTGTGCCGATGACGGCGGATGGCATCACCACGAGCTCGATCATCGGGTGTGCAAGCGCGTTGCCGATCAGACCCAGAGGGTTGATGCGGTGAAAATGGAAGGCGGAGAACGGGGCCGTCGCCAGCGAGGCGATGAGGGTTGTGGCGAGAATGCCGATAAAGGAGAGCGCGATTTTCATCAGCAGGCCGGGGCGTACCGGTTTTTCCTGTGTGATGCGGGCTTTTTTGCGCGCGCGCCAGATCTGGTTTGCGGCGATCAGGCTGGCAACGGCGGCAAAGGACATCTGAAAACTGGGGCCGAGCAATGCTTCAGGCTCCCGCGCGAGCACGATGAGCGCAGAAAGCGCGAGGTTGCGCATCGCCAGCGCCGGGCGGTCGAACAGAATGGCCCCGAGCATCACGAGAACCATGATGAGCGAGCGCTCGGTCGCAACCTCGCTGCCCGAAAACACGCAATAAAAACTCGCCCCCAGCATGCCGCCAAAAGCGGCGTATTTCTTGATCGGGTGCCCGAGCGCGATGGCCGGGAACGCGGCGAGGAGCGCGCGCAGCGACCAGAAGAGAATGCCCGCCGCCAGAACCATATGCAGCCCCGAAATCGAGACGACATGATAAAGCCCCGAAGCGCGCAGATTATCGTTGGTTTCCTCCGTGATGAGGCCGCGTTTTCCGGTGATGAGCGCCGCCGAAAGCGCTCCCGCCTGATCGCCGATAGCGCGGGCGATGCGCTCGGTCAAACCATTGCGCCAATGATCAATCACGGCGTTGGCCTGCAACAGCAGCGGCGCGGGGCCGGGCGCGGCCTCGGGCCTGGCGCGGCCGAGCATATAGCCAACAGCGCCGAGGCTGCGGAAATAGGCTTCACGGCGAAAATCATAGCCGCCCGGCATCGCCGCTTCTGCGGGTGGCGAGAGATTGGCGCGCAAGGCCACGAATTGGCCCGGCACAACGCCCGCGCCGCCCGGCCCGCCCACGCGGATGCGGTAGGGCATCGCTTCACGTGTTACCCGCTCCATGAAAACCGGACGCAGTACAAGGCGGTGCCGCCGCCCGAAACTTTCCACGCCTTCCACAAAGCCTTTTACCTCGTAAAGCCCGGCGCGTTCGAGGATCGGGCTCGCCACGAGCGCCGTGCGCAGGGTTGCAGCGGCAAAACCGAGGCTGATGAAGAGCAAAGCCATAAGAAAGGCGCGCCATATGCCGGAGGTTTTCCATGTCAGCGCCAGCAGCAGCGTAGCAAGCGCGGGCGCGGCCCAGAGCGCGGGCTCGTCATGGGCCGAGAAATACGTAAGAATGCCAAGGCCAAAAGCAACGGGCAGCCACAAAAACCCGCTGCGATAATCACTCTCGGCGTTCAGCGCGGCTTGAAGCGCAACGCGCAGATTGACTGGCGCTTCTGCCAGCCAGAAGCGCCCTTCATGAACGAGGCTCGCGGCACGGCTGCGCGCTGGCCTCACGATATCCCGGCTTTTTGTGGCAGAGCGTGCATCGGAATGGCCTTTGAACTCTTTAATCCCCATGCTAGAGCGCAAATTGTTCTATTTCAATCGGCACACCTCGTTTCGTGCCCTGTCTTTCTCGCTCCAGCATCTCTTTCAAGATTCGAGTATCGCATGTCCGAGCCTGTGATTACGCGCTTTGCGCCCTCCCCCACCGGATTTCTGCATATTGGCGGCGGGCGCACGGCCTTGTTCAACTGGCTTTATGCGAAGCGCTTCGGCGGCAAGATGCTGCTGCGCATCGAGGATACCGACCGCGAACGCTCCACTCCGGAGGCGATTGGCGCTATTCTTGATGGCCTCACATGGCTTGGTCTCGCCTGGGATGGTGATGTGGTTTATCAGTTCCAGCGTGCGGATCGGCACCGCGCTGTCGCGGAGGAGATGCTCGCCAAGGGCCGCGCCTATCGCTGCTATGCAACGCAGGCCGAGCTTGAAGCGATGCGTGAGGCCGCGAAAGCCGAAGGCCGCCCCATGCGCTATGATGGCCGTTGGCGGGAGAGGCCGGAGGCGGATCGCGCCGCAGCAGAGGCAGCGGGTTTGAAGCCCGTCATCCGGCTCAAGGCACCGCTCACAGGCGAAACCATTGTTGAGGATCAGGTGCAGGGCCGCGTCATCTGGGCGAATGAGAACCTTGATGACCTCGTGCTGCTGCGCTCGGATGGAAACCCGACCTATATGCTCGCTGTGGTTGTGGATGATCATGACATGGGTGTCACGCATATCATTCGCGGCGATGATCACCTCACCAATGCCGCACGGCAGACGCAGATTTACGAGGCGATGGGCTGGAAAGTGCCGGTGATGGCGCATATTCCGCTGATCCATGGCGCAGATGGCGCGAAGCTTTCGAAGCGGCATGGCGCGCTCGGGGTCGATGCCTATCGCGCGCTCGGCTATCTGCCCGCCGCCTTGCGCAATTATCTCGTGCGGCTCGGCTGGGGCCATGGCGATCAGGAGATGTTTTCAACCGAGGAGATGATCGCGGCGTTTGACCTGAAAAACGTTGGCCGCTCGCCCGCGCGGTTTGATTTCGTCAAGCTCGAAAACATCAACGGCCATTATATGCGCTGCACTGATGATGCGGCGCTCATAGCCGCGATCAAAACCGTTTTGCCGCATATTGCGGGCGGCCCGGCCTTGCTCGCCAAGCTTGACGCCGCCCGCGAGGCGCAATGGCTGAGGGCCATGCCCGGCCTCAAGGAGCGCGCGAAGACATTGATCGAACTTATTGATGGGTCAGCTTTTCTCTTTGCTGTGCGTCCGCTGGCGATGGATGAAAAGGCCAGCGATATTCTCGCAAAAGGCGGTCGCGAGGCTTTGCGCAACCTTCTGCCGCGATTGCAGACGCTTGAGACATGGGATGCGGTCGCGCTCGAAGCCGAGGTGCGGGCAGAGGCCGAGGCGGCGGGGCTCAAGCTTGGCGCGCTCGCGCAGCCCTTGCGCGCGGCGCTCACGGGGCGCTCGACCTCACCGGGGATTTTCGACGTTTTCGAGGTTCTGGGCCGCTCGGAAAGCCTTGGCCGCATTTCGGATCAATCGACGTGAAACCGCTCTCTTAGGCCAAAGCCGAACTTGAACCCGGGCGCAGGTTCCGCTAGGCGTTATCCATGGATGCGGCACTGCACCATGAACAGACTATGACAGGGTCTTGCAAAGACTGCACGCCGTGATTGTATTTCTTGATGGAGGCCAGCATGACAGCGCATACAACATCTCTCAAGGTTGGTGAAAAGGTGCTGGATCTCCCGGTGCGAGAGGGCACGATTGGCCCGGCGGTGGTGGATATCGGCAAGCTTTACGCGCAAACCGGCATGTTCACTTATGATCCCGGCTTTACCTCCACGGCGTCCTGTGAGTCGAAAATCACCTATATTGATGGCGATGAAGGCATTCTGCTCTATCGCGGCTATCCGATCGAACAATTGGCCGAGCACGGGGATTTTCTCGAAACCTGCTATCTGCTGCTTGAGGGCGACCTTCCCACACCGACGCAAAAGGCGGATTTCGATTATCGCGTCACGCGCCACACCATGGTGCATGAGCAGATGATGCGCTTCACGCAAGGCTTCCGGCGCGATGCGCACCCGATGGCGGTGATGGTGGCCTCGGTTGGCGCGCTTTCGGCGTTTTATCACGATTCAACCGATATTTCCGACCCCTATCAGCGGATGGTTGCCTCCATGCGCATGATCGCGAAAATGCCGACACTCGCCTCGATGGCGTATAAATATTCCATCGGCCAGCCCTTCGTTTATCCGAGAAACAGCCTCGATTACACCTCGAACTTCCTGCATATGTGTTTTTCGGTGCCCTGCGAGGACTACAAGGTCAACCCGGTTTTGAGCCGCGCGCTTGACAGGATTTTCATTCTCCACGCCGATCATGAGCAGAATGCCTCCACCTCCACGGTGCGGCTTGCTGGCTCTTCGGGGGCGAACCCCTTCGCCTGCATCGCAGCTGGCATTGCCTGCTTGTGGGGTCCGGCGCATGGCGGCGCGAACGAGGCCGCCCTGCAGATGCTGCAGGAGATCGGCTCGGTCGAGAATATCCCGAAATACATTGCCAAGGCCAAGGACAAGAACGACCCCTTCCGCCTCATGGGCTTCGGCCATCGCGTTTACAAGAATTACGATCCGCGCGCCAAGATCATGCAGAAAACCTGCCATGAAGTGCTCAACGAGCTTGGCATCAAGGATGACCCCCTGCTTGATGTCGCGGTGGAACTGGAGCGGATCGCGCTCTCCGACCCCTATTTCATCGAGAAGAAGCTCTACCCGAACATCGATTTCTATTCCGGCATCACATTGAAAGCCATGGGCTTCCCGAACGACATGTTCACGGTGCTCTTCGCGCTCGCGCGCACGGTGGGCTGGATCGCGCAATGGAAGGAGATGATCGAGGACCCGAACCAGCGCATTGGTCGCCCGCGTCAGGTTTATACGGGCGAACCCAGCCGCGATTATGTGCCGATGGCGCAAAGGCGGTAAGGAGAGGCGGGGTGTCATTGCGAGCGCAGCGAAGCAATCCAGAGACTTGTGAAATCTAGAGACTTGCGAAGGATGAGCAGCAAACTAGAGCATTTTCAGTGAATTTGCATTCACTTCATTCGCTCTATCTTCTTGTTTTATCGCATTTTCTTCACGCGAACCGGTATCCACTTCGCTTGAAAATGCTCTAGGCTGGATTGCCGCGTCGCCTCTCCGAGGCTCCTCGCCATGACGCCGGATAAGGCTGCCGCCTCACCCCTAGAGCAATTCCAGCGAAAGTGGGAACCGGTTTCGCGTCCGGAAATGCTTCAGGGCGCAGCCGCAAGATCGAGGATTTTGAGGCTCACCTTGGTGCGCCCGCCCCAATGGTCGAGCGAGGCGGTGGCGGCGACATGCATGGTTTTGCCGCGCGCGGCTTCCAGCGCATCGCCCAAAGGGCGGCCTGATGCGCGAAACGCCATCGCCTCGATGCGCCCGCCGCCCGCCCCGAGCAGAACCACCTTGAGATGCCCGCCCTTGATGGTGATGACCTCGGCGATGCGATGCGCGGGGAGCGCGAGAACCGGCTCCGGGTTCATCTGCCCGAAGGGGGCGGCGCGGGCGAAATCCGCCACCAGTTCCGGTGTCAGGCTTTCCGCCGTGATCGCAAGGTCGATGAGAAGCGCATCCGCCGCGCGGGAGGCGGCGACATCATCGGCAAGCCGGGTGATGAGAAAATCCGCAAAAGCCGCAACCCCGCCCGCTGGCAAGGTGGTGCCTGCCGCCATGGCGTGGCCGCCGCCCTTGATTGCCAGCCCTGCCGTCACGCCAGCGCGCACGGCAGCGCCAAGGTCAACCCCGGTGATCGAGCGGCCCGAACCCGTGATGACGCCCTCATGCGTGGCAAAGGCGAAGGCCGGGCGGCGGAACCGCTCCTTCAGGCGCCCGGCGATGATGCCGACAATGCCAGGGTGCCAGTGCTCCCCCGCCACCACGAGAACCGGGGCATCGAGGCTCTCTGCCTGCTTTAAGGCCTCCTCCTCCGCTTCGGCCAGCATCGCCTCTTCCACCGCCTGTCGCTCGCGGTTGAGATGGTCGAGTTTCGCGGCGAGGCTTTGCGCGTCTGCCGCATCCTCCGTGAGAAGAAGCCGCGCGCCGAGCCCGGCATCGCCGATGCGGCCACCGGCATTGATGCGCGGGCCGAGGAGAAAGCCGAGATGCCAGGCTTCCGGCGCGGCATCGAGCCGCGCGACATCCGCCAGAGCTGCAAGGCCGGGCCGGGCGCGCTGGCGCAGAACCTTGAGGCCCTGCGCCACAAAAGCGCGGTTGAGGCCCGTGAGCGGCACGACATCCGCCACCGTTGCGAGCGCCACAAGGTCAAGGCTGGCCATGAGGTCGGGCAGGCTCATCCCCTCCCCTCGCAAGGCGCGGTTCAGCGCCACCATCGCAAGAAACACCACACCCGCCGCGCAGAGATGGCCGAGGCCGGAAAGGTCATCCTGCCGGTTCGGGTTCACCAAAGCATGAACCTCGGGCAGGGTTTCGCCCGCCTGATGATGGTCAAATATGAGCACATCCATGCCAAGATCATGCGCTTTTTTCAGCGGGCCATGGCCGGAGGTGCCGCAATCGACGCAGATGAGAAGCCGCGCGCCCTCCTGATAAAGCCTTGTGATTGCCGCTTCGTTCGGGCCATAGCCTTCCGTCAGCCGATCGGGGATATGGATGGTGGGGCTAAGCCCAAGCGCGCGCAGCATGCTGGCGAGAAGCGCGGCGGAACACGCGCCATCCACGTCATAATCACCAAAAATCGCGATAGCCTCGCGGGTTTTGATGGCGTGAACAAGCCGCGTGATCGCCTTGTCCATATCCACCAGCACGGAGGGGTCTGGCATCACATCGCGCAATCGCGGGGTGAGAAAGGTTGGCGTGCTCGCCACATCCGCGCCGCGCCCGGCGAGAATGCGCGCGAGGCCCTGCGAGAGGCCGTGGGTTGCAGCGATTGCCTCCGCCTGCCGGGCCGCGCTCGCATCAAGCCTGTCCTGCCAGCGGCGGCCAAGGGCAGAATGGGTGACGCCGAGATAGTCGGTTTGCGGCGGCTTGCTCGCCATGGCGTCAGAAATTCTTGCGATAGACGATGAAGCCCGAGCGCTCGGCCATTTTATTATAAAGCACCTGCGCCACAGCGTTGGTTTCCTGCGTTTGCCAGTAAACGCGGCACCAGTTGTTTTTCTCGGCTTCGGCATAGACATGGTTGATGAGCGCGCGGCCCACGCCCTTACCGCGCGCCGCTTCCACGGTAAAAAGGTCTTGCAGGTAGCAGGTGTTGCGCTCGCTCCAGGTGGTGCGGTGGATGACGCATTGCACGATGCCGAGCATGGTCTCCCCCTCGAATGCACCCCAAACATGCAGGGGTTCCACCGGGTTCATGAAGCGCTGCCAGTTCGCCTCCGTCACGGCCTGCGGCAGGCTGTGCTTATACCAGACGAGATAGGCCTGCCAAAGCGCCTCCCATGGGGCGCGGTCAGCAGGTTCAAGCGGGCGGATGGTGAGGGGCATGGGTTGATCCAGTGTCATGATACCAAAGGCCCCGGATGCTGACGCATAGGGCCTTTGAAGACCCTGAATTTATCAAATGCAGTCAATGGCTTGATAAATTCAGGACGGAATACCAAAGAGTCATTGTTAATGACCTTTGGTATGAGAGCCTGCATTCTGGAGTGGAGCAGGCCGATTGATCAAGCCCTCTTCGCCCGCTTCAGCGTTAAGGCTGGATTCCCGCTCGCGGCTGCGCATCACGATGCTGTGCCGCGTCGGGAATGACAGGGAAGGCTCAATCCAGATGGAATTTATCAAGCTGGCGATGCTCGCCCTGAATGCGGCGCACCGTGCCGGTGAGCGAGCGATAGACGATGGTTTCAGTTTCGATGATGGGGCCAGCGAATTTCACGCCGCGCAGCAAGGCACCATCCGTGACGCCGGTGGCGGCAACCACGACATCGCCGGAGGCGAGTTCGTTGAGGTCGTATTTCTTCTTCGGGTCTGTGATGCCCATGGTCGCGGCGCGGGCGATTTTTTCCGGGCTGTCCAGAATCAACCGCCCCTGCATCTGCCCGCCAACGCAGCGCAAGGCACCCGCTGCGAGCACGCCTTCGGGCGCGCCGCCAATCCCAAGATAAATATCGATACCGGTTTTCGCCGTTTCCGCGCATTGGATCACGCCCACCACATCGCCATCCGTGATGAGGCGGATGGAGCAGCCGATCTTGCGCAGCCGCGTGATCAAATCCGCATGGCGGGTGCGATCCATGACGAGCGCGGTGATCTCACCCGGTTTCACGCCCTTGGCCTTGGCCAGAGCCATGATATTCTCTTCCGGGCTGGCATCGAGATCGACAACGCCTTTGGCATAACCGGGGCCGATGGCGATTTTGTCCATGTAAACATCCGGCGCGTAAAGCAGCGTTCCGGCCTGCGCCATCGCCATCACCGCGATCGAGCCCGGCATATCTTTCGCGCAGAGGGTGGTGCCTTCGAGCGGATCAACCGCGATATCGACCTTCGGGCCTTTTTTTGTGCCGACCTTCTCGCCGATGAACAGCATCGGCGCTTCATCGCGCTCACCCTCGCCGATGACGATGGTGCCATCGATGGGGAGTTTGTTCAGCTCGCGCCGCATCGCATCAACAGCCGCCTGATCCGCCGCCGTTTCATTGCCGCGCCCGCGCATCAAGGCCGAGGCCACCGCCGCGCGTTCCGTGACGCGCACGAGTTCCATGGTGAGAATGCGTTCGATGATCTTGTCTTCGGTGACGATCAGGTCTGTCATGAGAGTGTCCGTCTTGTTTGCTCATGCCGATATACAGATTTTAAGGCCTGCTGCCAGCACGGAAGCGAAAAAGCGTGTGATATCTTTGCAGCAAGCCATCCGCGCAACTTATCCCCGGCACGCGCCATGCGGTTATCATCCTCCCTCCTTCGCAGTGCTGGACAGGATGCCCCATGGACACGACGCCGAACCTCGTTCTTCCCTATCTTGCCGCCGGGCAGGCGCAAAAACACGTGACGCTGAACGAGGCTTTGCGCATGCTCGATGCTGTAGTTCAGGTCGGCGTGCTGGATCGCAGCCTCACCGCCCCGCCCGCCAGCCCGGCAGAGGGGGATCGCTATATCATCGCCGCAGCGGCAAGCGGGGCATGGGCCGGAAAAACCGGGCAGATCGCCGCGTTTCAGGATGGCGCATGGGCATTCTATGCCCCGCGCAAGGGCTGGCTCGCCTTCGTGGCGGATGAAGGGGTTCTGCTCGTCTGGAACGGCACGGCGTGGGGTTCGGCAAGCCCGCAGCCGCCCGCGCTCAACCCCGCCCCGCTCATCGGGGTGAATGCCACGGCGGATGCCACAAACCGGCTCGCGGTATCATCGCCCTATGTGCTCTTCAACCATGCGGGCGCGGGGCAGCAGACCAAGATCAACAAGGCGACGCCGGGTGACACGGCGAGCCTCCTCTATCAGACCGGGTTTTCCGGCCGGGCCGAAATCGGCCTTGCGGGCGATGACAATCTCCGGCTGAAGGTCAGCGCCGATGGCACGCTCTGGCGCGAGGCTCTGGTGGTTGATCGCGCGAGCGGCGAGGTGCAATTCCCGCTCACCGGCGCGATCAGCCGCTCCAACCTCTTGATCAACGGCGATTTCCAGATCAACCAGCGTGGCTTTGCGGGGGGCGCGCTCTCCGCCAATGCCTATGGGTTTGACCGCTGGAAGGCGGATGTCAGCGGGGCGAACCTCACGCTTTCCGGCTTTATCGCCACGCTGGCGAGCGGCGCTCTGGTGCAGATGGTGGAGCCTGCCATGGCGGGCCTCGCGAGCTTTGCCGGCACTCCCGTTACTCTCTCGCTCGAAGCGCCGAGCGCGGATATGCTCATCAGCTTCGGCACAGCCAGCGCCACCTTGAGCGCGGGCACAGGCAGGCGCAGCGTCACTCTGGTGCCCGGCGCTGCCAATAGCGGCGCGCTGGCGCTCAGGCTGGCGAAGACAAACGCAGGAACGGTGAGTTTTTCGAGGCTGAAGCTTGAAATCGGCGGCAATGCCACCGGCTGGGAGGCGCGCCCTTTGCCGGTGGAACTGGCGCTCTGCCAGCGCTATTTTCAGGCAAGCTGCCCACCCGGCACAAACCCCGCGAGCTACGCCCCCGGCGCGGGCAATGGCGGGGTTTATGCGCAGGCGAACCCCGGCGGGCCTTCCGTCACGCTGCTGCGCTTTCCCACCCCGATGCGCGCCGCACCCGGCATCACCATCCGTGATGGATTGGCGGCGGGGGCGAAAATCGCCGTCTTCACCCCCTCGGGCGGCTGGCAGAACGGGCTTGGCTTCACCGGGCTTTTCGGCATCAACACAGCCGGGTTTTCGCTGCAACAGGCGAATGCGAATGCAACCCTTGTTTCGTTTGATTACACGGCAGAAGCAGAGGTGTAGGTGTTGTCACTGCGGCGCGCGCAGGGCATGCCGCATCGCATCCTGCTCCTGCACCCGTGACATCGGCGCGCAAATGGTGGACAAGACATTATGGACACCCTGCCGCTCGATTTTGATACCCTGCCCGCCCGGCTCAACCGCAATCAGCGGCTGATGGGGCTTGATCTCGGGGATAAAACCATCGGGCTCGCGCTCTCGGATGTGGAAAGGCGCATCGCGACGCCGTTGAAAACGGTGAGGCGCACGAAATTCCAAGCCGATGCAGCCGAATTGCTCGCGCTGGCTGCACAGCACCAGGTCGCGGCCTTCATTCTCGGCTTGCCGCTGAATATGGATGGCACATCGGGCGCGCGGGTGCAGGCAACACGGGCTTTTGCACGCAATCTCGGGCTTCTCTCGCCCCTCCCCATCCTGTTCTGGGATGAGCGGCTTTCAACCATTGCGGCAGAACGCGCGCTTCTTTCGGTTGATCTCTCACGCAAGAAACGCGCCGCCATCATCGATGCTACCGCCGCCGCCTATATCCTGCAAGGCGCACTCGACAGGATGTGGTGAAAATAAACATACAATAGCTTGACACAAAAGAACTCTGATATTATTTAAACTTAGAATACTGATTATACAAAAATGCAAATATTAGACCATGGAAAAAGCATGAAAATAGGTTTATATAATACATTCCCCGGAGTTAAAACAGCTGAAAGTGAATATTTTAATAGACTATCTTAAAGCATTGAAAAATGTGGTAGTGATTTTATAATTACAGAAAATCCTAATGATAAAGCCTTAATTGATTGTGATGCAATTTTAGTGGGTCATCATATAACACCAAAATTATGGGATAAACCTACTTTTGGTTTAATGTGGAATCCTGTTCCATTTATACTAAATGAATATTCAGAAATTCATATCAGAAACATCCTGTCATATGATGGGTATTTAACATCAACACCCCAAATAGAAGGTTTTATTCGTGACTTGTGCGAACTTCACAAAAAGCCTTTTGAATGCGCTCCTTTCTTTCCCTCCTCTCCGAAGCCTCAGATGGGTAAAGACCTCTCCTCACAAGAGGATCGAATTAATAAATTTTTTTATATTGCTACGGGCTGGGATGGAGAAAGATACCCTGAACTAATCTCTGCACTCGATAAAAGTAACATCTGCGATTTTTACGGTTCTGCTGCAATATTTGGTAAGCTGGTAAATTATTGCGGTGCCCCTCCCTTTGATGGCATTTCAATTTTAAATCGAATCAAAAAATATAAAGGTGTTCTTTGCATACACAAAAAGGAGCATGCTAACGCTCAAATGCCAAACATGCGTATTTTTGAAGCTGCTTATGGCAATTGTCGTATAGCGACAAATTTTCCAACTCATTCATTGGTAAATTTTGGATTTAACGAAGAACAAATTAAAGAAAATATTGCAGAAATTGATCCATGCAATATATCTCAAACTTTATTTCAAATCAATGAAATGCTTGATCTGCCCCCAATCAAAACACAGATGGACTATACTGACAATGAAACGCTTATTTTAAAGAGTGTCTATCCACTCATTGCGAGGATCAATAAATCACAGAATCACATTGCGAGAAGTGTCGAGAAAAAATTAGCCGAGAGAAATCAGAAAATTAGTGTTATTGTAAGGTCAATAAATCGTGATGAAAAATTCGTTAAGCGTGCATTGAAAAGTATTCAATCGCAAAATATTTCAGAAAAATTCATTGAATTTATACTTGTGACGGTAGAAAACTCAAGAATAAGTGATGATTTAAAGAAAAAATTTTCTAAAGTTGTGATTGTCAAAGATATTTTAAGGAGCTCGACACTGTGGGCTGGACTTAAGGTTAGTTCTGGTTTTTTTATCGCAAACCTGGATGATGATGACATCATTTATCCAGCCCACATTGTAGAAAATCTTTCCCGCATTATCGACAGTGACTACGCGCTTTGCTATGGTGGATCAGTACAGGTCACAGAAAATGATAGTCTCGAAGCGATTTCTGGAACAGAAAATAGGATTTTAAAATATTTTCGCGAATATGATTTAAAATCAATGTACATAAATAGCTATATTACAAGCAATTCATGGGTTCTAAAAAGAGAAATAATCGAATCTATTCACGATCCTTTTATGAATATATCTGAAGATTTTTATTTATTATTAAAATTAATTTCTATGGGACACAAATTTGCATTTTCTGCAACTGTTACGTCAGAATATAGAAAAAGATTTATACCCGATGGATCATATAATACTGATACTCGATCAAGCGAACAAATACATCTCCATCTTTTGGAAATCATGACCAGAGTCGGGCATGAAAAATTGGCGCCCTCTCCAGAAAGGTTGATACCTTTCCGTGCTACTAAGACGCACTCTCATGAGAAAAATCTTATTCAAAATGAAGAGTCAGAAAGAGCTCTTCGGTGGTTAATTAAAAAGGCTATTCGCCGTAACCGAAGGTTAGGTAAATTTAAAATGTGGTTATCTAAAGTAAAAAATAAATTGAAAGGGTGCTATTATACTAACCTGCATTGATCGTGACCATCGGTCGCCGCAGTTGGGCGCGAGGGGTATAATCAATGCAGGTTGGTATTATGGCATGTTGCGATAAAAGCCTGTCCCCGCGAAGGCGGGGATGGACACTGGTTTATGGCAAAAAGCATGCGAAAAGAAAAACATGGGAGCATGGATTCGGCTCGATGTGAACACATCATGCTCCAGAGCATTTCCGGCAAGGATCGAGCCGCCTGAAACGCTCTCTCTCTGTTTATTGTGACGCAATTCCGGACGCGAAACCGGTGCCCACCCCGGATCAAGTCCGGGGGCATGCTTTCATCACAAAATGCTCTGGCAGGCTGCTGAAAGACGCCGAGGCCGTCATTGCGAGGAGCGCAGCGACGTGGCAATCCAGATAAAATTTCGCCGCTGCTTGCAAAGGCGGCAAAAAGCAGAAGAAAGAGTCTGGATTGCTTCCCGCCACGCTTCGCTCGCGGTCGCAATGACGGGGGCAGGCTTTTATCGCAACATGCTCTGGCAGGTTGCTGAAAAACGCCGAGGCTGTCATTGCGAGGAGCGCAGCGACGTGGCAATCCAGATAAAATGCCGCCGCTGCTTGCAAAGGCGGCAAAAAGCAGAAAAAAGAGTCTGGATTGCTTCCCGCCACGCTTCGCTCGCGGTCGCAATGACGGGGGCATGCTTTCATCACAAAATGCTCTGACAGGCCGCTGAAAAACGCCGAGGCCGTCATTGCGAGGAGCGCAGCGACGTGGCAATCCAGATAAAATTCCGCCGCTGTTTGCAAAGGCGGCAAAAAGCAGAAGAAAGTCTGGATTGCTTCCCGCCACGCTTCGCTCGCGGTCGCAATGACGGGGGCATGCTTTCATCACAAAACGCTTCGGCAGGCTGCTGAAAGACGCCGAGGCCGTCATTGCGAGGAGCGCAGCGACGTGGCAATCCAGATAAAATGCCGCCGCTGCTTGCAAAGGCGGCAAAAAGCAGAAGAAAGTCTGGATTGCTTCCCGCCACGCTTCGCTCGCGGTCGCAATGACGGGGGCATGCTTTCATCACAAAATGCTCTGACAGGCCGCTGAAAAACGCTGAGGCCGTCATTGCGAGGAGCGCAGCGACGTGGCAATCCAGATAAAATTCCGCCGCTGTTTGCAAAGGCGGCAATAAGCAGAAGAAAGAGTCTGGATTGCTTCCCGCCACGCTTCGCTCGCGGTCGCAATGACGGGGGCAGGCTTTTATCGCAACATGCTCTAAATGCCCCCGCGCGCGACGAGAAACGCGATGACGGCCTCAACCCCCTCCCCGGTCTTGAGGTTGGTGAAGGCGACGGGGCGCGCTCCACGCTGTGTTCTTGCGTCTTGCGCCATCACGTCAAGATCAGCCCCGACATGGGGCGCAAGATCGGTCTTGTTGATGATGAGCAGATCGGATCGCGTGATGCCCGGCCCGCCTTTACGCGGGATTTTCTCGCCCTGCGCCACGTCGATCACGTAAAGCGTGAGATCAGCAAGCTCGGGCGAAAACGTCGCCGCGAGGTTATCACCGCCTGATTCGATGAGGATGAGGTCGAGCGCAGGGAATTTTTTGCGCATCTCGGCAATGGCGTGAAGGTTGATCGAACAATCCTCACGGATGGCGGTATGCGGGCAGCCGCCGGTTTCGACGCCCATGATCCGCTCCTGCGGCAAGGCCTGAAGCCTCGTGAGGATTTCCGCATCCTCCTTCGTGTAGATGTCATTGGTGATGGCGGCGATATCATGCGTCGCCCGCAACCTTTGGCAAAGCGCCGCCGTCAGCGTGGTTTTACCGGAGCCGACCGGGCCGCCGATCCCCACCCGTAACGGGCCGTTTTGTGACATGCTCATGAGCGGAAAAGCCTCGTGGTTTGGGTTTCATGGCGAAGCGCCATCAGATCGACGCGGAACGCCGCGCCGCCAAGATCATCGAGCGTCGCGGTTTTGGCAAGCGCGGCAACCTCAAGAATAGCGCCCTGCAACCCGGCGATGCGCGCCTGCGCCTCGCTCTGCCCGAGAATGGCAAGGCGGATGCCCGCCGCGATCAAGCCGCTGGCAAAGCCTTGCAGATAACCGCGCGCGAGCGGCAATAGAGCATGCCCATGCGCGGCCCCGGCCATGCCGACCGCCACCGGGAAGGGAAGCTCCACCTCCGCCAGCAGCGGCAAGGCCGGGTGCGGCCATGTTTTCAGCATCAAAGCATGAAAGCTCGCGCCCTGCTGGCTGGTTTCAAGCCGCCGTTCCGCCCCCAGAGCCAGGGCAAGGCCAAGCTCCGCCAGCACGGCAAGGCGCGCCTCTTCACCCTTGGCACGATAGGCCTCACCGAGCAGGATCACGTCATTCCGCCCCGCGCCAAGCGTGAGGATAGCCTCGATCCATGCCGCAAGGCTCGCGCCATCCCTCACATCGCCGGTTTCGACCGCCTGCTCGATGCCATGCGAATAGGCATAGCCCCCCACCGGAAAGCCGGGAGAGAACCAGTGCAGGCGCTGGAATTCGGCTTCAGGCGTCATGCGGGGAGAAAGGGGAGATCAGCCATGATGAGCGTGGTCGTGGTGAGCATGGCCGTGCTTGTGTCCATGATCATGGTTATGCGCGTGTTTGGCTTCCGCGTAAGCCCCGCCTTCGGGGTCAAACGCCGCCTCGATGGGGCGAAGTGTGCCGCCAAGGCCCAAAACCATCGCCTCGATCACGTGGTCGCGGCGGATGCGCAAACGTCCCTCCGCCACCTGCACGGCGAGATGCCGGTTGCCGAGGTGCCAGGCGAGGCGCAAAAGCTGTTCCGGGCTTTGCGCACGGATTTCGATGAGCGGCTCGGACGCGCCCAGAACCTCGATGATGCGCCCATCCTCAAGCTTCAACCCATCGCCTGAGCGAAGCGCCGTGGTTTCGGCAAGGTCGAGCAGGAAGGCGAGGCCACCGATGCCCTGCATGCTGATGCGGCGGCGATGCCGGTCATCAAAATCGAGCACCACGGTATCCACCGCCTCGCCTCTCCAGTCGCCTTTGGCGATCACCTCGGTTGCGCGCAGCATATTTGGTCTCCGTGTCAGGATTGAGCGATTTGTGCCGCATCATAACGCGTTTTCCGGCGCGAGGAAAAGCGATTGTAGAGGGCAGAAAGCGGCAAAATCAGAGATAAGCCGAACACAACAAGGCTCGGGCGTGGCAGCATATCGGCATCGAAATTCGCGAGAAAGATGCGGCTTGCTGAAACCCCGGTCGCGAGGCCATACCACGCGGCTTCGAGCACCATGGTTACAAGCCCGGCGAGAACCGCGATGCCAAGCAGCGTGAGCGGAGTAATTGCCACGCGCTTTCTGGCGAGCCGAACCAGCATCAACGCGATAAAAAGCCCGGCAAGCGTGATGGCATCACTGATATCGATTTTCGATTGCAGCACGGCATGCATCAGGCCAAGCGCCGTCAGCGGGTAGATCAGCGCGTGCAGCTTGTTCCAGCGCGGCGCGCCGAGGCGTTTGATCATGCCATCCGTCGAGGTGACGCCCAAGGCCAGCATGGCGAGAAGGCTCAAAAACCCGATGGTGAGGTAAAACCGCAGAACAATTTCTTTAACGACAACGAAGAGATCATATTTCTGCTGCACCACGTAAAGCGTGAGATGGATGAGCGCATAGGCGAGCGCCGCGACCCCGAGCATGCGCCGCACGAGAATGAGCCGGTTCCAGCCCGTCACCAATCTGAGCGGCGTGATGAGCAGGGTGGCGATGAGAAGCCGCAGGGCCTCGGTGCCGGTATCATGCAACGCGGCCTCGATTGGTTTTGGCCCCATCTGCCCGGTGGCAAGCGCGTAGGCAAGGCCGAGCCCCGGCAAGACGCAGATCAGCAAAACCACGGCTTTGAGCCAGGAAAATGCGCCTTTGCGATCCTGCCAGGGAAAGGGAAATGCCATGCCTGCCATCATGCCGGTTTTCTACCCCATTGCACGTTCAAGGCCACCTCATACCTTTGTGAAGATCTGCCTTCGTGAAGACCTGCCTTCGTGAAGATCTGCCTTCGTGATCATTCGCCGTCGTGATCACTCCACCGTCACGCTTTTGGCGAGGTTGCGCGGCTGGTCAACGTCTTTTCCCATCACCACCGCCGTGTGATAGGCGATGAGCTGCACAGGAATAGCGTAGGGGATGGCCGAAAAATCCGGCGCCATCGCGGGCATGGTGATTTCGGCAACACACGCCACCGCCGCTGCATCGCCCACGTCTTCCGGCCCGACAAGGATGATCGCCCCGCCACGCGCCGCGACCTCCTGGATATTCGAGACGGTTTTTTCAAACCAATGGTCTTTCGGCGCAAGAACGATCACCGGCATCTCTTCGTCAATCAGCGCGATGGGGCCGTGCTTCAATTCGCCTGCCGCATAACCTTCCGCGTGGATATAGCTGATTTCCTTGAGTTTCAGCGCTCCTTCCATCGCCAGAGGATAGGCCGTGCCGCGCCCTAAATAAAGCACGTCGCGCGCTTTCGATAAATCCCGCGCGAGATCCTCGATCGGCTCCTCGTGTTTCAGGGCCTCCGCCACCAGCCCCGGCACAGCGATGAGGCCCGCGACAAGGCGTTGCTCTTCAGAAGCGTCGATCGTTCCGCGCGCCCGGCCCGCCGCGATCGCCAGAGCGGCGAGAACCGTCAACTGGCAGGTGAAGGCCTTGGTGGAGGCAACGCCGATTTCCGGCCCGGCGAGGGTTTGCGCGACGGCATCGCTCTCGCGCGCAATCGTCGAGGTCGGCACATTGACGATGGCCATGATGTGCTGGCCTTGCGCCTTCGCATAGCGCAGGCTTGCGAGCGTATCCGCCGTTTCGCCCGATTGCGAGATGAAGAGCGCGAGTTGCCCGGCATCAAGCGGGGCCTCGCGGTAGCGGAATTCCGAGGCGATATCGATCTCGACCGGCAGGCGCGCGATACGCTCGAACCAGTATTTGCCGATCTGCCCGGCAAGAAACGCCGTGCCGCAGGCGGAAATCGAAAGCCGCGTCAGGTTTTTCCAGTCAAACGGCACCTCGAAGGGCAGGCGCGCGGTGCCATTGCCCATATCGATGTAATGCGCCAGCGTGCGGGCGATGACCTCCGGCTGCTCATGGATTTCCTTGAGCATGAAATGCCGGTGGTTGCCCTTATCGACGAGAAACGCGCCCGCCTGGCTTTTCTGGCTGCGGCGCTGCACCGCCTTGCCGCCTTCATCAAAAATCCGGGCGGATATGCGCGTCAGCACCACCCAATCACCATCCTCCAGATAGGTGATCGTGTCGGTAAAGGGCGCGAGCGCGAGCGCGTCCGAGCCAAGATACATTTCGTTTTCGCCATGCCCGATGGCAAGCGGCGCGCCGCGCCTTGCGCCGATCAGGAGATTCTCCTCGCCCGCGAACACGAAGGCGAGCGCAAACGCGCCATGAAGGCGCGGCAAGGCTGCGCCCACTGCGGCTTCTGCTGAAAGACCCTTGTCCATCAAGGCGGTCACGAGATGAGCGACAACCTCGGTGTCGGTTTCTGAGGCGAAAACATGGCCTTCGGCCTTGAGTTCATCACGCAAGGCACGGAAATTCTCGATAATGCCGTTATGCACCACGGCAAGCCGCGCGGTGGCATGCGGATGCGCGTTGTTTTCGGTCGGCTTACCATGCGTCGCCCAGCGCGTATGCCCGATGCCGGCATGACCCGTTGGCGGGGCTTCGCGCAGCTTCGCATCGAGGTTTTTCAGCTTCCCCTCGGCCCTCACGCGGGCAATCGCCCCGTTTTCGAGCGTGGCGATGCCAGCGGAATCATAGCCGCGATATTCGAGCCGCTTCAAAGCCTCCACGATCTCGAAGGCCACAGGCCCCGCGCCGAGAATGCCGACAATGCCGCACATGGTTCATCCTTGATTTGGTTGCGTCGATCGACGCGAGACATGCCAGAGCGGCGCTTATGCCACAAATCACGTTGCGTATCTGTTTATGTATGAGGTTCCGCCGCTTCCGTCATCGCGAGGAACCGCGAGCTCAGCGTGGCGGGACGTGGCGATCCAGACTTTTTGCTCATACAAGGACTCTGGATTGCCGCGTCGGCCTTGCGGCCTCCTCGCAATGACGCGCTGCAACCGGGGGGCTTACCCGCCACCCTTTTTCGCATTTTCCGGGCGGGCACGAAAGCCAATTGCCCAATCGGCCTTCACCACCTGCTGGCCGCGCGCGATGGCGAGCGCGTTCTGCGCTACATCCGCCGTAATCACCGAGCCGGAGCCGATATAGGCCCCCGCGCCCACCGAAACGGGCGCGACAAGCGCGGAATTCGAGCCGATGAAAGCCCCTGCCCCGATCTCGGTTTTGAATTTCCGAAACCCGTCATAATTGCAGGTGATGGTGCCCGCGCCGATATTCGCGCCCGCGCCAACCGTGGCATCGCCGATATAACTCAAATGATTGGCCTTCGCGCCCGGCCCGAATTCAGCATTTTTCACCTCGACGAAATTGCCGATCCGCGCCTTCTCGCCCAGCTTTGCGCCGGGGCGCAGCCTTGCGAAGGGGCCAATGCTCGCCCCCGGCCCGACCTCCGCGCCTTCCAGATGCGAAAAGGCATGGATAACAGCGCCTTCGTCAATCCTCACGCCGGGGCCAAAAACGCAATGCGGTTCCACGGTGACATCGCGCGCGATTTTTGTGTCATGCGCGAAAAATACGGTTTCGGGTGCCTGCAAGGTCACGCCCGCCCGCATATGGGAAAGGCGCAGGCGCTGCTGCATCACGCTTTCGCAGGCGGCAAGCTGGGTGCGGTCATTGACGCCTTGCGCCTCCGCCTCCTCCACCAGCACCACGCGCGCGGCATGGCCCTCACGACGCGCCAGACCCACGCAATCGGTGAGGTAGAACTCGCCTTGGGCGTTCTCATTCGTGATCGCCTTGAGGAGAGGAAGCGCGATATCCCCCTTCAGCGCCATCACCCCGCCATTGCACAAAGTAATGGCGCGTTCTTCCGCGCTGGCATCCTTCTCTTCCCGAATGGCGAGGAGCGCGGCACCCTCCATGAGAAGGCGGCCATAGCCCTTGGGGTTCTGCGCTTCAAACCCCATCACCGCCACGCCGACGCCCGGCTCGTCCAAGGCAGCAAGCAGGCTTTTGAGGCTTTCGGGCTGCACCAAGGGCGTATCCCCGAAGAGGATAACCAAAGCCGATGCGCCTTCCTTCATCATTTCTTCCGCCTGCAACACGGCATGCGCGGTGCCGCGCCGCTCGTTTTGCGTGAAAAGCTGCGCCGAGGGCAGAACGCGCGTTGCTTCCGCGCCGACATCCGCACGCCCCGGCCCGATAATGACGCCGATGCGATGGATGCCCGCGCCTTGCGCCGTCATCATGGCATGGCCGATAAGGCTCAGCCCCGCCACCTTGTGGAGCACCTTCGGAGTGGCAGATTGCATGCGCGTGCCCTCCCCCGCCGCCAGAACGAGCGCGAGAGGCGTGGCGGGTTGGGTGATGGCTGACATCCTGTCCGGTCCTGCTGCTGAAAAGCCTTGCTCTGCGATACGTCGCCATGGGACGGATAGGAAGGGGGTTGATGGGCAAAAGCGGCGTCATCAACGGGTTTTGCTGCAAAAATCCTTGTTTATGATGCGCAGAACGCGTAACCATCTGACTGGGAAGATTTACAGCAGGGAGACAATCATGGGTCTGTTTTCATTCGTCAAATCGGTCGGGCAGAAGATATTCGGCGCCTCCGAGGCGCAGGCCGCCCCGGCGGATGCGCTCGCCGCCGAAGTTGCCAAGCATGGGCTTGCTGTCGATGGCCTTGATATCAAGGTTGATGGCAACAGGATCACGGTTGGTGGTTCTGCCGCAAACACCGCCGAAGCGGAAAAGGTCATCCTCGCGCTTGGCAATACGCTGGGCGTTTCCGAGATCGAATCAAACCTCATCGTTGCGCAGGAAGCGCCCGCCGCGACCATGTATGAGGTGAAAAAGGGTGATAATCTCTGGAAAATCGCCGAAGCACATTACGGCAAAGGCAAGGGCGCGCATCATGAAGCGATTTTTGAGGCCAACAAGCCCATGTTGACCCACCCGGATAAAATCTACCCCGGCCAGATGCTGCGCATCCCGCCACTGGCGTGAGGTTCTGCTCCGGCGTGAGGGGCGGCGTCATTGCGAGCGCCAAAGGCGCGCGGCAATCCAGAACTCTATGAAGGCGCCAGCAGAAGAACTGGATCGCCACGCTTCGCTCGCGATGACGAAGCGCAGGATCGCGCGCTTCGTCTTTCAAGCCGCAATTTTTGCATCATTAACCCTTTCCCTGCGGCAGCAGGACGCGCGCGGCATTTATCTGAAGCCAAGGCATTGACCATGGGCCACGAACACACTATCAGCGCCTTCTTGCTTGGTGAGAGCTCGTAGCTCAGTTGGTAGAGCACGTGACTTTTAATCATGGGGTCAAGGGTTCGAATCCCTTCGAGCTCACCATGTCTTCCCGAATGTATTCTTCTTCATAAATGCATTTTTGGGGCGGTTTTGGTCTTTGCTTCGCGCACCAGAGCATGACGGTTTTTGACGGAAGCAATCCTGCCTCAAACCATTGCGTTACCCCTGCTGTAAAATGGATTCCCGCTCGCCTCTTCGAGGCGTCGGGAATGACAGGTGGAGCCACCCCGTGTCATTCCCGACGCGGTCAGAGCAATTCCAGCGAAAGTGGGAACCGGTTTCGCATCCGGAATTGCGTAAAAACAAAGAGATAGAGCGTTTCAGGTGACTCGATCTTTGTCGAAAACGCTCTAGCAGGCTGTTGAAAAACGCTGGAGCTGTCATTGCGAGGAGCGGAGCGACGTGGCAATCCAGATAAAAATGCTGCCGCTGCTTGCAAAGGCGGCAAAAAAGCAGAAGAAAGTCTGGATTGCTTTCCGCCACGCTTCGCTCGCGGTCGCAATGACGGGGGCAAGAATCGCCTTTTTCATGCAACCTGCTGGAGCAATTCCAGCGAAAGTGGAACCGGTTTAGCGTCCGGAATTGCGACATAACAAAGAGATAGAGCGTTTCCAAGCGAATCTGTATCCATCCCCGTCTTCACGGGGACAGCTTTCATCACAAAATGCACAAGGGTCAGGTCGCGTTCATCTCGATGAAGGTGCCTCAGGGCTGTTTGGGCGCGGTTTGCTGCTGGCGCTGCCTCGCGAGTTCCTCACCCTTTTTCTTCAGTTCCTCGGCCGCGGGGTTGGGGGCTGCGCCCGGCTGCTGGCCGGAGGCCTGCGCGCGCGCCGCCTCTTCCTGCATTTTCTGCAAGGTCTGCTGGTCGATGCCCGGCCCGTCAAAGGCCTTGGCGAAGCCCGCGAGCGGCACCTCGAAATTCACCTCCTGCCCCACCTGATTCTGCATATCGATGCGCACCATGGGGGATTTCTTGAGGCTGGCGATGGCGGCATCGTTGAGTTCACCCTCAACGAAACAGCCCTGCTGAAGGCAGATCTGGAACCTGGCATTCACCGGGCTCATCCCCTCGGCGGAAAAGCGGATGCCGGGCGGGATCATGAAGGTGAGCGGCACGAGAAAGCGCACGAAGCGGCGCTGGTCATCCTTCACCGCATAAACCGCAACCGCCATGACGGGCTGGTTGTTCTCGGCCACGAAATCGCGCGTGGTGTAACACACGACCTTCTGCACCGAAGGATCATCACCGCAGACCTTGAACCAATCGGGCTGGTCGGGCGCGGCCTTGAGCGCAACCTTGATGCCGGTCTGAACCGGGGCGGCAGCGGGTGCGGGCGCAGCAGGAGCAGGCGCGGCAGGTGCGGCCTGCGCCGGTTTGGGCGCGGGTTTGGGCGCGGGTGCCGTTTGCGCAAAAGCGGGCGCGGCGATGAGGGCAAGCCCGGCAAAACCCAGCATGGCCGAGGCTTTGTGTTTCAAATCCGCTGTCAACCCGCGCGCCATCGCTTCTGTTCCTTTATCGATTACCATCATGACTATGCTCTAACTCTCTCTCGCGCGTTTTCGCAACCCTCTTTGCAGCATCAGCCGCTGCTCCCTGCTCTTTTACAGCAAATGCGGCGCAAGCATGGTGAGAGACGTAACAATATCTACCATCACACCATGGAAGCTTTCCCTCGAAGCTTTCGCTCGAAGCTTTCCCTTGGACTTTCCCGCAAGCTCCGCTATTTCCCGATCATGGCCAATGAACGCATTTCCAATATCCGCAATTTTTCCATCGTCGCGCATATCGACCATGGCAAATCGACCCTCGCTGACCGGCTGATTCAAACCACCGGCGGTTTGCAGGCGCGCGAAATGGTGGAGCAGGTGCTTGATTCGATGGATATCGAACGCGAGCGCGGCATCACCATCAAGGCGCAGACGGTGCGCCTCAAATACCACGCGAAGGACGGGCAGGATTATATCCTGAACCTGATGGACACCCCCGGCCATGTCGATTTTGCCTATGAGGTTTCGCGCAGCCTGGCTGCCTGCGAAGGTTCGCTCCTCGTGGTGGATGCAAGCCAAGGCGTGGAAGCGCAGACGCTGGCCAATGTCTATCACGCGCTCGATGCCAACCACGAGATCGTGCCGATTCTCAACAAAATCGACCTGCCCGCCGCCGAACCCCAGCGCGTGAGGGAGCAGATCGAGGAGGTGATCGGGCTTGATGCTTCGGACGCGGTCGAGATTTCCGCGAAAACCGGCATCAATATCGAAGGCGTGCTGGAGGCTATCGTCACGCGCCTGCCCGCGCCGCAGGGCGACCTTGCCGCGCCGCTGAAGGCGCTGCTGGTTGATAGCTGGTATGACGTTTATCTCGGCGTCGTCGTTCTCGTACGCATCATCGACGGCCGCCTGAAAAAGGGCATGCGCATCAAGATGATGGGCACGGATGCCGTTTATGATGTCGAGCGGGTCGGCGTTTTTACCCCGAAAATGATCGATATCGGCGAATTGACCCCCGGCGAAGTCGGGTTCCTCACCGGCTCGATCAAGGAGGTGGCGGATACCCGCGTGGGCGATACCATCACCGAGGATAAGAAACCCACCGCCAACGCCCTCCCCGGCTTCAAGCCGGTGCAGCCGGTGGTGTTTTGCGGGCTTTTTCCGGTCGATGCTGCCGAATTTGACGAGCTTCGCGCCGCCATGGGCAAATTGCGGCTCAATGACGCGAGCTTCACCTATGAAATGGAAAGCAGCGCGGCCTTGGGCTTTGGCTTTCGCTGCGGCTTTCTCGGGCTGCTGCATCTTGAAATCATCCAGGAACGCCTGACGCGCGAGTTCAACCTCGACCTCATCGCCACCGCGCCGAGTGTCGTTTATGAAATCGGCTTGCGGGATGGCACGACGATTGACCTTCACAACCCCGCCGATTTGCCGGATGTGATGAAGATCGAGCAAATCCGCGAGCCGTGGATCCGCGCGACCATCCTCACGCCGGATGATTATCTGGGGGCTATCCTCAAGCTCTGTCAGGAGCGGCGCGGCGCGCAGATCGACCTCACCTATGTCGGCAAACGCGCGATGGTGGTTTATGACTTGCCGCTCAACGAGGTGGTGTTCGATTTCTATGACCGGCTGAAATCCATCTCCAAGGGCTATGCGAGCTTTGATTACCAGATCACGGATTACCGCGAGGGCGACCTTGTGAAGCTCTCCATCCTCGTCAATGCCGAGCCGGTCGATGCGCTCTCGATGCTGGTGCACCGGACGAAATCGGAAAGCCGGGGCCGGGTGATGTGCGAGAAACTGAAGGATCTCATTCCGCCGCACCTCTTCCAGATTCCCATTCAGGCGGCGATCGGCGGCAAGATCATCGCGCGCGAGACCGTGCGGGCCCTGCGCAAGGATGTCACCGCCAAATGCTATGGCGGCGATATTTCCCGCAAGCGCAAGCTCCTCGACAAGCAGAAAGAGGGCAAGAAAAAGATGCGGCAATTCGGCAAGGTGGAGATTCCGCAGGAAGCCTTCATCGCAGCGCTCAAGATGGATGGTTGATGTCAGTTGATATAACCCGCTGAACGCGTGTTTCTAAAATTTACAGCACATGTTGACATTCGTTTAACCTCGATAATATGTAATTTCATTATTCAGGCGTGAATTTTGCTTTAATGTTACGGATCTTAACCAACAATGATGCTTTTTTTGTAACAAAGAAAAGAATTTTATATATTTTCAATTTTAAGTAAAAATATACGTAAGCTTTTCTTTTTATATATTGTATTTGCCTTTGGCTTAAACCTTCTGGCGTAATGGTCGCCTCATTTTTTAACTGTGTTTGCTGGTAAAGACAATAATAATAATCACGATTAATAATTTTGTTCATAGCAAAATTTTTTGCTTTTATTTGATTTTTATATGCAACAAAATTGTTGTTGATATATGAATTACAGAAGGCATCAAATAACATATTTGATTTTATAAATCTGTCATTAATCTCGTGGTTTACATATCTCGTTGTGACTATATTGTAAAACATATTTTTATAAATGTTATGTTGCTTATCATTCCATTGTTGAATATGATTTAGATGATACAATGTAAAATCATTATGAATAACGTGATTTTTCCTATTATTGACAATAGAATCAATAGGCAAAATAAAATCCCACCATGGCTCACCAATACAGATATTCATCTCCTGAAATATTAAGTAAATATTATTGTCGATATGATCTATATTAAACATAAAAAAATCGATACCACCCATAAGGATTTCAATATCAAATGTCTCCGAATCAATATTTATTCTTCTGGCTATTACCAGCCCCTCCTTGCTGATCTCTGCAATATCTTTGACAAATCCCGCTTCGGTTTTTACCACAATATCAGCGTTGATGATGGCCATAACACCTGCTTCAAGCTTGCGTCCGGCGTCATAAAATTCAGTGATCCTGGGGATTTTGCTCTGAACCTCCAGAAACGTCACATCCGGGTGCAGCGGCTTGAGAAGAGCGATCTCGCTCGCGTTGTTCAGGCTGTAAACCTTGAACCCGGCCTCCAGCCAGGACTGAATACAAAACGCCTGATACTCCGCGCCGCATTCCTCGCCTTGAATGAAGCGTTTGATATTCGGCTGGATGCTGGTGAACAGGGGAATTGCATTAAAATCCGTCATTTTATAACTCATTAAATCTCTGGGAAGTTGATCAGATTGTATAAGACCAAGGGTCTCTTCTGATCGAAAAATCCTCTAAATAGAGGCATAGCTATAGTCAGATATTGGCATTTTGTGAATGCCTGTATTCAGTATATTCACGAGTGCGTTTCCGTCAATAATATTCGTCATTGCGAGCGCAGCGAAGCAATCCAGATTTGCTGTAACCTGCATTCACCGATTCTGGATTGCCGCGTCGCTGCGCTCCTCGCAATGACGCGTAGCACCCTCACTCCACCCCCAGCTTCACTTTCAGCAGCGTTTCGAGAATGCTGTAAACAAGCGTAAGATCACTCATACACATTTTTGCGGTGCCCGATCACGAGCACAAGCACTGTGACAATGTCATCCTGAATGTCGCAAATAATGCGATAATCCCCGACGCGGTAGCGCCAGTAGCCGCGATACCGGCCTTGCATGGCAATTCCGTGTTGGCGTGGGTTGGCGGATGCAAGAAGCCTCTCTTTGAGAAACCGGGCAATCCGAACCGCAGCGACTTTGTCGATTTTCTGCAATTCATGGCGTGCTTTATCGCTATATCGAAGTGTCCAGCCGCTCACACGTCAATTCCAAGCTCGCGGTAAACCTCCTCGGCTGAGTAGGTTCGATCAAGCCCCTTCTGGATGCGCTCATAAGCTTGATCAGCCAGATAAATATCTTCCATATCGTCAATGCCTTGCGTGATGATCTCGCGCAGGTAATAGGCCTTTGTCCGCCCGGTGGCGGCGGCGAGCCGGTCAAGCCGGGCTTCGAGCTCTTTTTGAAGGCGAACGGATGTGGGCATGGGCGGCTCCTGAATACATGTATTCAGTATATTCACGAGTGCGTTTCCGTCAATAATATTCGTCATTGCGAGCGCAGCGAAGCAATCCAGATTTGCCGTAACCTGCATTCACCGATTCTGGATTGCCGCGTCGCTGCGCTCCTCGCAATGACGCCCCTATTCCACCCCCAGTTTCGCTTTCAGGAGCGCGTTGACAGCCTCCGGGTTGGCCTTGCCGCCCGAGGATTTCATCACCTGCCCCACGAACCAGCCGAGAAGCGTGGGTTTCGCCTTCGCCTGTTCCACCTTCTCCGGGTTGGCTTTGATAATATCATCGACCAGCTTTTCGATGGCGCCGGTATCCGTCACCTGCTTCAGCCCGCGTTTTTCAACGATATCCGCCGCATCGCCGCCCTCGGTGAAGAGGATTTCGAACACATCCTTCGCGATCTTGCCGGAAATGGTGCCTGAGGCGATCAGGTCAATCACACCGCCAAGCTGATCGGCGGAAACCGGTGATGTTTCAATCGTTTTCCCGTCCTTGTTCAAGCGGCCAAAAAGCTCGTTGATGACCCAGTTCGCGGCGGTTTTGCCGTCACGCCCCTTGGCCACGGCTTCAAAATAGGCCGCATTCTCGCGCTCCGCCACCAGCACGCTCGCGTCATAAGGCGAAAGGCCATAGTCCTTGATAAACCGCGCCTTTTTCGCATCCGGCAGTTCCGGCAGATGCGCGTCAAGCTCTTCGATGAACCCTTCGGGCAGAACGAGCGGGAGGAGGTCGGGGTCGGGGAAGTAGCGGTAATCATGCGCCTCTTCCTTCGAGCGCATCGAGCGGGTTTCGCGCTTGCCGGGATCATAGAGCCGCGTTTCCTGATCGATTGAGCCGCCATCTTCCAGAATGGCGATCTGCCGCCGGGCTTCCACTTCAATTGCCTGCCCGATGAAGCGGATGGAATTGACGTTCTTGATCTCGCAGCGCGTGCCAAGGGGCTGGCCCGGCTGGCGCACGGAAACATTCACATCCGCGCGCAGATTGCCCTTCTCCATATCGCCGTCGCAGGTGCCGAGGTAGCGCAGAATCGTGCGCAGCTTCGTGACATAAGCCTGCGCCTCCTCCGCCGAGCGCAGATCGGGCTTCGAGACGATTTCCATCAGCGCGACACCGGCGCGGTTGAGATCGACGAAGGAATTCGCCGGGTCCTGATCGTGGATCGATTTTCCGGCATCCTGTTCGAGATGCAGCCTTTCGATGCGCACGATGATGGGTTCTGCCTCGCCGGGGATATCGACGATCACCTCCCCCTCCCCCACGATGGGTTCGGCGAACTGGCTGATCTGGTAGCCCTGCGGCAAATCCGGGTAGAAATAGTTTTTCCGGTCAAAGCGCGAGGTTTGATTGATCTTCGCCTTGAGGCCCAGCCCTGTGCGCACGGCCTGCGCCACGCATTCCTTGTTGATCACCGGCAGCATGCCCGGCATCGCGGCATCCACGAAACTGACATGCGCGTTGGGTTCGCCGCCAAATTCGGTCGAGGCGCCGGAAAAGAGCTTCGAGCGCGAATTCACCTGCGCGTGGATTTCCATGCCGATGATGATTTCCCAATCGGCTTTCGCGCCTTTGATATGGTATTTTGCGGGTGCGGAACGGATATCGAGGGGCATGCTGGCTCGCTTGAGGTGTCGTTAACAGGTATGCCCTTCTTGCGGGAGCAGGCCGGCTTGCGTCAAGGGCAAGAAACAAGAGAGGTATGAGCGTTAAACCTCATCCTGCCAGTTTCGGCCCGCCTCGAAAATACGCAGAAAAACCACCTCATCCCCCTCAACCATAAAGGCAAGCGTGAGGCGGCGCTCGAACCCGATAACGCGCAGGCCGGGGCGAATATCGTCATGCCGCGTGCCGCGCTCCCCCGCCAAGGCGAAACCCTGACAATAGGCCTGAAACCGCTCCAGATAGGACAGCGCGATCTTCTGCCCGGCGGTGTGCTGGATTGTTGTGAAAATGCGGTTCAAATCCTGCAAGGCCGTCGGAGAAAAGCGAACATATCGTTGCTTCAAACGCCATCACCCTCTTTTGTGAGCATCTGGCGCAGGTTGGTAAAGGCCTCGTCCAAGGGCACCGCACGCAACGGTTCAGCCTTGTGCGCATCATAAGCGGGTGCGACCTCTTCGCGCAACCAGCGCTCGACTGCGGCCTCCTGATCCTGCAAGGCACGCAGCCCGGCGCGCACCACTTCACTCATCGAGGCGTAAGCCCCGGACGCGACCTTGGCGTCGATGAAAGCGGCATGATGCGCCGGAATGCTGATGGTGCGTTTTTCAACTTGCGCCAAAGGATGATCCTCATAAGCCGGAATATGACATAGTCATACTTATCATCCGGTCTCGCCGGAAGCAACCCGGAGGACGGGTGAGTCCACATAAGATGAAGCTATGCCAACCACACCTTCAACCGCTTCACGCCCTCGACAATATCCGCCTCGCTCCCTGCGTAAGAGAGGCGGATGAAGCGGTGGCCCTCGCTCTGGTCGAAATCGAGGCCGGGGGTGATGGCGATGCCCGCCTCGTGCAGCGCGCGGTGGGCGAAATCCATCGCATCATTGGAATAACGGCTGATGTCGCAATAGGCGTAAAACGCGCCATCCATTGGCAGAGGCGCCAAGCCGAGCGCGGGCAGGGCCTCCTGAAGAATGGCGCGGTTTTTCGCATAGCCCGCCTTGATGGCCTCAAGCGCGTCATAGGCGTCAAACGCGGCGGTCGCGCCAACCTGAGAAAGGTAGGGCACGGAAATCGCGAGGTTCTGCGCAAGGCATTCGAGCGGGCGGATGAGGCGCTCCGGCACCACCAGCCAGCCGATGCGCCAGCCCGTCATGCAGAAATATTTCGAAAACGAATTGACGATGATGGCGTCATCGGAAGAAGCGAGCGCGGAAACCTCCTCTCCCGCGTAAGTGAGGCCATGATAAATCTCGTCCGACATCAGCCAGAGGCCGAGCCTGGCGCAGGTTTGCGCAATCGCCTTCACCTCGCTCGCATGGGTGAGAACGCCGGTGGGGTTGGCCGGGCTCATCATCAGAACAGCATCAAGCGGGGCGCTGGCATGCGCGGCCTCGATGCCCTTCGCGCTCATTGCATAGCGGCTCTCGCGGGTGGCGGCGATTTCCACCACCTCGATGCCCAGCGCCTGGAGAATGTTGCGATAGGCCGGGTAGCCGGGGCTGGGGATGCCGATGCGCCCGCCATGTTCCATCGTGGCAAGAAACGCGAGGATGAACCCGCCGGAAGAGCCGGTGGTGATGACGATGCGATCGGGCGGCACGCTCAAGCCATAACGCACCCTGTAATGCCCGGAAATCGCCATGCGCAAGGCGGGCTGGCCCAAAGCCTCGGTATAGGCGATGCGATCCTGTGCCAGCGCGCGCATCGCCGCCTCGCGCACCGGGCGGGGTGAGGGTGCAGCGGGCTCGCCCACCTCAAGATGCAGGATGGAGCGCCCGGCGCGCGCGAGGGTTTTCGCCTCCCGCATCACATCCATGGCGATAAAGGAATTGATCGCCGAGCGGCGTGAGGCTTTGGGCAGATTGTTCAAGAATTTAGCAACCTTGTTTCAAGTTCGGCGGCGAAGAAGCCCTTCATTTCACGATGAAGGCTCTGAAACAAGCCTGAAGGGGCCTCGTATTTAAGACAATGTTGAGGCGGGCATGAAACGGTCTGGCATCATGTTTTTCCGGTTTTCCATGCGTAAGAGCGGTGGGTTTCATGGGGTCTTCAAACGCGGTTTTGTCTGATGCGATTTATTCAGGTGCCAGCCGGAATGCGCAACCCGCGCCTCTCACCCGCACCGCCCCGCTTTTGAGTGTCGTCGTTCCCACCTTCAACGAACGCGCGAATGTGAAGGAATTGATCAGCCGGCTCGATATCGTGCTGGGCGATATCGCGTGGGAAATCGTTTTTGTCGATGACAACAGCCCGGATGCCACGCATGCGCTGGTGAAAAGCATTGCCCGCAAGGATCCGCGCGTGCGCTGCCTGCGGCGTGTGGGGCGGCGCGGGCTGGCAGGTGCCTGCATCGAGGGGATTCTCTCGTCCTCCGCGCCCTATGTTGTCGTGATGGATGGCGATTTGCAGCATGATGAGGCGATCCTGCCTGCCATGCTCGAAACATTGCGTGCGGATGAGCATGACCTTGTTGTTGGCAGCCGCCTTGTTGATGGCGGTTCAGCCGATGAAGGCTTCAACCCCGTGCGCGCGGCCATCAGCCATTGGTCCGGCGCTCTGGCGCGGGGCATTCTCAACACCGATGTGCGCGATGTCATGAGCGGGTTTTTCATGCTGCGGCGCGATATCATCGAAGAACTGGCACCGCATCTGAGCGCAGAAGGATTTAAAATTTTGGCGGATATTCTTGCAACCAGCAGCAAAACCATGGCCGAAAGCCCGATCCGGGTTACCGAGGTCGCCTATCAGTTCCGCGAGCGCCATGCGGGGGAATCAAAGCTCGATGCCAAGGTGGCACTCGATTTTGTCGGCCTCATGGTCAACAAGGCGACACGCGGCTTGCTGCCCATCGGGTTTGTGTCCTTCGCGCTTGTCGGGGCTCTGGGGCTTGGGGTTCACATGCTCATCCTCAAGGGTTTGATGGATATCGCCGTGCCCTTCGCTTCTGCGCAGATGGCCGCAACTGCGGTTGCGATTGCCTTCAATTTCGTGCTCAACAATATCGCCACCTATCGTGACAGAACGCTCAAGGGTTTGAAGATTCTGGGTGGACTTGCGATGTTTTACGGCGTCTGCACAATCGGGGCGCTTTCGAATATCGCGCTGGCGAATTTCCTCTTCGAGCAAGGCGCAAGCTGGTGGCTTGCCGCGATCTGCGGTGTGGTGATCGGCTCGGTGTGGAACTACGCGCTCAGCTCGCTGATGATCTGGAAAAAGACATAATTCGCGGCGTTCAGGATGATGGAGCGGCTTCGCCTGCCCTCTGTTCCCGCGCGAACCCGAAGCCGTCCCCCCCTTGGCAGGGACGGGATCTAGAGCGGTTTCCGACCTGATTGAATCAGGTCGGCCGCTCTATCTTCTTGTTTTTATCGCATTTTCTTCGATCAACCGGCAACCACTTGATCGGAAAATGCTCTAGCAGGCTGCATGAAAAAGGCGGTTCCTGCCCCGTCATTGCGACCGCGAGCGAAGCGTGGCGGGAAGCAATCCAGACTTTCTTCCTCTTTTTGCTTCTGCTTTTTGCTTCCGCTTTTTTGCCAAGCCTGCGGATAGCGGCGGAAATTTTATCTGGATTGCCGCGTCGCTGCGCTCCTCGCAATGACAGCCCCGGCGTTTTTCAGCAGCCTGCCAGAGCAATTTGTGATGAAAGCCTGCCCCCGTCATTGCGACCGCGAGCGAAGCGTGGCGGGAAGCAATCCAGACTTTCTTCCGCTTTTTGCCAACTCTGCGGATAACAATGGCATTTTTATCTGTATTGCCGCGTCGCTACGCTCCTCGCAATGACGGCTTCAGCGTTTTTCAGCAGCCTGCTAGAGCGTTTCCATCGAAGATTGAGTCACCTGAAACGCTCTATCTTCTTGTTTTGACGCAATTCCTGACGCGAAACCGGTTCCCACTTTCGCTGGAATTGCTCTAGAGCATGTTGCGCAAAACCGGTGTCCACCCCCGCCTTCGCGGGGGCATGCTTTTGCGCAACATGCTCCAGTATCAAAAAACTGAAGCGTTCCAGCGCCCTGCCACTCATTTCAGCGCCCATTTCAAGGCCATGGCGATCATTGCCAATGCGCCCGTGCTGGCGGCCCATAACCCGAAGAACCAGAGCAGCCGTCTTGGAAGTGATGTTCCGGGTGGCGGTGTCACCGCTTTTTTCTGCGCATCCATGCTCAATGATAGCCCCCGACCGCGTTCACCTTGCCACGAAACACCCAATAGGAATAGGCCGTATAGCCAAGGATGACGGGCACCAGCACGCCCGCACCGGCAAGCAGAAACGCGAGGCTGTTATCCGGCGCGGCTGCATCCCGGATTGTGACACTGTTTGGCACGATATGCGGAAAAAAGCTGATGCCAAGCCCGACGAAGCACAGGACGAACACGCTGAGGGACGCCAGAAACGGGCTGATCTCGCGCCTTTCGATCAACCCCTTGAAAAGCACGTAAGCGGCCACAAGCACCAGAGCAGGCACGGTCACAACAAGCAGAACCTGCGGCCAGCCAAACCACCGTTCCCTGTAAACATCATTGAGAAAGGGTGTGATGGCACTCACAAGCCCTATAAGCAGAAACATGGCCGGGGCAAGCCAGAACGCGAGCGTGTAAGCGCGACGCTGGACATGCCCCTCGGTTTTCAGGATGAGCCAGGTGGCACCAAGCAGCGCATAACCAACAACAAGGGCAAACCCGGTGAGAAGGCTGAACGACGTCAGCCAGTCCCACCAGCCCCCGGCATAAGCGCGGCCCTGAACCGGGATGCCCTGCACCAAAGCGCCCAGCGCCACGCCTTGCGCAAAAGCGGCGATGGTGGAACCGCCTGCGAACGCGGCATCCCATAAAAACTGGCCGCGCCGCGTTTTCCAGCGGAATTCAAACGCGACACCGCGAAAAATCAAGCCCAGCAGCATGATGGTGACGGGCGCGTAAAGCGCGGGCATGATGATGGCATAAGCCAGCGGAAACACCGCAAAAAGCCCCCCTCCCCCCAGAACAAGCCATGTCTCGTTGCCATCCCAGACAGGAGCAACCGAATTCATCATTTCGTCACGGTGCTTCTCGCCGCGCACGAAGGGGAAGAGAATGCCGACCCCGAGGTCGAACCCATCCAGAATGACATAGGCCAGAACCGCGAAGGCAATCAGCCCGGCCCAGATGAGGGGAAGATCGAATGTCATGAAATATCTTCCCTATTCCGCAGGGGTGAAGGCCGTGCCCGCATCCATCGCCGGGCCGGGCATGAGGCCCCCGGCGCGGATCGGCTCACCAGGGTCAAGCCCGCTCTCATGGGCATGCGGCGGCGCATTCATCAATCGCAGCAGGTAGAAGGTGCCCGCGCCAAACAGGCTGAAATACACGATGACAAACGCCACCAGCGAGGCCGCTACCGCCTGAACCGCAACAGGCGAAACCGAGTCAGCCGTGCTCAGAAGCCCGTAAACCGTATAAGGCTGCCGCCCGACCTCGGTGGTGATCCACCCCGCGAGCACGGCGATGAACCCCGAAGGCCCCATGAGCAAAGCCGCGCGATGCATCAAGGGCGCCTCATAAAGCCTGCCCTTGAGGCGCAGCCACAGGCTCCAGAGGCCGAGCCCCAGCATGGCAAAACCAATCCCGACCATGATGCGGAAACTCCAGAACAGAACCGCCACAGGCGGCTGCTTTTCCGGCGCGATGGTATCGAGCCCTGCGAGCGGCGCCTTGAGATCATGCTTGAGGATGAGCGAGGAGAAGCCGGGAATCTCAACGGCATAATCGATCCGCTTTTCCGCCGGGTTCGGGATGCCGAAGAGGATGAGCGGCGCGCCATTGGGGTGGCTCTCGTAATGGCCTTCCATCGCCATCACCTTTGCGGGCTGGTATTCGAGGGTGTTGAGGCCATGCGCATCGCCCGCGAGAATCTGCATCGGGGCGACGATGGCCGCCATCCACATCGCCATGGAAAACATCATCCGCGCGGCAGGGTTCGTTCTGTCACGCAGCAGGTGCAAGGCCCCCACCGCGCCCACCACGAAGGCCGTGGTGAGGTAGGCCGCCAGCAGCATATGCACGAGGCGATAGGGAAAGGATGGGTTGAAGATCACGGCCCACCAGTCGAGCGCGATGAACTGCCCCTTCTCGTTGATGCCGAACCCGGCGGGCGTCTGCATCCAGCAATTGACCGACAAAATCCAGAAGGCGGAGAAAAACGTGCCGAAGGCTACCATCAGCGTCGCGAAAAAATGCAAGCCCTCCCCCACGCGCTTGCGCCCGAACAGCATGACGCCCAGAAAACCCGCTTCGAGAAAAAATGCGGAAAGCACCTCATACCCCATCAATGGGCCGAGAACCGGGCCAACCTTGTCGGAAAAAACGCTCCAGTTGGTGCCGAACTGATAGCTCATCACGATGCCGGAAACGACACCCATCCCAAAAGCAACCGCAAAAATCTTCTTCCAGTAATTGAAGAGATCGAGAAAAACGCCGCGCCCGGTTGCCAGATGAAGCCCGTTCAGAACTGCAAGATAACTCGCAAGCCCGATGGAGAAGGCCGGAAAGATGATGTGAAAGCTCACCGTGAAGGCAAATTGCATGCGCGCGAGCGCAAGCGGCGTGAAAAGCTCCATCATCAGCCTCCTTAAATCACCATTTGAAATACCACTTATTGCAGGCCGGCCTGAAAAGCAATAAAGCAGATACAGCTTTTTTGTCGCAGGAGGCATGTCGTGCGGTTGACGCAATATTCCAACTTCACCTTGCGCGTTTTGCAATTCCTTGCATTGCGCGCCCCGGATATGGCAACCGTTGATGATGTTGCGCGCGCACATGGCATTTCAAGAGCGCATCTTGTAAAAGTCGCTTATGAACTGAGCCAGCGCGGCTATGTCGAAACCCTGCGCGGGCGTAAGGGCGGCATGCGCCTCGCCCGCCCTGCAGAAACGATTACGGTGGGCGAGATCATCCGCTTCACGGAGGCACCGCTGGAGCTCGTGGAATGCTTCAACCCGAAAACCAATACCTGCCCGCTTTGTGGCCATTGCCATCTCTCACGCGGGATCGCCCGTGCTTTGCGGGCCTTTCTCTCCGTTCTCGACGATATGACGATTGCCGATATCATCATCAACCGTGCCGTGCTCACCCATCTGCTCGACACGGGCCCTGCCGGAGAGCCGAGCGCGACGGCTTCCGTTCAAGCTTCGGGCAGCGGCACGCAATAAAGCCGGTAGAGCGTTTCGAGCACGGCACGCACCTCATTGCTCGCCAGGCTGTAATGGATATTCTGCCCCTCGCGCCGGGTTTCGACCAGACCCATCGCACGCATCCTGCCAAGATGCTGCGAGAGCGCGGCAGAGCTGAGCCGCACGATTTCCGCCAATTGCCCGACGGTTTTCTCACCTTCAAGAAGGTAACACAGCACCATCAGCCGCTTGGCATTCGCCATGGCCGCAAGCAGGCGGGACGCTTCTTCCGCACGCGCTTCGAGTTCAACCAAAGCACCATCATCAATATTGATTTTCATACTTGACATTTAAGCACATTCGAAAATACTTGGCAATATCGAAGAACACAACCGCAGGAGAAGATCATGGCGAATAGTGGTGGAATGGCGAATGTTGGTGGAGTGGACCGTGTGCTGCGTCTTGCCCTCGGGGTAGCGCTTGTCCTTGCGGGGCTGGTGCCTGCCCTCGCCTCCGTCTTCGCGGGTTGGGGTATTTCGAGCCTGTTTCTCATCATTGCCGGGGTTGCTGTTTTTGCAAGCGGTGTCTTTCGCTTCTGCTTTGCCTACAAGCTTTTCGGCCTCAGCACCTGCGCGATCAAAAAGGCTTGATCCGATAACGGGTCTAGAGCGGTCGGTCTGACTACACCAGGCCTGCCGCTCTATCTTCTTTTTTTTCGCATGTTGTTACGCAAAGCCGGTTCCCACCCCCGCCTTCGCGGGGGCATGCTTTCGCTGGAATTGCTCTCTCCTTCTTTTGACGCAATTCCGGACGCGAAACCGGTTCCCACTTTCGCTGGAATTGCTCTGGCAGACTGCTGAAAAACGCTGGGGCTGCCCTTGCGAGGAACGGTGCGACGCGGCAATCCAGATAAAAACTCCACCGCTGTCTGCAGAGGCGGCAAAAAGGCGGAAGCAAAAAGCGGAAGACAGTCTGGATTGCTTCCCGCCACGCTTCGCTCGCGGTCGCAATGACGGGGACAGGGGTCGCCTCATCGATAGCTGCAACCAAAGCACCATACTCGACGCCTGTTTGTGCATTTGACATTTAAGAATATTCGAATATACTTATAAATTATGGTGGTGAAATATCAGGAGAAGATCATGGCATTTGCTGTTGGCAAGGATCGCATCGCAGGCTTGGCCATCGCGGTGGCGCTTGTCGGCGCCGGATATGTGCCCGCGATAACCGCGATCTCTGAAGATTGGGGCATGACGAGCGCATCCTTCATCAGCGCAGGCATCGTGGTTTTCATAAGCAGCATGTTCCGCGTCTGCGTGTTCTGCACGTTGTTCGGCGCTGGCACCTGTTCGATCAAAAAGAGGTGATGCCATGACAAGCTTCACCCCCTTTTCCGCGCTTGCCGGTGGCGCGATGATCGGCCTCGCCTCGGTGCTGCTGATGGCCGTTTCCGGCCGCATTGCAGGGATCAGCGGCATCGCCGTTCGCCTGTTTCCGCCTTATGCAGACGGGGAATGGGCGGGGCGCACGGCCTTCATCGCGGGGCTTGTGGTTGCCCCTGTGCTTTATGCGGCGCTGAGCGGGGGCATGCCCGTGCAAAGCATCGCCGCTGGGCCAGCGCTTCTCATCATCGCCGGGCTTCTTGTGGGGTTTGGCGCCGTCTGGGGCAATGGCTGCACCTCCGGCCATGGTGTGTGCGGCCTGTCCCGCCTGTCGCTGCGCTCCGCAATTGCGGTGGGAACCTTCATGACCACGGCAATGGTCACCGTTTTCATCGCGCGTCACGTGTTATGAGCCGCTCCATGCCCATTCTCATCCAATTCCTCATCGGCCTTTTATTCGGCGTCGGGCTTGTGATCGCCGGAATGTCCGACCCCGCGAAGGTGCTGAATTTTCTCGATGTCACCGCCATGGCGACCGGCGGATGGGATGGCAGCCTCGCTTTTGTGATGGCGGGGGCGATCCTCGTCACCTTCTTCGGGTTTCGCGTGGTTTTGAAGCGTAAAACGCCCCTTTTCGGAAGCAGCTTTCACCTGCCAACAAAGCTGGGGATTGATACGCGCATCCTGCTCGGCCCCGCGATTTTCGGCATCGGCTGGGGTTTGGCAGGCATCTGCCCCGGCCCCGCCTTTACCACGCTCGGCGTTGGCTCAGCCAAGGGTGCACTCTTCATTATCGCCATGCTGGTGGGGATGGTGGGCACGCGGTGGATCATCACCCGCCCGGCTTCGCCCATATTGCCCATGGCTTCCAACAAATCCGCGATTTAAGTCTCACATTCAGGAGCATAGCATGTCTCTCCCCAACGTTGACCTTGCCTTGAAACCGGAGGTGACCGCGTTTTTCGATGCACCCACCAACACCGTCTCCTATGTGGTGAAAGACCCCGGCTCAACCGCCTGCGCCATCATCGATTCCGTGATGGATATTGATTATGCCGCCGGGCGCATCGCGTATGAATCAGCGGATGAAATCATTGCCTTCGTTGAGAAAAACGGCCTCACGGTCGAATGGCTGATCGAAACGCATGTCCATGCGGATCACCTCTCCGGCGCGCCCTATCTTCAGGGCAAGCTGGGGGGCAAAATCGGCATTGGGGCGAATATCACCATCGTGCAGGAGACGTTCGGCAAGGTGTTTAACGAAGGCACGGAATTCCAGCGTGATGGCAGCCAGTTCGATCGCCTGTTCACGGATGGCGATACCTATTCCATCGGCGGGATGACGGCGATCGCGCTCCACACCCCTGGCCATACCCCTGCCTGCATGACGCATGTGATCGGCGATGCCGCTTTTGTGGGGGATACTTTGTTCATGCCCGATGGCGGTTCCGCCCGTGCGGATTTCCCAGGCGGGGATGCGCGGGTGCTCTATCGCTCCATCAAGCGCGTGCTCGCCATGCCGGAAGCGATGCGCCTCTTCATGTGCCATGATTATGGCCCGAACGGGCGGGACATTCGCTGGGAGACCACGGTGGGTGAGCAGCGCGCGCATAACATCCATGTGCGGGACGGCATCAGCGAAGATGAATTTGTCGCCATGCGCGAAGCACGGGACAAAACGCTCGCCATGCCAAAACTCATCATCCCCTCGCTTCAGGTGAATATGAAGGCGGGCGCCCTGCCGCAGGCGGATGAGAGCGGCAAACGCTTCCTCAAGGTGCCGCTCAACGGGCTCTGAGACGACGAGACGTATAAAAATCAGGAAATCCGGGGGAAATTACCATGCAGGCCAAATCCATCACGCCCATTCTTGCCGTGAGCGAGCAGATCACGCCCGATGACGTTGCCGCCATCGCGGCGGCGGGGTTCAAATCCATCCTCTGCAACCGGCCGGATGGCGAGGGGGCGGATCAGCCCGTCTTTGCCGAAATCGAGGCCGCCGCCAAAGCCGCCGGGCTTGCCAGCGCCTATCAGCCGATCATCTCCGGCAAGGTTTCGGATGCGGATGCGGAAGCGTTCGGCACGGTGATGGATGGCCTGCCGAAACCCGTTTTTGCCTATTGCCGCACGGGCACGCGCTCCGCCACGCTCTGGTCCCTCTCGGAAGGGGCGCGCGGGCGTGCCTTGCCGGATATTCTCGCCGCCACCAAAGCCGCAGGCTATGATATGGCGGGCGTTGTGCGCCGCATCGCCAATGGCGGCAAAACCCCCACCGATGTGGCGGAAGCGAGCCACAGGGTCGTGATCATCGGTGGCGGCGCGGCGGGGATTGCCATCGCATCCAGCCTCAAGGCGCGCAAGCCTGATCTCGATATCGCCATCATCGACCCCGCCGACATCCATTATTACCAGCCGGGCTGGACGATGGTGGGCGCAGGCGTTTTCGACCCCGCGACCACCGCCAGAACCATGGCCTCGCTCATTCCCCCCGGTGTGCGCTGGATCAAGGCCGCTATTGCGGCTTTCGAACCGGAGAAGAAGGCCGTCATCCTCGATGGCTGCCGCGTCGTGACATACGAAGCCCTGGTCGTCGCCCCCGGCCTCAAGCTCGACTGGGCGGGGATTGAAGGGTTGCCTGAAACGCTTGGCCGCAACGGCGTCACCTCCAATTACCGGTATGATCTCGCGCCCTACACATGGGAACTGGTGCAGGGCTTGAAAAAGGGCCGCGCGGTCTTCACCCAGCCGCCCATGCCGATCAAATGCGCGGGCGCGCCGCAAAAGGCGCTCTATCTTTCCGCCGATCACTGGCATCGCAACGGTGCACTCAAGAATATCGAGGTTGATTTTTTCAATGCGGGTGCGGTTCTCTTCGGTGTGAAGGAATATGTCCCCGCTTTGATGCGCTATATCGAGAAATATAACGCGCAGCTGCATTTCCAGCATCGTCTGGTGCGGGTGGATGGCCCGGCGCATAAAGCGTGGTTCATAAAAACCGATGCAGAGGGCGCACAAACCACGATCGAGACCGGTTTTGACATGATCCACGTCGTGCCGCCGCAGGTCGCGCCGGATTTCGTGCGTGCCTCCCCGCTCGCGGATGCCGCAGGGTGGGTCGATGTCGATCAGGCAAGCCTCAGGCACAAAACCCTCCCCGGTGTTTATGGATTGGGGGATGCCTGCAACGCCCCCAACGCCAAAACCGCCGCCGCCGCCCGCAAGCAGGCCCCGATTGTGGCGCATAACCTGCTCAAAGATATGGGCTTCATCACAGGCGGTGATGCCATGTATGATGGTTATGGCTCCTGCCCGCTCACGGTGGAGCGGGGGAAGATCGTGCTCGCCGAATTCGGCTATGGCGGCAAATTGCTTCCCAGCTTCCCCCCCTGGCTGATCGATGGCACGCGGCCGAGCCATCTCGCCTGGCTCCTCAAGGAGCAGATGTTGCCGCCGATTTACTGGAAAGCCATGCTGCGCGGGCGGGAATGGATGGCCAAGCCGCAGCCTGTCGGCTGAGATGCAGCCAAAACATGCTTGCAACCCAACATCCTTGCAACCCAAGGGAGGCGAAGTCTTCGCCTGCCAAAGAGGCTGATGCTCCCGGTCGATAAAACAGGAAATCAAGATGATCCTCACGCCCCTGCAATACGCGCTCGGTGGCGCTTCGGGTGCGGTGGTCGGCCTCACCCTCGGGCTTTTCGGCGGCGGTGGCTCGATCCTTGCCGTGCCATTGATCGCCTATCTTGTCGGTGTGCCGAACCCGCATATCGCCATTGGCACAAGCGCCTTTGCTGTTGCGGCAAATGCCTTTGCCAATGTGCTTAACCACGCCCGGCAGGGCAATGTGAAATGGCGCTGCGCCGGTGTTTACAGCATCGCAGGAATTGCAGGCGCATTTTTCGGCTCCACGCTCGGTCAATATATCGACGGGCAGAAATTATTGTTTCTCTTCGCGCTTCTGATGATCGTGGTTGGTATTCTGATGATGAAGGGGCGCGGCGATGAAGGGGACGCGGGCGCGGAATGCACCCGCGAAAACGCCCCCAAAGTTTTGGGCTTTGGCGCATTGACAGGCGCATTTTCCGGCTTTTTCGGCATTGGTGGCGGTTTTCTCATCGTGCCGGGGCTGGTGGCCTCAACGGGCATGCCGCTTCTGAACGCGATTGGCTCATCCCTGGTTGCGGTCTCCGCCTTCGGCCTCACAACCGCGATCAATTATGCAGCATCCGGACTGGTGGATTGGCCGCTAGCGCTGGTTTTCATCGCAGGAGGTGCGCTGGGCGGCAGGCTTGGTTCCAGAGCGGCACAGGCGCTTTCCGCCCGCAAGGGCGCGCTGAACATGGCTTTCGCGTGCCTGATTTTCGCGGTGGCGCTGTTCATGCTGTTCAAAAGCGCGAAGACTTTCGGGTTGTTCGCGTGAGGAAGGTGCAGGTGGCAGACTTGAGGCAAGCAGGCTCCCGATCGGCGAGAGCCTGCTGCGCAAACCGCTATCCACTTGGCCGGAAAATGCCCTGATGCCGTTCAATGCAGGATCTGGCTCAGGAACAGCTTCGTGCGCTCGTGCTGCGGGTTCTTGAAGAAGGCGTCGGGCGTGTTCATTTCCACGATCTGCCCCTGATCCATGAAGATCACGCGATCTGCCACCTGCCGCGCGAAGCCCATTTCATGCGTCACGCAGAGCATGGTCATGCCCTCTTCGGCAAGCGAAACCATGGTTTCGAGCACCTCTTTCACCATTTCGGGGTCGAGCGCGGAGGTCGGTTCGTCAAACAACATGATTTTCGGGCTCATGCAGAGCGAGCGCGCAATCGCCACGCGCTGCTGCTGGCCACCGGAAAGCTGGCCGGGGTATTTATGCGCCTGTTCCGGGATCTTGACGCGGCGGAGGTAATGCATCGCCACCTCTTCGGCGTCCTTTTTCGGCATTTTCTTCACCCAGACGGGCGCGAGCGTGCAGTTTTCCAAAATCGTGAGATGCGGAAACAGGTTGAAATGCTGGAACACCATGCCGACCTCGCGGCGGATTTCGTCGATGCGCTTCAGGTCATTCGTCAGTTCGATGCCGTCCACGATGATGGAGCCCTTCTGGTGCTCCTCCAGCCGGTTGATGCAGCGGATCATCGTCGATTTACCCGAGCCCGAGGGGCCGCAGACCACGATTTTCTCGCCGCGCGTGACGTTGAGGTTGATGTCCTTGAGGACATGAAACTCGCCATACCATTTATGAACGCCGTCCATTTTCACGGCGGTTGCGGTTTTGAGCGCGCCGGGCTTGAGGTTGGCGCCAGAGGCTGTTTGGCTCGACATCATCGTCATCCTTATCGCTTGTCCGCCACGGAAAGGCGCTTTTCCATGGCCTGCGCGTAGCGCGCCATGCCATAACAGAAGATAAAATACACAAGTGCCGCAAAGGCATAGCCCGTCGGGCTGACGGTGGGTGCCGCCCATTGCGGGTCGATGCGCGCGGTTTCAATCGCCTTCAGGAAGTCGAAAATCCCGACGATCAACAAAAGCGACGTGTCCTTGAAGAGGCCGATATAGGTGTTGACGATGTTGGGGATCGTCACCTTCAAGGCCTGCGGCAGGATGATGAGGCGCATCATCTGCCAATAGCCGAGGCCCATCGCCATCGCGCCCTCATATTGCCCTTTGGGCAAGGCCTGAAGCCCGGCGCGCACCACCTCCGCCATATAGGCCGAGGCAAAAAGCCCGATGCCGACGAGCGCGCGCAGCAGTTTATCCACGTTCCAGCCATCGGGCAGGAACAAGGGCAGCATGGTATTGGCCATGAAGAGCACGGTGATGAGCGGCACGCCGCGCACGAATTCGATGAACATCACCGAAAAGAACTTGACGATGGGCAGCTTCGAGCGCCGCCCCAGGGCAAGCAGGATGCCGAGCGGCAGGGAGGCGACGATCCCCACCCCCGCGACAACGAGCGTGACCATCAAGCCGCCCCATCTGGCGGTATCGACCGGAGATAAGCCGAGCACCGGCGTGCCGGAAAGCAGGAAAAACACCGCGAGCGGCATGATGAAGATAAAATAGACGAAGCCGATATCGCGCCTCGGCGCGTTCAGCCACAGCATCCAGATGACACCGATGGCCCCGAGCACGAAAAAGATATCCACCCGCCAGCGCTGATCGACGGGGTAGAACCCGTAGATGAAAAACCCGATCCGATCCACCACGAAGGCCCAGCAGGCACCGGGCAGAACGCCGTTTCTGGCAAGGCAGGCCTCCCGATCCGCCCCGCTCCACACCGCATCGACCAGCAGGAAGCGGATGAAGCCGGGGATGACCCAAAGCGCGATGCCCGCCGCGATGATCGTCAGCAGGATATTGGCGGGCGAGGAGAAGAGATTGGCGCGCAGCCAGCCGACAATGCCAACAAGGCGCAAGGGCGGCGGCAAAGCCTCGGCGGGCGTTGTGCGGACAAAGGCGGGCGATGATGTTTCCATGATGCCCCTCACCGCTCAACAAGCGCTTTTCGCGCGTTATACCAGTTCATCAGCAGCGACGTGCCAAGGCTGATTGCGAGATAAACGCCCATGGTGATGGCGATGACCTCCACCGCCTGCCCGGTCTGGTTGAGAACCGTGCCGGCGAAGACCTGCACGAGATCAGGGTAGCCCACCGCCACCGCGAGGGACGAGTTTTTCGTGAGGTTCAGATATTGCGAGGTCAAAGGCGGGATAATAACGCGCATCGCCTGCGGGATGACGACAAGATCAAGCGTCGGCCCCTGCCGCAGGCCGAGCGCATGCGCAGCCTCCGTCTGCCCTTTGGAAACCGCCTGAATGCCCGCGCGCACCGCTTCGGCGATAAAGGCCGCCGTATAGGTTGTGAGGCCCAGAAGCAGCGCCACGAATTCCGGGTAAATCTGCGCGCCGCCCCTGATGTTGAAGCGCCCGAGATCGGGGTAATCAAAGCTCAAGGGCTGGCCGGAGATGAAATAGATGATCAGCGGCAGGCCGAGAACAAGCGCTATCGACACCGAGCCGACGGGCGATTGCATGCCGGTTTTTTCCTGCCTGGCGCGGGCAAAGCGCAGATAGGCAAAGGCCCCGGCTGCCCCGATAAAAAACGCGATGAGAACGGCGGAAAAATTCGGCCCGAACACGGGCGATGGCACGAAAAGCCCGCGTGTGTTGAGATAAGTGCCTGCAAAAATCTGCGCGGAATCCTTCACCTCCGGCAGGGCTTTGAGCACCGCATTATACCAGAAGAGAAGCTGGAGCAGCAAAGGCAGATTGCGAATGCCTTCGACATAGATCGTCGCCAGTTTCTGCACCAGCCAGTTTTTCGACAAACGCGCGATGCCGATGATGAAGCCCAGAATCGTCGCAAAGACGATGCCGGTTATGGCGACAACCAATGTATTGACAAGCCCGACCCAGAAAGCCTGCCCATAAGTGGACATGGTTTCATAAGGGATGAGATGCAGGCCGATGTCAAAACCGGCGATGTTGTTCCAGAAGCCGAAACCGGAGGCGATTTTCTGCTTCCTGAGGTTTTCAGCCGCGTTCGAAGCCGCTTCATAGAAGAGGAAGGCCACAATCGCGAAAAGCAGTACCTGAAACATGAGTCCGCGTTTTTCCGGGTCATTCCAGAAGGCAACCTTCGGGGGGCCAGAGGGCGCACCCCTGGAATCGCCTGTTCCAACCGGTGTTGTCACACGCATTCCCCCCTCAAAGGCATGTCGTCATGAAAACCAAGCCCGAAGACTTGGCAAAGCTGATCATTCTGCCAGGCCGCACGAGGGCGCAGGGCAGGAAAAAGGGCGGCGCAAGGCCGCCCTTCCCGTCGCTTAGCGGATCGGCGGCGCGTATTGCAGGCCGCCCTTCGACCACAAGGCGTTCTGGCCACGCGCGATCTTGAGGCGCGACCCCATGCCGACATTGCGCTCGAAGCTTTCGCCATAATTGCCGACATGCTTGATGATCTGATAGGCCCAATCCTTGGAAAGGCCGATCGCTTCACCGAAATTGCCCTCGGTGCCCAAAAGGCGCTTCACATCCGGGTTGGTGGATTTGAGCATTTCATCCACATTCGCTTTCGTCACGCCAAGCTCTTCGGCGGTGATCATGGCGTAATGCGTCCAGGTGACGAGATCGCTCCACTGGTTATCCCCATGGCGGACACCGGGGCCAAGCGGCTCCTTCGAGATGATTTCGGGCAGAACGATATGATCATCCGGGTTGGTGAGGCGCAGGCGCTCGGCATAAAGGCCGGAAGCATCGGTGGTAAAGGCATCGCAACGCCCGGCATCATAGGCTTTCGTGGTTTCATCCGAGGTGGCGAAGGTCACGACCTCGTATTTGAGCTTGTTGGCGCGGAAGAAATCCGCAAGGTTGAGTTCGGTCGTCGTGCCCTGCTGGGTGCAGACCGAAGCGCCCGAAAGCTCGAGCGCGGAGGCCACTTTCAGCTTTTTACGCACGATGAAGCCTTGCCCGTCGTAATAATTGACGGCGCGGAAATCGAGGCCAAGCGTGGTATCCCGCGACATCGTCCAGGTGGTGTTGCGCACCAGAACATCCACTTCGCCCGATTGCAGGGCCGTGAACCGGTCCTTCGAGGACAGGGGCACGAATTTCACCTTGGCCGGGTCATTGAAAATCGCCGCCGCAATGGCGCGGCAAAACTCGACGTCAAGCCCGGTCCAGTTGCCCTGCGCATCGGGCTGGCCGAACCCGGCAAGGGCGGTATTGGAGCCGCATTGCAGCGTGCCGCGATCCTTCACGGCCTTCAAAGTCTGAGCGGAAGCCGCACCGGCTGCCACTACGAACGCGGCGCCGAACGCGACCGACATCATCAGTTTTTTCATCAACTCGTCTCCCCGAGTGTTTCACAACCGGCTGCACCAGAAGCATTCCCGTCTCGCAGGCGAGAAAACGTAAACGCATCTTTAACAGCCAGAGCCGCTATGCAAGGCGAGATTAGACAAATGGTCAAGAGCAAAATCCAGTTTTGCATTTTCCCGAGCAGGAAAAGCGACAAGGATTGGAATTTGCACACAAATCATGCGAAATATCAGAAACCTGCCCGCGTTTTGCACAATGTTCAGCGGTCTTGCAGGATAAGGCTTGGCAAAATGGTTTTTTGGGGAATAATATTCTTTCTGGCTTTTAATATAAGAAAATATCTCTTTTTTGCCCTGCAATATGAGAAAAAACATGACAAAAATCGACCCATCGCAGAAAAAAACTTTCGCGGATGCCACGCGGCTGGTGCATAGCGGGCGGAATGCCGATGAAACCTTCGGCTTTGTGAATATCCCGCCCTATCGCGGCTCCACCGTCACCTACCCGAATGCGAAAGCCTGCCTTGCTGGGCAGAACCGCTTCACCTATGGGCGGCGCGGCAACCCCACCTCCGAGGCGCTCGAAACGCTCTGGAGCGAGATGGAGGGCGCGGCAGGCACCGTCATCTGCCCCTCGGGCGCCTCCGCCGCTTCCACCGCCCTGCTCTCCTGCCTCAAGGCGGGGGATCACCTTCTCGTCACGGACAGCACCTATCGCCCGACACGGCAATTCTGCACCCATATCCTTGCGCGTTACGGCATCGAAACCAGCTATTACGACCCGATGATCGGCGCGGGCATTGCCGATCTCATCCGCCCCAATACCCGCGCCATCCATACCGAAAGCCCCGGCTCGCAAACCTTCGAGGTGCAGGATATTCCGGCCATCGTCGCCGTGGCGAAAGCGCGTGGCATCACCACCTTGATGGACAATACCTGGGCGACGGCGCTTCTTTTCAAGCCGCTCGATTTCGGGATCGATATCTCGATCAACGCCGCGACCAAATACCCTTCCGGGCATTCGGATGTTCTCATCGGGCTTGTGGCGGCGAATGAGGCGCATTTTCCTGCGCTCAAGGCCACGCATGGCGATCTTGGCATTTATCTCGGGCCGGATGACGTGTTTCTCACCCTGCGCGGGCTTCGCAGCATGCCGCTGCGCATGAAGGAGCAGGGCGCGAATGCGCTTGCCATCGCACAGCATCTTGCGGGCTCACCCGGCGTGAAAACCGTTCTCCACCCGGCCCTCCCCTCCTGCCCCGGCCATGATGTGTTCAAGCGCGATTTCAGGGGCGCTTCGGGGTTGTTCTCGATCATTCTCGACGCAAAAAGCGATGAGGCGGTGATCGCGTTTCTCGACACGCTCCGGCTTTTCGCCATGGGCTATTCCTGGGGCGGGTATGAAAGCCTCGCCGTGCCGTTTGACTGCACGCCCTATCGCAGCGCCACGCCCTATAACCCCGGCGGGCGCGGCGTTCGGCTCAGCATCGGGCTTGAAGCGCCGGAGGATCTCATCGCCGATCTTGAGGCCGGGCTTGCCGCCATGCGCGCGCTGGGGGAGTGATCCGTCATTGCGAGGAGGGGCCTTGGCCCCGACGCGGCAATCCAGACCGTTTTTATTCTTCAGGATGGATTCCCGCTCGCGGCTTTGCCGCGTCGGGAATGACACAGGTCTGGATGGCGCCGCTCGCGCTCGCAATGACGGCACCCCCTCACGGCACCAGCCAATGCGCGCTCGGCGTGCCAGCCTCATCCCATGCGAAGCGGGCGCGGCGATGGCCCTCATGCGCGAGGTAAAGCCATTCGAGCCGCAAAGCCGTGATGGCGAGAACGCCGAAATGGTGTTCACCGGGCGCGACCGCCGCATCATTCGGCTCGGGTAGGGTGAAAGCGCCGCCTTCCTCAATCATCGCGCCCGGCGCGGGCATGGTGGCATAGCAGGCCCGGCTCATGCGCTGGCTTTGCGCCCATGCCGCTTGTGCAACCTCATCCTTGTGGTGCAGCCGGGCCGTGCCTTCAACACGCATCTGCACCTTGAGGCCGGGATCATAAAAGAGGAGCGCGATGCGCGGGTCAGCCACGAGATCCGCCCATTTCTCTGCCCTGACATCGGTGTGAACGCGCAGCAGCCGGGTGGAGGGCGTCACGGCGCGCAAGATCATGGTTCTGAGACGCGGCTGGCCGCCCTCCCCCGTCGTTCCCACCACCGGGCTGTGGAAGGGCGAGCGCCTGTCAACCGCGCCGCGCACGAGGGTCTGCCAGGCGGTTTCAAGCGTGGCGGGCAAATCATCATAACAGGAAAGGAGAGGCGCGCGCGGCATGCCTGTCATTCCCCCTCGATTGCCACCTTGCCGCGCAGCCTGCGCTCTTTGGCGATGAGCGCAAGGTTGCGGAAATAGATGAAAAAGCTCAGGGCCTGCCCCAGAATGATCACCGGGTCGCGCTTCTGGATGCCGTAAGCCAGCACGATCGCCGCGCCGCCGATCGAGAAAAACCAGAAGGAGAGCGGCACGACCGAGCGCCCGGCCTTCTCGCTCGCGAGCCATTGCACGATGAAACGCGCGGCAAAGAGCAACTGCCCGAAAATGCCGAGCATCGCCCAGCCATTGAGGTTGGTGATGAAGACATCATGCAGGAAACTGTCAAAACCCTGCGAAAGCTGGATCAGCATCAGCGCAGCTCCTCGACAGATGGCGCGGGTTTTCTGCGTTTGATGAGCCAGAAAACGCCAAGCAAATCAATCGCCCCCACTTTCAGCCGACCCCAGAAGCCGTAATTGGAAACGCCCGTGTTCCGCGGGCGATCCACCACGTCGTGATGGGCGATAAGATAGCCCTCGCGCTTGATGAGCGCAGGCATGAAGCGGTGCAAAGCATCAAAATACGGCAAGGCGAGATAGGCCTTGCGCGAGAAGACCTTGAGGCCGCAGCCGGTATCGCGCGTGCCGTCCTGAAGCAAGGCGCCGCGAATGGCATTGGCGGTGCGGGATTGCCAGCGTTTGAACGGCGTATCCTTCCGCCCCAATCTCTGGCCCTGCACGAGGCCGATTTCGCCCTCACCTGCCTCAATAATGGCAAGCATGGCGGGCAGAAACGCCGGGTTGTTCTGGCCATCGCCATCGAGTGTCGCGATAACCGGGGCGCGCGCTGCAAAAACGCCGGAGCGGATGGCCGCAGACTGGCCCGCGCTCCGGCCATGGTTCAGCACACGCAAAGCCGGGTAAGCGCCCCGCAGATTGGCAAGAATGGTCGCGCTTTCATCGCTCGACCCGTCATTCACGTAAAGGATTTCATGCGGCACGTTTTCCAGCGCGTTCGTGATCTCGGCAAGAAGCGGCGCGATATTGCCCTCCTCGTTGCGGATCGGCACCACCACCGAAACGGTCAAGGCGGGTGCGGCGGGGCCGGGGTCACTGCTCATGGCGCGCTTTCATAGACACTTAAAAATCTAGCGCCGCACATATACCGCGAGATCGAGGATGCGCAACTTGCCCTGTTTATCAATCGCGGCGTTGATGTTCACCCCGCGCACACGCGCGGCGAGCGAGGGCGCGGAGCGGCCCGTGAGCGCGGCGAGAAACGCCGGTTCAAACGCCTTTTCCACGAAAGCGATGCGGCAGCCTGGCTCGGTTGCATCGATAAAGCGGGCGGCCTCTTCGGGTTTGCCAAGAAGAATGCGGGTATCGGTGAGGAAAACGAGGCTCGGTTCGTTATAGCCGACGCTGGCAAAACCGGGCGAGGCGCAGCCCGTGGCGCGCGCGGCTTCGGCAAGGCGCGGCGAGAGGTTCAGCGCCTTGAGCATGGGCAGGCCGAAGGGATAGGCTGCGATGGCGAGCAGCAAAGCCGCGCCCGCGCCCAGCACGCTTGCGCGCATCGGCCGCCTCTGCCAGACGGCGCGCGCCCCGAGAATGCCCGCATAGGCCGCGAGAATGAGGAAGGGCATAGCCAGAAACGGCAGGCGCAGCAAGGGCGCGCCCTCTTCAAGAAACAGGAACAGGGTGGGCACACCGATGAGCAAAACAAGCGGCACCAAGGCAAGCAAGCCCGCCGCAAGCCCCCGCATCACCCTGCCCATCGCAAGCCCGCCGCGCTCCGCCGCGAGCACGGCGAGAATGATGATGGCGGGGTAAAGCGGGAGAACGTAATGCGGCAATTTCGTCGGCACCACCTCCAGCACCAGCCAGAACGGGATGATCCACGCGAGGAGAAACGCCACGCCGTCATCGCGCCGCTCGCGCCACGCGAAGGGCAGAGCCAGCAACACCAAAGGCGCAGCCGGCCAGAAGGTGAGCCAGAACACCGCCGCGTAAAGCCCCGGCGGGCCGCCATGCCGCTCCTGAGCGCCGCCGACCTTGGCAAGCATGTCTTTTCCCACCGAATCTTCCAGAAAACCCATGCCGGTTTTCATCAGGATAAGGCTCAGCCATGGCAGCACGATCAGCGCAATGATCATCCCGCCCTTGCGCCAGCCGAGCGCCTTCACCCATGAAAAATCCCGGTCACGCATGTAGAGCACCAGCATCGTCAGCGCGATGATGACGGGCGTGATCGGCCCCTTGACGAGGATCGCCGCGCCGATCACCACCCAGAAGAGCGTCAGGTGCCATGCTTTGAGCGCGGGCGCGATGCCGGGCGCGCGCGCGGCGAGATAGGCCCGTGCGAGAAAGCCGAAGCTCGCGACAGAGAGAGCGCCCAGAACCGCGTCGGTTTTGGCAAGCCGCGCCTCAACGCCCAGCAAAATGCTCGCCGCCATCATTAAAGCGGCGATAAACGCGCCCTCACGCGACAAAAACGCGAGCGCCGCCCAATAGGTGAGGAGCACCATGGCGATGGCGCCGATCAGCGAGGGGATGCGGTAAAGCCCGATCGTCACCCTGGCTTCGCTGATGCCGAGCTTTTCGCCTAAAGCGACGCTTCCCGCTTGCAACCAGTAAATCCCCACCGGTTTTTTGTGCCGCGCCTCATCCTGAAAGCGGATATCGACATAATCCCCCGTTTCCAGCATCTGTTTCGAGGCCTGCGCGAAGCGTGGTTCATCCCGATCCATCGGCTGGAGCCGCGTGATGCCGGGCGCGAAGAGGCAAAACGCGATAAGGAACAGCGCCAACAGCGTGCGGAGATGCGATTTTGTAAGGTTATGGGCGCGCTCGCGCCAATCCTGATCCATCTCGTCGCCTTATACAAAATGGTCATCTGAATATGTCAGATAGACCATTTTATTGTCCTGTTTTATCGCATTTTCTTAACGCGAACCGGAACCCACTTCGCTTGAAAATGCTCTTGTAATCTGGCGACCCCTGCAGGATTCGAACCTGCGACCTCATGCTTAGAAGGCACGCGCTCTATCCAACTGAGCTAAGGGGCCAATGCGTATTGTCTCAAAGGGCGGCCTGCTTAATGCGTCCAGCTTCCGATGCGGTTGAACTTGAAATTATCCGCATAGGCAACCGCGCGGCGTTCTGCCTCCTGCGGTTCTTCCACGCTGTAGGGAATGCCGTTGCGCGTGGCGTAGGCAATCGCCTCGTCCTTGCTATCAAACCAGAGCTTGACCTGCTCGCGCGTGTCGAAGGAGCTTGTCCAGCCCATCAAGGGCTCGCGCGTGTGGCGCGCCTCCGGCTCGAATTCCAGCAGCCAGCGGCTCGTTTTGGCCGTGCCGGACTGCATGGCGGTTCTGGCGGGGCGATAAATCCGGGCTTTCATCGGAATATCCTTGTGGTTTCTCAATCGCCCCTCCTGCGCCATCGCTTACGCTTGGCTTCGGCGGGCATCCTTCGCCCTGAAAGGCTTCTCTGGCTGCGCCAGCCGAAGCCCTTCAGGGCGAAGGATGGTCGGGGCAGCAGGATTCGAACCTACGACCTATAGTACCCAAAACTATCGCGCTACCAGGCTGCGCTATGCCCCGTGACCGGATATTGCGCTAGCATGCATCACCCTGCCCGGCAAGCCGCTACCTGAACAGCGGATGCACCAGCCTGTCGCCCGGTTTGAGGCCAAGCCGCGCCGCAACCCCGGCATTCAGTTCCAGCACCGCCCGCACCGGCACGCCGGAGGAGACGATCTTTTCCGATTGCGGCTCGGTGTTTGATTCGATGCGATGGATGCGGCCATCGGCCAGAACAAACACCATATCCAGCGGGATGAGCGTGTTCTTCATCCACATCGAAACCATCTGGTCGCGCTCGAAATCAAACAGCATGCCGTCATCCTGCGGCAGGCTGGTGCGGAACATCAACCCGCGCGCGCGGTCGGCATCCGTGCGCATCACCTCGACATTGAAACGGCTCACACGGCCCGAAGCAGCGACAATATCAAGCTGCTCCTTCTGGCGCGAAACAAGGCCATCGGGCTTCGCCGGGCCTTCAATGCGTGCAGAAAGGTTGAGAAGGTTGGTGGTGAGCGAAACGCCGACCACGCCCGACAGCAAGGCCACGAAGCCGATGACAACCAGCCTGCCCCGGTTGCCGCCACGAGGATGGGAGGGTTCCATGCTCTAGAGCGTTTCCGGTGAAGATTGAATCATCTGAAACGCTCTATCTTTTTGTTTTGACGCAATTCCGGACGCGAAACCGGTTCCCACTTTCGCTGGAATTGCTCTAATGCGAGCTTGGCGGGTTGCCGCTCTCGGGCAGGCGCACTTCAGAGGCCATCAACCCCTTGGGGCCATTGCCATAGCGCACATAGACCACGTCACCCGGCGTCAATTCGGCGATGCCGGTGCGACGCAACACCTCCATATGCAGGAAAATATCCTCCGTGCCTTCACCAAGCGTGGCAAAGCCAAAACCGCGCAGGCGGTTGAACCATTTCACCACCGCCTTTTCGAGGCCGGAAGAAGGTGTGACCTGAACATGCGTGCGCGGCGGCGCGAGCTGGGAGGGATGGGTTGCGGTTGAAACATCCATCGAAAGGATGCGGAAGGCCTGATAGCCGCGTGGACGCTCCAGAACCTCACAGACGATTCGTGCTCCTTCCGGCGCGGTCTGATAACCATCGCGGCGCAGGCAGCTCACATGCAGCAGAACATCGGGCGCGCCATTATCCGGCACGAAAAACCCGAAGCCTTTCGAGACATCAAACCATTTGATGCGCCCGGACATTTCAATCAGATCAAGGGGTTGATCATCGATCAGGCCTGCGCTTTCGCGACCCGCCTCCGCATTCCCCATGGAATGCTCCATGAAGCGGTTGCCGAACCCTTTGGCTCCAAATTCGTCACCCATGTTACTCAAGGCCCGTTTTCCAGCTGATGCGGCAAGGAGAAGATTTTCTCCAGCCATCATCCCGCGAATCTCAATCTTTATTAACCATAGCATTCAAAACGGGGAAGACGGCAATGCCTATTTCAACAAATTCACACCTCTCTTCGAAGGGCGTATGAAGGCTGCCCTGACAGCGCGGCCAGAAAAAGCCTGCCTTGCCGGGGCTGGCAGAACCAATGAAAAGCGCCATATTATCTATATCGAAAAGCCGAAAACGGAGAATGGACATGGAATACTTGCACATGATGATCCGCATCCGCAATGTGGATGCGAGCCTGGCGTTTTTCCGTGATGCTCTGGGGCTGGTTGAAACCCGCCGCTTCGAGAATGAAGCCGGGCGCTTCACGCTGATTTTTCTGGCCGCACCGGATGATGTCGAGCATGCGAAGGCGCATCGCTCGAAGGAGCTTGAGCTGACCTATAACTGGGATGATGAAGCTTATACGGGCGGGCGGAATTTCGGCCATCTCGCCTATCGGGTGGCGAATATCTACGAAAGCTGTGCGAAAATCCAGGCGCTTGGTTACACCATCCATCGCCCGCCGCGTGATGGCTATATGGCTTTCGTGAAATCCCCGGACGGGATTTCGATCGAGCTTCTGCAGAAGGGGGAACGCCTTGCCCCGGCCGAGCCGTGGTCGAGCATGCCGAATATCGGCTCATGGTGAGACAAAGCGCTTCATCATCTTGTTCTATCGCAGTTTCGCTTCGCGGACCTACGGTTCTTCACGCGGATCGGCTTCCATCCCCGCCTTCGCGGGGACAAGCTTTTATCGCAGCATGCTCTGATCCCAAAATGCGCAAGCCGGGTGGGTCTGGTCAGAGCGTGCCAAATCCCCGCATGATAAGGGTATGGTTGTCTGAAAACCGCTTGTAGGCTTCCTCGAACCCGTCCGTCATCCAGGCTGTGGCCCTGGCTGAGGTTTTGTCCACCGCGACAATCGAGGCCATGTCGCTCAAAAGCCCGTGCAGCGGATTTTGCGGACGCAGGCTCAATTCACTCTGATACTCCATGAGTGCGGAGCGGGTGGAGAGGGGCGCCTCACGCGGCAGGCCCGAGAGCATGGAGCCGACAAGTGCTCTTTGCCGCATGAGCAGCGATGCCAGCGGCTCCTGTGGCAAGGGTTTGAGCACGGGCGCAGGCTCTGGCAGCGTGCCGGAAACCGGTTCAGAAGCGGGGAGCAATGCCGGTTCATCTTTCGGAAGCGGAGGTGGAAACGGCTCGGGGGCAAGCCCGCCGACAGGTGCAGGGTCAGGTTCGGCGAGCGCAACGGGAGCAGGCTCAAGGCGCGAAACGGGCTCTGGCGCAGGGGCTGAAGACGGCTCGGCCTCGACGATCATTGTGAGGCGCTTGATCTCGCCATGGATGCGCGCCGGCCCGAAACTCCAGCGAATGCTTTCAATCCGGGCGATGGAGGCCCAGTTCTTCAGGGCCTTTTCCGTCACGAGCCCGAAGAGAAACCGGCCGTTTTCCGCCCCCTGCAACAGCCCGTTAAAGGCGATCCCGTCACGGATACCCCCGCCATACCATTCTGCCCAGATCGCCCAATCCTCTCCTAGATTGCGCAGCTTTTCCGATAAAGCCTCCCAGTTTCGGCCTTCCCAGTCCGGCATGACACGGTTGGGCCAGAGCGGCTGCTCGATCAGGTGCAAAGGGGCTTTGCCGGCTTCGGGCACGGCCAGAAGCGTTTCCACATCCTGCATGAAGGCATGATTGGCTTGCGCTGCCGCGGCATTGGCCGCGCCAAGCCGTGCAAGATTGGCAAGATGCGCTGCGCGGGCGGCATCAGGCGCGCTCACGCTCTGCATGGCCGCTTCGAGCGTGTCAAAAAAAGCGCTGATGCGCGCTTCCGTCACATCTTTCAACGCCGCTATGGCGATTTGGGCCAGGAATTTCTGATCCTGATCTTTGGTGATCGCTGCTACAGAGGCCAGAACATGGCAACGCAACAATGTAAACAACATGGCTAGGGCTGTATCGCGTTGTGACTTGCCGGTGAGTTTATCGGAAATGAGAAAATTCAGATGCGGCAAAACCCGCAAGGACGCCCTTCCGGCGAGGAGAATGCTCCATTCGCGCGGTTGTGTCGCAAGCCAAGGCTCAATATCGGCCAGAGCAGGCACAAAGACATCGACGTGGGCTGGTTTCATGGTGCTTTGAATGGGTTCAAATGATTACACACGCAGGACGCCCTCCGGGAGGCTAGAGCAATTCCAGCGAAACCGGTTCCCACCCCCGCCTTCGCGGGGACAAGCTTTTATCGCAGCATGCTCTAGTTATATTCGCACAGAATCACGTCCTGCGCCCATCGTATTCTTTCTACATACCGCTTGTGATTACCTGTTACCATCCCCGCCCTCGCGGGGACAAGCTTCAATCACAAAATGCTCTATGGTTTCTGCTCCATGAGCAGCGTTTCAATGAAGACGGATCGTCGCGCGGCTTCCTGCTGGATGCACCGCGCTACAGAGGCACAAAAATTCTTATCGACAGGCGCAATTTCGGCACAGGCTTCCGTCCTGAATTGATCAAGCCATTGGCTGCATTTGATCCATTCAGGGGCTTCAAAGGCCCCATGGGTCTGCGTCCGGGGCCCTTGGCATTAAACGCATGTTAACCATATGAATAGTAATGTTTTTTACCATCACATCGTGTGATGCAACGGCAGGCAGGCATTTTCCGGAGAAAACAAGAGCAGATTGAAAGAGCCATTCACCGATGGAGCAGAGGCCAGCCTATTGCAGCTTTGCCGGAGCGCCTTTTTATCCAAACCCGCATCAACGATGCTGAAGGACTGGGCGTATTCATCTCCCGTCCAATCCTGCAAGGCGGACCATGCTCCAGAGCATGCCTGGAGCAATTCCAGAGCGTTTCCTGCGACTCGATCTTTGCCGGAAACGCTCTCGATGAAGCATGTCTCGGGTCTGATCCGGGGAGCTTATCGCAAAAACGTGAAAAGAAGAAAATAGAGCGGTAAACCTGATTCGCTCAGATCAGATACCGCTCTGGTTTGCCACAATAAAAGCTGGCTGCCCTGGAGCATGAAGCTCGATAGCAGCCTTTCAAAAAAATGTAAAAGAGGTTTGTAGAATGCAAAAATCAGCCGCAATCACAACCATTATTGTCGCATTGACGTGCACAAATACTGCAAAAGCAGCGGATTATACAAAAAACACCACTAAAAATTCAGGCCCTGTTTTCAAAAAAGCCGGGCCGATGATGCTGCCTCCGCCTGTCATTCATCCGGCGGGCACCAACTGGAGCGGCCTCTATTTTGGTGTGAATTGGGGGGTTGCCAAAGGCTTGTCTGACTGGAAAAAGCCGATATCTACTGCGGCGGCTAACGTGGCGACTAATGGTGCCGATTACAGCCGCTCTGGTACCGAGCTTGGTATGTTTGGCGGGGTGACGCAAGGCTATAATTATCAGCTCGGATCGTGGGTGATTGGCGCGGAAGCGGATCTTGCATTTGCCAACATCAACAGCAACACGAAATGCAGCACAGCAGACACAACCCTCAACTGGCGCTGCTCCCAGAAGGCCGACGTCATCGGCAGCCTGTCCCAAAGAATAGGCTATGCTTTTGGCAATTCCCTGGTTTTCGCCAAGGCCGGTTTGGCTTATGCCCATGGTGAAAGCATGGTGAGCTTTCCCTACCCGTCAGGCAACAAACCTCAGTCGAGCGTGCAGGAAAAAATGAACCGGGTCGGTTTTGCGCTCGGCCTGGGTTATGAATATAATCTCGGTGGCAATTGGTCGTCGAAGGCAGAATACACGTATTACGCTTTCAGTCCACAGACCTTCAACGGCGTTTCTTCTGAAAATTACTATTATGAAGCATCTTCTTCACTGCGCTTGAATGTCGTCAAATTCGGGTTGAATTACCGTTTTGGCGTCGATAATGCTGTGATTTCTGATCCTGCGCCACGCATTGCCGATGATTTTTCGGGTGAGTTTGGCGCGCGGCTGGGGTGGAGCGGCGGTGAATTCAAGAAAAATTTATGGAGTGCCGTGAACAGCCAGCAGCTCAATTCACGCCTGACCTGGTATGATCAGAATGGCGGGGCTGTTGAAACATTCGCTCGGCTGGATCACAGCTCCGGTGTCTTCGTGAAGGGGTTCATCGGCGGTGTCGACTTGTTGAAAAGCAAGATGACGGATGAAGACTTTCCACCCGTAAGCTCACCCTATTCCAATACGCGCGACATCACCAAAGACGGGCGTGTTGCTTATGCCACCCTTGACCTCGGGTATGATATCGTCAGATCCGCAAAAGGCAAAGTGGGTGCTTTCCTCGGCTACAACCGCTATGAACAAAGTTTGCGGGCCTACGGATGCCATCAGATCGCAACCCATGCTTCCTGCCTCGACGCTCCCGTTCCCAATGATACGATGACGCTTGGCGAGAACGAGCGTTGGAATTCGGTTCGTCTGGGCCTTGGTGGTGAATATGTCATCATGGATCGCCTGAAAATATCCGGGGATTTTGCCTGGCTTCCCCTTTCTCACATGACCGCGTATGACAATCATTGGTTGCGCGCTAACATCAATCCTTTGAAGCAAAAGGGCAAGAGCTCCAAAGGATATCAACTGGAGGCGATTGCAACTTACGCTGCGACCAAAAAAATAAGCTTTGGCATCGGTGCGCGTTACTGGAAATTTGATGCCTCAGGCTACGCGACGTCGTTCAATGCCCCGATGAAGTTCAATTCAGATCGAACGACTGTCTTTACCCAGGTTTCCTATGCTTTTGGGGGATAGGGTGACCGATCGGATTGAACTAAAGCAATTCCAGCGAAAGTGGGAACCGGTTTCGCGTTAGGAATTGCGTCAAAACAAAGAGATAGAGCGTTTCAGGTGATTCAATCTTCGCCGGATATGCTCTAGATGTGAGCTTTCCATAGGTTGTCCATTCGAAGCAGATCGAGGAGACTGGAGTTATCACACCTCAGTTTTTCAGGATCGCTCCGAATGAACATTCATAAGAATGCCCGACTGACGCCGCTGCGTCGAGAAGAAATGGCTCTCGCCGTCATCGAGGGTCGCGCGTCCAGAACGCAAGCGGCCCATGCCTATGGTGTCTCGGCCAAGATCGTTGCCCGCTGGGTCGAACGTTTCAAGGCCGGTGGACG
>Ga0209398_1000057_pt1 | contig 89731 bp, 75 predicted proteins | sample AshMeaBigSpring_FD_184125 | JGI IMG/M metagenome (GOLD analysis project Ga0209398, IMG submission 184125) | Groundwater microbial communities from Big Spring, Nevada to study Microbial Dark Matter (Phase II) - Ash Meadows Big Spring (SPAdes)... | ecosystem: Environmental > Aquatic > Deep...
AGAAACAAGCTGATAAAGATGTTTGCTTTTATCAACGTACAAATGCCCCCTTTCAATCAGGTTTTCAAAAGAATAAACGCTTGTACTTATCGGTTTCATTTAAGTTTTACGTTCAAAGTTAGTTCACCATAAAATAAGACCCTGCACTTTGAGTATTATCACCCAATATCTTTTAAATCTCCGAGTGGGTAGTGCGGAAACATATTTTCCTCCATCCATACATTCGATTCAGCCGGTGATAGTTTCCAACCCGAGCTACAAGTAGAAACAATCTCTACCATAGAAGTACCCTTGTTGTTCATCGAGTTTTCGAATGCTTTGCGCAAGGCTTTTTTCGTTTTCTTCACACCGCCTACCGTATGTACACTTTGGCGGGTAACGTAGCATACCCCATCTAGTTGAGCAGCCAAATCTGCCATTTTTAATGGCCAGCCTGCACGTGCCAGATCTCTGCCTTCGGGCGACGTTGAAGATTTCATGCCCAACAATGTAGTTGGTGCCATTTGGCCACCTGTCATTCCGTATATCCCGTTGTTGATCGAGATTATTACAAAATTCTCACCCCGGTTGCAGGCATGAATTGTTTCTGCTGTTCCAATAGCAGCCAAATCACCATCACCCTGATAGGTGAACACCATTCGGTCGGGATTCAGTCTTTTGATCGCTGTTGCTAACGCGGGTGCACGACCGTGTGCCGCCTCCTGCCAGTCAATATCAATATATTTGTAGATGAATACAGCACAACCCACCGGAGCTACTCCGATGGTCTTGTTTTCCATGCCCATCTCTTCAATTACTTCGGCCAATAGTTTGTGTACCACGCCGTGGCTACAGCCGGGGCAGTAGTGCATGTGGTTATCGTTGAGGAGTTTGGGCTTTTGGTAGACCAGATTCTCCGGTTTCAGCATATCTATTGTCATAATTCTTTGCTTTTTTGTGTTGTTAAATCTCGGTTGTAGATTCTATCAGCTTTTTCAGAGCTACCACTACCTCGTCGGGAGTTGGAACTATGCCACCCAATCGGCCGAAGTGATCTACCCTTACTTTTCCGTTTACAGACAGACGAACATCTTCAACCATTTGTCCTGCATTCAGCTCAACGGTAAGCATGCTTTTTACCTGAGCAGCCATGTCGTGAATCTTCTTTGATGGAAATGGCCACAAAGTTATCGGCCTGAGCAATCCTACTTTTATTCCTTCTGCACGTGCCATCTCTACTGCTTTCTGGCAGATGCGGGCGCTCGATCCGAAGGCAACCAGCAGATACTCAGCATCGTCACAGCTAAACTCCTGATAGCGAACTTCTGCTTCTTCAATTTTTTTGTATTTCGCCTGAAACCGAAGATTGTTTTTCTCCATTTCGTATGGATCAAGTTCCAACGATGTAATCACACGCGGTTTGCCGCCAACCGGTTTACCCAGTGTTGCCCAGGGAGATTGTTTTTCAATCTCTTCATCTGTCAGTCTGGGTCGTTGCGGGGGCAATACCACCTTCTCCATCATCTGTCCGATTATTCCGTCGGTCAGAATCATGGCCGGATTGTTGTATTTAAATGCCAGGTCAAATCCAAGTCCAACAAAATCGGCCATCTCTTGTACCGATGCCGGAGCCAGAGTAATCAGCCTATAATCGCCATGGCCACCTCCTTTTACTGTTTGGAAATAGTCGGCCTGACTCGGTTGTATGGTGCCCAAACCGGGACCTCCACGCATAACATTGACGATCAGACAAGGAAGCTCTGCGCCCGCGATGTAAGATATGCCCTCCTGTTTCAGGCTGACTCCGGGGCTCGAAGATGAGGTGAGTGACCGTTTTCCACATCCGGCAGCTCCGTATACCATATTAATGGCAGCTACTTCACTCTCGGCCTGAAGCACAACCATACCGGTTGTTTCCCACGGTTGAAGTTCCATCAAAGTTTCGAGAATCTCAGATTGTGGTGTAATGGGGTATCCGAAGTATGCATCTGCTCCATATCTTACCGAGGCGTGAGCAATAGCTTCATTCCCTTTCAATAATTGAATATCTTTTTTCATCTGATTACTGTGTTTTTTACCGTTCCCGGTTTTTCAATCTTACTACTCTTTCCATTTATAAACGGTGATACATCCGTCGGGACAAACATTTCCACACGCAGCGCAACCTACGCAGCTGTCCGGGTTTTTCATGTATGCGTAGTGGTATCCTCTGTAGTTTACTTCTTTGCTTTGCAGGACTAATACATCACACGGACAAGAAACTACGCAAAGATTACAACCTTTGCAACGCTCCTTATTTACGACGATAGTTCCTTTTGATTTGGCCATAAAAAAATAGTTTTATTAAATACGGAATGCAAATTTACGTCTTTTTATCCCGATTTCCGAATATTTCTGCAAATAAAACTCATTACAAGCACTGCATGTTCACCGGCTTATAGGTAAAAAAATGAAATTCCGCGTAAAAAAGGTAATAGGTCTGTTTGTGTGCCGGAAAATGGGAAATAAGTTAATCAATCCCACTAATAATACCCTTTTTCCCTATTCTGAATTCAAAACCAGAACGGTTTTTGGGGTCTGAATCCAGCTTATCGAAAGCCACTCCGGCGCTAAACCTCCAGCCTTTCAGTATTTTTGGGGAATAATTAATCTCAATTAATGAGTAAAACCGGTTGTCGAGGCAACGGTATGGAGTATCCATCGTACCCCTGTTTTGCGACCAGGTCGCCATAATACGACCAGTCCAGTTTTTGTCCGGTTGAAAGGATAGTGCTCCGTGTATCGCCTTTACCCGGTTGTTGTTGTGCCACAAACTTTGGTTTTCGTTATAAACAGGGGAGGTGAGTAGTGGGTTTCCTATGTTCATTCCATAGTGAGACCATCCCTCCGAGAAATAATGGTTATTGTAGTAATTATCGCTTCCTGTAGCTTCGTGTTGCAGCGGCGAAAGAGGATCATCATTTGGTGCCCAATGTATTGGGCCGCTTTGGTTGGTTGTTTGCAAATATTCTATCACAATGCCTGTTATTCCTCGTTGGAGATTGTTTTTGTACTCTATTCCCCACAATCCATCCATGCCATTTTGTTTGGCAATGCCCGAGAAATCTTCGAAATAATTTTCAAGATATCCGCTTATCTCATAATCTCTCTTTTTATACGTTAAGCGAATGTGTTCACTACCCAGCGTATTCCCGTACATATACTCCCTGTCTTCCAGCACGCTGGAGTTATCTCCGGGCAGAGGCATCAGGGTCATCAGGTAGTTTTTCAGAGTAGGATGTGATTTTTTTACTATCATCTCTTTGCTATATATGTCATACATATAATGGTCGCTGCCAAACTGAGCATGAGTTTCTGCGGCAATATTCAGTTGCCAGGGGCTGTTCCGAAAGTTGTGTCTTAAAGCTATGAATTTGCGGTGGTATATAATATTCTGGTTGTATGAATTTAGGGTAGAAGCATGTTCCCGTTGAAAAGCGTTGTCGGTATACCAACCGTAGCAAAATCCGAGTTTTACCTCCAGTTTTCCATGCATTAGCCACGGAAAGCTCACATAGTCGGCAGTTCGTAGTCCTGCTTGAGGAATAGGTCGGGCATTACCCGACCACGATAAGCCACCACTGCTCAGATCAAAATTTTTCAGCATGGGAATCTCTTCCTGGCTGCCGGCATGAATTTCAATTTTTTTGTATCTGATGTCGGCAAAAGCCTGATGGATAAAAAACTCATTCTTAGTCGCATATTTGTCCACCAGTTCTGCCCCAATCCGGTATGAAAGATTTCTGTTGATGCACTTAGCTCTTTGCATAGAAGCCCGGGTGAAACCACCATTGTTGTATATTGAGGGCAATCCATAGCGTTTTGAAGCCAGCCATAGAGGAGCATATTTCCCGTTTCCGATCTCAAACCCGGTCGAAACAGCATAAGTTGTTTGAGATATTGATGGCTGTAGTGAGGCAATAAAAAATGCCAGAAAAATGGTGAGTGAAAATATGCTGTATTTCATTCGGAAGTGGTTCTTTGCGTGGATAAATTAATACCTTCGAAACTCCATGGTTTGAGTGCCGTCTTTCAGACAAAGACGTCCGGATGATAATTCCGAAATATAATAGATGCGCGACTTGGTTTCCCATCCAAAGAACAATTTCAGCTTGCCAGGGCTGGCATATACTGTGTCCGGAAAGTTCAAATGTATTGAATCGCCGGTTTGTTTAAATTCGCCCCACACAGTTTCGCTATAGCCATCTTTTACAAGACATTGCATTACAAATACCTGATTGTCGAAATTATAAAATACCGTATCGATGGATTTTTGGCCGGTTGTAGTTGTGAGAGTCCTGAGCTGCCATTTCCCTCTGAGTTGTCTGTCGTATTCTGCGTTGCATCCCGTCATAATCAATCCGGTCAGGACGATAAACAGAGGCAAATTTTTTACTTTCAGAGCATGATGAAAAGCTATTTTTTTAAACCACATTTCTCGTTGTATTTGGTGGTTACGTATTCACGCACACTTTCTATAAAACGGTTCTCATCATACTGTTCTGCATGTTTTCTGATAAATTGGGGGTCAAATTCCAGAGTTTCGCTTTTTAATATAGCATCTGTCAGGCAATCTTTGTTTTGTTCATCAAAAAACAGTGCCGTTGCTTTTTTGCTATCGTTTGTGTACGGAATAGTAGTGTAGGTAACTCCGCCTTTGCCATACGCAATCACAAGTCTGCCGGAGGCATTCGCTTCAATGGGAGTTAATCCGTAATCTTCCTGTTGCGGGAAAATCAATGCTTTGCAATTGGCATACAAATCGGCGATTTCTTCAGACGACAGGTTTTCCCTGAATTCGATATTGCTCTTTGCCATGGCTTTACACTCCTCTTTTTGAGAGCCTTTGCCCACGATAATCAGTTTCTTCTCAGGCATATCATTGAATGCCTCAATTACCATATCTACTCTTTTGTAGGCTTCGAAGCGCGATACAACCAGGTAATAATCTTCGCGGGGATTTTCGGCCACATAGAAATTGCTGCATTGTACCGATGCCGGAATTACAGTTACTTCATTGGTTGGGTGATATGATTCTTTGATAATATCTTTGATATGCGGAGTGTTGGTGATAAACCACTGGATGTTTTGTGCGGCTTTATAGTCGATTTTTCGCAAGGTTTTTACTACTGTTTGATACAGCCATTTCTTTATTCCTTTCGAATCTACAACCTGTTTATAGCTTTCGGGGAAAAATGCCAGCCGAAACGGATAGTGGCAGAACGCAACGTACAAGCTGTTCGGATTGGTCTTTACGTATTTGGCACAAGTGGTGGTGGAGATAAAAACAACATCGTATCCGGTTAAGTCGACTGAGCGCATAGCCCATATACTGAAAGGGAAAAAGAGCCTTTTCAACCATTTTTCGTTTCTAACAATGTACGAAAGCCAACTGGTTTTTATGTTGCACTCCTTATATTCTACATACGTATTTTCAGCATTGTAGCAGCTTGTATATATAGGTGCATTCGGAAATGCTTTATGCATAAGTAGTGTCACTTGCTCCGCACCACCCCGCCTAACCAGTTCGTCATGTACTATTGCTATTTTCATATTGTTTTTGGTCCTTTGTGACACTCCTTCATGCGGGCGTATCTTTTGGTATTAGATTGTTTTCATAGAATCCAAAATATTTCCACTTAAAATATCCGTGTAAGATCTTTGGTGTCCTCTTTTATTAGTGAAATATAACGATTATTGATTTATCTTTGTTCGGGTTTGTCCTTTTTTTATCTTGTAAAACAAAGAAAAGGTGTTTACGAACAAATAAACCTCAATAATATCTGATAAAGCGCCAAAATTAATAAATTATTTTCGTTTATCATCCTAAAACCAAAGTAAAATTGTCTATTCTTACAAGATGGCTTGATATTTCTTCAGATCGAAAACAGAGTTCTCACAATACAACGATCTTTTTACGAAAAAATTGTGTGTAGTTGAACTATTTATTTGTGTTGGCTAAAAGTGTGATGATAGAATATAATTTTTCTGCTGATTTCTCCCACGAATATTTTTTACACAATACACTGCTATTTTCTTTCAGTTGATTATACGTATCCGGGTGTTCTGTTAAATTGTTGATAGCATTACTGATGGATTGGATATCGCCGGGGTCAAAATATCCAATACTATTGCCATATATTTCGCGAAACACCGGTATGTCAGATGCCAATACGGGGCAATTATTGTTCATTGCTTCGAGAATTGGGATTCCAAATCCTTCGTAAAGAGAAGGGTAAATAAATGCAACAGCATTCTGATATAGTTCTTTCAATTGGTTATCATCGACTCGCCCCAGAAAATGAATTCTATCACTATTCTCACCGGAAACTTCTATATTTTTAAATGTACTTGATTTACCCCCTGCAATTTTTAGTACGATTGATTTATCTGAAACCGACTGAAATGCACGAATCAGTGACACCAAATTCTTCCTTGGATCCATCGACCCAACAAATAAAATATATTTGTCCGACTCTCCGGTTTTATTGTGTTCAATAATTTCTGAAGAAACAGCATTGAAAATTACATCAATTTTATTGTCTTCGATTTTGTATTTGCCCAGAATTTCTTTCTTTATGGTTTCACTAACTGTGATTACTTTTGTAGAGGTTCGCAGAAGTAGTGGAATCAGAGTATTATACAATATTCGGAAAGAGAGGCTGTGCCATTTCTCTTTTTGTTGAAAAGCCAGATCATGCACCACCACTAGTTTATTTTTGTGCAGGACTGGCGCTGTATTGCATAGATTAATAAGTAAATCCCCCTTTTTCAGGTATAATGGTAACTCTATTTGTTCCCAAAGATGACCATTTAAGAAACCGATTCTATTTGCTTCAATCTCCGTGGCCGGTTCTGTTTGCCTGATATTTCGAGGTGCGAAAAAATGTATGTCACATTCGGGATGCAAATGTTTTAGTCGTTTTGTAATCTCGATAGCAAAACGTTGTACGCCTGTTATTTCCTGAGATAGAAATCTGGCATTGATAATGATTCTCATTTTATGCAATTTTGATTCAGCGTTTTTTCTCTTGTTTAAATCCATCAATAAATCCTTTGCTCTGAGCCACTATTATACCGGCGTGCCCAAGCATTATCCATTTACAGAATCGAGGTACTCTTGTGAATAAGTAAAATAAAGCTGTAGATAGTTGAATAAGAAAACCGTGATGTTTAAAGGCAATCTTAATTCTGTTCTTTGCCAGCCAATAGGCAGCGAAAACGGATAATTTTCCACCCGAACTGGACCCGATTTTGTGCCATATCATGGACTTTGGTACATGATATAGTTTAAACCCTTCGTTTTTGGCGCGCAGGCAATAGTCTAAATCTTCGAAGTACATGAAGAACGATTCATCCAGGAGACCGATTTTTTGTAAAGCGTTTCCCGGAATAAACAAGAGACAACCGGTAATGAAATCTGTTTCATGCGGATTCTCATCACCGGATATTTCTGATAAAAGCTTGTTCTCGTTTGTATGTGTTACAGAGGTTGAGTATTTATTATACCGGCCTCCATCGTACCAGATTTTATCTTTCTTATTCTCGAAAAATATTCGTCCTCCAATTAAATGATAACCATCATTCTTTTTGTGAAACTGTGTTAATTCTTCCAGGAAATTCGTATCAACCAACGTATCGTTGTTGAGTAGTAAAATATTTTGAAAATCAGACTGACCAATAGCAATTTTTATGGCCAGGTTGTTTCCGCCGGCAAATCCAAGATTTTCCTCAGATCTTATCAATGTGTATTGAGTTGAAACCCCGGCCAATAATAATTCATCGATACTGTATGATGATGCGTTATTTATTGTTTGAAAGAACTCTTTTAACTTCAAATAATCAGTCGAAGATGAGCCATTATCGACTACAATTACTTTAAAGAACCCTCTCGCTCTTTCCAGACTTCTTATACAGTCGATGGTGTCAAAACTATTGTTGTAGTTAATAATGATAATATATGTCATGTCAGTATTTTTCAGGAATTATACTAGGGACTGGTATACAGAAAGGTGCTCACCGGCAGACTTTTCCCACGAAAATTCATTTAATTTGCTTCTGCCCTGTGAAATTAATTCGTTTTTGGCAGATTCGGAAGATAACACCTGATCAATTCTGAATGCAATATCCTCTTCATCAAAGGGGTCAAAATATTGGGCCGAATTGCCCGCAATTTCGGGGAAACAACTTGCCCGACTGAGCACAACCGGGCAGTCGTATACCATGGATTCCAGTATCGGCATGCCAAATCCTTCGGAAAATGAAGGATACACAAAAAGCTCAGCGTCTCTGTATAATCTTGCCATAGTGGGTTCATCTGCTGAAATATGTATTACTTTTTGCGATAATCTCAGTTCCTGAATTTCAGTCTGTTCTGTATTTGAGAGTGGAACACTTGTGCACATAAGCCTCAATTCAGGATAACTTTTTTCGAGTATTGCAAAGGCTTTAAGCAATCGGCTAAAGTTCTTAAAACCATATCTTTCGCCGACAAACAGGATATATGGTTCCTGAATTATTCGGTTTGGATTAAGGTTGCTAACTGAATTTTTGTTTACACCGTGATGAATAACTGTAATTTTATCGGCCGCTATATTCCACAAGTCAATCAAATCTTTTTTTGTCGTATGGCTTATAGCGATAATTTGGTCAGCTCTTTTCAGGCACTCTTTTTGCAGTGATTCTCTTCTGTTAGTAAACTCAATATTATTGTAAAGTTCCCTATACTTCACATAATTCATATCATGAAAAGTGATAACCATTTTCTTGTTCTTCAGATATTTCGGGTTGTATGAGGCAAAATCTGTCTGATGAAAAATATCAAAGTTTCCCATCTCCAATTTTATCTGAGTGATTGGCATATTCAGTATTTCGGGAATTCGACTTTGTCCTCTGTAGGTCGATTTCGGAAATAAGCTGATGTATGGAAACAAATGAGAATTTCTTACATATTCGTTGTTTGTAAATAATGCCGACGTTTCCCAAATGCCTTTGGGCAATCTCTTTATCATTTCGCAAAAATATTTCGAAACACCGCCATATTTTTGTGTTGAGAAAATCTTGTCATCAAATAGAACTTTCATTGGTTTCTCAGATTTAAGTTGAAATATTTATTTTTCCAAAACCATTTCTATATAACTATCCATTCGTTGGACACGTTTATCATAACTCTCGATGCCAAAAAATAAATTATCATATTTCGAGAAAATATTGGCATTTATCGTTGTTATTTTTAGAGAACAATAACCAATGATTGCAAATACAAGAATTGCTTTCGACAATTTAGTCTCAAGTTCATTGAGAATCTTTGGATAAATAATCCAATATGAGAATGCAAACAGAAGAGATATTCTCTCAATTGCTATCATGATTTCTGCGAAATAGAAAAAAACAATGAAATAAAGAATATACGCATTAATAAAAATATTATTATACGAATCTTTGGTTATTAGTTTTTTGCGGAAGTACATGATAAGCCCAAAGGTTGCTATTCTCTCGATATAACCAATACCAAGCCCGAAAGGCTTGTTGTATAGATCACTTTCAAAATATATTTTTGCTTTTACAGCAGACCTCCCTCCAATAATATCTGCTATAAATGTTATGATGGTCTCAAGATATCTGATATTTAACAAAAACAGAATGTTGCCGACAATGAATATTGTCCAAAGTACCCTGGGCGACCACTCCTTGTGTAAGAAGAAATAGAGTGGGAAAAACAATAAAGCACTTGTATGAAAATAGGACCCAATGAGATTTAGCAATAGGAACGGGGCAATTTGCCTGCTGTGAATGTATTTGATTGAAATCAGGAATAGTAGTATTGCTTTTACATTTCGCATTAAATTGAATTCAATAATCAGACCACCAAACACAATGAAAAGAATGAAGCAGTTAACATAGTACTTCGAATATCTTCTGAAGAAAATGTCAAGTAGAATAACATCTACAATTACATTAAATAATACCCAGGCAAAGTAATTGGGTATAATTGATTTAAATAGCAGAATGCTGTAGATAAACCCCATCTCCATACCGGCTTTATCCACAGATACGTCTGTGATGAACTCATCCGCAACATCCAATTTGTCGAGATTAAACAGTCCACCATCCCAAATGGTAGACATCTCCTGAAAAACATTGTAATAAATAGACCAGTCGGTATAAATAAAGCCCCGGAAACCAAAAAAGAAAACAAAACCGGCTATTGTCAGTATTCTGGGATAAAGAGTATTCTGTTGCTTTTTCAGCTGTTCGAATTCCCAAAACATAAGGGAAAACAGAAACATCAGAAAAACCAGATAGGGGATAGAATATGTATAGCTATAAATCGGCATTATTCTTTAGTTTGTCTCTTTTTTTTATTTTTCATAAATAAACTGACACCCGCAAAATACGCTTGAATGCCCAGTGTCCATTTTTTTAATGTCAGTTTGGATATACTTCCAAAACAAAACAGGGTGACATTAAATGCAATCACATATATTGCATAAATTAAATTGTAGTTTTTTAGGGCAAAATAGACAAAGTTTCTGTTTTGATAGAAAATTGAGAAATCGCTCATTACTCCGGTTGAAGTTCCCTCTTTGTGGTGCACAATTGATTTTGGAAAATACCAAAGTGTTTCCCCCGATTTTAAGGCACGATAAACAAAGTCGGTATCATCCCAATAAACGAAGTAATCTTCATCCATCCTGCCAACCCGTTGAAATACCTGAATATCAAGTAGCATAAAGCAAGTCGGTGCAAATCCGATTTGCTCATTCGAGTTGTACAATCCCGTATCTTTTCGAAAGCAACCGCGATGAATGTTGATGCCCGATTTTTTGTCAAAATGTCCACCTGCCATCCAGATGATATCGCTCCCGAAAAAATATATTTTGGGCACCGACATACTGGCATTATTTTTTGCCATCTCAGTCATCAATACCTCAATCGAATTGTTTTCGAGTGTGATATCGTTGTTCGATAGCAGCACATAATCACACTTTAGCTCAATCGCTTTGTCGATTCCCAGGTTATTCCCCTTTGCAACTCCGTAATTGTCTGAATTGTTAATTATTACTGTCTCAAAATCTGCTTTTTTTGCCAGTTCCCGGGTTCTTTCAAGAGATTTGTCCGGCGAATTGTTGTTGACAACAATTAAGACAAAGTCTTTGTAGCTTTGTGTTGCAAGAGATTCGAAAAAGTCATCAAGAACCTTTTCACTGTTGTACAGGACAGTTACAATGCCAATTTTTGAGCTCATTTGTATAATCCTTTTTGTTTCATAAGCAAAATAGATTCGTCGTATTTATCTTCACTGATTTCCTGTTTATTGACCCATTGGGTAAACATTTCAATACCTTTCTCAAAACTCCACTGTGGCGAAAAGCCCAGCTTCGTTTTTGCCTTGGTTATATCGGCAAAGTTATGCCGGATATCCCCCAAACGATAATTCCCACTGATGAGAGTATCCACATTGGCGTTGTAATATTTACACAGAAATGTTGCGACAGTAACAACATCTACAGAGCACCCTGTGCCGATATTGAAAACTTCGCCGTTTGCTTCCGGTTTTTCGAGTCCCAGAATAGTGGCATCCGCCACATCTTCAATGTAAACAAAATCGCGGCTCTCTTTCCCATCCTCAAATATGTTTATCGAATTTCTGTTTTTTATTCGGGTAGAGAATATGGATAGAATACCAGTATAAGGATTGCTTAATGATTGGCCGGGACCATAAACATTCTGATACCTGTAGCCAACAGCTGCAATTCCTAATGATTTACAAACAGTCATCACCATCTGCTCCTGATTTTGCTTCGTAATACCATAAACCGAGGTGGGATGAATTTTACTCTCTTCGCATGTCGGTAATATTACTACTTCTCCTTTGCATATAGGGCATTTGCACTCGAAGTCGCCCCCACTAAGATCATTGTCTTTTCGAACTTCGGGATAAACGATTCCATGTGCTGCGCAGTGGTATTTCCCTTCTCCATATATGGCACGCGATGATGCAACAATAACTTTCTTTACTGTATGCGCCTTATCGTTCGCAAGTATATCCAACATCAATGCAGTACCACCAATATTTACATTTACATAACGTTCAATTTCATACATCGATTGGCCGGTGCCAGTTTCGGCAGCCAGATGAATCACAGCATCCTGATTTTTCAGAGATTGCTCCCAGGCAGAACGAGAAGTAACGCATCCTCTGATAAAATGCACCTTATTTTCAATTTTTTGAAAAAGTGGAGATTCCTTTTGTGGATTATTTCCGTGAATCTGGGGCGACAAATTGTCTAATACGGTTACGTTGTACCCCTTATTTATTAGTTTCAGCGCTATGGTCGAGCCTATAAATCCGGCTCCGCCTGTAATCAGAATATTTTTCATTGTATAATAAAATTTCCTTTTTCGTCGGTTTTTAGCCAACTCTGTTTTTCAAATGAATATCTTTTGATGATCTTTGCCGGAATTCCAACCGCAATACAATAATCGGGTATTGTTTTAGTCACGACTGAATTAGCTCCAATTACGCAGTGTTTACCCACACTAGCCCCAATGATGCAAACATTTTCTCCTAACCAGGAGTTATCACCAATCTTTACTTCTTGTAATTGTTCGATTGCTTGACTATGTATGGGTATGTCTATGTCTTTATATCCATGCGAATTATCTGCTATATAGACTCTGTCTGCCAGCAGTACATTCTGACCTAGTTTGATTTCGTAAGTGCAGTATATATGCGCAAAATTACCAATATAGCATCCGGCCCCTATTGTTAAGTTACAAGTTTCTTTTCCTGTTAGAGGATTTGCTGCGAGCCAACAGACTCTCCCAATAATTACATTATCACCAATTTGTATATTCTCTGGTTTTTCAAATTTTATATCATTTGGTATGTACGTTTTATTTCCAAGTTTACCCAGGATCATTTGATAATATGGCTTTCGAATAAGTCGAAATAATATTGACCGTAGAATTCTTGATGTGAGTTCAATTATTTGCATTTATAGTATTATTTAATTCTTAGAAAACACTGATATTAAGTTTTTTATATTAAAGGTTTTATTTATTACATAAACTATAATTAGAATGTAAAATGAAGAGATTAATACTGTTGTACCAAAAACGTATATGGGCGTTGACATGAAAAGATGCAGAGATATACTTAAAGCAACAGCTACAATACAAAGCATGGCGATCTTTATTTCTAATGTAGAATATAATTTTCGAAAAGTAATATTCTTTTTTTTATTGTATAAATATATTGTTGTAAATGAACCCAATATGACAGCTAATGCCCAACCTATAATAATACCATATCCACCAAAAAATTGCGCAAATAGTATTCCAAAAACGAAATTAATTATTGCCATACTGATATGAGAAATAATTGGAATATTTAAACATCCCTCACCCATGCAACTGAAGAAAGCAGGGTTGCTAAGACAATTAATGGCTAAACATATTGATAATATGTAAGCGGAATTGATAAACTCATTTTCAATATGACCAATCCATAGGAGGGATATAAGTGGTGTTATAAAAACAAATAATGAAAAAACTGGCAGAGTGAATAATAGAATTGTTCTGTTCATATTGATGTAGAACAAATGTAGATTTTCTCTTGTCTGAGTTTTAATTTTTTCTGCTACAATAGGAACTACCACTTGATTTGCATTAACAATTATTGCTCTTACCTGATTTGCCAATCTGGCAGCCATTTCATAATGACCCAAAAGAGCCAGACCGCCAAATTTACTCAGTAAGAGTTTTGTCGTTGGCTCGTAAAGCAACTGGCAAATAGAAACGGTTTGAAATTTGTACCCGTAATTAAATAAGCTCTTAAACGTATTGCTGCACCAACGCCAATATTTAGGAGTAGAATAATCACTCACTTTTATCATTGCCAGAATAGAGCTAAACAGAACAAAAAATGCTTGTATCAATTGGGCGATTGCAACGCCCCTGAGTCCATAGATGGGGGTCAGATACAACGTGAATCCAACCATAACTATTCCGGAAAATACATATATATAGTTTCGAATGTAGTTTTTCTGGAAGCCTTCCAATACGGAGGTGAAAACACCAGAGACAGCGTTTATACAAAGTCCGGCCAGCGAATACGGTAAAATCATAAGTGCCGTATTCAAATAGTTATTGTCGATAACAAATTGCAGAAAATAGTCTGCACCCCAGTTTACAATTAAGCATACAGGTATGAAAATTGCGATAACCGAAAACGCCGATGTAAGGATAAGTTTACCTATCTCTTTTTCCAGTTGATCAGCCACATATTCGGCTACAAACTTCACCAGCCCGGATGTTATTCCAAAATTGGCAAGGTTGGCAATGGAAGAAAAAGACAAAATCAAAGACCAGACACCCAACTGCTCAACGCCAAGATTTTTAATTAAATATCGATACAAAAAGAAGTAAATGAATGCCGTAAACGCAACCTGTATAATTGCACTCAGGGCATTGAATGTAACTCTTTTTTTTGTTGAACTCATTTGGGGTGCAGTGTTTTGAACTGATTCTTTGTGAATAGGATGGAGATGTCTGATTAAAAAAGAGAACTAAATTTTTCTCTCAGATAAATCAATGCTATTGCTACCACTGACAAAAGAAATCCGCCAACAAAACCAAATGCGCCACCTTTAGCCGGCTTTAACTCCTTTTTCTCCAACGGTAGGGTAGGCTTATCTATTACCTGAACGAGTGGGGTCTCTTTGGCCAGACTGTATTTCAGCATCTCCATGTTTTTCTTCATTTCGATATAGGCATTCATGGCAACCTGAATGTCGGTTTGTTTTTTCATAATGCCAATATTACTCGACTGTCGAACAGTGTTCAGGCTGTTGTCTGCCAGATAAGCCCTTTCAGTGAGTGCTCTTTCATATTCCCTTTTCACTGAGTCTGTTTGATGTTTCAGCAGCAGATAATTTGTTCTGGTTACCTTTGTTTTTGTTTCAATATAGAAACTGCTTGTGTGTCTGATTAATTCTTCAACAAATAATTTTGACAATGTCTCGTTTCTGGATGTAAACGTAATATCCCCGATACTCAGTTTTTTATTTCTTTTTTCAGCAACAAGCATTTTCTTTGTAATTGATTGATAAATAACTCCGACAATACTGTCCTGACTTCGTGTAAGTTTGTCTGTTAACTTATCCGGATTAAAAGATGTTTCTCTCAAATCCTTCTCGTCGCTGTTTTTTAATTGGTTGTCAATTCCGTAAGATTGCATATACAAGCTTATCAGGTTACTCCTTTTGCCTTCTATTTGCATAGGCGAAAGCAGTACTTTTTCTATGATGAACCGGGATGTGAATAATTCATAGATATTATCGCCTCCAAATGCACCTCCCGAGCCGGCCCCCAGTGATATCCCAAATTGACTGGCCAGACTGGAGATGCTTCCACCGCTACTCTCGCTATCCTCTGCTGCAAAACTTAGTTGTGCAATGTATTTCGTGTGTATAATAAGTGAAGCAGCTATGCCCAGACACATTCCCCCTGCTATTAGTGAGATTGCTATAAATTTCTTTTTCTTGTAGAATTTAACAAAATCTTTCAGTTGGTTGATAATGTCAACTATGGATAATTCATTACTGGTGTTGTTCTGATTCATTTTGATCTAATTATCAGTGATTTTTGGTTTTATCTAAACAATGTAACAATAATAGCCGCCAATGAAACCACACTGGTCGAAATGCTGATTGTTTCGGCAGTGGTCATTCCTTTGTGTTCGGGTTTTTCGGGCACAACTATCTGCGAACCCGGATGTACGCGGGGGAAAAAGCGGAATCCAAAGAAGGAACTGGTCACATCTACAGCCCCGTTTGCCTGAATGACATAGGCTTTTCTGACTAAAGCATTAGAGCCGAAGCCACCCGATGCATTTACATAGTCGCGGAATGAGCGGTTAGAGTCGTAGCGAACTGTATTGGGACGAAGAACCTCACCGGTTACCCTCACTGTTTCGAGAGCTTTGGGGATGTACAATACATCGCCCGGTTCGAGTTTGATGTCGTATTTCGAGCCTGGTTTTTTTAGTATTTTGTCCATGTTGATGCCCACAATATCCGACTCGGCCAGGAGCTCTTTTTTGATTTTTGTAGAATCGCCCGATTCCGACTGTTTTTTGAGTTTTGAACTCAGATTTCCGGTGACCTTATTCAGCAGTTCTTTCTCTGTTGCATTTTTTGCTGTTTGTCTGATCAAAAATGCGCCTGTAGGGAATGCGTATTGAGTGGTGCCTCCGGCTTTCTTAATCAAATCGGATATTCGTTCGTTTTTCGAAGTCAGAATGTAGGTGCCGGGAGCGAAAACCTCACCATCGATGCGAACTTCCCGGGCATCTTCGTAGCCAAATTGCGGACGCACTATCACCCGGTCGTCTCTCTGCAGAAGAAATGCCGAGGCTGAATCGCTGAGAGAAAGATTTCTGGACATTCTGATTTTGAAGGACTCCGCTTTAGTTACATTCTGAGTCAGTGTTTTTTCGTCGCGAATTTGCCGGAATACCTCCACTTCCGTAAAGCTGGCCTTATGTTTAAATCCATTGCCCAATAATATCAGATCTTTTACGGTCATGCCTTCTGCAAACGGATATTTTTCGGGTTTCATCACCTCGCCGGCCAGATAGACAAACTCCTCTTCCTTCATTTTTACCACGGAAGAGATAACGATACTGTCTTCTCTTTGCAGAAAAATATCGCTTTCACCCCCAAGTGCCAGAGCCGGGCTGAATTGTGCCATTGCGGGTAAGCCGGCTGCAGTTTTGCGGAATACAACAGCGCGGTCGGCAAAAGCATCTTCTTTCAGTCCCTCTGCTTTTCGTAGCAGATCGCCTGCCTTCATGCCGGGTGTTAGTGCATAAAATCCGGGGCGATATACAGCGCCTGTTATCTGAACCCGGTTTACAAAACGGTTTAATATGATACCTACATTGTATTCGTCTCCGGCTTCTGTTTTAAATTTCTCAAACTCAGAGAATGCCACATCGGCCACGCTTTTTTCTTTCAATGTATTGCGTATGACGGTAATGCGCTCGCGGTACGCTTTTTCGCTGAATCCACCGGCAAACTCAATCAGGTTTTGAAGTGTTTCGCCTTTTTTCATTTCGAAAATGGCAGGATGCTTTACTTCGCCGGTGAGAGTGACACGCGTTTGGTAGGGGAGTACCCGTATGGCATCCTGGTCGCGTAGCCGCAGGTTGCTCTGTTTGCCATGTACCAGAAAGTCGTACAGGTCTACGGTTGCTATCACCTTATTGGCGCGTATCAACTGAATCTCGCGGTACGAACCACTTTCTTTTGGCCCCCCCGACTGGTATAAGGCATTAAACACAGTGGCCAGAGATGGTATGGTATAAGTGCCGGGATATTGAATTTCGCCGATTACATTTACCGAGATACTGCGGATATCTCCCAAAGCAATGCTCACTTGTGTGGCATTCGACGAGATACCCCCATATACTGTAGCGAGGCGCTTGCGAATCACTCTTTTTGCTTCGTCGATGGTGAGGCCACCCACTGTAATCATCCCCACATTGGGTATCTTAATTTTTCCCTCCGGAGTTACGTATGCTTTGTAGCTCGCCTCCGCAGTTCCGTATATATCTATCAACAACTCATCGTCGGGTCCCAGTACGTAGTCCGATGGGGTTGCCAGACGGAGATTCGCCTCGAAACTGAGGTTGATATCTTTGAAGACCTCGCTGCCGAATATTTTGGGTTTCGCGGCCTCGATAGAGTCTTTCTTCTGCTTCAGGGCCAGCTGTTCGTCGGTCAAAGTTTCCGATGTGTAGTCTTGTATTTCGTTATCGTTGCCGGTTTCGGTTGTTTTTCTTTTTTTTACCCCGCCTGTTGTGCTGTTGTATCTGACTATACGTTGTTTCAATTTGGCTATATCTTCTTTCTTTACACCTTTGGCAGCTGCGTATTGGTCAAGCTGGCTCATCGATATACCTTCCGATTGCATTTTCTGTGTGAGTTGTTCAATTTGCTTGTCGCTCATATTGTCGATGTTCATAGTTTTGAGCATTTCCAACGATTGAGCCTGAAGGCTAAGGGCACAAGTAGATATCAGTACCAGGCAAAAGATAAGAAGGCGTTTCATATTCTGTTTTGGGTTGTTTTTCATTTTATGATTATCCGATAATTAGTTCTCAATGATTTGGGCTACTCTTTGCGGATAAAGGGTTTTGATGCCAGTAAAAACTGTTTTAGTTTCGACGAAATTTTGTAAGGAAGAGCAATTGTTGGCGATATACCGTGGGTTTTAAACATTTCGGCATCCTCTTTCCATTTATAGAAAGATTTACTGAGCGTAGTACTTGCTCCTCCCATTTTCATCCTGACAACATATCGGTTGTGATAGAAGGTTTTTACTTTGTGGGTGTATAGGTATCGCACCAAAAATTCTGAGTCTGATGCAATCTTATATGACTCATCGTAAAGTCCGTATTTCATAAGAGATTCGCGGGAACAATAGACCGTGGTATGAAGCGGCAGCCAGCCCAATGCTAAATGGGCGGGAGTCAGTTCTCCACTAATCCAGTTTCTAACTACACGGTCCGGATTGTGTTTGCTCACGTATAAACCGTTACCATATAATAGTTCGGGTTTGTATAACTCGAAATCAAGAGCGATACGGGATATTACCTGATTGTCATAAAAAATATCGTCAGAGTGTAAAAGTCCTATGATATCACCGGTTGCCAATCTGATGCCTTTATTTACCGCTTCATACATCCCCTTGTCGGGTTCAGATATAAAATGGGTTATAATATTTTTGTAAGATTCAATAATTGCAACAGATCCATCTGTAGAAGCACCATCCACCACGATGTATTCAATATCGTGGTAGTCTTGTGTCATCACACTTTCTATGGTCTGACCAATTGAATCGGCCCGATTAAAGCAGGTCGTAATAATAGTAACTTTCATTCTTTCTTTTTTAATTGCAAGCACCATGGGCGAACCAGAGGTGCACTGAAATAACAGGATTTCCCTGGTAAACTGCAAATTTAAGCAAATTTTTTGTAGCTGCACTATTTACACTCAAAATTGAGTGGCTTTCGCATCTGATTCCTGTGCAAAATATTGCGTTCCGAAATATACCCGCTTTATTTGTATTTGCAATACAATTCCTATTCAAAGAAGATTTATATAAAACTGAGTGATAGGTTGTATTGAGATTGCCGGTATTCATTTCGATTGATTCAAATCTTTGTAGATATTCAGAAATGATTGAGCCATATTGGCGGCACTATAATTGTTCTGAATTAATTGAGCCCCGTTTCTACCCATTTCTTCCAGTTCTGAGGGAGTCTTGGAGAGAAAGTCAGAAAGGGCTTTAATAAGAGGTTGCGTACCTATTTCGGTCCACCAGCCACATTTGTGACTTTCAAGCTCCGACCAGGGAGTTCCTTTGGTCGTGATTACAGGCGTACCACATGCCAGAGCTTCTGCTACCACAATGCCAAAGTTTTCGCTGTGGGTGGGCAATACAAACAGGTCTGCTTCGGCAAATAGTTGCCATTTCTGAGCTTGATATACACCTCCTGTAAATCTGACGATGGTTGACACACCCCGCTTTCGGGCTTCTTTTTCGAGCTTCTCTCTGTACTCAGTTTCGCCTTCACCAGCTACCACCACCTCCCAATCTAAAAGAGACTCGCGTAATTCAGCTACAGCTTCAATTAAAAACTGGATTCCTTTTTTGGGATGGATGCGCGACAAAAACAAGATTTTGCGTTTTTGTTGCCAGTCTTTTTTGAGTTGTATCTGAGTTAGGTCTATCCCATTCGGTATTATATGGATGGGTTGAGTATAGCCCAGTTTTTGCAAATTACCAGCCTCTTCAGCAGCAGTAGCATGCAGGCTGGTAGCTAATCGAATTGCCTTGTGCTGATAGAGAAAGAGGGCAATCTTTTTCTTAAGCCTGTTGTGATTCAATATCCATGGCTCCATCATCCCGTGGGGCGATAGTAGCACAGGTATGTGGCACCGTTGCGCTTCTTGCTGAAACCACCACGTTTGCGGCTCCCAAATTCCATTGATATGAACAATGTCGGGCTTTTCATCCAGCAATATCTGTCTGAATTCGTGCTTTAACGAAAGAAAACGGGCGACCCGCATATTTGAAAAAATTATGCGAGTTCCCTCAATATTTACAGGCTGTTGTGAATGGCCTGCTACCACTACGCATTCTACCTGTGCCGACAAGAGTGGCGATAACAACTGCAAATAGGCAGTTATTCCCCCGCTCGATTTGTCAATGGTCGTGATAAAATGAAGTATCTTCACAGGTCGTTTATTTAGTGTGATTCTTATATAAATATTCTATATGTTCTCTCAAATAGAGAGCTTTGTTGTAGCACGAAATCTTGTCCCGAAATATAATATTGTTCTCTTTAGCCTTTTTTAAAGTGTCGTGGTTTGTGATAAGTGCTTTTAGTTTTTCAGATAAATCTAAGTCATTCCGGCTCTCAAAAACGTATCCACCATTCGATTGGTTAATTAGCTCTGCAGCCCCCATTTTATCACTTACAACTACAGCCAAACCGGCCTGAATAGCTTCGTTGATGCGGATGCCCCAGGGTTCGACTATTCCGGGCGCAACCAAAATATCTGCATTGGAAAAAACCCGGTTATACTCTTTCTGAGATAATACGCCATGGAATGTTAGCAAATTGTTTAGCTTTAGCTTCCCGGCTTTATTCCTAAGCTCAGCATCCATACTTCCCTTGCCAACTATATGGCAGTGGAAATCAGAAATATTCTCCCTTTTCAGTTTATCGATCGCATCGAGTAATACGTGTACTCCTTTGTAATATTCCAGATTTCCACTGCATACCAGATGAACACAACTATCTTTGCGGGGAGTAATATCCTCCGTGTCTGATTTGTACTCTGTATAATACCCAAAGGGGCGGATTCGTTGAGGGTTCCAACCCAGTTTCTCAAATTTCTTCAGCTCTTTTTCATCTTTTCCACTCAGGCAAATAACACCCAGGCTCTTCTTTGATACCTCTTTGAGTCTGACCGGAAGCACGAATGCATGATAAAATTTTTTGATGTAGCGCAAGTAATTGAAACTGATATCGCAATACGATTCTGACATATTGCAAAAAAGAATTCCCTGCTTCAGAATTTCCAGCTGGAGATTGTGTATTCTTTTTGGGAATGTGTACCCATTGATTACATGCAAATAATCTTTGTATTGACCGATGTAGGCAGGAATATCAACCCCCCATTCATCATCCTTAATAATAAAATGTTTATCAGAAACCCGTTGGGTATTCTCCCACCCCATATTTTTCCGGTCAGTCGATAGCTCTCCGGTTATGATAATTACATCTTCACCCTCTAATTCTGAGTAATGCCTCAGAACATCAATCATTCCTTTACACGGAATATCCCACCAGAATACAATTTTCATATATATAAAGTGTTAATGTGTTTCATTTTGTACCTGAGATTCGACAGCAAACGGTCTGATATATTTGCTGAAATCAATTTGTATAGTAAGAAGAGGGGTTTGTTGTATTTCTTTCTGTTAAGTGAAAAATACTGCGTGTCAATAAATTCCTCTTCCTTTCTCTTTTGCACCCACGATGGGTGGTGTATGTCGGAATATTGGCTGTTTGAAAAATTATGTCCGGACATTTTTGCCTCTTCATGTAGCCTCAAAGCCCAGCAATAGTTTTTCAAACGGACAAACGATTCTCCCCCAAATATCAGTCGTGCCCACAATTCGGTATCCATCATATAATGAAAATCCTCACGCAAATAACCATGTTTTTCGAGGAGCTCTTTTTTCAGAAACGTACTTGGCCCATACACCGAAAAGAAACCCTGCCTGGCAAAATATCCATTCCACGGCTCGCCTTTTCTCAGCCTTAGAATTGCATCATCTTTGTCTATCCACGCAAAATTTCCGGCAAACCAAGTCGCATTCGGGTATTTTTTTGCATACATGTTCACCTGATGAAGTGAGCCCGGGAGCAGCAGATCATCTGTGTTGAGCCAGGTGATAAAATCTCCGGTAGCCAGTCTGAATCCTTTGTTTATAGCGCTGCTCTGACCATTGTCTTTCTCAGAAATCATGGTTGTGAAATACTCTTTGTATTTACAGGCAATATTATAACTTTCATCAGTCGATTGTCCGTCGATAATGATTAGTTCTGTATTGGGGTAGTTCTGATCAATTACCGACAAGATGGTGCGTTCAATGTATTTATCCTGATTGTATGAGGGTAAAACAATTGAAATCCTACAATAGTCTGTATCTGGTTTATTCATTCTTGTCTTTTTGTTTCTATTTATCGTTTTTTTGATCTGTACACTCATATATCATTCCTGATTTATGTCTGAAAATTACACTCCTTTGTGTTGGTAAAGTGAGTATTATCTACATTTTCACTATTTTGTTTTACCTCCTTTTTTTTGAATAAAGAGAGTAACAATAATTTTAATTTAATACCATTCATTTTTTTGTGGTACAATACCAGAATAATTGAAAACAAAAACGGGAAAATATTTTTTAAATGGGGCAAAGGCGAAAAAAGAGAAGACCAGACAATTGTGAGCAACGAATTGGTCAGAATAAAAATAAACGGAGAATTAAAATCCATAGCCTGAATACACTTCCATATAAAAAACAGGATTAAAGCCGTTATAGCCAGCAAAGCCAATAGCCCATTGTTCACACCCGCACCCATGATGATGGAGTGCGAGGGAATTGTTGCATAATTACCACCCTCACTTAGTAGCTGATAAAGATATTCTTCATTGATTTGTCCTGCCTGATATTCAAAAACTTTGCCGATATATTTACCATTTTTATCAGATGCCCATGTGCCATGTCCGAAGAACGGAGCGTCTGAGATGGCTTCAAATGCTACAAAGAATTCGGCCCTGCCGGTTTTCAGCAGATTCAGTGGATTGTAGGGCTGTTCCATTTGTGAAATTTGACTATAACTATGCTCTCCTCCATACACTTTATTCAATACAGCGGCAATGTATATGACGTACAAACCATATGACAAACCAATAAGAACCAGAGTCCAGCGCATTATTTTTCGCCTGTTACGAAGGGCAGATTCCCCGAATTGCATAATCAATCCCACAAAGAAAATCGTTAATCCCATCGATCTGGAATCCAGTGCAATATACACAAATCCAGTTACATAAAACAAGATTATGGCAAGTGTACGTCTCTGTTCTTTCAATAGAAAATAAGATACAATCAGTAATGCATTCAGAAGCATGGGCCCGTAGTGAAACTTAAAGGCTACGTCAACTTCTTCCTCCATCGTCGGAAATAAATACTCTCTGACAATAAGCCCTGATAGATAAATGATGATTAAAAGTTTGTCTTTTTTTATTTTGTCGTACAGGTAAATAAAAGTAAGAAATGAGATAATGGTTACAGCTATACCTCTCGTCCAGTTATTGAGTGAATTGCCAACAACTAGTTCACTCAACAACTGACAACAAAGGTATGTTGAGTATAAAATTGTGGCTGTCAACAAACTCTTTTCGCTCTTCAGCTTCTCCGGTCGTAAAATCCAGGGTGAAATTAATAGAATGTATAGTTCGCTTACAGATATTATACCAATAAGATTCACCGTCAAACCACCCAATACGGAGAATAAGAATATCAGTATTCTATTGTTTAACTTATCAAATACAAATGTGCTCATACCTTTGTCTGTTATAATTGGTTGAGTAGACTCATAATATTTTTACCCGCTACCTGCCAATTTAGCCTGTTTTTATACTCATGAAACGATGATAAGCAGAGTTCTGAGTATTCTGTTTTATTTGTATGTAGTTTATATATATAGTTTGCATATTCGTCGGTACCGGATTCCACATCAAACGTTTTTCCATTGATGTTATCTTTAATAATAGTGGGAATGCCGCCCACATTTGTGGCTACACACGGTACCCCAAAAGAACAGGCTTCGCAAAAAACGATGCCATATGCTTCTGCAGTTGTGGGGAGAATGAAAAAATGACATTCCGAAAATAATTTATCAATCTTTTTTATTCCGGCAGCGTTTGATTTGGCTATAAATCCATGATTAACAACAAAATCAGGTAATAAAGAGTCCGATAAACCATCTGCGCCAACAACATGAAGCGTTGTTTTCAAACCATATTCATTTAGTTTTCGGGCTATTTCTATCGCTTTTGCGCCACCTTTTCTTTTCCAGTCTACTCCGATAAATAAAAGATTGCATTCTTTTGTCAACTTTTGGTTTATCAAAGCCTTTATATCTTCTGTTTGTCTGTTGCATTCGATATTCGCACCCATAGGTACCACTTTCACTTTGGCCGGGTCGACATGGTATGTCCGAATTGCATTCTGAGCTGCCCAATCTGAAGAGAACAGTGCCAGTGATGAGGTTGTAAGTGCTGCCTGCTCCAACTCTCCGGCATGTTTTATGGTCTCCGCCGATATGTTTATTTCTTTTTTGTACGTATTTATAAACCCATCAAAAAGAGTATCCACATAGAATACCTTCGGCTTATTCGTATCTAAATATGCCAATGGGATAGTCGATGGCGAAAAGATAATATCTGTATCCTTTTTTATCTTTGCTTTCACTTGCTGCGCGTAGTATCCGGCAACACGATACTCTACTTCCAAAGAGAAATGTTTACCCATGCCCATATACCACAACTTCTTTAGCAGCAATGAGATATCTCTCTTCTTCTTTAATTTTTCAATGTAATCAATGCTGGCGCCTTGTTGTATAAGTGCCTGTGCGATATGATAATTGGTCCCCGACCAATTTAAAATATTCAGTGCCTCCGTGGTTGTTGTATAGGCTATCTTCATTTCTTTGTTTTTGTTTCAACTATTTCACGTAGTAGTTTTATGTCACTAAAATATTTAGCATGTTCAGCAATCCATTTCTCATCATTATTCCACCATTGTAGTTCCATCAGAAAATCAATATCATCCTGGCTGAATCTCTTTTTTATCTCTTTTGCCGGAATGCCGGCATATACAGAATAGGGTGGTATATCTTTGTTTACAAACGAACAGGCACCTACTACAGCTCCATCTCCGATAGTAATTCCATCGGCAATCACAACATTGTCGCCAATCCATACATCATTGCCGATATTGACAAGATATGGATATTGTGCAAATCGAAACTCCTGAAACTTATTTTCCTCTGAATATTTGAATAATCTGTTGCCGGATGAGAAAAAAGCAGGATGTGTAGAAACAAATATGCTTGTGGGGTGATTTCCAGTTGTATTGTGGATAAATGAACCCAAAGAACAAAACCGACCAAGCATGACTCCGCGTAGTTTGCAATTTCTTGAGATGTAGCTGCCAAAACCCAGAGATACATTATCAATTTCGGAATAGGGGCCAATTATGTTTCTTCCCTCCATAATTGATTTTGTATCAACTATAGAACCTTCGTGAAAAACATTGCCATTCTTTTTGTGACTTAGTTTGACAAAGTAGTTTCTCACCGATTTGAGCACTTTTTTTATCTCAATCCACATTATATTTTAATTCTTTTGAATTTAGTTGAAATATAACTTGTTAATAATAATCGTTCACTATGATATAACCCAATGAAAAATGCAAAAATCCCTGAAATTACCAATGCAAAAGAAATATGCAAAATAAACCTCCATACGGATGGTTGCCAAATCAGACACGATACGACATAGAGCACTATAATTGCACCTAATGTGGTATATGATTTTGCTGCGACATTCTTACTCCATTGTTTGATATTCAGTTGTGAGAGCTTTTGCGCAAAATACAAACGAATAATGCCACTGATAAATATGTTGGTTGTGCTGATATATAAAAGTGTCAGTGGTCCCATTCCGCCGGAAAATGCAAAATAAAGTGTGATTAAAGATGTAATGTTTACCGCCACGATTACCATAGAATAGGTGGCAATACGACCAGATGCGCTTATTGAATAAGTTAAAGGATAAGTAGTTAAGTCAATAAATAAATACACGATAAAAATCCGGCAAAATTCAATCGTGTATGCCGGATAAGATTTGAGCCAGAGTTTCAGAATAAGGGGGAGGTCAAAGAATACCGGCGTAAGAGCTATTCCCATCAGCAAAAGCACATAGCGTGACGAATTTATCATGAGTAAATTAGATTTCTCAATCTGGCCGGAGCCAAAGTCCGATGTGATTCGGGGCGAAACAGCATTAAACATCATAAATCCCAGATTTCTTATCTGCCCCAGTACTAAACCGGCAATGCCGAAAGCGGCGTTGGTGACTGCCCCGAAAAAAATATTGAGCAACATCACTTCGCCTTGCTCTTTGATTATAACACCGGTGCTGAGTGCTGTATGCCAACCACTAAAGCCAGCCAGTTTTTTGTATATTTCTTTGTTGATATTGTCTTTCGAAAGTCTACAGTGTTTGTATTTTTTGTTGCAATACACGACAAATGCCAATGAAACTATTGCCGAGAGCAGCAGTGTCAACCAGCTGTATGCCAACAGCCTGTCTATTGATACCCAGGTGAGTAGCCACGCAATACCCAATTTCCCCACGCTCTCGTATATGCTCAGAACAGCAATATACTGAATATCTTCGTGGGCATTAATAAGGGCAGTAAATGGAATTCGTAGCAGGTTAAAGAAAAATACAACAATTACAATGTAATAAGTTATGCGGGATGCCTCCATTCGTTGTGGCGGAATGTTGAGCACTCCATCAAAGAAAACAAAGCTCAATGCAAAACCGAGAATCAGAAATGCCAGACTAAGAAGTGTGATCATTCTGACACTTGCATTGTAGTATCGGTTGAGATTTTGTTGATTTTTTCGCCCTATTTCGATAGAAAAGAAGCGTTGTATGCCGGTTGTTACCGAGAAACTAAAGAACGCACAAAAGGTGACCATTCCGAAAATAACGTTGTATATACCGTAATCGACCACCCCAAGAGCATTGAGTATGATGCGGGTAGTATAAAACGAGATAAAGAGATTGATAATCAATCTCCCATACAGAAAGGCGGCATTTTTTGCAATTCGTTTGTTGTCGCTCATTTTTTTTTCTTTTTATCTACCCGATATCAATCCCGATTTTTTTACACTCAGGGATACGGAAAAGTTATTCCCGTACATCTCCCCGTGGTCTGTTGCAGTGGCCAGTGCAATTTTCCAGCCCTTCCAGCGCGAGGGATTACACTCAATCTCTCCCAAAGTGGAGAGACTGTTTTTAATTCCGAAAAACGGCCTGTCGTATCTGCCCCAATTTCTGCTGTGAGTGAGCAACAATTTTCCCTTCCAGACTTTGCTTGCACGTGCCTGAATGCCCAGATGAAAGGCTTTCACACGGCTGTTGAGTATTTCGATTGCACCATTTTGGTTATATACAGGAGATGTAAGTAACGGATTTCCGTTTACAAAACCGTAGTTTGTCCACCCACTGTTGTAGAATCCGTTTATATAATAATTGTCGGAACCCGTTGCTGCATAGCTTAGGTGTGTGCCCGGTGTATCGTGAATGGCCCAGTGTATGGGGCCGCTCTGGTCTGTTGTTTGCAGATATTCGACGACCACACCGGTGATGCCACACGCCCGGTTACTTTTGTATTCAATTCCCCACAATCCATCCATCTTGTTTTGTTTCGACATGCCCGAAAAATCTTCGAAGAAGTTTTCGAGGTAAGCCGATAGTTGCCACTCCTTTTGTGTATAGTTTGCCTTAATTTGCCAGCTGCCCAGGGTGCCTCCATATACATAGTTTTGGTCGGTAATCTGGCTGTTCTGATCCCCTTGCGAGGGAATAAGCGCCATCAGATAGTTTTTGAATCGGGAAGGAGTACTAAGAACGGTATCGGGTTTGTGCAGAAATCCACCAAATTGTATGGCTGTTTCACCCGCAATTTCGAGAGACCACGGTGAATTGGCGAAATCGTATCTTAGTTCGGCAGACTTGTAGTGATAGAGCACATCGCTGTTGTAATTATACAGAGCTGCATTCACGTTTTTTTTCTGGTAATTGTCGTCGGTGAAACGCCCGTAAGCAAGGCTTCCCCTGAATTTGAGCCTGTTTTTCATCAGCCACGGATACGATACATAGTCGGCCAGCTCCAGTCTGACTTGTGGAATAGGGCGGGCATTGCCCGACCAGGTCATGCCACCGCTGCTCAGCTCCTGATTTTTCAGCATAGCTCCACGCTCTTTGCTCCCGATAGAGAGTAGCCACGATTTATATTTTACATCCAGATAAGCTTGTTGTATGATTGCGTTTGACTGATATCCTGTAGCACCCACAACATCCACACCGGCAGCCCAGTCAAAAACTTTGCTGCTATTCGTCTCTTTGTACAGAGCTGTACGCAGGTATGCATTGTCTGTTTTGAGTGACCCAAGTCCGTGTCTCTGATTTACCAGCCAAAAGGCGGTTTTGTCGCCTGTGCCGGTTTGTATTTCGCTGGCAACGCTGTATTTTATCTGTGCAACAGACCCGGTTGTTGCTGAAGTCAGCGACCACAATGCTGCGAGTAGTGTTGCTTTCTTAAACATATATGCGTTGTTTAATTGTTAGAATTTTCGAAATACCAGTTCTCTGTTTGTTTCTTTCAACCTAAGTCGGTTGTTAGTTAACTCCTCAATTCTGAAGTTCCTGCGTGGTGAATTCCATCCAAACATATTCAGATAATTGGGATCTTTGTACACATCATCCACTATTTCAATGCAGATGGAGTCGTTTCTCATTTCGTAGTATCCCATCAGTCCTCCACCCGTCTGAAGAAAGAATATATGGTTGTCGAAGTTGTAGAAAATGGTGTCAATCTGACTGACTGTTTCATTTTCTCCGATAGAATCCGTCTCCAGTACGGTGCGCAGCTGCCATTTGCCCCGCAGCTGCTGGTCGTCGCTTTTGTTGCACGAGTACAGCGCAAAGACTATTGCTACGGCGAGCAATAGTCCCGACAACAGTCTGTTTTTTCTATTTCTTGGCGTAATATCCATATTTTCCTTTTCCGTATCCGTAAGGATTGTTGCTTACATCGCATCCCTTGAGCACGATATACAGATTCTTCAGTTTGTTTTTTGTTGCGATATCGTTCACAAAACGGGCATTGGCCTTGTGCGAATAGCTGGCTCTGAAGATATACAGATTGACATCCGCCAGCCTGTCGAGCAGGAAGGTATCGGCTACCATGCCCACTGGTGCGGTATCCACAATAATATAGTCGTACTCTTTTCTCAGCAAAGCGAAAAGCTCATCCAGATTATCCTTCAGCAACAACTCGTTGGGATTGGGAGGCACAGCTCCCGCTGGCAGAATGTAGAGGTTTTCGTTCAGAGAGGTGACGTGTATCAGTCTTTTCAGGTCTGTTTCTATCCCCGATAGATAGGAGGTAATACCGTGTACATGCTCTGCCTGAATGTATTCGGCCAGAGTCGGTTTGCGGATGTCGAGCCCTACCATTAGTACTTTCTTGCCTGTCAGAGCCAGGGTGAGCGCCAGATTGATTGAGAAAGTAGATTTTCCTTCGCCGGGTTCTGTCGAGGTAATGTTGACCACCTTCTTGTTTTTGTCGTGCATCAGAAACTGCAAATTGGTACGCATCAGTCTGTACATCTCAGCAATAGGCTCGCGCGAACCCTGTTTTACGACTATCATATCCTTGCCCTTGTAGTCGGGTAGTTCGCCAAGCAGCGGTACCTGTGTCAGTCGTTGCAACTCTGCTTTATCTGTAATTTTCGTACTCAGCAGAGCAATGATGTAGATAATAACTACCGGCAAAATTAAACCGATAAGCAGAGCTATGGCCAGGTAGAAGCTGGCTCTTTTGGAAACAAGTTTATCTTCGGGCAGAGGCTCTTCTATAACCCGGGCAGCAGGAACAGCAATAGCCAGTGTCAGACTGTTTTCTTCGCGTTTTTGGAGCAGGTAGGTGTAGAGTGCCGCTTTCAGCTCCTGTTGGCGTTTTATTTCGAGAAACTCTCTCTCCTGACGGGGTACATCCTTGATGCGCGACGAAAGTGCCACATCCTCCTTTTGCATAGCGCGTTTGCGTATCAGCAAGCCATTCAGCGAATTTTCTGTAGTTGCAACAATGGCAGCACGCATGGCTTTTATTTGCCGGTCGAGATCGATAATTACCGGGTTATTATCTGCGGTTGTTCTAATAAGTCTTTCGCGCTCAAAGGCATATTTGTTGTACGAAGCTAATATGCTCAACAAAGATTCGTCTTTGATGCCAATGTTGGGTACAATTCCGTACTTATTCTCCTCTTTTTTTACATATTGCAAAACAAATTGCATCAGGTTGATTTGGGTTTCCACATCCAGTCGTTGTTTGTCGAAATCTCCCGTCTGCTTGATAAACAATTCAGACTCCGCTTGTATATTGGTCAGCTTGTTGGCCTGTTTGTAGTCTTCTACGTTTTTTTCTACCGTGGTTAGTTCGCCGGTAATCAGAGCCAGTCTTTCATCTATGAATTTAACCGAGTTGAGGGCAATCTGATTCTTTTCTTCCACAGAGGCTTTGTTGTAAAGGTCTATCAGCTTGTTCAGTATATCCTGCCCTTTCTTGATTTCACAGGTAGGAGTTGAGAGGGTGATCACATTCGCTTTTTTATCCAATAGTTCGATGGTGGTGGCATTCTTGAGTTCAGAGGCTGCCGCAAGTGGACTTTGGATCCAGATTACAATTTCGTCGCTTGTGTGAATGCCTTTTGTGTTTTGCGTAATTCGCAGGGTGCCAAATGCAGTTTCGATGGCTGCGGGCAGCGAAGGGAAGGTTTTTTCAAAAAGATGTTTACTGAAATGCCCGGTTATTGATTCTCCCGTTATGTGTACGCCTTCTTTGTCTGTATGTATGTTGAGTTTAATGGCTGCTGCTAATGTATCAAGGCTTTCGGGAAGCATAGATACTACGTATGGCGACGTCTTGTATAACTCAATGTTTTTGAAGAATGTTTTTCTGTAGTAGGTGGTGTGAAGACCCAAGTCAATTACCATCTTGCGAAAAAGTGTTTTGCTATTGAGCACTTGCACTTCGTCCATTACATTATCTTTAGCTCCCATAAAATCCATATCGCTCAGGAAGTCCATTTGCGATTTCATCGACGAACTACTCTCTTTTCCTTTTATCAGAATTGCTGTAGTAACTCTGAATGTAGGGGTAAGAGTGAGTGAGTAAAAGGTGCCGGCTACCAAAAACAGAGCAACAGAGAATATGAACCACTTCCATTGCTTTGTAAACTTCGAAAAAAGGTCACGCAAATTGAGACTCTCTTTTTGCTCTTCTGTTTCGAGTAAATCTTTCAGATCTTGTAATTCCATATATAAATCGTAATTTTTCTATTTAAGTACTGTTACCAAAAGACCTGTTAGTGATATCAGTGTTCCCACCACCGATATTACCAATGTTTCTGCAGAACCGATATCGGAACCTCTGGCTTTAGATTTATTGGGTTGTACGTATATAATGTCGTTTTGTTGCAGGTAAAAATATGGAGACATTAATATGTCGTTTTGGGTAAGGTCAATTCGAATAATCTCTTTTTCTCCCTGCAGATTCTCTCGCATCAACATCACATTGTCTCGTCTGCCATATATAGTCATATCACCTGCCAGGGATAGGGCCTCCAGGATGTTGATTTTTTCGTTTGCAACTGTAAATGTACCGGGTTTGGCAACTTCGCCCAGCAGAGACACCTTGTAATTGAGAAAGCGGACAGTGATGATTGGCTCTTCTTTGATGTATTTGGGATACACTTTTGATTTTATAAGTTCCTGAACTTCAGCCTTGCTCATTCCTCCGATATTCAGTTTTCCAAGTATCGGGAAATCTATGGTGCCATCCTGATTGACCAAATAACTCTGCATGCCCATCGAATTGTTTATTCCCATGGTGCTGTTTTCTACCTTTGCCATGGGCACCAGAGGTAAGTTGAATGCAATAGACGACTCAGGTGTAGTGCTGTTTACCGTTATCGAGAGTAAATCACTTGGCATTACTTTTTGTGTGTACTGAGTATTCAGTTTGCTCAACTCTTCTTTTGATAGTTTTTCTGCTCCCTGCAAATAGGGTACCTTCTTGTAAGATGTGCAGGAACTAACCAGAAATGTGAAACAACATAGTGATAAAAATAACCCGTATTTCATAAGTTTTTGTATTTTTGACAGGCAAAAGTAGTTTAAAATATTTAAGCAAAATCGATTCGTTCACATAATTTAACCAGATGCCTCTGATTTAACCAAATTGCTGGTTTGTGCTTCGTATTGTTTTAAATAATTCTATCCGAATGCAAGCAGAATAGGTTTTGGGCTCAATCCGGTTGCACCCGGATTTTTCGAACTTTTGTCGGCAGGATGTCAGTGAGGAACAGATGAATGCTGCATTGAATTCCGCGCCTCCAACACAGAGAAATGCCGAATATCTGGCTTCTCATTATACATCATCGTTAATCGATTTGTTAAAACCTGTGTGTTGATCAATGCAATATTCAAATTGTCTGCATATTCAGCGTTCTCCATTTTCACTTTTTTCTTAAATTTCCCGTAAATTTCCTCCGTCATCACCGATAAATGCAGAACTGCCCATTGATCGCATTCGTGGGCAGAATAAAGATGCAGAGCAACCCCCGAAAACCTTTCGGAGGCAGAATGTAAATGCAGTGGAACCCCCGAAAACTTTTCGGAGGCAGAATGTAAATGCAAGGTTGCTCCCGAAAACTTTTTGAAGGCAAAATGTAAATGCAGTGGAACCCCCGAAAACTTTTCGGAGGCAAAATGTAAATGCAAGGTTGGTCCCGAAAACTTTTTGAAGGCAAAATGTAAATGCAGTGGAACCCCCGAAATTTTTTCCAGGGCAAAATGTAAATGCAAGGCAACCCCCGAAAAGTTTTCGGGGGTAGAAAGCAAATGCAGTGGTGCCCCCGAAACTTTTTCGGAGGCAGAAAATAAATACAAAGATGCCCTTTGATGCGATCAGGGGGCATCTTTGCATTTGTGTGGAACCCTTTGATGCCATCAGAGGGCATTTCTGCACTTTTAGGGCGTCTCAATAGAGGCTCTTAAAATTTAAAATGTTACTATTTGTGCAAATAGTGCCTGTTTAAACCCTTATTTGAAGTTTTTTTTTAAACAATTTGCTTTTCTCGTTAATTTTGTTACAAATCCTTAACGAAAGGTGACTTTATTCTAGATAGAGTAGCCGATTAGTTGCTTTGCAATTGGATGTTGCAAAACCGGAAATGGAATTTCAATAAAAAATGAAACCGAAATTCTTTTTTTAGTTTCAGGCGGAAAGGCGTAGAGTTTGGATTTTAAGAGTATTTTTTTTCTAATTTTTAAATTTGTAAATTATGAAAGTAAATCAAAAAGAGGCAGTTGAATCGGCCAAATTTGTCAATGAAGTAAAAGAGAGTCAAATCTCTGAGTTAACAACAGATCCAGCTTTTGAGGAGTTGGCACGAAAGGTACTGATTTATCAGGTTTCGTACAACAAATCGGAGTTTAAGGAGGCGCAGCAATCGGTGAAGGAGACGGTAGTGAAGCGCAACAGGGAGTACGACGATTGGCTCCACTATTTGCAGGGAAACCGCTGTTCGGCAGATCCGGTCGTGTTGGCGGCGGTGATTAAGCTCCTGGCGGTGGTAGATGTATTTCCGAAGTCAATCCGGTGGTGTACGTACTACCAGGCTTCGGGTTTGCTCAACCAAATGATGCAATTGCTGGAGAGCGACGAGATGCAGGCTCTGCTCAAGGCTGCCAAATGCGAAAGCTATTATCAGAGTCTGAAAAAGACAATGGCTGAACTAAAGGTACATGAGAGACGGAAGAATGAGTTGTCGATTAATCCGGGCAAAGAGTCGGCCTCCTATTTGCGTCCGTTGGTGTTGCGGGGTATTTCCGATTTTACGCGGTTTGTGCGCTTTCGGGCATCGACCAACAAAAAGGAGGAGTATCTGTTATTGGCCGCCAAGCTCGAGAGTATCAAGCGGGAGATAAACAAATCGGGTAGAATGAAAAACTCTGCTGCCACACCGGCTACAGATGTTGCTCCGGATGCAAGTGGAGAGGGTAGTTCGGGTACTGCGGCTAAGGCCTGAAATGATATTGTTTGTTGAATAATTATAAATAGCAGTCGGGACGAAGTTTCCGGCTGCTTTTTTTGTATGTCGGGCATGGTATTAAGCTGGCAGGATGCAAGTTCCTGTATGTGCCGAGTTGATAGGAAACATTAGCGATTGACAAGGGTGTTGTGGGCGACTGCAAATCTGAAAGAAGTCATTAGCAAATCTGCCGTTTTGACGCACAGAAATCTGATATAAGGCTCAATTTGAGGGGGTAACCGAGCTATGGATTGGGAACGCCCAAAATTCAACCGTAACTCAATAGAGTAAATCAGGCAAAACGCAGAGAAAGTTTAGTATCTTATCCCGAGAGGTCTTGCATGATGCACCAACAGTGCAGAAGGCGCAGCGATGTGCTTTTATATCTTGCAAGAAGTCAGCAGAGGACATAGTATTTTGTGTAGGAACAACACAAGAGAAGGTCCGAATCTTTTAATTTAAGGAGCAGTTAGTTCAAAATTTGTTTTATGGAGCAACAGCAAGAAATAACGTACCAATACGACCTGTTTAATTTTATGGGTCAGGATGTTATTCGCCCTTTCGTCCAGAGTGATGCCGTAAGCGGAGCTTTATCAATAAAGGCGTTGCAAGTAAAAGAAGCAGGCGAACAGGAACGAGCCTTAACCCACGATTTGATGGGAGCGATATTGTGTCACAGCAATATCAAACAAGCCTATAAACAGGTAAAGCAGAACAAAGGCGTTGCAGGAATAGACCAAATGCCGGTTGTAGACTTTGCCGTATGGTATGCCGAAAAAGGAGAAACTTTATTGAGCAAAGTATACAACGGCACTTATCAGCCACAAGGAGTCAAACAAGTTGAAATTCCTAAGCCGAATGGCGGTAAACGCAAGTTAGGTATCCCAACGGTAACGGACAGGATAATCCAACAAGCAATAGCACAGGTTCTCAGTCCAATTTATGAACGAAAATTCTCTGACCATAGCTATGGATTCCGTCCTAATCGCAGTGCTTATCAAGCGCTCAGGAAAGGTAGCGAATATGTGGCAGCTGGCAGATGTATAGTTGTCGATATGGATTTGAAAACCTTCTTCGATGTTGTTAACCACGACCGCTTAATGTATCGGCTATCATTAACCATTGGCGATAAAACGCTACTGGGATTGATACGTAAATACCTGCAAAGTGGAATTATGGTTGACGGGGTTGTCAGTCAGCGCATCGAAGGCACACCACAAGGCAGCCCACTGTCACCACTATTGTCGAATATAGTTCTGGATGAACTTGACAAAGAATTGGAGCGCAGAGGTCACAAATTTGTTCGATATGCCGACGATTGCAATATCTACGTACGCAGCCAAGGGGCAGGCGAGAGAGTAATGGAATCAGTAAGCAACTTTATCGAACGCAAACTGAAACTAATCGTCAATAAAGAGAAAAGTCAGGTTTGCGGAGTAAATCAAACCAAATTTTTAGGTTATACTATCCAAAAGGATGGCAACCTAAATATTGCAACGAAAAGCATTGACCGCTTTAAAGAAAAAGTACGCAGCATAACCAAACGAAACAGAGGCGTAAAGTTCGAACAAGTAATAGCCGAACTTATTCCCGTTATGCGCGGATGGCTGAACTACTTTCACCATGCACGGTGTAAAAATCTATTGAAATCTCTTGATTCCTGGATTCGGAGGAAACTACGATGTTATAGGATAAAGCAATGTAAACGGACGATAACACTACAACAATTTCTCAAAAGCAGAGGTGTTGAAACATGGCAAAGCTGGTTATTAGCGCTTTCCGGAAAAGGACATTGGCGCAAAGCGGGTTGCCCGCAAGCGCAACAGGCTCTTAGTAATAAATGGTTTGACGAATTAGGTTTATACAATCTCACATTAAATTACGAGAAGTTAAACAGTTAAAAGAAACCGCCGTGTGCGAGAGCATGCACGGTGGTGTGAGAGGGCGGGGGAGTAATCCCCCTACCTACTCGATTGACTCCTTATTTCCGGCATAATCCGGAGATAATTCAAAAACTAAAAGTGTATTTTGCTTTGTTCTATTGTTTCTGTTTCCGAAAAGTAACCGATCATAAAATAGTGGTGTTGGATAATATCTTGCGACTTTTTTTTTGTATATCTGCTGTAAGATACAAATATGATGTATATTCTATTATTTGTGATCTAATTGTTTTAGATAATGATGATAAATTATTGATTAGATATTTTTCATAAGTTTTATTTCTGGTTGTATGATTCGGGTATTGTATTCTTTTATTCTTGTGTAATTTACTGTTCTGTTTATTTGTATGTTATGGTAATATGATGAAAAATAGTTGTTTATGTGTGTTTTTATAGCATTATTTCAGCTGTAAATTATTTATTTAAAAAAATAAATCGGATTTATATTTTCTTATTCAACTATTCATATTAATTTTGTGAAGTTTCTCTGTTAGTAGCTATTCGATGCTATAATATGGTCTGTATAAAATTTTTATCGTCTGTTAATTTCAGATAGGATACATTCAATAGTTTGTTGTAAACAGACACTTATTTTGTTTATTTGCTTTTGTTTAGTCAGATAGAGGTTGTTAAGTAAGTTATAATATGTAGATATGTTGCTTAGGCGCAAGCTTTAGGTATTGGGGATGTGGTTGGTTTTATTCTTGTGTTTTGCAACTTTTTATTGCAGATTGCTTTTTAGTAAGTCGGATGGATAATTTAGGGATAATCAACGTGAAAATAAGAGTAATACAAAGGGGAATGAAAAATCTAAAAAAGAGAAAAATTGTGGTGGTAATTTTAGGAGTTATCATCTTGTCTTCGAAGGCCACCAATACCTGGATTGTTAATTTAAACTCCGGAATTTCGGGGATGTATGGGCAGGCGAATATCCGGACAGTTATTTTTCGGTCGGGTAAAATGGTCGTGAAAACCAAAGATGATACAGAATTGGCTTATTTGATAGAGGAGATTCAGAATGTGGTCTTATTAAAGACTCCAGATAACGTTTTGCCTTATCCTACTGTTGATTCTGAGTCAACAATCTTTCCATGTCCTGTTCAGAGTGAGTTGAATATTCGTTTGTCTGAGCCGGTTTCTTCTGCAGTCTGCATTCGAATTATGGGTATGGATGGTAAGGTATGGTTGCAGGAAAGGTATCCTGCAGAGTGTAGATCGTCTTGCTTTACGATATCTGTTTCGGAGCTTCCTAAAGGAATTTATTTTTGTCAATTGCATTCAGGAGACAATAGGCTAGTTAAGAAGTTTGTAAAATAAATTGAATTCGGTAGTAATGATTACCCAAATGAAATAAAGTTATGAATAGATTTATAATTGTTCTGGTCTTTTCTGTCCTGTTAGTCAACCTTATTCAGGCTCAGGATTCACTATATATTTACAAAAGTGGAATAAAGGTTTCTGCAATTGCTTCTTCAGACATAGATAGCGTCAGTTTTATATCCCGCAGTGCGAATTCTCAGAATAGACAAAGAGACACCCTTTTTCTTTATAAGTCTGGCGTTGTTGTCAAATCCAGGCCGATTGCTCAGATAGATAGTGTTGGTTTTGAGTATCGTCCGGTAAGCATCATTCAAAATAATGATACGCTTACCCAGGTGTTAAATGCACCTTTCGGGCGCATGTGTAACTTCAGGATTTACGCTGATAGCGAAGTTGAGCCTGTAAGACAGTTGCCATCAGAGGATAATTATCTGGCATTGTGTTATCCGGATAGTTTTGGTGTGACTAAGGCTTCGGGATTGTTGGGGGAGGAGTATCTGATTCACCGCATAACCGGCGATGCATTTGTGGCAAACAGCGATATTGCCATTTTTAGGAAACGGCATGTGTACACCAAAAGCACGGTGGCATTCTGGATAAACCACGACGACCTGAATGGAAACGATTTAAAGATGGGTATTTATGGTTTTCTCACTGTGCCTAACAATCAACTTAAGCTCAGCGGCAGCAGCTATTTAATCGCTGGTGTGTCTGTGGTGGTTGATACCGTTGTCGCCGGTTATTCTCATCTTACTGTACGTTATCCTGATAATTTGTGTACCCACAACTTCACCCTCGCTGTATCCAATCAGGCAGGAAAGCCTGTGTTGCAGCTTCGCGTGGTAAATCCGGCTATTTTTGATGGGAATGTAGCGGTAGACCCATTTTGTCGTTATCGCACACAGGCCGAAAAATTGCATTCGAAATACATCGGACAATCGGTCGTCTTCTTTGGCGATTCTCAGTTGTCGTTTAAGCACGTAGCTCAGGTGGCTGAGCGGTTGGGGGTTTCTACCCAGATGTATCAGGAGGGTGGTCGTGCGATAAAGTACCGCAAAGAGCAGTCTGCTTTCGATTATAATTGGCTCTACCATTGGAGCCGGCTAAGGCATCTGAAAAAACTGAAAGGCGATGTATTTGTCTTTCATTGTTCGACCAACGATAACGAGGGGGGAGGCATCCTGTCGGATGAGTCTGTAAACCGGGTCTTAGACTCATACCCCAATATAAATGATACGGACACTGCGGTGATTCGTGGTAAGCTTGTTGCATTTGGTAGCATGACTGAAGCAAGCAAGATGGAGGTATTCAACTTTAAATCGGTGATGGGAGCTATGATTACGCAAATTAAGAGATACAATCCCGCTGCGAAAATCTATTTGTGTACGATACCTCTTTCGAGAGGAACTTATTCTGCGCCGGCTGATATCCGGGCTTTACGGGTGCCGGTTTACCTGAGCATTCGAAAAGATATTTACGAAATAGGTGATTTCTATGGTTGCAAAGTAATTGATGCTTACTCTTTGGTGGAACTGACACCCGAGAATGCATTGGAGTATGAGCCGGATGGAACCCATTGGAGTGTGGAAATTCAGAATAATCTCGGAAAGCTGGTCGCTACCGAGTTGTTGAAGGATTGATTTATCATAATATTGGGCGACTTTTCCTGTCAAAAAAAAGAAGGAGGCTGTCTCAAATGAATGAGACAGCCTCCTTTGTTTTTATCAGACTTTGTTTGATTATTTCACAAACAATTTAGTTTTAGCGTCGCCTACTTTTACGATGTAGAATCCTTTGCTGATAGAGATAGTCTCTTTGGCAGAAGCTACAGTTACAGATTTCACTACCTGACCGGTCAGTGAGTAGATGGTCACTACCTCACCTGCTGCATTCAATACCTCGATAGAATTGGTTTTAGCAATAGCTACAACTGCATTTTCGCTAACGCCAACAATGGCTGATGAGCCGGATGTTGCATCTGCACCAATATCAGAAGGAGTCAGACCGCTTCTGGTATCGCCGTCGAAATCGTCAACTACAGAAACTAAAGTGATATCGCCTTTGGCTTCTGCCGGAGATGTTGCCTGGATATGCAGATTAGGAGTAGTGCCGGTAGCATCTACAAACTTAGGATCAGCTATCAGACTGTTGGGATCGTATCCGTCTGAATTTTCTGTCCATGCAGCCTGTGTAGCTTGTACGTTATCAATTCCAATCAAGCCCAGAGCACCTGTAAACTGCAAAACGTTGAAGTCGCAATCTTTTAAATCATCAGAATTCAGAATGCCAATAGCATAGTGGTTTTCGGCTTTGGTCGTATTGCCCGATACACGTTGGTTGGCAAAGATGTTGTTTCTAACGTCTGACAGACCTTTGGTGCCTTCTCTTTTGAATGCAAAGCTGCTGGCCGTAGCTGTGGCAGGCGTAGTACCACCAATATACACACTATTGTGGTAAATATTGATGGGGTTGGTGGTGGCGGTTGCTGCATTTTGTACCAAACCATAGATTAAAGCATTCGTTGTAACATCAGTACCCAGTCTCACCATATTGTTTTGTCCGGTTGTACCGGTAGCGTTACCTGCATTCATTCTCAGTCCGTAAATTTTTGCAGTAGCTTTGTTGTTTATCGCATTCAGGTTATACACCAGATTTTTTTCTACTTTGTCGCTGTTTCCGATAGCATCCAGACCAATAGTTGCATTGGCTGCAATAGAGACAGCATCGCCTGCAGAGAGGTTCGAAATTGTATTTTTCGATACATTCCACAAAATAGTGGATGCTGTACCCTGAATCTGCAAACCGCGCATTGTACACACCTTGGTGGTGTCAGAACTTTTGATAGAGATGTTCGAAATCACATTGTTCGAGATGTTTTTGGCTGGGTGAGCATCTGCAGAGTTAATTTGGTAGCCAATTGCTGTAATGGTGTTTTTGGCTTCAATAGTGATATCTTTTACTGTGTTACCAGACCACGCCTCTGCATCTGCCGGTGCTTTTGCCTTCTGGTTGGCTGTTATACGGGCACCCAGGAAGGTTGCAGCTAGATTTGCTGTGATTTTGATGTTTTTAACTGTATTGTTTTTTAATGTTGTATTGTCATTTACATTCAACACCGAAAATGTTCCACTGTTGAAGTCAAAAGTAGCAACACCATCATTATTGGCATCTGTACCACCTACTACATTATTTTCTACTCTGTTCGATACACCGGCTGAGCTACTACCGAATCCGAAAACATAAAAATCCTTAGTTGTTTTTTCTAACGGTTTCGACCAGAAAATACGGTTGTTGGTCACAACGCAATTGGGAGCTACACTCGATGGGAAACTAAAGCAACCTACGTTACCTGTTACCGAATGAGCCGTTGGATTGAAGTTGTAGAAGTTGTTGTTGTTGAATGTATTTACATCTGTGGCGGCTGCGCTGCTGTTGTTGAATGTGACCAGAGATATGGGCATCGGCTTGCCGTCGATGTCGCATATATCGTTGCTGTCGAAGGTATTGTTGCTGGCACCTGCACCGTCGAACCAGATTTGGGCATTTTTACCGTCGGATGGATTGCCTCCAAAATGCGATCCACAAATATTGGCACCGCGGATGAAGCAATTTTTAACTACGTTGCCTTCAGTGGCACCGGTGAAGAAAATTGTTTGCGCCGATATCGCATTCGGATTCTGAATAGTCAGACCTGTGTTTCCTGTGCGTGAAACACCATCGATGGTTACATATTTCGCACCCTCAAATACAACGGTTTTGGTACCCTGAGCTGTGTAATTAGTAAGAGTTCCAAAACCGGGGCAAATAAAAATTGTACTGGTAGCCGGAGGTGTTGCGACAGTTTCTTTGTCCAGAGTAATTTTGTTTGTCGCCGGGTCAATAGCTGTAATAGTAGAAATAGTGGTAATACCCAATCCAATTACTTCCATGCCTACAGTAATGTTGTCGAGACTTGGCAAAATAAGAGTGGTAGATTTCGCCGGAATAACAAAGTCTTTGAGCGTTGTTGTTTGATCGGGATTCGACAAAACAACTTTAACGCCGGTTGCCGGTTTGATGGTGATGTTCTCAGTAGCGCTGGCACCGGTTTTTGCTGTAAATTTAATTGGATAGGTTTCCAGTGTGGCATCGTAGTCGCTTTGGAGTTCGATTACATAAGCACCCTTGCCGGTGATGTCTGCCGGGATTTCCAGAGAGTATGCCTGCTGGATAGTAGTAGCTTGTTGAGTAGCTCCTACCTTGATGATTGTTTGTGCGGAAAGTCCGGCACTACAACCCATGGCTGCTGCGGCAACCAGGACTTTAGTCATGAGACAAGTCTTTTTCATAAGTTAATCTTTATTGGTTAATAAATGGAGATAAATTTGTTTTGAAATATACAAAGCACAAAAATAGGCAATATACCCTATATAAAAGGAGATGTTTTGTCAACAGATGGGTAGCCTAATGTAAAATATACTCTTTTTCGGGGCTCAGGGATTGTATTGTTTGGTTCTGTTCTTTTTTACCTCTCAACACGGAATTAACAAGAATTGTATTAAATGCAGAAATCTATTTGCATAGTTCATTTGTTTAGAGAAAATATAAGTTTGTATTCAATCATTTTATCAATCATTAAATAAATAATTAAATTATGGATTTAAACAATTTGTTGGAGAAAAGATATGCTACCAAGCGAATGACCGGTGAGGTTGTTCCGGATAAGGATATCCGGTCGATTCTAAAATCAATACAGTTGGCGCCCACTTCTCTCGGCATGCAGGCCCTGCAGGTATTTGTTATCAGCGATAAAGAGAAACTGAAAGAGATAAGTGAGAAATCGTGTCAACAACCTCAAATTGTACAGTGTTCGCATTTGTTGGTTTTTGCGGCCCGCAATGAGATGACCGATGCGGATATTTCGGCTTATATGAACAGAATCGCAACTACCCGGAATATCCCGGTGGAATCTTTGGGCGATTTCAGGGCCATGATAGAGTCGTTGAAAGAATACAGCAGCGAAGATTTCCGCCAGTGGTCGTCAAAGCAAACCTACATTTTATTGGGTTTTGGGTTGGTGGCCGCAGCCTCATTGCAGGTAGATTCTACCCCAATGGAGGGATTTGATAAAGAGGCTCTGGATGCGATTCTGAATCTCGAAGCTCAGGGTTTGCACAGTGTGGTGATGCTGGCATTGGGATACCGCGACGAAAAAACCGACTATCTGGTAAATGCAGCCAAAGTGCGTAAGTCTATCGACGAAATGTTTACGTTTATCTGATAAACAGGTTTAGCGAAATGCAGGATATTTGCAAATACCCCCCCACGGCATAAAGCTGCTTCGGGGGGGTATTTGATTTTAGTAGCTGTTTATATCTGAAGCAAAGACTCAATAACCGGAAGATTGGTTGATGTGTAATGTTTGTTGAGGTATGCTGCATTCCTGAAAACCGGTGCAGGTGTATTCAGCGCTTCATTTATCCGGTGTTCGAAATCGTTGTATGAAGAAATGGCCGGTGCTATCTCATTCAACTTGTAGAATTGCGCTTCTTCGTTGTCGGGATATCTGGCAATGACGTGGCAGCCGGCAGCCAGCAATTCGAAGAATCTGGGAGTGAGTGGGTTAAACCCACCGGTTCGTTTTTCTCCACCATCGATGCCGGGAGTTGAATAAAAAGCAACTCTCGCCGATTTCAGTAGATTCATGTATTCTTCCCGCGAATGAAATTTGCCAATAATACCCCTTTTGTTGCTTTTGTAATACAGGTCGCGGTCTTGTTGCACCTGATAAACATACTCTATCCCCGGGTTTTCTGATTCGTATTGTTGCAGGTATTTCCACAAAACTTCATTTCTGCGACCTGCAACCAGTATGTCGTATTTTTTTTCGAACACCTGATGGGGATCCAATTTATATACAGAGGGCAATGTCATCGGGAAGTGAATCAGCCGGTTTTTAAATTGATTCTCTTTCAGGAAGTTTAGTACCTCCAGGCTGGTGATTAACAGAAAGGGGCAATCTGAATAGTACTTTTTGATTGATTCCACGTTTGATTTATCCCAAAAATCGACAATAACGGGAATTGCCTTATTTTCGTTGGAAAAGGAGCTGTAATTCTTCACCTTCATCTCGAAGTACAGAAAGTAACCGTTTTGAGAGTTTCTGAAGATGTTTATTCGTGATTCTAACCCGCCTTTGAAGATGCGGCTGTCAATAATCCTTAAACCTCTGATCAAAAGATTCTTGCTCGATGGACTTTTTTTTATGGGCAGCTGCAACAAATCTGATAATTCATTTTCCCATTCGAAAACAATATGCCAGCTTGGCCAGTTGCGAAAATGCCTCTCTGTAAGAATAGACTTTAACTCCATTTATTCTGAATTATAGACTCTGTATTTTGCATGAACAATTATTGCCGGGGCAAAGTAAAACGGAAGGTGCTGCCTTCTCCTTGTTTGCTCTCCACGCGAATGGTGCCCTGGTTCCTCTCTACAAAGTCTTTGCACAGCAACAACCCCAAACCCGAACCGGCTTCGTTTTCTGTGCCCCTTGTCGTTACATACTTGTTGGCCCCAAACATGGTGTTGATTCGCTCCTGCGGAATTCCGATGCCCTGGTCGCTGATGGCTACCTCAATGTGAGAATCGAGGGGGGTAGAGCTGATGGTTATCACGCTGCCTCTGGGCGAAAACTTCAGAGCGTTGGATAGCAAATTGCGAATGACCAGATTGACCATGTTGAGATCGGCAAAGATAATGGAGTCGTCCACCGAATTGTATTCAATTTTAATCTCTTTCTGGGAAGAGGCGCCTTTGAGCAGATGAATATTCTCTTTGATAACCCGTGTGAGATAGAGCTTCTCGGGCAGGAATATAATCTCGTTGCGTTGGCTTTTCGACCAGCTCAGCAGATTCTCGAGTAACTGGAATGTGCTTTCCGACATTTTTTTTAGTTCTTCGAGGAAATCGCGCTGAGTCTCTTCGTCGATATCATTTTTGCTGGTAAGCAGCTCCAGCACCTGAAGAAGTGTGCCTATAGGTCCCCTCAAATCGTGAGCAATAATTGAAAATAGCTTGTCGCGGGTAGAGATGAGTTCGAGTTGCTTCAGCTCAGTCTCTTTTTGTTGTGTGATATCGATGTGGGTCCCGATCATTCGGGTAGGCGTATCGTTTTTGTCGCGCAGCACCACTTTGCCGTGAGCCAGAATCCATTTCCAGCTTCCCGATTTGTCTTTGAGCCGGTAAATAGCCTTGTATATATCGCTTTTGTTGTGCAGGTGGTCGTTTAGTGCTGTGATTACCATGTCGTAATCGTCGGGGTGAATAATGCTCTCCCAGAATTTGGGATTTGAGCTGATATCTGTCAGTTCATATCCCAACATCGTGTACCAGTATTCGTTGTACCAGGTATTGTTGTCGGTGATAGACCAGTCCCACAATCCTTCGTTGGAGCCATCAATGGCCATATTCAGGCGCATTTCGCTCTCTTTAATTTGTAAAAATGCTTTTTCCCGTTCGAAGGTATTTGCAATAATACCCGAAAGCGTGCGGAGCAGATCGATCTCATCGTCTTTCCAGCGTTGATACTCCACGCAATCTTCGAAGCCGATATATCCAAAAAGGGCTTTGTTTACAATCAGCGGGAGAACCAGTAGCGATTTAATGCCTAACCCACTAAGAATAAGAGACAGATCGGCGGGCAGCTCTGATACGTCGGATGCCAATATATAACCCTCTTTTTCAATTCTTTTTTTCCAGGTCGGTATCTCATTAAACCGGATGTTACTCCTTTTCAGCATCAGAGAGGGGATGCCGTTGTTGCACCATTCGTGGGTATTCATACCCGATAAACCATCTTCGGATTCCTCGATGATATAGACCCGGCTCATGCCGGTGTGCAGACCAATCTCCTGCAGCACATCGTTTATGCTTTCGTCTAACTTAAAATGAGGATTAATCGTTTGAGATATTTCGGCGATTAGTTTTTGCTGATTCAGATAGTAGTTGAAATCTTTGTCGGTAAGTTTCAGCTTTTTTATGTCGATGGCGGCAAAAAGCAAAAGCTCATAATTGCCGATTTGCAACAAATTGAAAGAGCAGAGAAACGGAGCTGCTTTCTTTTTGGCGTTGTTTAGTTCCAGCTCCAGATTACTGACAGAGCCCTCCTGTTTGAGAGACGCAACAATCTCGCCGCTAGTCAGTTTTGTTCTGAAAAACTCAATGTCGTCTGTGGTCTTTCCGGTTATCTTTTTGCTGCTGTATCCCAATGTGTCTGACAGCAATCTGTTGGAGAGGACAATTGTTCCCGTATTTGCATGTGCAATAAACGCGATAGCATTTGTTAAGCTGAGAAAAGATGAAAATTTATCAGTAGTCAGATAGCTGGCAACAGCTATTTGATTGGCAACCAGATAGCAAATCTCGTTTTTCCAAACCAATTGAAACAGCGTTACATCTATTGGTGAAGAGGTGTCTTTGCTGGAGAGTAGTCGTATATTAAATTGCTTGTTGTTGTCGGCAGAACGATAGAAAATGCTCAGATTTTGCTGACTTGCTGTATCGCAAAAGCTACTGATAGACTTGTTTATCAGTTCTTGTTTGGGTAATGTAAGAATTTTATGAGCTGCGAAGTTAGCCTCTATAATGGTACCATTTATATCGGTAACCAGAAACAGGTCATTCAGATTGTTGAAAAAAAGTTCGAAGTTTTCCTCAATGAATTTTTTCATGTTTGTTGTTGTTTTTGTGTTCAGAGGTTGAAAACCGGGTGAGTTTTCTGATGTAATGCGAATTTACTCAAAATAATTCAAATATTTGCAGATACGACACAAAAAATACACAATTTGCGAAAGATGTCTGGTTCGGAAAACAATAAAAAGAGGTGGGATAAGAGAAAAAAAGAACGCAAAGCAGAAATTGTTTCAGCTTTGCGTTCTCTTGTGATTTGATATTATTCGATATCAAAAGCAATTACTGCCCGGTTGAGTTCGTTCATATCGAAAGGTTGCACGGTATCTCCCAGAGATTTGGATAATATTCTGTTTCGGTCGATACCATAGCGCTGTACCAATACCCTGATTACCTCGTTGGCTCTCTTTTCTCCCAATCTGAGGTTGTATGCCGGATAGGCGGTTTTTACATCAGCATATCCGGTAACAGATACTTTTACAGATGGATATTTAATCATAAACTTCACAATTTCATCCAGTTTATACATCTCTTTGGGTTGAATATCCCATCGGTCGATGATGTAGTGGATAGGAATGTAGAGTCTCTCTTTTTTCGGTTTGCGTACTGTTTGCATCAACTGGTCCCACTCTTTTTTAATCTGTTCGCAAGAGTCGAGTGGCGCAGCCGGTGCCGGTGGCATTGTTGCGCTGTTGGGGTGCAGTCTGTCAAACAACTCTTTCTGACTCATGGCTATGGCTGCTCTGTTGAGTTCATTGATTTTGAAAGGCTGAATGCTATCTCCGAAAGAGTATGGTTTGAGTCTCTCTTTGGCAATACCATATTGAGAAACCAATGCCGATATTACTTCTTTGGCTCTTTTCTGACCCAGTATTTTGTTGTAGGCCGGGTAGGCAGTCTGTACGTCGGCATATCCACCCACAACAATGGTGTCCTGTGGATACTGTTTCATGAATTGAGCAATCCGATACAGCTTTTGCTGTTCGCTATCGCGGATATACCATTTGTCGATGACAAAATGGATGGGGATAAACATTTTCTTGTTTTCGTTAACCAGCGTGATTGCCTCCTGTCCGGATGATAACAACTCCTCTTTGGGGGTTGTCGCTCTCTTGTTGACGGCTAAAACAGCTCTGTTCAGTTCGTTCACGCTAAACGGTTGCACGCTGTCTCCAAACGATTTCCATTTGAATTTATCTTCGCTTATACCGAATTCAAGACACAGCGTTTTGATTACCTCTTTGGCTCGTTTTTCGCCCAGCATTTTGTTGTAGGCCGGGTAGGCAGTCTGCACATCGGCATAGCCGCCCAATATAATGGTATCTTGTGGATAGTTGTGGATGAATGTGGCTATTTCGTTTAGTTTGTAGCGCTCTTTGTCTTGAATAAACCATTTGTCGATGATAAAATGGATGGGGACGTAGAGGTCTTTGCGCGGCTGTTGAGCCACTATGTTTTTGACTATATCCAGTATTTTCTTACGCTCTGCGCACGAATCGAGAGGTGCAGTGTGGTGCACTGTCTTTTGTTTTGACAAATCGGCGCGGAGGGTATTGATGGTTTTTTGCAATTCGTTCACCTTTCGGTTGAGGTACTCCCGGTCGTCTTCTACGCATTCGCAGCAGGGCTCAAATCCTCTAGCTTTTCCTGGAAAAATATACTGAACTCCAAGCATAGGTGTCAGGTAGCCTTCGTACGATCTGTAATAGGTTTCACCGTCAAAAGCTTCAGGTACAATGGTGCCCTGAAGCTCACCATAGACTCCCCAGGCGGGATTGATTTTATACAAAAGCATTCCCCCCGATTTGAAAATCATGTGGGTATCGTCGTGTACGAGCTGATTGTTGAAGGTGTTGGCAATACCTGGTCCCATGTAGAACAGCGCGAAGAAGCGACGGCTCTCCCGATAACCCAGAAAAAGATTCTGGAGGTTAAACATCATATCGACACTCATTTCGATGTGGTCGAAATTCTGAAAGTAGGGTTGACCTTTCATTATGTTGGGGCTGGTGCCGGGGTTCCAACCGCGCGAGTGGAGTGCGTTGAACTGCGACTTGATAGCCACAGATGGACTTATCCATCTGCCGCCCCAAATGGAAACTGCAGGCCCGGTAATCATGGTCTTGTATCCTCCATACTGGGTTGGGATGTATCGGTCTTCATCACCGAAATAGGTGCTGACGCCTGCGCCTGCGCCTATAAACCAGTTGTTGCCGGTGCGGCTTACAAACTGGGCTTTCTTGGTTTTGTATTGGGCACTTATCGTATTTGTACAGGCAAAAAGCAGTACAAAAGCCCAAAACAATGCGGTAAACTTCTTCATAAATTAAGGTTTATGTAATGAGGGATTTGCAAAAATAGTAAAATAATTCTAATTTAAGTGATTATTGGGGTAAAAATATGATGTGTTCTTATTTTTAATCATTCAAATTATCTCTTGTTTGGATTAGTAGTTGAGGGTGATACAAAATTTAGTGAGATTTACTACCCGATGCATTAAACAAAAGGGCAGCCTCTTTTCGGAGAGACCGCCCAATTATTTCTTGAATATTTTATTTAGTTCTATTTTATGAAGAAACGAAGGATATCATTCCCATTTGCGAAAATAAGTAACCCAAATAGCAAAATCATACCGGCCATTTGTGCATATTCCATAAATTTCTCGTTGGGCTTGCGTCTGGCTATTACTTCATACAAGAGGAATAAAACATGTCCGCCATCCAATGCCGGAATGGGCAGAATATTCATAAAAGCCAACACGATAGAGAGAAATGCCGTAATTTCCCAAAACGCCGGCCAGTACCACTGAGACGGGAAAATGCTACCCAGAGTTCCGAAACCACCCAGACTTGAAGCTCCTTCTTTGGTAAATACATATTTCATGTTGTTGGTGTAGCTCGAGAGCTTGTCTAACCCTTTTTGAATGCCTGCCGGAATAGATTCCACAATAGAATAGGTATTCGTTTGAGCATTGTACACATCAATATCATTTTTTAGCTCAACACCGATTTTGCCGGCAACGTCGGGTGTAACAGTGCGGGTTTGTAATTGATTGTTGCGGTAGAAAGAGATGGCAATGGGTTTTCCGGCATTTTTAAACAAGGCATCCATCACATCAAATGCGGTGGGAGTAGTTACATTATTAACAGCTGTTATACTATCACCTGTCGTTATGCCGGCCAATGCAGCCGGTTTGCCGGGAATCTCTCTTTTTACAACCATCGGTATGCGGGGCGAGGCAAAGCCCTGTTTGTCGTTTAGTAGTCTTTTTACAAAATCGGCCGGCATCTGAATGGTTTTTTCCTCTCCGTTGCGCAGGACTACAACCGTTTTCGATTCAGCTATCTGCATGGTAGACACATCGTTGAAGCGGTTGAGCTCTCCTTTTTCTGTACGAAGCAGGATGTCGCCATTTGCAAAGCCCACTTTGCGGGCTGTCTCGCTAAACTCCATTCCCATCTTGTACTCTTTGAGAGGCACATACTTATCTCCCCAGGTAAATAATATCATGGAATAGATAAACAGTGCCAGAATAAAGTTCATGACAACCCCGGCCACCATGATTATCAGCCTTTGCCAGGCTGGTTTGGAGCGAAACTCCCACGGCTGTTCGGGTTGAGCCAACTGGTCTTTGTCCATCGACTCGTCTATCATGCCGGCAATTTTTACATATCCTCCCAAAGGCAACCAACCGATACCATACTCTGTATCGCTGTTTTTGGGTTTATACTTAAACAGACTGAACCAGGGATTGAAGAAAAGGTAGAATTTTTCTACCCTTACCTTGAAAAGCCGGGATGCAAAAAAGTGACCACACTCGTGAATAACAATCAATAGGGAGAGACTCAGTATCAACTGAAACGCTTTTAGCAAAAACTCATTCATCGTATATTTGTCGTTTATTTGTTACGTAATTGATTAAAATAGTGACCGCGAGATCCCCCGGGCTTCGAGGTCGGATGCCACATAGTCGTCGTAGGTCGGATGCTGTATGAAATGAGCCTTCTGCATTGTGTCGCCAATAATATCAGACATTTGCAGGAACCCGATTTTTTCGTGCAGGAAAGCATCCACCACCACTTCGTTGGCTGCGTTGAGAATACACGGTAAATTACCTCCCGTTTTCATGGCCTCATACGCAAATCCCAGATTTCTGAATCGGTTAAGATCCGGTTGCTCAAAAGTGAGCGATGTGCACTGCGTCCAATCTAGTCGGGGGGAGGTGCTGATTATCCGGTTGGGGAAAGAGAATGCATAGCTGATTGGGAGTTTCATATCGGGTAGTCCGAGCTGAGCCTTTACAGAGCCATCTTCGAATTGCACCATCGAGTGAATAACCGACTGCGGATGTACTACTACTTCTATCTCCTCCGGTTTGGCATCAAAAAGCCATTTGGCTTCAATCACCTCAAATCCTTTGTTCATCATTGTGGCCGAGTCGATGGTGATTTTAGCGCCCATCTCCCAGTTGGGGTGTTTCAGTGCTTCTTGTTTGGTGACGTGTTGCAGCTGTTCCCGGGTGTGATTTCTGAAGGGTCCACCCGATGCCGTGAGTATCAGTTTCTCTATCTTATTATTACCTTCACCTACCAAACACTGAAAAATGGCAGAGTGTTCGGAGTCAACCGGCAGAATGGCGGTTTTGTGTTGCAGCGCCAGCTCTTTTATCAGTTCGCCTGCCACCACCAGTGTCTCTTTGTTTGCCAACGCAATAGCTTTACCGGCGCGAATGGCGGCCATGGTGGGTTTCAATCCGGCGAAACCAACCATGGCTGTCAGTACAATATCGATGGGGGAGGCTTCTACAATCTGCGCAATAGCATCTGCTCCGGCATATACCTTGACAGGCAAATCGGCCAGTGCGGATTTTACAAATTCATATTTCTTACTATTTGCAATCACCACAGCTTCGGGCTCAAACAAACGAGCCTGTTCTACCAATAGTTGTGCGTTATCGTTGGCCGTTAAAGCATAAACCTCGTATAATTCAGGATTTGCGGATACTACCTCCAGCGCTTGTGTGCCGATAGAACCGGTAGATCCCAGAATCGCGAGTTGTTTTTTCTTGATCATATATTAAAATGCAATAAATTGAGTCGGGTTGACGGGTTTCCCTTTGCGCCATAGTTCGAATACAAACGGAGTGGGTTTTTTCGCCTCTTTCGGGGTGAATGAAGATGCGATGGCTTCGCCTCCCTTTACCAGTTGTCCGGGATATTTCAGTAAATGAGCGCAATTTTTGTATATAGAAATAAAGCCTTCTGAATGCATTACCTGAATAAACTCTCCACCGTTGGGTTGAGAGCCGGTGAGAATGACTGTTCCGTCCGATACCGCTGTGATGACATTGTTGGGAGCTGTTTGAATAATCAGACCGTACTGTTTTTTGCTCAAACTGAAAGGGGCCAGAATAACCCCTGTCACAGGACGGGCAAAAACAAGGCTCTGGTCTTCTTTGATCACAGATGGTTGAATGGATAGTTTGTATGCCTCCTCTTCTTCGTATTCTTTGCGGTATTCCTGTTCTTCTTCTGTGGCTTTTAGTTTCTCAATATCAATGGGTGTAAGGCTGTCTATTCTGGATATAGAGTCAACTTTGATATCTCCTTTGATTACACTTTTTACATTTTTAAGGTATTGTTCCTGTATGCTAACCAGCATCTCGAGCGAATCGAGTTTCAGTGAGTTTTTTACAATATCCTGCCTGGCATTGATGTCCAGGTAGCCCGGGAGGTAATTCTTTATCGGCGTAGAAACTATAAGTGCCGAAACCAGCAACACCGTAAGAATAAAAAGTGCAAAGCCCGCATAAATGGCCGAAAGCAGCGAGAGCCGGAAAGCCCAGGCCTCTTCCAGCGTTTTTTCGTTCAGTACAGATAATTTGTACTTAAACCGAATTTTGTCCCAAACTGTTTTTAACTTCGACTTTTTGGCCATGTAATAATTATGAGTGGCAAATTTACTAATTTAAACGAAAAGAGCTACACTTCATTGTGGATAAATCAAAAAGACGCAAAAAATAAATTTTACGTCTTTTTTTATACCTCTCTTCCTGAAATGATTCTCCGCAGAGATTTTATTTCGAGAAGACTATTTTGAGTTTTAGCTTGTCTGATGTGGTTTTTATTGTGACCGCAGCTGGTTGGAAATAGTGCGAAATTGCTGCAGTGTTTCCATACGAATCCTGAGATGTAATGGAAACCGGTAGCAGAATGACAGATGAAGTGGCGTTGATATCAGTTGTGCTGCTGAGTTCGCTGCTAAAGAATTTGGCTATATTCGTAAATGTATAGCTGTTGGTCGTACTGTTGAATGATGCAATCGGGAATTTATTTACATCGTATTTTATCTGTTTGGTCATGATTGAGTCATACTGACTCTCTCTGACCAACATCATGGCGGTTGGTGGTTGCAGTTTCGATTTTGAGCTTTCTGCCCGATATGTGTTGATAACCAGTTTTGCGCCATTCAGCACAGCCAGTTGTTTTTTGTCGGGGTCGAGTGTTTTCAACGATTTAGCCATAGCGCCTATCGGGAATTTCAGTTTGGTAAATACCCCGGCCGGCGATTTTATGTAGGATTTTTCCGGATTGGGCGCCAAAAGCGTGGCCATATCTGCTTCGTCGTTTTTATAGCGGTTTACCTGATAAACCTCTTCGTTGACTGCCATGCGCACAATACCCACCGTATCGTGGTTATTTGTGGTCTTTCTGTATTTGAAGTGAAAGCGCATTTCGGTACTGAATATTCTCAGAATTGCTCCTGATGAATAACTATTTGTTACATACAAGCCCGGAAAAAACTTCTGGAAATTATCGTTATTGGCAAAAGTAGAAGGACTCTCTTTGAATTTTTTATAGAAATTATCGACAAATGATTGAGGCAGTTTTACATCAATAAAGAAACCACTCGATTTGTAAACCTTTCTGAGTGAGTCGGATAAAGAGGCGTTGTAGGGGGTATAGCCCTTTTTGCCCAGCAGAATTGATTTATCGCAATATTTAGCGGGATTGCTGTTTGAGTAAAGCTCGTTGCTCAATTCTTTGTTGAGTTGATACACCGACAATTGCATAGGTGCCAGAGAATCGCCTATGTAAGATTGGTAATAAAAGCGTATAATCGCAGAGTCGAGTTTATCGTTAATCAGTGTTTTTGAAAAATAAAAATCGTCGTTGCAATACAATTGAGCTAAAAAATCGCATTCGAGATTCCCGTAAACGCCGTCGTTGAAACTACCCAGTAGTGCAGTGGTGGTTTTGGCATAAATCGAATCTGTTTTGATGGTAGAGCTTGCAATGTTGAAGGAGTCTTCTGCTACAAATATCTGATCAGAAACCGGTTGAATCGAGGTTCCGATAACTCCCAAATCATCGGAGCAGGAAGCCGCAACTACGGAAATGAATGCAATGAAAATGTTTTTTAATCTCATATTATAGGCTGATTTTTTATAAAAACCTGTTGTATCGAATGTTGTGGCAGAAAACCGGGTTTATTTGTTTGCGTTTTCCCACACAACATCGTAAAATTCGTTGTACGCATCGATATACTCATCCGGATTTTTGAAATCTAGGAAGGGCAACCCGCAGGTCTGAGCATGCGTTTTTACCTCTTCGTTGATATTTTCGCTACCCTGAATCACACCGTCTGCAAATTTCATAGCAAACTTGTTGTATTCTGCGAAGCTGATCTCTTTTCCGGCGATATCTGCAATGTCGCTGTCTTCGATTCCATCGAGTCTCAGCATTTCGCTGAAGTTGGCCCGGAATTTCGAGGTGAATTCGTTGTTGTAAACAGACATCACCACTTTCGAATTTCTGAAAAAAGGATCCTCTGAATATACCTTTTTGATATAAATCGGAGCCAAAGCTGTAAACCAGCCGTGGCAGTGGATGATATCGGGTGTCCAGCGGAGTTTTTTTACGGTCTCCAGCACACCACGGGCAAAGAATATGCAACGCTCATCGTTGTCCGCATAATCTACCCCGTTGTCATCCTGAGTCATATTCTTTCGCTGGAAATAGTCTTCATTATCGATAAAGTAGATTTGCATTCTGGCCGATTGGATAGATGCAACCTTGATAATCAGCGGGTGGTCGGTGTCGTCAATAATCATATTCATACCCGACAAGCGGATAACTTCATGAAGTTGATTTCTTCTTTCGTTGATACACCCGAACTTGGGCATAAACGTTCTGATTTCTCTTCCCTTATCTTGAATTCCCTGAGGTAGTTGTCTGCCAATTACTGAAATTTCTGATTCCGGTAAATAGGGCATAAGTTCTTGCGAAATGAATAATACTTTTGTAGCTTTCATTATAATATATAAATCTAGACGATTTTAGGAGTGCAAAGATAGTAAAAAATTTGGTGATAATGCCATTTCATACTCCCGAATCTCTGAATTTAATTAACAAATATAAGAATGTAACGCATATCTGATGAATGTATTGTTTCAGAAGATATTTTTTTTTGATAAAGTTCAAATGAGGAATATGGTATGCAAGGATACATCTCAAATACGGGTTTTCTGAAGTTTTAGCAATCTTTATACCTTTGGTAAGAGGTGCTGTCTGTTATTAATGTGTTGATAATCAGAGTTGCATATAAATGAGGGTAGGTTGCTCACAACATTTAAGTTGAACAATTGAATAATTATTATTTATTTTGCAGCATCAAAGTGAACCACCGGATCTGCGTTTGTGCAGACAGGGTGGGTTTTTCGCCATTTATGAACAGAACATTTAGCAAAGAGAAGTTGTGGTCGCGCTAAGGCCAAATATAAAGTAAAACTAAATCAGATGAAAATATTAACTACCGTATCTGAGCTTCAAAGAGAGATTTCGAGACAAAAAGAATCCGGAAAACGGGTTGGGTTTGTTCCTACTATGGGTGCTCTGCACGAGGGGCATTTGCAGTTGGTAAAACGATGTACTGCCGAAAACGATGTTGCTGTGGCCAGTATATTTGTCAATCCCACCCAATTTAATGACAAAAATGATTTGTTGAAATATCCGCGAACGTTTGAAGCCGACCGCGATTTGCTGGAGGGTGTGGGGTGCAATATACTTTTTTTTCCATCTGAAAATGAGATGTATCCCCAGCCGGATACCCGTCAGTTCGATTTCGGAACCCTCTCTTCGGTGATGGAGGGGGCATGCAGGCCGGGTCACTTCAATGGTGTGGCACAAATCGTAAGTAAATTGTTTGACGCTGTACTTCCCAACAAAGCCTATTTCGGTGAGAAAGATTTTCAGCAACTGGCTATCATTCGGGAGATGACCCGACAGTTGAAATACGATATTGAAATTATTCCGTGTCCGATTGTGAGAGAGGCAGATGGTCTGGCAATGAGTAGCCGCAACAGGCGTTTGAACCCCGAACAGCGAAAAAATGCAGTGGAAATATCACAGACATTATTTAAAAGTGCTACCTTTGTAGCCGAAAAATCGGTGGGTGAGGTCGAAAACTACGTAAAGGAGCGGTTGAGCAGAGTGCCCGGCATGGTGGTTGAGTATTTTCAGATTGTGGATTCATTCACTTTACAACCCATATCCGATTGGAGTGAAAGCCGTGAGCCGGTTGGCTGTGTGGCTGTTTTTTGTGGCGAAGTCAGGTTGATAGACAATATTCTGTATAACCTGAAGTAAAATTATAACAGAGTACATCAAGTAAAGAAGCAATGATAATAGAGGTATTGAAATCGAAGATTCACAGAGCAACCATTACGGATGCCAATCTGAATTACATCGGAAGTATAACGATTGATGAAGATTTGCTGGATGCGGCGAATATGATTGAGTTTGAAAAGGTGCAGGTGGTGAACAACAACAACGGCGAACGTTTAGAGACTTATATCATAAAAGGTGAGCGTGGCACAGGTACAATTTGTCTGAATGGTGCAGCTGCCCGCAAGGCTCAGCCCGGCGATGTGGTGATTATTGTATCGTATGCTCAAATGGAGTTTGAAGAGGCAAAAAGATTTAAGCCTTCGATAGTTTTTCCCGATACACAGACCAATAAATTGGTGAAGTAAGAATTATTAAAAAGGAAATAAGGGGCTTTCTCAGATGAAAAATGGGAAAGTCTTTTTTTTTGCATATATAAACAAAACCGAAATTTGTATTCTAAGAAAGATATATTGCGGGTTGCCTATCCTATTTTTCTGAGTTTTCTGGCTCAGAATATTGTGAATGTGACTGATACAGCATTCCTGGGAAGAGTAGGAGAGGTTGAGCTGGGTGCATCTGCGCTGGCCGGGGTGTTTTATATGTCTTTGTTTATGATCGGACTCGGATTCAGTGTGGGTGTTCAGATACTTATCGGGCGAAGAAATGGAGAAGGTAATCAGGCAAAGATAGGTGAGATTTTTTTTCACGGAATGCTCTTTCTGTTGTTGATGGCTCTGTTGATTGCGGGATTGGTTTATCTCTTTTCTGCACCCCTTTTGCAGCGGGCAATTCAATCAAATGAGGTTTATGAAGCGACTATTGCATTTCTGGATATCCGTATTCTGGGGTTGTTTTTTATTTTTCCGAATTCGCTGTTTCGTTCGTTTTACATCGGAATAACTCACACGCGCGTATTGATGGTTAATGCGTTTATTATGGCTGGTGTGAATGTTTTGCTTGATTATCTGCTTATTTTTGGCCATTGGGGCCTTCCGCAGATGGGTATTGCGGGTGCTGCTCTGGCGTCTGTGATTGCCGAAGCCTGCGCATTGCTGTTTATTTGTGCTTATACCTTTTGGGGAATAGATAGGAAAATGTATTCGCTTTCATTGGCTACAAAACCGGAGTTCAGAGTTATCCGGCATATCTTGTCAGTATCTGCGTATACCATGTTGCAGTCGTTTTTATCAATATCTACCTGGTTTATCTTTTTTATGGGTATCGAGCATTTGGGAGAGCGGGCTCTGGCTGTATCGAATGTGGTGAGAAGTCTCTATTTGATGTTACTTTTGCCAGTGTTGGCATTGAGTATTACAGCCAGTACACTGGTAAGCAATCTGATAGGATCGGGTGAAAAGGGTCTGGTTTTATCTCTGATCTGGAGAATAGTACGAATGGTTTTGCTGTTCTTGCTGCCCATGGTGTTGCTTGTGGGACTGTTTTCCGATTTTTTTATTCGAATATACACCGACGATTCCGGTCTTGTGGCCGATTGTGTGATTCCTCTGTGGGTGTTGCTTTCGTCTATGCTACCGGCAGCATTGGGTAGTGTATTTTTTCATGCATTGGGTGGAACCGGTAATACCCGTGTTTCTCTGTATGTAGAATTGATCTGTCTGGTTTTGTATGTATCATATATGTGGTGGATGATTTGGGTGCGGGAATCGTCGGTAGCCCTGTGCTGGACCACAGAACATGTATATTGGATAATCATCTTTATTTTCAGCTATTTGTATATAAAGAGTGGAAAGTGGATGAAGCGTGAAATTTAAAAACAGAATGAAAATGGATAGAGAAAGTGGAAAGCCTTCGGGAGTGAAGATATGGTTTCAGGCTGCTCGCCCCAAAACGTTGGTGGCTGCATCGATGCCGGTAATTACGGCTACAGCTTTGGCCTGGTCGGCGCAGAAGATGCAGTGGATAGCAGCTTTTTGTTGTTTGGCTTTTGCCATGCTGGCTCAAATTGCAGCCAATTTTGCCAACGACTATTTTGACTACAAAGGCGGAATTGATACGGAAGAGAGGTTGGGGCCGGCTCGTGCAGTGGCATCGGGCTGGGTGAAGCCGAAGGTGATGTTGCGGGCTACATTTGCAATGTTGTTTGTGGCCTCTCTTTTCGGTTTGGTATTGATAGGATACGGCGGGTTGGAGATGATTGCTGTTGGGCTGGCCTGTGTGCTTTTTGCCTGTTTGTACAGCACAGGACCCTATCCGTTGTCGAGATATGGGCTGGGGGATCTGTTTGTATTGATTTTTTTTGGTTTTGTGCCGGTTTTGTTTACCTACTATGTGCAGGCCAATGAGTTCACGGTTTTTACCTGGCTCCTGGGTGCGATGATGGGTTTTTTGTCTGTGAATATTTTGGTTATCAATAATTACAGAGATGTGGATACGGACAGGAAAACGAATAAATATACCACTGTTGTTCTTTTTGGAAAAAGATTTGGATCGTTGTTGTATCTCCTTTCGGGCATAATTGCCTGTTTGATAATGGGTTGGTTCTTTGGTTTGCAGACTAAACCGCTCTTCGGATTTTTATCATTCCCCTACATTGTGCTGCATATATCGACCTGGCGGGAGATGGTACGTATCGGGAAAGGCCGGGAGCTGAATAAGATATTGGGTTTGACATCGCGTAATTCGTTAGTTTTCTGCGTATTGTTTGTTATTGGTCTGCTTTTGCTTTCGTAGTTGAGTCTTGTAAAGTTAAAGAGACGAACATTATTTTCTACCGGATGTTTTATGGGTATAACCGGATGAAGACTCTTATCATCTCTTTCCCTTCCGCTTTTCTGTTTATCTGCACTCCATATTTATTCTCTTTCTCAATAATTGCTCTGCGAAAAATAGCAGGGATACAAGTCGATTAACCTAAATCTGAAAATTATGAAGCGGAAAAATTCTAACCGGATTTCCGCCCTTTGCCTCCTTCTTCTTCTTTTTCAACTCTCCAAAGGGCAGAACACAAAAGTTTTGTACACCAGCCATTGCGAAGACAATTGGTTTGCAGGGTTAGGTGTTGGCTCCAGCGTCTATTATGGCGAAGATATCTATTTCAATCAGAATATTTACAGAGAGATGGTCATGCCAACTGTTATTCTATCTTTCGGGAAAAGAATATCTCCCTCCATAATTGCGCGGGGGCAGATTGGAGTGGCTTCTTTGGCCGGAGAAAGTCCTGTGCGATGTGCTGCTGATGGGCGTACACCTTTGCCGGAGCAGGTTAATTATATGGATATGAATCTGAGTTTGATGCTCGACTGGCTAAATTTCCTGAATGGATACAAAGAACGAAAACTCAGCCTGATCTGTTATTTGGGGCCAGGTGGTATTAAGACCTTCAATTGCCTCAATTTCAAGACCAATATTCACCTGATATTTAAGTCCGGAGGCCTGATTCAGTACAATCTTTCCCCTGCTGTATCTCTCTATGGCGATTTGCAGGGAACCCTTGTTCCGGTTAGTTTTCAACAGGGGAAAGATTTGGACTATGACGGTTATTTTTCGGTTTCTGTGGGTGTAATATACACGTTTAAGGGGAAAAACAGAGGTTTTATTCCGGTTCACCACGAAACGAAATGACCTATCGGATGCTTATTTTTAGCGGTTTGCGGATTTGTGCAGAAAATGTTTTAATGTACTCCACCCAATCGGGAGGAGAGGGGAATCCCCATTTACTCCAGCCGTTACCGGCGTAGTAGGTCAGTTTTTGGTTGGGTTTGTATTCTGCCACAGCCAGCAGATGGTTGTGTTTCTGTTCCACTTTTTTCCACGGTTGGGCATACACTATTGCTAAGCAAAGTTGTCCATCTTTTGTGTTAGCAGGTTCGATGTAGATAGCATAGCCTTTAGAGGCATCGGCCACGACAGAATCTTTTCCTGTTCGCGTCACAATACCGGCAGCTACATTCATAGGTAATTGGCAGGGAGTGTACTCTTCAATAATCCGGTTGAGCTGACTACCTGCATCGAGTGAAATTGTGCGGGTTTCGCTTATCATTTGGCCATTTACGTTAAATGGAGCATAGGTGAGTCTGAACGTGGTGCGTACAGGTCCTTTGTCCAGAGTTTCCTGTGTCAGCCAGTTTTGTGCCAGCCAGAGTGAGTCTGTTGAATAAGGAGCCATGGCACCAGCCCCGAGTGTTCTGCCCACTTTGTAGAAGTCGAGACCATCGCCCCAATCGGTGTGGTACGAACCTTTGCCTGATAGCTCTTTGGCATAACGGCGGTCGATGATCAACTCTTCTGTTCTTTTGCACCAAACGTCTATACCGTTGCTTGGTCCATCGGTCTTTATCAGAGCCGGGCCATATATGCGGAAGGCAACGCGGTCGTTTTCCCACGCATAGTCATCTTTCCGCTCCGGCACATGTCTGCCGAAAGTCTTCACCGGATAACTCTGTGGTTTACCTTTGTTGATATTGAATCCGATTGTTGATGAAGGAGCCACAGAGACCTGAAATATCAGTTTCTGACAGCTGCTTTTGCCTTCAAACAACTGTTGAGAGGGAATCTCGCGACCCGAAGCATCCGTCACAACCACCGTTTCGTCCGGTTTTAATTTTAATTTTTGTTGAATGGTATTCCAGTTAATTTCAACGGTTTCGTTTTTCCGGGGAATGGCGGAGTTGTTTTGTATGGTTACCCGCAATGCAAAAGCATTGGAAAGAGCTAAGTATAAGGCCGAAAAGAGTAGAATTGTTTTTTTCATGGTGTAAAAAATCAAAGATTATGGATAAACAGAAAGACGCAAAGCTTCATTTCTATCGAAATAATCTTTGCGTCTTTGATATCTGAATCAGTAGTTTTCCCTAAAATGATTAGCTGGGCAATTTACCCAGATAAGCCAGAATACCACCATCTACGTAGAGCACATGGCCGTTTACAAAATCAGAAGCACGAGACGATAAGAAAATCGCAGGTCCCTGCAGATCTTCGGGTGTGCCCCAGCGCTCTGCCGGAGTGCGGCCTACAATAAATGTATTGAACGGGTGACCCGGCTCGCGCAAAGGTGCTGTTTGTGACGTAGCGATGTAGCCCGGTCCGATGCCGTTTACCTGAATGTTGTGTTGAGCCCATTCACAGGCGAGATTTTTGGTCAGCATTTTCAAGCCACCTTTGGCAGCTGCATAAGCCGAAACCGTTTCGCGACCCAACTCACTCATCATAGAGCAGATGTTGATAATTTTACCACTACCTTTGGCAATCATGCCCGGAGCTACCGCTTTCGACATGATAAACGGTCCATTCAGGTCGATGTCGATAACCTGACGGAAATCGGCCGCGCTCATCTCTACAGCAGGAATGCGTTTGATGATACCGGCATTGTTTACAAGAATATCAATAACGCCTACCTCTTCTGTAATTTTAGCAATAGCGGCATATACAGCGGCTTCGTCTGTTACATCAAACAGGTAGCCTTTGGCGTCAATGCCTTTCGAGTTGTATTCTTTTACCGCTGCATCTATGCGATCCTGATTCAGGTCGTTGAATACAATGGTAGCACCTGCACCTGCCAACGCTTCGGCCAATGCCATACCGATGCCGTGTGTAGCTCCGGTAATCAGGGCTATTTTGCCCTGCAATGAGAAAAATTCCTGTAACATCTTATTCTCTTTTATTATTGTTATCTTAATTCGGTATGTTTGTAAAAGTCCTGATCGCCATAGTCGAGGTTTTCACCACCCATTCCCCAGATAAAGGTGTAGTTGTGGGTAGCGGCTGCTGAGTGGATAGACCATTCGGGAGAGATCACTGCCTGATCGCCTTTCATCCAGATGTGGCGGGTTTCGGTAGGTTCGCCCATAAAATGGCAAACTGCGTGAGCTTCGGGAACTTCGAAGTAGAAGTAAGCCTCCATGCGGCGACTGTGGGTATGTGCAGGCATTGTATTCCATACACTACCGGTTTGCAATTCGGTCATTCCCATTTGCAGCTGGCAAGTTTCGAGCACTTCGCGCACCAGCATTTTGTTGATGTTTCTGTGGTTGGAGGTGGCCAGTTCGCCCAGTTCCATCACCAGTGCATCTGCTTTGGTCACTTTTTTATCGGGGAATGTTTTGTGAGCAGGAGTAGAGTTGAAGTAGAATTTGGCCGGAGTTGCTGCATCTGCGCTTTCAAATGTAACTTCTCTGTCGCCGGCACCCAGGTAGAGAGCCTCTTTGTAGTTCAGTTCGAAAGCAATATCTCCAACTTTGACAATTCCTTTGCCGCCTCCTACATTGAATATACCCAGTTCGCGGCGATGCAAAAAGCAGGGAGCTTTCAGCGGGTCAATCGCTTCGAGGGTCAACACTTCGCCACAGGGCATAGCACCGCCTACCACCATTCGGTCGTATAGGCTGTAAACCATATTCACTTCATTAGCCGAAAATATCTGTTCAATCAGATGTTCTTTTCTCAATCGGGCTGTGTCGTAGTTTTTTGCATCTGCCGGGTGCGATGCATAGCGAATTTCATAGTTCGTTTTCATCTTATTTTGTATTAAGTTGCAATTGGTTTTGATGTTGCTTATTGTATTTGTGCAACCGATTGCGCAAAAGTAGTAAAAAAACAGAAACAACTCTCTTTTTTTGCTTTTTTTCTATTAAAAATGTTTGGTGGGGATTTCGTTGGTATGTGGACGGGTAGACGAGTTACGGGTTACGGGTTACGAGTTACGAGTAAACGAGTAAACGAGTAAACGAGTAAACGGGTAAACAAGTAAACACGTAAACGAGTAGACGGGTCGTTCAGAGCAGAAACATCCGCCACCCACAACGTATAACGTATAACGTAAAACGTACAACTTGCAAGTAAACATGCTGTTCAGGGCAGAAAACACCCGCAACCCACAACTTATAACTTATTACTTACAACTTACAACGCAAATAACATACAGCAGCAACGATACCATAGGCGCGGCGAAGAGAGGCGCGTCGAAACGGTCGAGAATCCCCCCGTGACCGGGCAGAATATTACCGGAATCCTTTATGTTGAGAGATCTCTTGAGCATCGATTCGAACAGATCGCCGTAGGTGGCCGAAACAGAGGTGGTGACGGCGAATGCAATCCATTGAATCAGACTTAGCTCTGTCCAGATATTTGAGAAAATAACTCCCGCAATAATGGCAAAAATTACACCACCGATAAATCCTTCCCACGATTTCTTGGGCGATATTCTTTCGAAGAGTCTGTTTTTGCCTATTTTACTTCCTACCAGATAGGCGCCTGAGTCGTTTACCCAAATAGTAATGAAAAGTGCCAGAATGAGATTGAACTGATATTCGCTACCAAACAGATATCCCAAACGCAATATCAGAGCAAACGGCATTGCAATATAGATATGACCCAGCAGGGCCGTAGCGATGTTTTGTACAGAGGCATTTTCTGTCTTGTAGAGCTCAGCTATAAAGATATAAATCAGGTAAATGAAATAGGGGAGAAGCAGAACTCCCGAAAAGCCGTTTGTGAGGGCTTCAAAAGTAGCAGATACAATATACACACCGGCTGCGGAGTGGATAATCTTTCCCGATATATCCTGCTTTTGGCTCATCAGTCCGTAAAATTCGGACAAAGCCAGATAGGTTATCAGGGCAAACAATACCAGAGAAGATATCGGGTGAATAACTATGGCAGCAATCATTACTGCTACAAGAATAAATCCCGTAAGAGAACGTTTTACTAATTCGGACATTCGTTATTAATTTTGTGCTTTTCAGTTTGGTTACAACCTTTGTTTATACATCTGTTTTCTATCCGGAATTTATTATTCTGAAAAACAAAACAGTTGGTTTTTGCAAAAGCGACGCAAATATACAAAAACTTTTTAATCTCACTAAATAACAGTCCGAAATGAGGCTTTATACAGCATTATTTTCCTGTTTAAAGGCTATTTAAACAAAAAACGCAAACCTCAGGATTGTTCCGTCGATTTGCGCTTTTTATCAGTTCAGGGTTTGAACAAATGGTTTATTCATCGGACTTTTTTTCGTCAGTCGCTGATTTTTCTGCCGGGTCATTTTCTGCAACAGCCTGAGGGATTTCAATGGGTTTTTCCTCCTCAGCATTCAGCAATATCTCTTCAGATCGGGATTTCCACTGACGGGCACCGAAGATGTGTTCCAAATCCTCTTTGTAAATCACTTCTATTTCGAGCAGTTTTTTGGTCAGAGCATCGTGTCCATCTTTGTGTTTCAACAGCAGCTCTTTAGCCCGGTTGTATTGCTCCGATATCAGTTTGCTTACTTCAGAATCTATTCCCTGAGCCGTCTTTTCGCTGTAGGGCTTGGTAAATGCATATTCCTGTCCGGTGGAGTCGTAGTAGCAGATATTGGGCAAACTTTCGCTCATGCCGTAGTAGGCAACCATGGCATAGGCTTGTTTCGATACTCTTTCGAGGTCGTTGATAGCACCGGTCGAAATTTTACCCAGGAAAAGCTCTTCGGCAGCGCGACCGCCCAAAGTGGCGCACATCTCGTCCAGCATTTGCTCTTTGGTTGTAATCTGTCTCTCTTCGGGCAAATACCAGGCTGCACCCAATGCACGCCCGCGGGGAACGATAGTTACCTTCACCAACGGACTGGCGTGCTCCAGAAACCAGCTTAGTGTGGCATGTCCCGATTCATGAATCGAAATGGCAGTTCTCTCTTCCAGAGTTGTTATTTTACTTTTCTTCTCCAAACCGCCAATAATGCGGTCTACAGCATCCATAAAATCCTGCTTCTGCACAAATGTTTTTCCGCTACGGGCAGCAATCAGCGCCGCTTCGTTACACACATTGGCAATATCAGCTCCCGAAAATCCGGGAGTTTGGCGGGCCAGAAATTCTACATTAATGGATTCATCAATTTTAATAGGACGAAGGTGCACCCCGAAAATAGCCTTACGGTCATTCAAATCGGGCAGGTCCACGTTAATCTGTCTGTCGAAACGACCGGCACGCAGAAGAGCCTTGTCCAGAATATCAGCCCGGTTTGTGGCAGCTAATACAATAATACCGCTGTTTGTTCCAAATCCGTCCATCTCGGTCAGCAACTGATTGAGCGTATTTTCGCGCTCGTCGTTGCCTCCCATGCTTGGGTTTTTGCCACGGGCACGACCAACGGCGTCAATTTCATCAATGAATATAATACAGGGTGCTTTCTCTTTGGCCTGGCGGAACAAGTCGCGAACGCGCGATGCGCCCACACCCACAAACATTTCTACAAAATCGGATCCCGAAAGCGAGAAAAACGGAACATCAGCCTCACCGGCCACCGCTTTGGCCAGCAATGTTTTACCGGTACCCGGAGGGCCAATCAGCAGTGCTCCTTTCGGAATTTTACCTCCTAGTTCGGTGAATTTAGTCGGATTTCGCAGAAATTCCACGATTTCCACCACCTCTTGTTTGGCTTCCGACAGTCCGGCCACATCTTTAAATGTCACCTTGTTGTTGGTTGCTTTGTCGAATATCTGTGCTTTTGCTTTTCCTACATTAAAGACTCCACCACCGGGACCACCTCCACCCGACATACGCCGCATGAAGTAGAACCACACAAATGCCAGCAAAATAAGCGGGCCAAAAGAGAATATAAAGGTGGAGAAATAGTCATTCTCCTTTTCAAATTTAACCGTGGCTTTGAAGTTGTATTTCTCTTTCCAAACCAATGTCTGTTCGCTGAAATTGTCAGGCGATGATATGGATACCTTTACTTTCAGAGGTTTTCCTGCGGATTGAATTTCGCTTTTGGAAAACACCCTCGACGCTGAGCTATCCTGCAGCGTAGCTTCGATTGTGCTGGTGTTTGAGTATACGATCACTGTTTTTATTGCCCCGGTCTTGGCTAACTCTTCAAATTTAGACCAATCAATCTCTTTTTCAGTGGAGTTGGGATTGAAGTAGTAAAGGCTTATTAATGTAATGGCAATAATGGAATAAATCCAGTAGAGATTAAATTTAATGCTTGGTTTCTTATTATTCGGAAATTTTGGTTGTTCCATAAATGGTTTTCTTCGTTGGTTTCTATTTCTACTTTATTTTTTTATTCAATATATATCGTCAATGTGGATAAGTTCTCCGTCGTCCCACAACTGTTCCAGTTTGTAGTATTCTCGGGTTTCGGGCAAAAAAACATGTGTGACTACACTTCCGTGGTCTATGGCAACCCACTCTTTTGTGCGCAATCCATCAGTCGATCCCGGTTTATCTCCAAGAGTCTCTCTCACGTAGTCTACCACGCTTTCGGCAATGGCACCCACATGAGTGGTGGATCCTCCCTGGCAGACAACAAAATAGCAACAAATAGCGTCATCTATGCGGGTTAAATCGACAATTGTTATTTTATTGCCTTTCTTTTCCTGTATGCCTTCGATAACTTTATCAAGCAATTGCTTCGTTTCAATCATGTTAAATTACTTGCCATTAAAACTTTCAAAACAAATTATCCGCAAATATAGTTTGAATTCTTTTATAAATTTATAGATAATGGTTATTTGTTCTAAAATTAGGTTTTGGATTAAGTTGTACGTTGTACGTTATACGTTGTACGTTTTACGTCTACCCGTAACCCGTAACTAATAATCCGTAACCCGTAACCCGTAACCCGTAACAATTAAAAACCAAGTTCCTGAATATTTTCGTCGAACTGCGTCAGTTTTTCTATTCCGCTTTCAGTCACCAAAAACGTATTTTCGATGCCGACTGCACCTGTGCCCGGAATTACAAACTTGGGCTCTAGCGCAAAAATATGACCTTGTAGCAGAACCTCCCGGGACCGGGGTGCCAACACGGGCGATTCGTTGATTTCGATACCTACACCGTGCCCCACAAAGCCGGCCTGTTGACCATATCCCATAAAGTAATCGCTCAGGTTGTATTTTGCGGCTTTGGCAAAAGCGAGGTTGTAGAGTTCGCAGGCGGCCACTCCGGGTTTGGCCATAGCTTCAATGTCGCTTTGTATTTCGAGGGCTACCTGATGCGCATCGCAGGCCTGTTGCGATAATTTACCCACCGAATAGACACGTGTCATATCGGTAATGTATCCGGTGAAGGTTCCACCCATATCCACCATTACCGACATGCCGGGTGTCATCACGCTGCCGTTGCAGCCAATGGGCAGGGAGTTGTGAGCACCGCTTCCGCCCATGGCAAAGTCGTAGGGCGAGGGCGCCATGGCGTTGTCGCCGGCCAGTACACTGCCCATAAAAATCTCCATCGACTGTCCGAAAATCCGGAAATGCCCCAAAGATCCATTTTTGCGGAATAGTTGCTCAATTTCGATGGAGAAATCAAGATCGCTCATGCCGGGTTTGTAGAGTCCTGCAATTTGCTTGTAGCAACCCGAGTGTATGGCGGCAGACTCTCTGAACAACGATATTTCAAAATCGGATTTTACTGTGCGAACCAGTCGAAGCACTGATGTCGCATTGAGTGTCTTTTCGGGCGAAAAGACCGATTGCAGTCGCATAACATCGTTGTATGTCAGTTCATCAGTTTCCAGCAACAATGTTTTAGGTAGTGGATTGCCACCGGCTACCAGTATCTCTGCTATTTGCTCCGGTTTGCGGATGTAAACGACATTATTTCCATTTAGTCCGACAGGCCGTTTAACGAAAAATGTGGGTTCTCCTTCTGAGGGCAAATAAAAATATCCACTGAATACGCGGTTGGCCACATAAAACAGATTTACATTGCCGGTAATCAGACACGCATCGGCGCCTGCCTTTTTCATCTCTGCCTGTATAGCCTGCCAGCGGCGGCTAAGTTCAGGTAACATCGCTTGGTTGTACATATTTTTTTTAGTTACAAGTTACGGGTTACAGTATTTATTCGTGGTGATAGGGCTCATTATTTAAAATAGTCATAGCCCGGTATATCTGTTCGAGAAAAATCATGCGAATCATTTGGTGCGAAAAAGTCATTTTCGAAACCGACAGTTTTTCCTTCGCAGTTTCGTACACCTTATCCGAAAAGCCATAAGGCCCCCCAATCACAAACACGAGTCGTTTGGCCACCGTATGCATCTTCTTTTCCAGATATTCTGCAAATCTGACCGACGAAAACTCTTTACCGTGCTCATCGAGTAAAACCAGATAATCGCCCGGTTGCAGGTTTTTTAGTATCAGTTCTCCCTCTTTCTCCTTTTGTTGATCCACCGAAAGATTCTTTGTGTTTTTGAGCTCGGGGATAATCTCCAGCTCAAAAGGCAGATAAAACTTCAACCGGCCTTTGTATTCCTCAATGGCATCTACAAAATAGCGTTCAGTGGTTTTACCTACTGCTATCAAAACAATCTTCATGTATAATACGTTCTATTGTTAGTTTAATTAATTGTAAATCAGCCTGTATTGCGGCATTTATTCAGCAAAAATCGCATTCAGAATCACATTATGAATCGTATTTGACTCAATGAACGGCGAAATTACGGTTTTTTTGATTAATTTTGTCTCCCAAATAGCTCAAATATTATGAAACGACGACTGTTTTTGATGATCGCGGGTATTTTCTTTGCCTCGAATATGCTTTTTGCACAGAATGTTTCCGATGTTGAGGCTGCCTTTCGCAAAGGAAATGCCAATCTCTTGCTTCCTCAATTAAGCGATGAGGTAGATTGGATTTTTACTACTGAAAACAGCTCCTTGTCAAAATCGACTTTTGTGGCTACGCTCAATCAGTTCTTCAAAAATAATCCGCCCAAAGATTTTAATGTTGTACACAATGGTCAGCGTGGCGAATCAAAATTTTTGATTGGCAAATATATTTCCGCCAAAGAGACTTATCGTATTCATTTATTATACAAGAAAAATAGTAACACATACCTCATTACGCAGGTAAGAATTGAAACAACCAATGACTGATTTAATCGACGAATTACTCAAAATCGCTTTTGCCGAAGATATCGGTGATGGCGATCACACCACGCTCTGTTGCATTCCCGAGACGGCAATGGGCAAATCTAAGCTGATAATCAAGGAAGAGGGCGTAATTGCCGGAGTAGAAATGGCTCTCAAAATATTCAACCATTTCGACCCTTCGCTCAAAGTGGAGGTGTTTATTCAGGACGGAACCCCGGTGAAACCCGGCGATGTGGCCTTCGTGGTAGAAGGAAAGGTGCAGTCGCTGCTTCAAACGGAGCGATTGATGCTCAACGTAATGCAGCGCATGAGTGGTATTGCTACTGTCACCCGCCGTTACGTCAAAGAGCTCGAAGGGCTGCATACCCGTGTGCTCGACACGCGCAAAACTACCCCTGGACTTCGCATGATTGAGAAGGCTGCTGTAAAAATTGGCGGTGGCGTAAATCACCGGATTGGACTCTTCGATATGATTTTGCTCAAAGATAACCATGTGGACTTTGCCGGTGGTATTGAAAATGCCATTACGCGTGCGCACACCTACCTGAAAGAAAAAGGCAAATCGCTGAAGATAGAGATTGAAGTTCGTTCTATGGAAGAGCTCGAGACCGTGTTGCGCGTGGGTGGAGTAGATCGTATTATGCTCGATAACTTCACACCTGAACTTACCCGTGCTGCCGTAGAGCGAATTGCCGGAAAGTACGAAACCGAATCTTCGGGCGGAATTACCTTTGCCACCCTGCGTCAATATGCTGAGTGTGGTGTAGATTATATTTCGGTAGGAGCCCTTACCCATTCTGTAATGGGACTCGATATGAGCTTCAAGGCCTGCTGATAATTACAAAACTTATTAGAAAAGGCAACGGATGCAGTCGAAACCGGCTACTCCGTTGCCTTTTTTTTTATTTCACATTTTCTACTGTATATCCCTGTTTGCGCAGCAGGCTGATTAATCCGTTTTCTCCCGGCAAATGTGCCACACCGACTTCAATAAATGAGGATTTAGTCTGAATCAGTCCCGGAAGCTTTTTCACCCAGAGGCTATTTCGTTTATCTATAAGCAACAACATATATTTTTTTGTCAAACTTTCATTGTCATAATCGATGAAATCAGAACTTTTATCTACCGTCATAGAGCTAAACTCCGCAATATCCTGATTGAGATACAGGTTCAGAAGCCGATTTTTTTCGACTTTTTTCAGAGAGTCAATCTTTGCATAATTGCGGATGCTGTTCATAAGCATTTCTGCTTCCTGTTTATAGCTGATTTTGGCTACTTTGTTATTGGTAAAGAATTGCGTATTCATCGCAGAATGTTCAGCAATAGTTTCAAGTTCCGCTATCGGTTTGTTGTTCTTTCCTGCCATTCTTTGTAAATGGAAATCAAGGATCGTGATTGTTGTATCGCGTTCCGGTATTGCTTTTTTATCTGTCCGAATGGAGTCTCTGCTCTTTGTCCGCAAATAAAAAGACATCAATAAGAATGGTCTGTAATTCATTTTGTATAAATAGGCGAGGGCTTTATCTTTGGCAACAATCGACTCCAACTGTTTTTTATCGCTTACAGACAACAATTTCGCATACGTCGAATCGGCTTTTGGCCATGGTTTAAATATATCAGGTGATTTACTTTTGATTTTGTTCTTTTTCAGGATTAATGATTTTAATGCATTTGCAAAATTTGTCTCGGCAACCATTTGTTCAGTGGAAACAATCAATGATTTGATTGCCGGTATGGTGTCCAGTATCTGAGCACCTCCTGCGGCGTGATATGTGCCGAACAAATAGGAGGGTTTGGTCAACCCGTTGCCCGATATTTTCCAGAGCAATCCGTGTGAGGGTGAGCTGTTGTCGTTTATCTGTGCATAGCCCAGACAAGAGATAAGCCAAATGGCCGGAAGAAGTTTTGCGACTTTCATAGTTGATTAATTATCTGATTTTAGAATCAGTTGCAAAGTTATTCTAATTTTATTTATTGGCAAGCACTCAGAGCACTGCTTCCGGGTCAGGCAGGAGCAAAACCGGGGAGAAGCCTGATGACGAGCATGTTTTTTGTATAATATAATAAGAATATCTTTTTTTGCGAATATTTTAATAAATTGTATTGAAGCCGTCTCTTTTTTGATTGAAATACATGTTGAAACTTAGATTCAAATACCGGTTTTGCCATAATTTGTACGAATAAGATGATTTTGAATATTCCATAGATTTAAGAGTAATAATGAGTCGGATTTTGATATTTACAGAATTATGATTATTTTTGTAATGGTCATTAATTTAATGGCTATTAAATTAATCTGATTATGAAATTCTACAACAGAGAGTCGGAGCTGGGGATGTTGAACCGCATCCTGATGCAATCGGAGAAGGGAGCTTGTTTCACGGCTGTTGTCGGAAGGCGTCGCATTGGTAAGACTGCGCTTTTGATGCAGTCGGTGCAATCGGCCCGGTATTTGTATCTGTTTGTTTCGCGCAAAAGTGAGCAGTTGTTGTGCGCACAGTTTCAAAAGGAGGCGGAAGAGGCGATTGGCCTGCAGATATTCGGTAAGATAAGCGATTTTCGCACCTTGTTTGAGCAATTGCTGATGTACTCGGTCAATAACCCTTATACGCTGATTATTGATGAATTTCAGGAGCTGGACCGGGTGAATAAATCGATATTCAGCGAAATGCAGGATTTGTGGGATCGTTACAAAGAGAGTTCCCGAATGAATCTGATAGCTTGTGGTTCGATTTATTCGATGATGAAGAAGATTTTTGAAAACGAAAAAGAGCCGCTGTTTGGCCGGGTCGATTCCAAAATGAGAGTTCGCCAGTTTTCGATACAAACAATCAAAGAGATATTGTTTGATTATTATCCTGATTATCAGTCGGAAGATTTGTTGTGTTTGTATATGATAACCGGTGGTGTTGCCAAATACATGGCACTGCTGATGGAGGCCGGAGCATTTACAAAAGATCAAATGATAGATTATGTGGTACGTGCCGATTCACCGTTTTTGAGTGAGGGGCGCGACCTGCTTATTTCGGAGTTTGGGCGGGATTATGGTACTTATTTCTCTATTATTCAATTGATTGCGGGCGGTAAAACGTCGCAGGGAGAGATTGATTCCATTATATGTAAAAACACAGGGACGTATCTGGCAAATCTGGAAGAGGAGTATTCGCTGGTGAAAAAGAACAAACCTCTGTTTTCGAAACCTGAAGGCCGGAACATTCGCTGGAGTCTGAATGATAACTTCCTTTTGTTTTGGTTTCGGTTTATTTACCCGAATCAACAACTGATTGAGCTGGGTAGAAATGAAAAGATAAAAGAGTATATTTTGCAAAACTACGATCAGTTTAGCGGATTAATATTGGAACGTTATTTCTTTGATAAGATTTCGCAGGAGGAAGATTTTACACAGATTGGTGGGTTTTGGGATAAGAAAGGGCAAAATGAGATAGATATTATCGCCATAGATTCTCTTCGCAAAAGTGCTATCGTCGTCGAAGTGAAACGGAACAGAGATAAAATCAATATTCAGTTGCTCCGTGACAAAGCGCTGTGTGTTAAAAATGAACTGATCAATTTCAAGGTCGATTACAGAGGGCTGTCGCTGGAGGATATGTAATCAGATGTCGATTTCGTTGGTTTAGTCCCTGTAATTACTTAATACCCTGTTTAATTCGCTCAAATAATAAAAGGGCAAATTTATCAGTTTAAACTCTTTTCCTGCTTGCGTTTTTACTTTATCTACCGACAGTGGTTGCGACCAAACCCTTACAGCAATATTGTGAGGTGACTGATCCATATACAGATGCAGGGATTTCAGATGTGCATTATTTCCCGATTTTACTTCTATAGGAATCAACATCTCTTCGTAGGCTACCAGAAAATCGACTTCGGCTTCTGAGCCGCTCTTGTTTCTGCGCCAATAACTTCGTTTGGCCGACACTAAATTGCTTAGGTTCAATAGTTCCTGTGCTACAATGTGTTCGGCTATTTTTCCCCGCCATGCATCCTGTATGTTTTGCACCGAAAAAACCTCTTTTTGAATATTTGCGGCAAAGTTTACCAGGCCGGTATCTAACCAAACCAACTTTGGCTTTTTTCGATAATCGGGCAAAATGGGTAATCTGGTTTCTGACGTTGGATATACAAGTTCGAGCAACAATGCTTTTTCGATGGTCTGAAAGGCAATACCCATTTCGCGCGATTTAAAGTTACTACCCCCAAATTTTTCAAAAGCGATTGTTTCGCCGGCATACGCCCAGCCTGTTTCTAAAATATGCCGTATTACTTTTGCGCTTGTGTTGTTGGGAGCATATTTTTCCGCATCGTCTTTGTATGATTCCAGGAGCGACTGATAAATAGGTGCTACAGAGATAATGTCTTTTTGTTCTGCATATTGTACGATGGCAGCCGGCATACCTCCCACCAAAGTGTACTGATTAAAATGTTGCATTATCCGCTGGTGTACAGGTTCTGCACTTAGCGAACGGATCAGGTCGGCATCAAATGTTTCGCCCATTCCGTTCAAAAACTCAAAAAAACTACACGGTCGCATAGCCATAAACTCTACCCTGCCCACCGGAAATGAAATGCGCTGTGTATTGAGCAGTGTTTCTAACAATGACCCTGCTGCAATAATATGGATATGATTTGCTTCTTCGTAAAAGTATCGCAACATAGCTACAGCTCGTGGTGAATTTTGAATTTCATCTATAAACAACAAAGGAGTTTGGTTTTCTATCTTTTTTCCATTGTGTAAGTAGATGGCATTGATTAATTCATCGACCGAATCGTAACGCTCAAATAGCTGCTTGTCGGCTACTTTCTCCAAATTCAACTTCAAATAAACCGCATATTCTTTTGCAAATTCATTTACTACAGTGGTTTTGCCGACTTGCCGCGCGCCCCGTAGTATTAGGGGTTTGCGGTTTTTTCGTTCTTTCCATTCTTTTAACTCTCTTATAATCAATCGTTCAATCATGATTTTGGGCTATAGTAGTTTTTGCAAAGATAGTTATTTGTAATAGAATGACGGTAAAAAACATGATTTTTTGTAACAAACAGACGGTAAAATTTCGCATTTTTTGTAACAAACAGACGGTAAAATGATTTATGGTGTGCCTGGAGATCCTTTTTTTGTCGGAATGACGACGTCATCCTTGTGGAGAAGAAAAAAGGAGATTCCTCTCTACGTTCGGAATGACGACTTCATCTTTGTGTAGAAGGAAAAAGGAGAGATTCCTCACTGCGTACGGAATGACGACTTCATCTCGTGGAGAAGGAAAAAGAGATTCCTCACTACATTCGGAATGACGACTTCATCTCGTGGAGAAGAAAAAAAGGAGATTCCTCACTATGTTCGGAATGACGACCACGCCGGTTGGTGGGGGAGGGAAAAATGGAACAGGTTGCGGCAAAGCCGCAACCTGTTCCATTTTTCCCTTTATATATAAGAGGAGGTCCCGTCATTCCGAACGCAGTGAGGAATCTCATCCAAATTATGGTGTCCCTGTCATTCCATCAATAATATTCATCTTCGCTAATAATTTTTCGAATATATTTCTTTCTTTTTAAATATTTCTTTGTAATATTGCACAGATATTTGGTATTGTCTTTCGGTAGGGGGTGAATCATACCTTGTAGATTCCTCACTACATTCAAAATGACGACATAATCTCGTGTCAAAATAAAAACAAGTAAAGAAAGGGAACAGAATGAAAAACAAACAACTAAAACTACAGGCGATGCTCTGGCTATTGGCCGGTGTGGGTGCACTGCAAGCGCAAACCACGCTGCAGGTGAAGCCTAAGACGGGAACGCAGACTGCCTACTCGCTGAGTAGTGTGCGGAAACTGACATTTCCGGTGGCGGGAAGTATGTCGGTAAGTAAGGTGAATGGTGGTAGCGACAGCTATGTGCTGAGTGATTTGCGCTATTTGAAGTATGCCGATTTGGGAACAAGCATACAACAGGGGCTGACAGAGAAGAGCGGACTGCGCCTCTATCCCAACCCGGTGGCAGATGTGCTGACGCTGGAGTGGCCGGGTAGTGGCCAACAGCCTGCCACGGTGGAGCTGCTCTCGGTAGATGGAAAGCTGCAATGCCGGGCAGAACTGGCATTAGCCACTGGCCCGCAGCAGATTGGGGTTTCGCACCTGAAGGCGGGATTGTACCTGTGCCGGGTGAGCGATGGTGCGCGTGTGGTAACGACTAAGTTTTACAAGAGATAAGAGTATAAAATTACAGACAAACAATAACAAAAACAAAACAACGTATGAAAAAGATATATTTGGCCATAACCGCCCTCTTTGCGATTGCCGGGCTGGCACAAGCACAAAACGACACCATGTACGTGATGAAAGCAGGTGTGGTGATTGGAAAATACAACGTTAAGACTCAGTTGGATAGTGTTATCTTCTATAAGCCGGCTGCTGTCACTACCAATAGCGGCATTGTAACCACCCCGGTAGGCGATATTGCGGTAGCCTCTATTCCTGCGGGCACCTTTATGATGGGTAGCCCTGTCGCTGAAGTAAGCAGATGGACTTATGAAACCCAACACGAAGTAACACTAAGTGCCTTCCGGATGAGCAAGTATGAAATAACCAATGCGCAGTATGCGGCATTCCTGAATGCGAAGGGTATTGGCAGTAATGGTATTTGGGCATCGGCATCGGTGTATAAAACGCAGACATTGATCTATGATAGTAAAACTGCTAACAGTGGCAGTTACGATTGGGGTTTACACTACACCAATTCGAAGTGGGTGCCGGTGGCGGGCTATGAGAATGCTCCGGTGATATATGTAACCTGGTATGGCGCAGCGGAGTTTGCGACCTATGCGGGCGGTGCTTTGCCTACTGAGGCACAATGGGAGTATGCCTGCCGGGCGGGTACGACTACGCCGTTTAATACGGGTAACTTCCTGACCAATCTGCAGGCCAATTACGAATGGGCATATCCCTACAACGGCGGCACGAATACCGTCACCACCCGCCCGGGTAAAACGCAGACCGTAGGTACCTATCCGGCCAATGCCTGGGGATTGTGCGATATGCACGGCAATGTGGATGAGTGGTGTAACGACTGGTATGGTACCTACCCCTCTACTGCACAGACTAACCCTACGGGTGCTGTAACGGGCCCGTCCCGTGTGATTCGTGGTGGCAGCTGGGACAGCGGCGCTCTGAACTGTCGCTCTGCTAATCGCGTTAGTAACTACCCGTTCGATTTCAACTTCGTTATAGGGTTTCGGGTGGTCTTCGTCCCGTAGTTCACTGTATACGGCTTTGAGCAAAAAGAGAGAGAAAAAAAGGAAGTAGAAGAGATTCCTCACTACGTTCGGAATGACGATTTTACTCTTGTGGAGTAGGGAATATTGATTCCTCACTACATTCGGAATGATGACTTCAGTCTTGTGGAGAAGAAAAAAGGAGATTCCTCTTTACATTCGGAATGACGACTTCATCCTTGTGGAGAAGAAAAAAAGAGATTCCTCACTATGTTCGGAATGACGGTCACGCCGGTTGGTGGGGAGGAAAAAGGGAATCGGTTGCGGCTTTGCCGCAACCGATTCCCTTTTTCCCTTTATATATAAGAGGAGATTCCGTCATTCCGAACGCAGTGAGGAATCTCACCCAACTACTCACCCAGCGCCAATCGTACAATCTCGGGCGTAGCCAGTCGTCTGTCGCCAAGAGCACGCCAGCCGCGTTTGTCGAGGCGGGAGACCACGTTTTGAACGGTCTCTTCTCCGAGTCCGTAGTCCGAAAGTCGTGTGGGGATGTCGAGTGAGTGGAAGAATTCCTCCGTGCGAAGGATAGCCTCTTCGGCGATTTGGCGAGGAGTGCCCTGCTCTATGCCCCAGACGCGTTGGCCGTATTGTGCCAGTTTTTCGGTTTTGTGGTCGATAAGAGCGCGCCACAGTCCGGGTAAAACAATGGCCAGGGTGCGGGCATGGTCTATTTCGTGCAGGGCGGTGAGTTCGTGTCCAATCATGTGCGTGGCCCAGTCGGAAGGAACGGCACAGCCGATAAGTCCGTTGAGAGCCATAGTGGCGCACCACATGAGGCTCGACATGGCAGAGTAGTCGGCAGGATTGGCGTATGCTTTGGGTCCCTGTTCAATGAGCGTGAGCAGGATAGATTCGACGAAGCGGTCCTGCAAGGGAGCATCGGCCGGGTAGGTGATGTATTGTTCTAGGGTGTGCACGAAGGCATCCACAACGCCGTTGGCTACCTGACGGGGTGGGAGTGTGGCGGCAGCTTCGGGCAGCAGAATAGAAAATCGGGGGAAGAGCAGCGGATGACCGAAGGCAAACTTCTCGTTGGTGGCCTGGCGGGTGATCACTGCGCCGCTGTTCATTTCGGAACCGGTAGCCGGTAGCGTAAGAATGCATCCGAAGGGAAGCGCGTCGCGTACAGGTGCCCGGCTGGAGAGAATTGTCCACGGGTCGCCGTGGGTGAAGCGCGCCGCGGCAGCGATGAACTTGGTCGCATCGATCACGGAGCCTCCGCCGATGGCGAGCAGAAAGTCTATCTGGTTTTGTTGAATCAGTTCGACCGCTTTCAGGCAGGTTTCGTAGCGGGGATTGGGCTCTATTCCGGAGAATTCGAGCACTGTATATCCGGCCAAAGCCGCGATGGTTTGGTCGTAAACACCGTTTTTACGGATACTACCGCCGCCGTAAATGAGAAGAACGCTATTTTTTTTATCTATTTGTCGGGGTAGTTGAGTGATTTGATCTTTTCCGAAGATGATTTTAACCGGATTGTAAAATTCGAAATTATTCATGATGAATGGTTTTTGTGGTTGATTCGTACTGGTTGGGTTAATGCTCAATAAACGAACGAGTTCGAAATTAATAAGAATTACGGAGAATGCAAAATTACGGTAGCCGGAATCAATTGGCCGGAATACTTTATTTGATGTTATGTTTCTTTGCAGTGATTAAAATGGATTTATTGTAAGTTTGATCTTTCCGGATGTAATACAAATAATCACACCAAATTGTTTGATTTGTTGATTTTTGTTGTGGTTTTGTGCAGCATTCAGTTGTGAAAATTTGAAAAACAATAAGCTATTTAAAATCAGTCGAATGCAAAAATAAAATACAGATTAAACATTAATTAACGGTGAAATTTGAGTTAGTGCAATGGATTGCACTAATTTTGCCGGCGATATGAAATGCGTAATCATACATTTATGTCAGAGAATGATTATTACGGAAAAATTTTCTTATTAGTAACTGAAAGAGACTAATTGTATTGTGGAAATATTTCCGTAATTGAATAAAAAGAATTAACCTCTTTTTGAATAAGAAGAAATAAACATGGAAAACCACCCATCGACTCACACGCTGAGCGGACAGATAGAGCTGCGCACCGGAGTGAAGTCAGCCCGATGCTATCAGTGCGGCAAATGTTCGGCCGGCTGTCCCCTTGCTCACGAAATGGAGTTTACCCCTTCTGCTACTATGCGTATGTTGCAACTGGAAGATGAGGCTGCTGATAAAGAGCTGCTTCGTTCGCCGGGAATTTGGCTTTGCCTGAGTTGCGAAATGTGTATTTCGCGCTGTCCGATGTCGATAGATATCCCCAAAGTGATGGATTATCTGCGTCAGAAATCGTTGGAAGTCGGAGTGCAGCCCGCCGGGAAGACGAAAAACATCGTCAGTTTTCATCAATCGTTTCTGGATATGATCCGACGCACAGGCCGTTCTTACGAGATTGGTCTGGTGGTCGATTATAAGATGCGGTCGCTCAATCTGTTTCAGGATGTGAGTCTGGCGCCACAGATGCTGAAGCGGGGTAAATTGCCACTGTTGCCCGAAACCATCAAAGGGATGAAGGAGATAAGCCGCATTTTTACGAAGAGTGCGAAAAAGTGATCGGAAGGATTGAATCAATGAATCAGGAACTTATGAAACGAACAATAGGCTATTATCCGGGATGTTCGCTCGAAGGATCTTCGCGCGAGTACAAAGAGTCGGTATCGGCACTGGCAGATGCATTTGATATTACGCTGGAGCAGGTGCCCGACTGGAACTGCTGTGGCGCGAGCGCGGCACACAATCTGAATAAAAAACTGGCCCTGGCACTGCCCGCGCGCGTGCTGGCAAAAGCATCGGCCGCAGGAATGACCGAATTGCTGGTGCCCTGCGCAGCCTGTTACAACAAACTGAGCGTGGTGCAGCACGAGTTGCAAAACGATGCCGCATTGCTGGCCGAAGTAGAAGAGGTGATGGGCCAAAAACTGGGTAGTCCGCTCAGAATACTCAACATCATACAGTTTGTGCAGGAGGAGATTGTTCCCCGGTTGGGCAATCGTGTGGTGCAGCCCTTCGACAAAGTGGCCTGCTACTATGGCTGTCTGCTGGTACGCCCCAACGATATTCTGAAATTCGACCGTGTGGAAGACCCGCAGCTGATGGATGAAGTGATGCAGGCATTGGGAGCGGAGACGATAGATTGGCCTTTCAAAACTGAATGTTGCGGAGCCGGTTTGTCGGTAAGTCGCACTGATGTGGTGGCTAATCTTTCGGGTAAAATAGTGAAAGAGGCGAGCGAGCGCGGGGCGAAAGCTATCATTGTGGCCTGTCCGATGTGTCACTCGAACCTCGATATGCGACGCGCCGAAATCAACAAACGATATGGCATGAAGTACAACATTCCCGTTATCTATCTTTCGCAGGCTATAGGTATTGCTTTGGGACTTCAGGAGCAACAAACCGGTCTGCACCGTCACTTTGTGAAGGTGGACCATACAGAATTCTGCAAAATGCAACAACGTCAACCCGTAACCGAACAATAAACATGGCACGCATAGGAGTTTTTATTTGCCATTGCGGCGAAAACATATCAGCAACAGTCGATTGCCCCAAAGTGGCAGAAACGGCTTATAAGATCCCGGGGGTGGTATTCAGTACCGACTATAAATACATGTGTTCCGACCCCGGACAAACCAAAATAAAAGAGGCGATCAAAGAGCACAACCTCACAGGGGTGGTGGTATCGGCTTGTTCGCCCCGGATGCACGAACCGACTTTCCGGAAGGCGTGCGCCGAAGCGGGATTGAATCCATTTTTGTGTGAAATGGCCAATATCCGCGAACATTGCTCGTGGGTGCACGAAAAAAGCGAAGAGACGACTGAAAAGGCGTCGGATCTGGTGCGCACGCAGGTGGAGAAGGTAAAGCGGAATCATGCGCTCGAAAGCATAAAGGTGCCGGTAAACAAAACCGCCGTAGTGATCGGTGGCGGAGTAGCCGGTATTCAGGCATCGCTGGATATTGCCAATGCCGGCCACAAAGTGGTGCTGGTGGAGAGAGATCCCTCGATAGGTGGCCACATGGCGCAGTTGTCGGAGACTTTTCCCACGCTGGACTGCTCCCAGTGTATTCTCACTCCCCGTATGGTGGAGGTGGCTCAACATCCAAACATCACGATGATGACCTACTCGGAGGTGGAGAGTCTGGATGGTTTTATCGGAAACTTCAAAGTGAAAGTGCGCAAAAAAGCCAAAAGTGTGGACGAAAAACTTTGCACCGGTTGTGGCTTGTGTACCACCAAATGTCCGACCAAAAAGATACCCAACGAATTTGAGCAGGGCATGGCTATGCGCCCGGCTATCTATGTGCCGTTTCCGCAGGCTGTGCCCAACAAACCGGTTATAGATCGGGTCAATTGCAAATTTTTCACTTCGGGCAAATGTAAAGTGTGTCAGAAACTTTGTCCGACCGGAGCTATCAACTACGAGCAGGAGGATGAACTGGTAGAGCTGGAAGCGGGTGCCGTTGTGTTGGCTACCGGTTTCGATGTGTTGAAAACTACCTATTTCCCCGAATATGGATATGGCAAATACAAAGATGTGATAAACGGATTGCAATTCGAACGTATGGCATCGGCTTCGGGTCCTACCCACGGAGAGATTCGTCGTCCGTCGGATGGTACTATTCCGGAGAAAGTTGTCTTTCTGGCCTGTGCCGGATCGCGCGACCCGGCCAAAGGTATTTCCTATTGCTCAAAAATATGCTGTATGTACACCGCCAAACATACCATGCTCTACAAGCACAAAGTGCATAGTGGAACGCCTTACGTTTTCTACATGGACATTCGCGCAGCGGGAAAAAGTTACGACGAATTTACCCGTAGAGCGATCGAAGAGGATGGCGCAAAATACATTCGCGGACGCGTTTCCACCATTTACGAAAAAGATGGAAAGCTGATTGTGAAAGGAGCCGATACGTTGCTGGGCGGCAAGCCGGTGGAGATTGAGGCCGACATGGTGGTTCTCGCAACAGCCGGTGTTGCCAACCACGGAGCTGAGTCGCTGGCGCAGAAATTGCACGTATCTTACGATAATCACCACTTCTTTGCCGAAGCACATCCCAAACTGAAACCGGTGGAGACCAATACGGCCGGGATTTTTCTGGCAGGTGCATGTCAGGCACCGAAGGATATCCCCGAATCGGTGTCGGCAGCCTCGGGCGCGGCGGCCAAGGTGATTGGTCTTTTCTCGAAAAGCGAACTTACCCGCGAACCGGTTGTGGCTAAAGTTAACCGCACACCGGCACCGCCTTTCTCTTCGTGTATGGGCTGCTTTATGTGCAAAGAGATTTGCCCGTATCAGGCTATCGATAAAGAGGAGATAAAAGACCGGGCCGGAAATGTGGTGAAGGTAGTCGCGCACATCAATCCCGGATTGTGTCAGGGCTGTGGTACCTGTGTGGCTTTTTGTCGCTCCAAATCCATTGATATGGAGGGATATACCAATGAACAGGTTTTTGCTGAGGTGGAAGCGTTGTTGAATAATTCATAATTCACAATTCATAATTCATAATTGGCGCAAGCGACGAATACGCCCCATTCAGGGGTTTGGTGTAAACGTAAAACGTAAAACGTAAAACGTAAAACGTAAAACGTAAAACGTAAAACGTAAAACGTAAAACGTAAAACGTAAAACGTAAAACGTAAAACGTAAAACGTAAAACGTAAAACGTACAACCCCAAACTTAAAACTTATAACTTAAAACGTATAACGTAATAAACATGTTGGAAAAAGAATTCAGACCAAAAATAGTGGCCTTTGTCTGCAACTGGTGTACGTATGCCGGGGCCGACCTGACGGGTACAAGCCGCATCAAATATTCGCCGGATGTGAAGATTATCCGCTTCCCGTGTACGGGTCGTATAGACTTCATGTTGCTGCTCAAAGCATTTGCCAACGGAGCCGATGGCGTGATTGTGTCGGGGTGTCACCCCAACGATTGCCACTACACGTCGGGCAACTTTCATGCACGCCGCAGGTGGACTATGTTTCGCACGCTCATGAATTTTATGGGGCTCGAAATGGAGAGGTTTACCTTTACCTGGGTGTCGGCTGCCGAGGGTGCGAAATGGGCGGATGTGGTGAACGAAACCTCTGAAAAAATCCACGCGATGGGTCCCTATACCGCTTACCGCAATGTGGCCAGGGAGATTACCGAGGAAGAGAGCTGAATGAATCCAAATTATTGATACGCTGATAAGATGAAGAATCTGATTGAAATATCCAAAGAGCTGCTGCAAAGCGAACAGGTAAAGGTGGTGATCGGCTACGCCAAAGGTTCGGCAAACCGGGTACGACCGCTATTTGCCCGGGATGCGGCGGAGTGCGAAAAGCTTTTGTTTGATGCCCGTTGCGTGCAGAATCTGGCTGTTTATCTCTACAAACGGGAGATTGCGGCGATGGGAAAGCCGGCCATTGTGGCCAACATCCCCACATTGCGGGCCATTTTGCGCCTTTGTGCCGAAAAACAGTTGCAGGAGGAGTCGTTGATTGCCATTGCCTGCAACAACGACAACGAAGCTGTTGTGTTGAAGAATATGACCGAAATAGAGGCGTTTGTGCAGAGTCAGGTGATTGCTCTTTCTGACAAAGACCGCGAATTGCTCGAAAAAATTAAAGCTATGCCACAGGCCGAGCGTTGGGCATTCTGGCAAAAAGAGTTTAATAAGTGCATCAAGTGCTACGCCTGTCGCCAAACCTGTCCGCTCTGCTATTGCACCGAGTGTACTGTGGAGAAAAACAAGCCGCAATGGATTACAGTAGCCTCCACTAAGTTGGGGAATCTGGAGTGGCACACTATGCGCACCATGCATTTGGCCGGTCGCTGTATCTCGTGTGGTCAATGCGCGGAGGCCTGTCCGATGAATATCCCGTTGCATTTGTTGCCGATGATGCTGGCCGAAGAGATTCGCGAAATATATGGCACCATGCCGGGGCTTCACCGCGATGAAAATTGCGCGCTATCTACCTATAAGCCAAATGATCAGGAGAATTTTATTCATTAAACAGCCGGTGTTCCCGTAAAATAATAAACAGAATAGACTATGGTTCCCTATAACAGACTACTGAAAAAGGATTCTCTGCCGAAGCTACTCACACTTTTGTCGGAGCAGGGCAGACAGATAATTGCCCCTGTGGCTACAGATGGCCTTGTGGCATACAGCAGGGTGGAGGCGCCTTTTGCGTTGGATTTCGACTATATTTTGCCCAATACATCTGTCAAAGAGGTGGTTTTTCCGCGTACAGAGAAACTTTTCGCGTATGTCAAATCAAAAGAATCGGTGGAGGTAACCGATTTCAATTTCGATGCTATTCCGTACAAGGTGATGGTAGGGGTTCGTCCGTGCGATGCTGCGGGATTGCTCTCGTTGAGCGCCATTTTTAACTGGGATCCCAAAGACCCGATTTTCAACGCCCGTATGGCGCGCACCACCTTTATCGGAATGAGTTGCAACAAGAGTGATGAATATTGCTTTTGCACCTCTGTCGATTTGGGCCCGGGCAGTACCAAAGGCAGCGATATCCTGCTCACGACTCTGAACGATGGCAATTATCTGGCCGAAATTCTGAGTGAGAAAGGAGAGGCTGTAGTGGCTCTGGCACCCGCGTTGTTTGAAGAGGCGCAAATGGCCGACAAAGAGAATTTTCTGGCTGTATTGCCCGTGAAATTCGAGAAAGCAAAGATTTTCGAAAAGCTGAAAGAAAAGTTTGATAGCCCAATCTTTGGCGAGCAGGCGATGGCCTGTGTGGGTTGCGGCACGTGCGCCTACGTTTGTCCGATATGCGCCTGTTTCGATATTCAGGAGCAGACCAAAGGAAACAAAGGCAGCCGCGTACGTTGTTGGGATTCGTGTGGCATGAAGCTATTCACGTTGCACACCTCCGGGCACAACCCCCGCAACAATCAGGGGCAGCGCTGGCGTCAGCGGTTGATGCACAAATTCTCGTACATGCCCGAGCGACTCGATGTGACGGGCTGCGTGGGTTGCGGCAGATGTTCGCGCAGTTGCCCTGTCGATATGAACATGGCCGAGCATCTCAAAGAGATTGTGGAATAGCCCCGGCGCATCAGCTCATTATTCACGAATAACCGATAAACCCGTTTCCTGGTTTACTAGTTTACCCGTTTACTAGTTTACTCATAAAAAATTCATCTAAAAACAAAAATCCCGTGTGCGATAATAAAAACATATATCTGCCATACCAGATGCGTATTGCAAAAATAACGGAAGAGGCTCCGGCAGTGCGCACCTTCCGTCTCGAATTTGTAAATCCCGAAGAGGGCGAAAAGTTTGAGTTCAAGACCGGTCAGTTCGCTGAATACTCCATCTATGGCGAAGGCGAATCTACCTTTTGTATAGCATCACCACATACACGTAAAGGGTACATCGAGTGCACCTTTCGCCGGGCCGGTCGCGTTACATCTGCGCTGGCCGATGCCGAGGAGGGCGATATTCTGGGTTTGCGCGGGCCTTATGGCAACCGTTTCCCCATCGACGAATGGAAGGGCAAAAGCATCATCTTTATTGCCGGAGGTATTGCCCTGCCGCCCATGCGCAGCGTTATCTGGAGCTGTCTCGACAACCGTGCCGATTACAAGGATATCACCATTTTCTACGGAGCCAAATCCGAGGCCGATCTGGTCTATAAGCAGGAGTTGAAGGAGTGGGACGAGATGCCCGATGTCAAACTGGTGCAGGCGGTCGATCCCGGTGGAAACTCGCCGGAGTGGAAAGGCGAAGTCGGATTTGTGCCCACAGTGGTCGATAAGCATCAGCCAGCCTCTGCCAACACGGTGGTGGTGGTTTGTGGCCCGCCCATTATGATTAAGAATACGTTTCCGGTGCTCAAGAAGCTTGGCTTCGAAGACGATGCCATCTACACCACCCTCGAAAACCGCATGAAGTGTGGCTTTGGCAAATGTGGACATTGCAATGTAGGCAAAACCTACGTCTGCAAGGATGGTCCCGTATTTACCCTTTCTGAGCTCAACGAATTGCCGAACGAATATTAGTCCGTTTGTCTTTTTATTTTGGAAATGAGTGGGTTATAGATAGATACAAGAACAAAGACGTAAAGAGCAAAGACGTCTTTGTTCTTTACGTCTTGTGTCTTTGTTCAAATTTTCGAGAATCAAAACGGATAGAGCAGTATGCAATCACAAAATCAGCTGTTTTCGAAGAAAACCAAATCCGATTTCGATCCGTTGCTAAATTATTGGAATCCGTTTCCATCCGCTTAATCCGTAAAATCCGCGTTCCCATTAAGTCTGTTTGGTGCAATTTATTTTACCCGCCCCATTCGTTACAGAGCCCTTTTCTTATATCTTTCATCTTTGCTCTTTTATCTTTTATCTTTGTTCTTAAATCTTTGCTCTTTTATCTTTCGTCTTTTATCTTTATTCTTAAATCTTTGCTCTTTTATCTTTTATCTTAAAATCTTTCGTCTTTTTCGTCATTAAACCAAATATGAATATCTTTGCAGGAATCTTCTCAACAAATAACAAATGATAGACTTATGAAAAACAAATCACTTCTTCTCTCTCTCTTTCTCTCTCTGGCCTTTTGGTCGCGGGGAGAGCTCAAAATTGCCTCTGCACTGGGCGATAATATGGTGTTGCAGCGTAATACCGAAGTCAGAATCTGGGGCAAAGCTTCGCCGGGAGCCAGCGTTTCGGTCAAAGCCGATTGGAACAAAAGTAAAGTACAAACCGTGTGCAACGACCGCGGTGAGTGGCTGGTGAAAATCAAAACCACCAACGCCGGTGGTCCTTATTCTATTCAGGTAGCTTCGGGCAAAGAGTCTCTCAAAATCAGCAACATTCTGTTGGGCGAGGTGTGGCTCTGCTCCGGACAATCGAATATGGAAATGACGCTTTCGGGCTTTTCAGATCAGCCTATACGCAACGCCAACGATATTCTGCTGGATGCCGACAACGATCAGATTCGTCTCTTCACACTCAAAAAAAATTCCATCGCCAAGCCTCAGGATACCTGCAACGGCAAATGGTTTGTCTCGAATGCCCAAAGCGCAGCACAGTTTAGCGCGGTGGCCTATCTATATGCCAAACAATTGCAGCGCAAACTCAATGTGCCGGTGGGGCTTATCTGCACCAGCTGGGGCGGTTCGCGCATCGAAGCCTGGATGAGTGAGTCTATGATGGCTGCCTACCCCAACGCGCTGGCCGAGACTACCCAACCCAAAGCCAACCCCAACCAGCGGGCAACCTACCTCTACAACGGCATGATTAATCCATTGCTCAACTGTGTGTTCCGTGGGGCTATCTGGTATCAGGGCGAGTCGAACATCGTCAACTACAAAGATTACGCGGCTCTCATGTCGGGCATGATTTCGGGTTGGCGCAAAGATTTTGGCTTTGGCGATTTCCCCTTCTATTTTGTGCAGATTGCACCCTATTGGTACAACAACAGCAAGGCCAACGGCTGCGCGCTGCAACGCGACGAGCAGTACAAGGCCAGCCTCAATATCCCCAACACCGGCATGGCTTCGGCTATCGACCTGGGCGAAGAGTTCTGCATCCATCCTTCCGACAAAGAGACGGTGGCCAAACGACTCTCATATTGGGCGCTCTCCGAAACTTACGGATTCAAGGGCATCGCCTTCAAAAACCCGGTGTACAAATCCATCGAAATCAAAGATACTATGGCCATCGTGTCGTTCGACAATGTGCTGAATGGTCTCAATACCTTTGGTCGTGACAACGATAATTTCGAGATTGCCGGTGCCGATAAGGTTTTCTACCCCGCCAAAGCCAAAATCACAGGCCGTCAGGTGCGTGTGTGGTCGCCTATGGTAAAGACTCCCGTGGCAGTTCGTTATGCCTTCTGCAACTTCCCTCAGGGCAAAGGCTATATCTACAACACCGCCGGGCTGCCGCTTCTTTCGTTTCGCACGGATGAGTGGTAGTTTTTTTAGACAAAAGATTTTTAGAATAAAGACAAAAGACGTGAGACGAAAGAATATTTGATATTTTTGTTTTACTATTCAGATTCCTCACTTTGTTCGGAATGACGGTTTTACTAAATAAAGAGAGCAGTTGCGACAACGTCGCAACTGCTCTCTTTATTTTTATTTACTTCCGGCGCTGTCGTCATTCCGAACGCAGTGAGGAATCTCATACACTACCAGCGTTGCCGTATTTTTCATCCAGTGAGGAATCTCATACACTACCAGCGTTGCCGTATTTTTCATCCAGTGAGGAATCTCATACACTACCAGCGTTGCTGTATTTTCACGCAGTGAGGAATCCTACACCAGCCCCGCAATTTCCACCACTTCGTTCACATCCTCGTGGTAGTCCACCTCTTTAAATCCGAATCCAAACAGATTCTTAAAATCCTTGGTGTAACCCTTCAGGTCGCCCAGTTGGTGCAGCGTATCGGTGTTCGCCATTTCCCACAGACGTTTGATTTCCTCCTGCACATCCTCGCGCAACTCCCAGTCGTCAATGCGAATGCGACCCGCCTCGTCCGTAGGCACCTCTTTGCCTGCAAACAGACGGTCGGCATACAACCGCTGAATCTGCTCGATACATCCTTCGTGAATGCCCTTCGCCTTCATTACCTTAAACAAAATAGTGATGTAAAGCGGTATAATAGGTATCGCGGAACTCGCCTGAGTCACCAGCGCTTTGTTCACCGAAATATAAGCCTTGCCACCGCTTGCCGCCAGCTTTTTGTCCAACGCAACAGCCGTAGCCTCCAGGTGATCCTTTGCTTTGCCAATCGTTCCCCGGCGATAAATCGGCTCAGTCACAGTAGGCCCGATGTACGAATAAGCCATCGTGATAGCATTGTCGGCCAAAGCCCCCGCCGCCATCAGCGCGTCTATCCACATTTCCCAGTCTTCGCCACCCATCACAGCCACCGTATTCTCAATATCCTCGTCTGTACACGGCTCAATGCTCACATCCGAAATCACGCCCGAATGAAAATCCACCGTCTTGTTTCCGTACCCCTGTCCGATAGGTTTCAGCACCGAGCGATGCGTCACCCCCGTGGTCGGATGCGTGCGCACCGGCGAAGCCAGACTATACACCACCATATCCACCTGACCCAGATCGGCCTTTATCAACGCAATTGTTTTCTCTTTTATCTCGTTGGAGTAGGCATCGCCATTGATGCTTTTGGCATACAAACCCGCCTTGTGCGCCTCTGCGCTGAATGCCGCCGTGTTGTACCAGCCCGGCGTGGCCGTTTTGCCCGCTGCAGGCTCTTTTTCAAAGAACACACCAATCGTGGCCGCATCCGATGCAAACGCGCTACTAATGCGCGATGCCAGTCCGAAACCGGTAGACGCGCCAATCACCAGCACTCTTTTCGGTCCCTCAATTCTGCCTTTCGACCGCACATATTCTATCTGATTCAACACATTTCTTTCGCAGCCTTTGGGGTGAGCGGTCAGGCTTATAAAACCGCGCATACGTGACTTGACAATCATATCCTACTCGTTATTCTTATTAAAAAACTAATACTTTTTTTGAGCCTGCAAAAGTACAATTTTTTTCCTTTAAAACCCGTTTTTTTAACCCTCTTTTATTCTTTTGGGCGCCCCCTCGCACACTCGGGCCGGGCTATCCGTTGCGAGTCCTCGCCCGGAGAATACCGGGCTGCGGGCTCTTCACTGCTATCCCTGGCGCGAAGGTTACCACTTATATCGTCGATTTCTTTCGCTGTCATCCATCTGAAATAATGAAGGGCGGTTTGCCACCGCAATGGGGTAGTTTAGCGACCGCAATGGGTAGTTTTGCCTCCGCAATGGGGTAGTTGAGCGACCGCAATGGGTAGTTTTGTCTCCGCAATGGGGTGGTTTAGCGACCGCAATGGGTAGTTTTGCCTCCGCAATGGGGTGGTTTAGCGACCGCAATGGGTAGTTTTGCCTCCGCAATGGGGTAGTTTAGCGACCGCAATGGGTAGTTTTGCCTCCGCAATGGGGTAGTTTAGCGACCGCAATGGGTAGTTTTGCCTCCGCAATGGGGTAGTTTAGCGACCGCAATGGGTAGTTTTGCCTCCGCAATGGGGTAGTTTAGCGACCGCAATGGGTAGTTTTGCCTCCGCAATGGGGTAGTTTAGCGACCGCAATGGGTAGTTTTGTCTCCGCAATGGGGTGGTTTAGCGACCGCAATGGGTAGTTTTGTCTCCGCAATGGGGTAGTTTAGCGACCGCAATGGGTAGTTTGGCCTCCGCAATGGGTAGTTTAGCGACCGCAATGGGTAGTTTTGTCTCCGCAATGGGGTAGTTGAGCGACCGCAATGGGTAGTTTTGCCACCGCAATGGGGTGGTTTAGCGACCGCAATGGGTAGTTTTGCCTCCGCAATGGGGTAGTTGAGCGACCGCAAAGGCTAGTTTGGCCACCGCAATGGCATAGTGTGTTTATGAGACTGTGCAGAAAACTGTTTTTCCGTTCACGGCCAATTCGGATTTCCGAAGTGGCCATTTTTTTCTGTACAAGGCCAATCCGGATTTCCGAAGTGGTCATTTTTTTCTGTACAAGGCCAATTCGGATTTCCGAAGTGCCCATTTTTTTCTGTACACGGCCAATCCGGATTTCCGAAGTGGCCATTTTTTTCCGTTCAAGGCCAATTCGGATTTCCGAAGTGCCCATTTTTTTCCGTACATGGCCAATCCGGATTTCCGAAGTGGCCATTTTTTTCCGTTCAAGGCCAATCCGGATTTCCGAAGTGGCCATTTTTTTCTGTACACGGCCAATCCGGATTTCCGAAGTGGCCATTTTTTTCCGTTCAAGGCCAATTCGGATTTCCGAAGTGCCCATTTTTTTCTGTACACGGCCAATCCGGATTTCCGAAGTGGCCATTTTTTTCTGTACACGGCCAATCCGGATTTCCGAAGTGCCCA
>Ga0209398_1000058_pt1 | contig 89416 bp, 83 predicted proteins | sample AshMeaBigSpring_FD_184125 | JGI IMG/M metagenome (GOLD analysis project Ga0209398, IMG submission 184125) | Groundwater microbial communities from Big Spring, Nevada to study Microbial Dark Matter (Phase II) - Ash Meadows Big Spring (SPAdes)... | ecosystem: Environmental > Aquatic > Deep...
TCAGGCGATGGCACCGACCTGGAAACAGGATTGTCTAATCTTTCGGAAGCAAGGGGAAAAGCAGTAATGGACTACCTGTTGCAAAACGGGATTGCAGCAAACAGGATAAGCTATAAAGGCTTCGGTCATTCCCGGCCCCTGCACCCTTACCCGGAACAAACAGAGCGGCAAATGACGGAGAACCGGCGGGTGGAGATAAAGATCATCAGTAAATAATGGAACTGTCCCATAAAAAATACAAAGTCCGTACTGGGACGGACTTTGTAAAACAAGATTATTTTTTATTATTTAACGCACATGCACTTTCCCTTCAGCCAGCTTATTACCTGCTGCATCACCTACCAGTACGATATGAACTCCCCGGCCAGCATTCCGCATATCTATTTGCAGCAGGGTGTATGGCCCGGTAATGCTGAACTGCCGGTCATAAACTCTTGCGCCTTTGGCATCAATCACAATAATTCTCCTTTGAGTGCTGCCACCGCCATTGTTGTAATACGATACCGTAAACCTTCCGTCGTTCGGGCTGGGGAAGATGAACAGTTTGTCGCTTACCGTGGCGTCAATAGTTACTACTGCCGACTGATTGGAACATACCAGACCACCCGGCCATGTTTCCTGTATCCGTACCTGGTAACTGCCCACCTGCTCCACATTCACCACTCTTGTATTACCTGCATTGGTAATGGGATTGGAGTTGAAGAACCATGAAGTAGTAAGAGTACCCCCGGTTGATACACTGGGGGTGGCAGTTAATGTGCTGGTTTTCCCCGGCAGCAGGCTGGTGGCCGATGCGGTCAGGCCCACTGTAGGTAACTGGCGTACGGTAAGCAGGGCTGCTCCGTTGGAATTGGTGGGCGCCGTACAAACAGCATTCGACATCTGGCAACGGTAACGGTAAGTACTTAAGGAAACCGTGGCTCCCGTGATATTGAGTGTGGCCGTAGTGGCGCCGGAATAAACGCCTCCGTTGCTCACATTATTCCAGTTAACTCCGCCATCGGTGCTTACCTGCCACTGGTAAACGATTGCCAGTGTGCTGCTGCCTGCCACGGTAAAGCTGGTATTGCTGCCGGAGCAGATTTCTGAACTGGCGGGTTGTGTGGCTATGCTCACCGGCGCTATCACCGTTAATATCGCTGCTGCGGATGTGGCAGGCGGCGTGCAGGCGCCTGATACCACACAACGGTAACGGTTATTGTTCATGCCAACAGTGGCGCCTGTAATGTTGTAAGTGGCAAAAGTGGCGCCTCCGATATTGCTATAGTTGGCCCCGCCATCTGTACTTAGCTGCCACTGGTAGCTGATGCTGGTTCCGGTGGCTGTTATAGTAAACGTAGTATTGCCCCCGGCGCAAATAGTGGAAGCAACCGGCTGACCCGTTACGGCCGGCAATGTATTCACCGTAAGTATAGCCCCGTTCGATGTAGCCGGCGTGGTGCAGGTGGCATTGGATAACAGGCAGCGGTACCGGTTATTATTCATAGCAAAAGTGACACCGGTAATGGTATAGGTTGCCGCATTTGCGCCGGGTATATTGTTGTAGTTGGCTCCGCCATCGGTGCTTATCTGCCATTGGTAGATAACACCTGTTCCGCTTCCGGCTACTGTAAAGCTGGCATTGCCTCCCTCACATACAGTAGTATTAGCAGGCTGACCGGTCACTGTTACCGGGTTCACCACCGTGAGCAAAGCACAATTGGATATTGCCTGCGGTGTGCAGGTTCCGCTTACAATGCAACGGTATGATGTGGTTGTTGATGCGGTTACATTTAAAGTTGCCGAAGTAGCGCCAGCAATAGCATTCCAGGGGCCTGAACAGTTTGGTGCACTCTGCCATTGATAAGTAAGTGCAGTTCCGGTTGCGGTAACACTGAATGTGTGATTGGTTCCTGCACACAGTGTCACATCCTGCGGCTGGGTGGTAATAGTAGGCGGTGTGTTCACCGTTAATGCTACCCCAACCGAGTTAGTAGCACCGCACTGGCCGCTGGCCACACAGCGGTATAGCCCCGCATCGGTGATCTGTACATTCACAATGGTATATGTTGTAGCTGTTGCACCGGCTACATTGTTCCAGTTGGCGCCGCCATCGGTACTTTTTTGCCATTGATAAGATGTAGCGCCGGTGGCTGCAATACTGAAGGTAGCTGTGCCTCCCTGGCAAACAGTCTGTGCAGAGGGTTGTGTATTGATAACCGGCCCAGGTCCGGCATTAATCACAAAATTCACATTCACGGTTTGGGGTGGCGCTGCGGCGCCTACTCCGGTTACCTGTACGATGTAAGTACCAAAAGAGAGGGTGTTTGTATTGGTAAGCGTAACCGTGGTTGTAGGCGTAACCGGTGTCAGCGGGTTGGTGCCAAATACTACCGTAGTGCCCGGAGGATTTCCGGCTGCGGTAAGGTTTACAGGATTTGAATAGCCGCCGATAAAGTTAGCAGTCAGCGATGTTTGCATACTGACCGGCGCCGGGCAGGATGATGTGGCCGGTGCCGGGGTATTAAAGGTGAATCCTGTAGGAGGTGCAGTTACCGTAAAATTGCCATTGCTGATATCAAAGAAAATATTTCCTACAGCCTCGATTTTAATCCTTGCAGTTGTAGTGACAATTGCAGGTATCGTCAGCGCTTCGGTACCGTCGTTGGGAGTGCTGGCTGTAATTACGGTGGGATAGGTAAGTCCACCATCTGAGGAGAAACTGATCTTTACATTGGCTACATTCACCGGGGGTGTATTGGTGGAAGCCACATTCCATGTAATGGTCTGCGAGGTTCCGCCCTGATAGCTTTCACCGCCATTGGGAGATGTAACGGCAAATGGAACGGTGCCCACCACATTCACCTGGAAAATGGCGGCGTCCTGGCAGCCGGAGGAGCCGAGGGAAACCACACCTCCGCCACCTGCCCTGTTATCCCGCACTGTAAGTTTGAATTTGATCGGGCGGGCCACCGGAGTCATCGTTTCTCCTTTTAAGCCTCCCATGGTTGCGGGAGGGTTTGCGGGGAATCCGGCCAGTATAACCGCTATATCCGGAAATGTTCTTATGCCTGTTGTTTTGGGCAGTCTTGATTTAAATAAAGGATAAGTATTGCCAATAGGGCCGGTTGCACCAGCATTCCATGCCACGCCGCCACCGGGATTGAAATCCCATTGCTCCCAGCAATAAGTCAGTGCGTCGCCATTAGCATCCGTGGCGCTGCCCTCCAGTGTAAACGGAGTGCTTGGGGGAATACTCACCCCATTGTTAACCAGCGCCCCGATGACAGGGAGGGTATTACCTGTTGGGGTATTGACCCCGCAACTGCTGCCGTTCCCGGTAGCTAAAAAGTCACTTATCTCATCAAAACTTATTCCATGAAAATGGGGGTCGCTGTTGGGCTGTATATCCTGTGCGCCGCAGATGCCTGCGTATGCCTGAATGGTGGTGCCGCTGCCGGGTTCATATTTTGTACTTATAGGTGAGGACCCGCATCCCGACATGGAGTGGTTCCCGTTGTACTGATGTCCCATTTCATGTGCCACATAATCTATATCAAACGGGTCGCCGATAGGGACAGCGGAACCCGTAACGCCTCTTGCCTTCTGACCGGTAACACAAACCACACCCAGGCCTGCAATGCCACCGCCGCCTGTGCTGAACACATGCCCGATATCATAATTGGCATTGCCGATAATGGCATCAATGTTCGCCTGGTTTTCGCCAAGCATAGCGCCCCCATTGTTATTGGTATAGGGGTCTGTATTGGGATCCAGGTAAATCAACATGTTATTGTTGGGTACCAGTTGCATACGAACCGATAATTCGAGCTCATAAACTCCCGTAACCCGGTTTACCGAAACGAGCATGGCTGCCGCGGTAAGCGGCACGGTGGCTGGGTTGGGGGCACAAACAGCTATGGCATACTCACCCGTGCAGGCCAGCGCCAGCCGGAAAGTTTTTAACTGGGTACCCCTGCAGGGAGCCTGGATGTTTTCGGGCCTTCGGGGGTTAGGATTATCCGGCACATCACAGTGAAAAGCACTCTTCCTCAATAAATCTTTGCGGAAATAACTGATATGGTATTGGTTGCCGCCGTTTGAATAGGGATCAATATACCAGGTTCCGTTGGCGCTAAGCACCTGGGCATGAAAACCAACAGGCGTAAGATCAAAACGGATAGTGGCGTACGGGTCATCTATACCCTGCCCGGCAAAGGTTCTCATATCCGGAAATGTAGCGGCGAGGGCCGGCGCCATGATACTGCTTTCCCAGACCTTAAAGCGGCTCAGGGTACCATCGGGCTTTGGTAATGTGAGTACCGGTGCATTACTGCGGTTATAGCGGAAATTCTCTTCTGAAGGCAGCGCCCATAAAAATGTCTTAATAGCCTGTACATCGAGGGAAAGCGCCTGGTATTGTTGTGGCACAATCATCCTCACTCCGCCAGTTGGCAGCGTCCTGTTCATACCCTCATCGGTAAAAAAGCTATTCTGTGCATACCCCTGAGCGGATGCAGCAAGAATTGTAATCAGTAAAAGACCGGCCTGGTAAATTTTTCTCATAAATATTTTTTTTGATTAAAATCGGTAATAGCAAATCGTTCGGCACATTTTGCAGAAGTGTATGAAGCGATAAAAATAATGCTAATTTTTCAAAATAAGTTCCGTTGTTCAGCGCCGGTTTTACACAAAAAAGTCCCCGCTCCGCCAGCGGCGAAACGGGGACCTGTATAAATGACATTAGCTAAGATAATTCACTAATCGTCAAAGCCTTTCTTAGTAATCCATTCCGCCCATTCCGGGTGCGGCATGAGTATGCGGCTCTTCTTTCTTCGGCTTGTCGGCCACCACACATTCAGTAGTGAGCAGCATGCCGGCTATTGAAGCGGCATTTTCCAGGGCGATGCGGGTTACTTTGGTGGGGTCAATCACACCGGCCTTCAGCAGGTTTTCATATTCATCCGTTCTTGCATTGAAACCATAATCGGCCTTTCCTTCTTTTACTTTCTGCACCACTACTGAACCTTCAATACCTGCGTTTTCCACAATTTGGCGAAGCGGCTCTTCCAGTGCCCTTTTTACAATAGCTGAACCGGTGGTTTCATCTTCGTTGCTGCCTTTAAATTTATCCAATGATTCAATGGCTCGGATAAACGCCACACCACCACCGGGAACAATTCCTTCTTCCACAGCAGCTCTTGTTGCGTGTAAAGCATCGTCAACACGGTCTTTCTTTTCTTTCATTTCCATTTCAGTGGCAGCGCCGATATTCAATACCGCCACACCACCGCTGAGTTTGGCAAGACGCTCCTGTAATTTTTCTTTATCGTAATCAGAAGTTGTTACTTCTATCTGGGCTTTTATCTGGTTGATGCGGGCATTGATATCTTCTTTCTTGCCCTTGCCGCCAACGATCGTGGTGTTGTCCTTATCAATTGTTACGGTAGTAGCCACACCCAGATAGCTCAGGTCGGCATTCTCTAATTTATATCCTTGTTCTTCGCTGATAACAATTCCTTTTGTAAGTACGGCAATATCCTGCAGCATTTCTTTTCTTCGGTCGCCAAAGCCGGGGGCTTTTACAGCAGCCACTTTAAGGGTACCGCGGAGTTTGTTTACCACCAGGGTAGCCAGCGCTTCACCTTCGAGGTCTTCGGCAATGATGAGTAAGGGACGGCCGCCCTGTGCCACTTTCTCCAGGATGTGGAGGATATCCTTCATGTTGCTGATCTTTTTGTCATAGATCAGGATATAGGGGTTCTCCAGTTCGGCTTCCATCTTTTCGCTGTTGGTAACGAAATAAGGAGAGATATAACCCCGGTCGAACTGCATACCTTCAACTACTTCGATCCCCGTTTCAGTACCTCTTGCTTCTTCTACGGTGATCACACCCTCTCTGCCTACTTTCTTCATCGCTTCAGCGATCAGCTTACCGATCTCATTGTCATTGTTGGCAGAAATAGCTGCCACCTGCTGAATTTTGCTGCTGTCATTGCCTACAGTCTGTGATTGCCCTTTCAGGTGTTCCACCACTTTGGCAACGGCTTTGTCAATGCCTCTTTTCAAATCCATCGGGTTAGCGCCGGCAGCCACCATTTTCAGCCCTTCGTTGATGATGGACTGCGCCAGCACCGTAGCGGTGGTGGTTCCATCGCCTGCAATATCTGCCGTTTTGGAAGCCACTTCCTTTACCATCTGGGCGCCCATGTTCTCAATGGGGTCTTCCAGTTCAATTTCTTTAGCTACTGTCACCCCGTCTTTGGTGATGGAAGGAGCGCCGAATTTTTTCTCGAGCACCACATTGCGGCCTTTGGGGCCGAGGGTTACTCTCACGGCATTGGACAGGATGTCCACGCCTTTTTTCATTTTATTTCTTGCTTCAATGTCGAAGAAGAGTTGTTTTGCCATTTTGAATAGATTTTTAATATTTAGTACTTAGTATTCAGATTACATTTCTTTGATCCGGTATCGTTTCATCTTTTGCGGTCTTAGTACCATTGTCTTAGTACTAAGTACTGCATTACACTATCGCCAGTATATCCGATTCTCTCATGATGAGGTAGTCTTCACCGTCAATCTGGATTTCTGTTCCGGCATATTTACCATATAATACGGTGTTGCCTGCCTTTACGGTAACCGGCTCATCTTTTTTACCGGGGCCGGCTGCGATGACGATGCCCCTTTGGGGTTTTTCTTTAGCCGTATCGGGGATGATAATGCCTCCTGCTGTTTTTTCTTCGGCAGCGGCTGCTTTTACAATTACCCTGTCGTGAAGCGGGGTAACACTTAACTTTTTAGCCATAGTTGAATTGATTTTTAGTTTTTTGAAGGGTTGACCCGTCGTTATAACTGTTTCTCCGGACGGGCGGCAAAAGTACAGGAAATAATATGCCAGCGGTCGGAAAAAAGACAATTTTTCAGTTGCAGCCTACAGCCTGTCAGAAGTTTTAGCAACAAAGCCCGGGTTTGAGACAAAATTTCATTCCTGTTTACCGGGATGGAACATCCAACCGTTTAAAAGTAAAATCACAACGTAGTTTTACCCAAAATAGCAAGTTTAAAGTCATTAAATGGAAAACCCATGCTAAAAATAGTTTAGATTATCTCTACCTTGTAATTAGAAATCTATAATAAAATCCCATGAAAGCCCCAAGAATTGTAACCCTCTTGCCGGTCTTTTTGTTGCTTACTTTGACCGGAGCCACTCAAATATCTTCTGACATCAATGTGTTGAGACCTTATTTCAGAAAAACGGAACCCCTGAGGGAACTGCTTAATAAGACCCCTTTTGAATCTAGAGTGGTAAGGGATGAGTCGGGTCTAGTTGGAGTGCCACGAAAAACCGCAGTGATACATCCCTACATAGCAGACCAGCCAGGGATGGTTGACCCGGTGCTGCAGGCAGGAAGTAATTTTCCCAACAGGATAGAAGTGGCCTCAGCAACCATAACCCAGAATTTTAACGGGCAGGGCTACACTTCGGTAAACCCTGCTGACCCCGTTAGTGCCACAGGCCCCAACCATGTGATACAGATGATCAATGCCGCTTCAGGAGCCGTTGTCAAAATATTTGACAAAACTGGCGCAACGGTGGTCAATAGTTTTTTGTTAAGCAATATCACTAATTACCAGGGTGCAGGTGACCCAATTGTACTCTACGACCAGCTAGCAGGCCGGTGGGTGCTTAATGAATTTGGCTATTCCGGTGGTGTTACCACATATATTAATACCCTGATCTTCGCCATTTCTGTTACAGATGATCCCACGGGTTCCTGGTATGTGTATGCTTTTGCCGATAACACCTTTTTTGTGGACTATCAGAAGGTCGCTATCTGGCACAATGCTTACTATGCTACATCTAATGACTTTAACACGGCAGGTACCACATACCTTGGTTCATCCATCTATGCATTTCAAAGAAGTAAAATGCTGACAGGGGATCCAACAGCGGTTGGTATCCGATCAAGGCAAACGCATTCAACCGGCCGGTATTTTTCAATGGCGCCTATTACGCAGGAGGGCCCCTCTTCTTCATCACTGAGCGGCCTGTTCGCTTTCTATCAAAATGATGCATGGACCGCCGACCCTGGGGATGTTGACAGCATCTATACTTTTGAGTTCACACCTGATTTTGCTATTCCGGCAAACTCGGTGATTACCACACCCACACGAATGGCTACTGCCGCATTGGATGACGATCTTTGTGCAACTGCCAGAGAAGCCTGCATCAACCAGATGGGAGGCTCTTCTGTTGAAGCGCTTACCGGCAGGCTGATGAATAAAGTGATCTTCCGGAAATTTTCAACATATGAATCCATCGTTGTAAATGCAACCGTGGATGCCAGCGGAACAGGCAGGGCCGGTATACGCTGGTGGGAACTGAGACGATCAGGAGGCGCCTGGAGTATTTTCCAGGAAGGCACCTACTCTCCAGATGCCAGCCATCGCTGGATGGGGGCCATATGCCAGGATGCAATGGGCAATATCGGCCTGGTGTATAATGTATCCAGCAATACCAGTTTCCCTTCCTTGCGAATTACTGCACGGAATCCCTGTGACCCGTTAGGTACCATGACGCTGACAGAACAATCCATTGTAGCCGGAACTACCGCTAATGCAAGCACCCGCTACGGCGATTATAACTCATTGAGCATTGACCCTTCAAACAATCTTACTTTCTGGCTCACGGGTATGTACAATCCTGCCGCTCAATGGAGCACCCGTCTTGCAGCTTTCACCCTGAATGACTGCACACCATTACCTGAAATTCATTTTCAAACCTCAGGTTTGACCGCAAGAGAGCAGGATGCCAATGTATCTGCAGGATGTCTGAACTATAAAGATTATACAGTGAATGTGGTGATTGACGCAGCGCCAAGCGCCGATGCAATTGTTACTTTTAACACAAGCGGAACGGCCACTTCAGGAAGGGATTATACAGTTACCCCTGCTTCAGTTATACTGAATGGAGCTAACCTCAGCCGCACGGTAACCATCAGAATATTTGATGATGCCGCTTTTGAAGGAGTAGAAACTCTTAGCATTGGATATACGATTAACAATAGCGGAGGAAATGCTGTGGCCGCAGATTATAATCAAACCTGCAATGTAAATATTGTAGATAATGACAATGAACCGACCGTATCAAAAACCGTATATGCTGCTATAGGTTTTGGCAATGTGGGCTCCATCGTTTCAGGACCTTTTAACGGCAGCGCTTCAACAGACAAAAGAATACAGAACCTGTATCTTGCTTCGGAGCTTACCGGTATGGGTATCAGCCCGGGCAACATCACTCATTTTGCATGGAGATCCGGCTCAACAACTGTTGCGACATTTAACAATCTTAATGTCCGTATTGGTTTTACAGCTACAGCCACCCTTTCAGGCGGTTTTGTTTCCCCTGCATTTAGTAATATTTTGTCCCCCACCAATTTTACGACTCCCGGAACCACGGGATGGATGACAGGGTGGACACTCCCCACCCCGGTATTCTGGAACGGAACAGACAATATCGTTATTGAAACATGCTGGGATAATGCTACCACTTCGGCTGATGTAGCTGTAGTTGGAACAACGGTCAGTGGCTATACTCCTTCGGCATTAGTTACTCAAAATGCAGCCGGTTCAGTATGCGCCTCCGCATTTACAGCTACCAGCACTACAAGGCCCAACATCCGTTTGACCATGTCGGTACCGATAAATCCTGTTGCAACAACCATTGTTTCAAAAATTGCCAGCCTGGGTCCCAATGAAGATGTACCATTTTATGACGCCACCGGCAGGATAATGGCACGGATTAAAAACCTTACCAGTTTTGATTATGGCTGCACCACCGTTGAAATAGACAGGGCAGGCAACGGTACTACCGCCTTCTGGAATAATAACAGTGCAAACCACCTGACTACAAAAACATTCCGGGTAACGCCTACCAACCCGAATGCAACAGGCCAGTATGATATAACATTGTATTACACTGCCGCAGAAAAAGCAGGATATGAAGCCAGCGCCACACCCAATGTATGGAGCAGTGTGCAGATGGTAAAATCTGGCGGCCCGATAAGCGGCATTACTCCGGCCACTCCGCTGGCATCGCCGGTTACTATTAACAGTGTAGTGACTCATGGCGTATACGGCACCGATTACACTGTGAAAGCTACTTTTACCAATGGCTTCTCCGGCTATGCGATGGGGCAGCCGGGATTGATATTGCCTGTGACATTCACCGATTTTAACGGACGAAAAAAAGGCAATGTGGTGGATCTTGACTGGAGTACGGCTTTTGAATTTAATAACAACCGCTTTGAAATTGAAACGGCAAAAGGCGGAGGCAATTTTTACAGAATAGGCACGGTAGGCAGCCAGGGCAATTCGACCAGCAACCAGTTCTATGCCTATTCAGACTACTTACCCGCAACCGGTATTAATTATTACCGGCTCCGGCAGGTGGATATTGACGGCAGGAGCACTTACAGCCGAATCATTTCAGTTGTATTCGATGGAAAGAGCAAACTGATCACTGCTTTTCCAAACCCAGCCAAAGATAAACTCACAGTCGCCTTTTCAAAACCTGCTGAAAATGTCTTGCTGCGCATTATTGCATCAGACGGAAAGATTATTATGACTGAAAGGCTTGTATCTGTGCTGCGTAATCATGAAATGGATATTGATCAGCTGGCTGCCGGCGCTTATATCCTTGAGGTAAACTCCGGCAACAGCAAACATAATATCAGGTTTGTAAAAGAATAAATTTTGACCAACACTAAACCAATGAAGCTGCCATCCGGCGGCTTCATTTGTTTCAACCCTGTCCGGATTTCACCTATCTTCGCCCCCGCCTTCGCTGCCCAACTACGTTAATACTCCGTTGGAAAACAGCTACGGCGGATAAACCCTCAAAAGTTCTTGCGCAATGATCAGCAGAAGAAATATCCGGGTGAAAGTGATGCAGACCCTTTATACCATCAGCAGCCTGGAAAATGGTGGAAAGCCCGGCGAAGCGCAGAAGATCCTCGAACAGCATTTTATCCAGACCCGTTCCCTGCTGGTTTACCTTACCTGGTTCCTCACCGAAGTAAGCCGCTACGCCGAAACTGATGCTCACCAACGGGCCTCCAAGCACCTGCCCACTGCCGGAGACCTGCATGTGAACACCAAGATCGCCGGTAACGAACTGCTGTGGAAAATGCTCGGTGACACCGCACTGAAAGAGCAATTCAGCCTGCTGCAACCTGAACTCATATTCAACCAATCAAAAGACGACCATAACGATCTCATCCGCAAAATTTATCATCAGCTTACAGAAACACCGGAGTATAAATCTTACACCAGCACAGCCGTAAGAGACAAAACAGAGGAAAAAAGAATACTGGAATTCATATTGAACGACCTCATGCTGGCCAACGAAATTGTAATTACACACATGGAAGAAAAATTTTCAAACTGGGATGATGATGGTGAAATGGTGGTGCATCTGCTGGCGGGTTATATGCAAAAGCCCGGCAGTTTCAACTTTTCACAGATGCTGAGCCGCGATAAGGAACAGTTTGCCCGCCTGTTGCTGCAAACGGTGCAGGAAAAAGCGGAACACCTGCAGTCACTGATTGTACCCAAACTGAAAAACTGGGACCCTGAACGCATCGCCCAGCTTGATATGATCATTATGAAAATGGGAGTGGCGGAGTTTCTTTATTTTGAAACCATCCCGCCCAAGGTTACTATCAACGAATACATTGATCTGGCCAAAGAATACAGCACTTCCCAGAGCGGCCAGTTTGTGAACGGGATACTGGACAATATTCACAAACAACTGGTACAGCAGGGAAAAATGAAGAAAGTAGAATACAGGAAAGGAGTATAAGCCCGATACCGGGGTTTCACCTACATTTGCGGTTTATAATTTTTTTCAGATGAAAAAACTGGTATTGATTTTTGGTGTGGGGGCGCTGGTGGCAGCCTGCAGCAGCAGCGATAAAAAAGCGGCAGACAGCGGCAATGCTGATGACAGCACCCGCAACCTGACTGCTGAAGAAAAGCAAAAAGCCATAGCTGATTCATCGAACTTCACCACACTTGAATGGCTGGACCCTGTCACTAAAGACCTGGGCAAACTGGTAAAAGACCAATCCATTGAGATTAGCTTTCGTTTTAAAAATACAGGGGATAAAGCGCTGGTTATTGAAAACGTATCCGCCCAGTGCGGCTGCACCATTCCCGAAAAACCCGAACAGCCTGTGGCCCCGGGAGAAGAAGGTGTAATAAAGGCCCGGTATAATGGCGCTGGTAAGGGCGTCATATCCAAACAGGTTTATGTAAAAGCCAATACAAGCCCTTCCGTTGATCATATTCTGACATTTACCGGCGAATTACAGGATAATTAAGATTCACCAACACCATTATTAAAATAATCAACATGAAATTGCGACGCTCTCTAATAGTCACCAGCATGGTAGTTTTTTCCCTTAGCTCCTGCTTTCCGCCAAGCAGTGGTGATCCTAAAAGCGGTTCCGGCAGCAGCGGCTTTGGCGGTTTCGAGTTCATCTTCTTAGGGCTTATGATCCTGGTGTTCTGGATGTTCTTCATCCGTCCGCAGGCCAAGAGGGCCAAGAACCAGAAAAAGTTCATTGAAGACCTGCAGCGGGGCGATAAGATAGTTACCATTGCCGGTATCCATGGCACCATCAACAAAATAAATGACGACGGCACCCTGAACATTGAAGTGAGCCCCGGCAGCTATATCAAAATTGAAAGGTCGGCCATCAGCATGGATTGGACGGCGGCATTGAATAAGCCGGCAGCTACTGACAAAAAATAGAGTGCAGATAACTATTTAAGGAACGATAATAATTAATAATTATTAATTATTAATTATTTGACAATGAATCATACCTCAAGAGAATTATGCTGCGTATCGGACTTACTGGCGGAATCGGCAGCGGCAAATCTGTAGTGGCAAAAGTGTTTGAAACACTCGGCATTCCCGTTTATTATGCGGATGATGCCGCCAAAAGGCTGATGAATACCGATGAAGAACTGAAGGCTGCCATTACCCGGCATTTTGGCGCTGAATGTTATAAAGACGGGGAACTCGACAGAAAATTTCTTGCCGCCATTGTATTTAATGATAAAGAAAAACTGGAATTGCTGAACTCCCTCACTCACCCTGTTACTATCATTGATGCGGAAGAGTGGATGAAGCGGCAAACAACACCTTATATCATTAAAGAAGCCGCCCTGCTTTTTGAAAGCGGCGCAGCGGAACATCTGGACTCCGTCATCGGTGTGTATGCCCCGCAGCATTTACGGGTGCAGCGGGTGATGAAGCGGAACAGCCAGCCGGCTGAGGAAGTATTGAAACGCATCACCAGCCAGATGGATGAAGAGATGAAAATGAAACTATGCGACCATGTGATTATCAATAATGAACAGGAACTGCTGATACCGCAGGTGGTTGAACTTCACCAGCGATTCTTATCAGGGAAAAAATAAATCTACGGCAGCATCAGCCGGAATAAGTTACATTTACTGTACAAAACGCCTGCTGTGAAAGTACTCCTTAATGATTTTAATGAAATTCAATCCTGCCGGGACATTCAATAATCATTTTATGGAAAGGACGGGGCTGCCCTGAAGAATGCTTTATTTCAGCATAGCCAGCGCCTCCCTGATCCTTCCCCACCCCTCCTCAATATTCTTCATACTGTTGGCAAAGGAGAAACGAACACATTTCGGTTCGCCGAAAGCATCGCCCGTCACTGAAGACACATGGGCCTTATGCAGAAGATATAAGCTGAGATCAGCAGCGTTGCTGATGCTGCTGTCGCCATCTGTTTTCCCGAAGTAAGCGCTCACATCAGGGAAAACATAAAATGCCCCTTCTGGTTCGGGGCAGCGGATACCGGGAATTTTATTCACCAGTTCCAGCACTTTTTTTCTCCTCGCCGCAAATTCATTCACCATCTCCATCGTTGGACGAAGGTCGGTAGTAAGTGCGGTGATGGCAGCCCGCTGTGTCATCGCATTGGCACCGCTCGTAAACTGGCCCTGCACTTTTTCACAGGCTTTCGCAATATCAGGGTGTGCTGCGATGTACCCCAGCCTCCATCCTGTCATGGCAAACCCCTTGCTCAGCCCGTTTACAAGAATCACCCGATCTTTCAGTCCGGCAATTTCAGCAAGGCTGCAGTGGTGTGACACAAAGTTGATATACTCATATATCTCGTCTGAAATGATATAAATGCCGCCGTGCTTCTTTAATACCTCCGCCAGCGCTGCCAGTTCATCTTTGTTATAGACGGCGCCGCTGGGATTGCAGGGCGATGAAAAAAGAAAAATTTTTGTCCTTGATGTAATAGCCGCCTCTAATTGCTGCGGGGTTATTTTAAATCCCTGTTCGGCTGTGCCTTTTACTTCCACCACTTTGCCACGGGCAATCTTTACCTGTTCGCTGTAGGTTACCCAATACGGGGTTGGAATGATCACTTCATCACCTTCGTCCACCAGTGCAAGTATGGCATTGGCTAAGCTTTGCTTGGCGCCGGTGGATACCACAATGTTTTCCGGATGATAGTCAAGATGATTATCTCTTTTTAATTTGGAGCAGACAGCTTCCCGTAAATCCAGGTAACCTGCCACAGGGGAGTAATGGCTCCAGTTATCCTGTATGGCCTGTACGGCTGAGTCTTTGATGTGCTGCGGTGTATCAAAATCAGGTTCGCCCAGGCTCAGGTCAATTACATCAATCCCTTTGGCCCTCAGTTCCCGGCCCAGTTTGGCCATCTTTAATGTTTCGGGTTCATTGAAACGTTGCAGGAAAGAGGATAACTGCATATTCGTTGGTTTTGCAAATGATGCAGCCCGAAGTTAGGAGTTTAAGCGATTCACTCTTTATAGTTCAGCAAAAAGGCGGAGAGATCAGGCCTCATTTTTCGTACCCTTTTTTTCTCATATTCATAAATGATCCTGCCCAGGTTTTTCATAAAAGGGAAACCAACGGTATTATAATCATAGTGATCATCGTTATAAATGCCATCGCTGTTGCAATGGATCACGGCGCTCAACAGAAACTCAATATTGTTTGCATAATCCACGATATATGCAGCATCAATCAAAAAACCATACGCATCCCCCACCTTGTTGAAAATGCGGATATGGGATTCTGATTTATTTTTTTCTGCCCCGTAGTACAGAAATTTCACATAAGTATCCCATGCTTTCGCTGTATCATACTCCGGCCAGCGGGACTCCTGCGGCATCATAGACATATAACGGCGCAGAAAAGTATAATCTTCCGTAGTCAGGTTAAATCTTTTTTCTTTTGCCACTGACTCAGGGAACATAATACTCTGTACTATGCTGTGCAGGGAAGCAAGCCCCATCCGGTTCTTTTTGGAAAAGTCAAAGGGCTCATTTATCAGCTGGCCGCCACGCATAAATCCCTTTCCCATTTTTGTATTTCGCTGTGCATATTGCAAAAGGCTTTTTTCCGGAGGCTTTGACCAGATGGTTTTGCCGCTGCTGTTGGTAAACCGCACCGGGTTAGTATGGCGGTTTTCTTCTTCCGTCAGGCTTATTTCCAGCCGGTGGATGATCTGAACATCGGTGTAACCCATTTTATGTAGTGAATGGTTGATGTATTCCTGCCCCAAAAATTCATATAACCTGTTGAAGGCATCATTGTCGCTTACCAGTAATATTTTTTTGATATAGTGTGCAATGGTGGGCCGGTCATCTTGGGCTGAAGGGTCATTGCTCACTTCTGTTTGGCGTCCGCCATCAGCCCCGGTTATCATAGTGCTGTGCATATTCAGTCGGGGCACTTTCAGTTCATTCAGTTTTTGTAATGCAAGAACGGCTACAGGCAGTTTAACCGTGGAAGCCGGATAGAAATATTCTTCCTCGTTCAGCCGGAAGCTGTGGTGGTCAAATTTTACCTTCCCTTTTTTGTTCCGGTCAATCTTTGTGTAAATAATCTGTACGTTCAACCCGTTTTTATTGTTCAGCACATCGCCGAACAGATCCGGGTGTTTTGCCAGCTGCCCGGCAATCAGGGTTTCCCTGGTTTTTGTTTGTGCAGGGGCGTTCAGCATAATGCAATAAGTTAGCGGAATAAGAATGAGTAAAAGTTTTATCCGCGGAAAAGGATTCATCGGGGTAAATTAGCAATATTCAGGCTATCAAACTACATGTTGAAAGCTGCCGGAATCTGGTGGTTACCCCGATCGTCTTTACTCTTTTCTGCCTCCTCTCTTTATTTACCTTTAAAACACTGAAATCCAGTTGAAAAAAGAGGTTGCCACCTGAAAAATATCCCTGATACGCCACTTCGCTTTACGGCCCGAATCCCTATCTTTGCCGTCCTTTTAAAAAAGTATAAACCCCTTGTTCTGTTCGCTATAGAACGGCAGGGGGTAAAATCTGTAAATCACCCATTGTATGCAACTGAAAGGTTTGGTTCGCTTTTTTGCAATCCTCCTCATCATTTATTCCCTGTATCAACTGTCCTTTACCTGGTTTGTACAGAACCATGAGAAAAAGATGGAAAGCAAAGCCCGTAGTTATGTGAACAAGAATTACAAGAAGGCTCTGGAAAAATATCCCGGCGATAAAGTGTTGCAGGCAGCTTACCAGGATACATTAGATGAAGCTTATAAAAACCGGCTGAAAGACCTGCTCGACAGCACTAAAAATGTTACACTTACTTATGGTGTAAACGGCGCAGTCACTTATCAAAAAGCAAAAGAAGAAGAACTGAACCTCGGCCTCGACCTGCAGGGGGGTATAAGTGTAACGCTGGAAGTGGAAATGACCGGGCTGCTGAAATCGCTGGCCAATAATTCACCCGACCCAAACTTCAACGCAGCAATTGTAAATGCTGAGAAGCGCAAGGCCAACAGCGATGCCAACTTCATCACCCTCTTCCTGGAAGAATACAGGAAACTGGAACCCACCCGGCCCCTCGCATCCCTGTTTGCTTCAGCCAGTGCAGAAAAGATCAATATCCGCTCCACTGACAAAGAAGTGGAGAGCTATATCCGCAGTGTATCCAAAGATGCTTTTGATCTTACTTTCAAAAGACTGAATACCCGTATTGACCAGTTTGGTGTCGCCCAGCCCTATATCAATTCCAATCCCGACCAGGGCATCATTACGGTGGAACTGCCCGGCATACAGGATAAGCAAAGGGTGAGAAAACAACTGCAGGCATCGGCCAACCTCCAGTTCTGGGAGCTGTATAATTTCAGCGAACTCATTGAAAGCATCAATAAAGCCGACGGCGTTTTCTTCGCTATGATGGGAGGAAAAACTGCCGACACTACAAAAACTACAACGCCGGATACAACAAAAAACAACATACCAGATACATCCGGCCGGGCCAAAACCAGTGATACAGCAAAAAAATTATCCGAGCAGCTCGGTAGTGATACAACCGGTAAAACTCTTACCGCAGACAAACAGGCCGACGATTCCAAAAAACACCTGTACGGTTATATCGGCTTCAGTGTTGACCAACAGGGCAGGGCAATTGATAACGGGGTGGTTGGCTATGTAAAAGCGATAGACACCGCCCTGGTGAGGCGCTACCTGGAAACACCGGCCATAAGGCAAAACTTCACATCGCAGTTGGTCTTTCTCTATGGTATGCCGGAGGATGACAAGATGAAAAAAGCAGATGTGCTGCCTTTGTATGCCATCAAAACATACAGTGGCGGAAAGGCAAGACTGGAAGGTGATGTGGTGACTGAAACCAGGGCCGATTATCAGCAAAACAGCAGCAGCGCCGAGATCACCATGGTGATGAACAGCATCGGCGCACAGAAATGGAAGGAAATGACCCGGGCCAATGAGGGGCGCTTTATCGCCATTGCACTGGACAATTTCATTTATTCTGCCCCCCGTGTAAACGAAATGATCGAAGGCGGCCGTTCCAGCATCAGCGGAAGCTTCACCATTGAAGAAGCTAAAGACCTCGCCAATATTATCAAGATAGGCAAACTGCCTGCCCCGGCTAAAATTGTGTTTGAAGAGCAGGTGGGCCCCACCCTCGGCAGAGCAGCTATCCGCGGTGGTTCTATGGCTTTTCTTATTTCGTTTGTGGTCATCTTCCTGCTCATGCTGGTGTATTACAACACCAGCGGATGGGTGGCCAATATTGCACTGATATTAAACCTGCTTTTCACCGTAGGTATTCTGGCTGGTTTCGGGGCTACATTGACGGCGCCCGGTATTGCCGGTTTGGTTTTAACTATCGGTATGGCGGTTGACACCAACGTAATTATTTATGAACGTATAAAAGAAGAACTTTCAAAAGGCAAGGGATATATCCCCGCCATCAATGAAGGGTACAAACGTTCACTGCCACCGGTGCTGGATGCCCACGTCACCATACTTTTAACAGCTATCATCCTTTTTTATTTCGGGTTGGGCCCGGTAAAAGGTTTCGCCACCACGCAGATAATCGGTATCCTGCTTTCACTGTTCTGCGGTATCCTGGTGAGCCGCTGGATCACCGAGTGGTTTACCAGCAAGAAGAAACACCTCGAATATTTCACCGATATCTCCCGCCGCATCTTCAAACATGCCAAATTCAAGTTCATCGAATACCGCAAGTATGCGTACATGATATCCATCGTGGTCCTGGGGCTGGGTATTGCCGCTTACTTCAATGGTTTTGATTATGGGGTGGAATTCAGCGGGGGCCGCAGCTACAAAGTGCTGCTTGACAAATCACTTACCTCCGATGACGTGGAAAAGATCCGTACCGACCTGCGGGCTGCATTCGAAGGCGAGAACCCCGTCATCAAAACTGTGGGTGACAACAAAACGCTTGACATTACCACTTCTTACCAGATTAATAATCCCAGTCTCGCTGCAGACTCCATCGTAGAGAGCAAGCTTATCACCGGTCTAAAAAATTACCTGCCGCCCGGCATCAGTTTCGGAAAATTTGATACCCAGTATAAGCAGGGCTCCAGCAAAGTGCTGCCCACTATTTCCGACGACCTGAAGGCCGGCGCTATAAAGGCCACAGTCTTTGCCATGCTTATCATCTTCCTGTATATATTTATCCGCTTCCGCGACTGGAGGTATTCGCTGGGAACCATCGTGGCTTTACTGCATGATGTACTTGTCACATTGGCTGTATTCTCTTTTGCCCGCAACTTTGTGCCCTTCCCCCTGGAGATTGACCAGCATTTCATCGCTGCGGTACTTACCGTTATTGGTTTCTCTATGAATGATACGGTAATCGTATTTGACCGTATCCGGGAAGACAGCCGCCTGATGCCCAATGCACCAAGAACGGAAGTGATCAACCGGGCCATCAATGAAACGCTGAGCCGCACCATCATGACTTCACTCACCGTGTTCCTTACCATCCTCATCCTTTTCATAGTGGGTGGCGAAGTGACAAAGGGGTTTGCTTTTGCGATGTTGATAGGTGTCGTCACCGGTACTTATTCTTCCATTTTTGTGGCAGCGCCGATACTCGTTGATCTTGGTGGCAAGAGAGCTTTGGGTAAGAAGACCAAGGAGGCAGCACCAAAGGCTGAAACGGCTGCGGTGAAGAGCTGATACGATTGTTATAAACTTTAAATAAAAAAACCTCCTGACCGGGGTTTTTTTTTCAATTAATATAACTCTTGAGTCTGATTGCTACACCGCAAAACTCGTCCCGCAGCCACAAGTTGTGCTGGCATTTGGATTTTTGAAACTAAAGCCCCGGTTGTTCAGCCCATCCTGCCAATCCACCTGCATGCCGTACAGGTACAGTTCATGGGCCTGGTTCATGATGCAGGCGATACCTTCAATCTCAAACAGTTTGTCATTCTCTTTTGGATGATCAAACCCTAAAATATAGGTCATACCCGAACAGCCCCCTCCCTTCACGCCAATGCGGAGTTTTTGTGTTGTGTCAAACCCCTCCGCAGCCATCAGCTTTCCTATTTCAATGATGGCCCCGGTTGTTAATGTTACTGGCGCTGTCAGTAAATTTTCCATACTGCAAAAATAAAAATTCTTTTTTTGTCAAACGAACCCTTCATTTCCGGAAACGGGAATTTTAACAGGTGCAGCATGGCAATTGTCAGTCGTTTCAGCCTGTTGCCCCGTGGTAGCTGAAGGATGATTGTCCACTGTCCATTGCCGATTGTCCATTCCCCACATCACCCTCGTTTCACTACATTTGCCTGTATTATAAATAACAGAAATGAACAATGACACCCTCAGCCTTATCATTGCCGCACTTGCCTTTTTGCTCGCCATCGCCGCTTTCCTGAAAAAACCAGCGCAGCATGAACCAGCCGCAACGCAGGGCCTGCAGGGTGCAGTACCCTTAAAGCTGCAAGCCTATGAAAGACTCGTTTTGCTCACCGAAAGAATTGCTCTGCCAAACCTCATCAGCAGGATGAACCAGCCCGGCATTTCTGCCTGGGAAATGAAGATCATCCTTTCCGAAAACATCAAAGCCGAGTTTGAATACAACAGCACCCAGCAATTGTATGTAAGCCCCGTAAGCTGGGATGCGGTGCGGAACCTGAAAGAACAAAACATCATGATCATAAACCAGGTGGCGGCCATGCTCCCGGTGGATGCATCCGCATCCGACCTGAATAAAAAAATCCTGGAAGTCGTTATGTCGCAACCTAACGGCTCACTTCATGAAATGGTACTGCAGGCCCTGAACTTTGAAGCAAAAAAATTGATGGCATGAAGAAAAAAGTATCTATGATATTGTTTTTGCTTATCAGTTCAGCAATGAAGGCCCAGCAAAACAGGATCAAGCTGGGTTTTATTGGTGTCCCGGCCCGGGGAGAAAGCGGATTCGGAATAGGTAATATCGGGTATGAACGATTAGACAAATCACAGAAAAGATCCTGGCAAATACTTTACTCTGTGTCCGGGGGCTCTGCGGCCGTTGACGTGGAAACCTATAACCGGGAATGGGTAACGGTTGAACGCATCTTCTATTTTCCTACCATCAGTAAAAAACTTACTTATTATTATTCACTTTTTCTTGAAACAGGTGAGAGAACTTCTGAACCGGGGCATATTCCCATATATGATACTTCGAGGTATGAGGGGTTCAGGGCATTTGAACTAAGCCCCGGCACAGCGCTGGGCATTAAATTTAACTTCTCAAAAAGACTGGCGCTGGAAACAGGGGCCGGGCCAAAACTTGTGTGGCTGAACGGAAAGAAAGAATATTACAACCGGAGGGATAATATTCATTTTGATACACCCTACCAGGAAACACGGTTGGGGTTCAGGTTTCTATTCAGCTTTTCGTGGCAGTTCTGAATTCATTCGCAACAAAAACTCATGCAATGAGTGAAAAGAAAATATTTACCGACAGCGGGATTGAGATAAAGGAAATATACAACCCGGCAGACCTGTCCGGGTTCCCCCCTGCGGGGGGCGGGGGGGCCGGGACCTTTCCCTTTACCCGGGGAGTGCAGCCCGACATGTACCGCGGCAAACTCTGGACCATGCGCCAGTATGCCGGCTTCTCCACTGCGGAAGAAAGCAACAAGCGATATCATTATTTATTATCACAGGGGGTAAGCGGCTTAAGCGTTGCCTTCGATCTGCCCACACAAATAGGCTACGACAGCGACCACCCGCTAGCCGATGGCGAAGTGGGCAAAACAGGCGTGGCCATTGACAGCATTGAAGACATGCAGGTGCTGTTCAATGGTATTCAACTCGAAGAGGTGAGCACTTCCATGACCATCAACGCAACCGGTTTTATACTGCTTGCGTTGTATGTGGCGCTGGCCAAACAACAGGGCGCTGATCTGAAAAAGATTTCAGGCACTATCCAGAACGACATCCTGAAAGAATATGCGGCGAGGGGCACTTATATCTATCCCCCCAGGCCTTCCATGCGCATCATCACCGATATATTTGAATGGTGCAGCAGGGAAGTTCCGAAATGGAATACGATTTCTATTTCTGGTTATCATATCCGGGAAGCGGGCAGCACCGCCGTGCAGGAAATAGCATTCACACTCAGCAATGGCAAAGCCTATGTGGAGGCGGCATTGAAAAAAGGGCTTGATATTAATGTATTTGGCAAGCGGCTTTCTTTCTTTTTTAATGCGCATAATAACCTGTTTGAAGAAGTGGCCAAGTTCAGGGCGGCCCGCAAAATGTGGGCGCAGATCATGAAAGACCTGGGCGCCACCGATCCCAAAGCCATGATGCTCCGCTTTCACACCCAGACCGGGGGCAGCACCCTCACAGCACAGCAGCCGCAGAACAATATTGCAAGGGTCACCATACAAACGCTGGCTGCCGTATTGGGCGGCACACAATCGCTGCATACCAATGGCTACGATGAAGCGCTGAGCCTGCCCACCGAAGAAGCGGCGAGAATTGCGCTGCGTACGCAGCAGATAGCAGCATTTGAAAGCGGCGTGGCCGATACGGTGGACCCGCTGGCCGGTTCTTATTTCATCGAATCCCTCACCCATGAAATGGAACAGGCCGCCCTCCAACTGATGAGTAAAATAGAAGCGATGGGCGGAAGTGTGGCGGCTATAGAAGAAGGTTTCATTCAAAATGAAATTTCCCGCAGCGCTTACGAATACCAACGGAAGATTGAGAGCGGTGAGAAGATAATTGTGGGGCTGAACAAATTCCAGCTGACAGAAGAAAACTCCATCCCGGTCTTTAAGATTGACGACAGCATTCGTACCGTGCAGGCTGAAAAACTGGCCCGCCTCCGCAGCAACCGTGACCATGCCAAGTGCGACCAGTTACTGCAATTGCTGAATGACAAAGCTTCGGGTACCGAAAACCTGATACCCGCCGTACTGGAAGCAGTGGAAAATAAATGCACCCTTGGCGAAATAGCTGATACCTTAAGAGAAGTATTTGGCGAGTATAAATAAACTGCTTTTCTGTATTTTCAACCCCTGTTAATTCTTGAACTAAGAAAACTTTTAAGAAAATGAATCTTAGCAAACCCGTATTGGCTGGCATTATATTGGCCTGCTCAGTAACTGTTATCGCTCAAAATCCCCGTTTTGTTACCGCCACAGATACAGTAAAAGCTGAGCCGGCCGACACCGAAAAACTGAAAAAAGAGAAAGGCAATCAGGAACAAAAAAAAACAGAACTGGAAAGAAGAAACAGGGCCAAAGAACAGGAAAAATCTGCCCCGGGGATATTACCGGATGTGACAGCTGTGCAGGATTTACCTCCCTCCACTCCTGCTTTTATCAGGGACAGTCTCGATATTTATATACAGCGGGGTATGCAGCAGTGGCAGATACCCGGTCTGGCTATCGCCATCATCAAAGACGGGAAAGTGATTCTCAGCAAAGGATACGGGGTCACAGAAAATCAGAAGTCTGATAAAGTGGACGATAAGACCCTGTTCATCATCGCCTCCAACACCAAATTATTTACAGGTACAGCTCTCGCAAAACTTGATTATGAAAAAAAGTTGTCCCTGAATGACCGGATCACCAAGCACCTTCCCTGGTTTCGCTTGTATGATACCAATTCAACCCGCCTTGCCAATATACGGGATATGCTCTGCCACCGCATCGGTCTGAAAACTTTCCAGGGCGATTTTACTTTTTGGGACTCCAACCTTGCCAAAGATTCTATTATCTGGAGGATGCGTTACCTGAAACCCTCCGGGGAGTTCAGGCAGGACTATGGTTATTGCAATTCCGCTTTCTTAGTGGCCGGCCGTATACTGGAAAAAGTAACAGGAACCAGCTGGGAAAATTATGTAAGAGTAAATATACTTTCGCCCCTGGGTATGAGTTACACTTCTATGAATACAACAGGTCTTGGGCTGAGTACCAATGTGGCGCAGCCGCATAATAACCTGTACGGCCCGCTCAGCACTATACCCTTCGACAATGTGGATAACCTGGGCCCTGCCACCAGCATGATAAGCAATACAAGTGACCTGAGTAAGTGGATTCTGATGCAACTGGACAGCGGCCGTTTTGAAGGGAAAAAAATCCTGCCCTGGGCAGTGCTGCAAAAAACCCGTGACATCAATATCCTGACAGGCAGCCGTAAATCTCCTTATTATCCCACACATTTCCGGGGGTATGGACTGGGCATTTATTCAACCGACTACAACGGCAGGCAAATCTACTGGCATACCGGGGGAGCTTTTGGGCATGTGACCAATGTATGTTTTGTCCCGGAAGAGAAATTAGGCATTACCATTCTTACCAATAACGACAACCAGAATTTTTTTGAGGCACTGCGCTACCAGGTACTGGATGCTTACCTCAATGTTCCTTATACCGACAGGAGCAATTTCCAGTGGGGGTTTTATGTACAGTCTAAAAAAGAGCTGGATGATTCGCTGGCTGCCATGCAGGCAAGAGTGGATAAAAAAAATTTGCCTGTTGTTAAAATAGATGACTTCGCAGGTAATTATTACAATACAGTATATGGAAGGATAACCATCAGCAAAAACGGAAATGGTTTACTGTGCCGTTTTCAGCGCCACCCTGAGCTTACAGGTTATATGGACTATATGGATAATAATGAATTCAGGATGACTTATTCCCATATCGGTTATGGCATTTACCCCGCTAAATTTTCGCTGAAAAACGGGAAACCTTTTGGGGTGCAGATACAGGTAAACGATTTTGTGGAAAGCGATGCCTACCTGTTTGTAAAAGACCCCAAAGGAACGGTGATGAAATAAATTGGGCTGCTTCGTTAAAGCATGTAAATATTCCGGGCTTTGTACAGGTTATCTGCAATCCTGATGATGCGGGTTTTTTGTTTGCTGTTTCAGAGCTTTAGCCAGGCGAATAATAGCAGTACCGGGGCTGTCGCAAAAGTAGTTTGGAGCATACAGTACTCTAACCTGCCTCCTATACCTTCGCCTTGCTCCGGAAGGCATGGAAAATAAAAATTTCACAAGAAATTTGTCTTTGTTATCAACTCATTTTGTGCTTCGGGAAAAACTTTGAGACCTTTTTGTTCCTTCTTTTTAATTATTGGGACAGCCTCTTTTGTTGCGAAGGGGAGGATCGAACTCCCGACCTACGGGTTATGAGCCCGTCGAGCTACCGCTGCTCTACTTCGCGGCGCAAATATAGGCTTATACGGCTTCCAGTCCAAAGAAAAAACGCTCCGTGATTCGAAGCGTTTTTTCATGACCATACCCTTATGAGAAACTGTATGCAATTTTAAATACTCTTGCCATCCCTTGATACACTGCTGGAGCCGCTGCTTTTTACATCTCTTATCAATCCCTTGCCCCGGTACTTTACATCGCTGGCGCCGCTGGCACTGGCAGAGAGCTCTTTATTCACCGTTACTTTAATATCGCTGGCGCCGCTGGCCCTTGCATTACATGTTTCTGTAGCCAGGTCAAATCCCTTGAAATCGCTGGCGCCGCTGGCTTCAACAGATAATTGTGTGGCGATTCCGCTAACGGTAATGTCGGATGCACCCCTGAGGTCAACAGTAAGTTTGGTGACATCCAGTTTTCCTTTCAGGTCGCTGGCGCCTGACTGATCAATGCTGAGATTGTCCGCCTTCAATGTCCCTAAAATAAATACATCGCAGGCGCCGCTTACTTTCAGACGGTCTATGTTTTTAAAAGAAATGTAGGCTTTCAGTTTTTTATTGCCACTGCTCCAGCTGAGGCCTTTGCTTTCGTAGCCTATATGCAAAATGCCGGCTTTTACATCTACGGTAATCCTGTCCCTGTATTTTTCTTCGGTGGCGCTTACGGCCACGGCTTCCGTATTGCTTTGGGTGAGATACACATCAAAGGCGCTGGAAACACTGATGCTATGAAAATCTCTGGCATCCCGCACCACGGCATGGGGGTCGTTTACTGTCTTTTGGCTCAGCGATACGATACCTGATGCAGCCACCAGTAAAAAGGAGAGAATTACTTTCTTCATAAAAGATGGTTTGGAAGTGATACGAAGGGCAACGTAGAAATGTTACAGTCAACGCTGATTTTTTGCCTTATTTTTGCCAAAGTTCTTGACCTTTGATATTAAAGGTCTTCGTTTTCAGAGTTTCCCGGGGTGTTTGAGCCCTGAGCCTGACGAAGGGCACTTCGGCAAGTTCAGTGCTTCAATCTGAGATCATACCCGTAAAAACCTGGTCAGGGTAATGCCTGCGAAGGGAAGGAATGATTGATATCCTTTCTCCAACAGCGTTTCCCTCTTCTTTAATTTTTAAAAATTAAACCATGAAGAGGATCATTATGTGCGGCTGCTTACTGTATGCAGCCATTTCTGCCGCTGCACAACAGCCCGAAGCAAAAGACAGTTTTTACACTTTATCGCCGGTGGAAGTAAGGGCCGTAAGGGCCGCTGACAATGCGCCGGTCACCAAAACCAATATTGGCAAAAAAGAGATTGCCCGGATGAACCTTGGGCAGGATATACCTTTCCTGCTGAACCAGACGCCTTCGGTGGTGATCAATTCTGATGCCGGTAATGGCGTAGGTTATACAGGCCTCCGCATCCGCGGCACGGATGCCACGAGGATTAATGTAACCCTGAACGGCATACCTTATAATGATGCCGAAAGCCAGGGAACCTTTTTTGTGGACCTGCCGGATTTTTCCTCCTCTGCCGGAAGCATTCAGATCCAAAGAGGCGTTGGCACATCTTCCAACGGCGCCGGCGCTTTTGGGGCCAGCATCAACTTCAGCACCAATGAAGTGAACAAAGAGGCTTATGTTGAACTGAATAACAGTGCTGGCTCATTTAATACCTGGAAGAACACCATTAAAGCCGGAACTGGCCTGCACAGGAAATTTACCGCCGACCTTCGCCTGTCCCGTATCAGCAGCGACGGCTACATTGACCGGGCCACGAGTAACCTGAAATCCGTTTTTTTCAGCACCGCTTATATCTGTAACAAAAATTCACTGCGACTGAATATTTTATCCGGCAGGGAAAAAACTTACCAGGCATGGTATGGTATTTCCGAAGCCGATCTGAAGGCTGGAAGAAGAACCATTAACTATGCCGGCATGGAAAGCCCCGGTGAGCCTTATGACAATGAAACGGACAATTATACCCAAACCCACTACCAGTTATTCTTCAACCAGCAATTGGGCAAGCGATTTCATTTGAGTACAGCATTCTTTCTAACTCCCGGCAAAGGATATTACGAACAATATAAGGCGAACAGGGATTTTGCTGAATTCGGCCTGCCTTACCCGGTGACTGGCAACGACACTATTTTTGAATCCGATTTTGCACGGCAGCTCTGGCTGGACAATGAATTTTACGGCAATATTTTTTCACTCCAGTACAAAGGCCATAAGACACAGGCCACCCTGGGCGGCGGCTATACCCGGTATAACGGCAACCATTATGGCAAAGTAGTATGGGCTTCCAAAGTATCCATTACACCCCGCAAATGGTATGACCTGGATGCGCTGAAAACAGATTTCAATATTTACCTCAAACAGCAAACACAGGTTAGTGGCTACTGGAGCCTGTTTTACGATTTGCAGTTCCGTCATGTGAATTACAGGATTGAAGGATTCAGGAATAATCCCTCGCTGACGGTGAGGAGCCGTTCTGGTTTCTTCAACCCCAAGGCTGGTATTGTCTGTAAAAAGAATTCATGGAGGGCATACCTGTTGTACAGTATTGCCAATAAAGAACCCAACCGGGATGATTTTGAAGCGGGAGCCGCGCAGCAACCCAAACCTGAAAGGCTGTACGATACCGAACTGGGTATTGAACAAGCAAAAAACAAGTACAACTGGTCGGCTACTTTCTACTACATGAGTTATAAGAATCAATTGGTGCTTACAGGAAAAATTAATGATGTGGGCGCATACACCAGGACAAACATTCCCAAAAGCTTCCGGGCCGGTATTGAACTGCAGGGTGGAGTGAAATTCAACCCGTGGTTTAATGCATCCGGCAACCTTGCATTGAGCAGCAACAAAGTGAAGAATTTCGTTGAGTACATTGATGATTATGATAATGGAGGGCAGAAGGTTAATAAATACGCAAGCACGGATATTGCTTTTTCACCGGCTGTGGTGGGCAGCGCCATTCTTAATTTTCTTCCATTAAAAAATACGGATCTGGGTTTGCTGAGCAAATATGTGAGCCGGCAATACTTAGACAACACCCAAAACAAAAACAGGGGACTGCATGCCTTCTTTGTACAGGACATCAGGGCCATCTTTTCCCTCAAAAAGAAAAAACTGAAAGAACTGAACATCATTGCGCAGCTGAATAATATTTTCGGGATCAAGTATGAGCCGAACGGTTATACATTTAGCTACATCTATGGCGGTGAAATAACAACGGACAATTATTACTACCCGATGGCGGGAACGAATTTTATGGTTGCAGTGAACATCAGGCTATAGATCCGGGTCAAGCCGACTCCTGTCTCCTGACGCCCAACTAATGACTAACGACTGAATTTTTCCTGCCAGGCCAGTATGCCGCCCGTAAGATTCTTCGTATTCTTAAAGCCCAGGGTATCCAGCAACAGGCAGGCCTGTGCGCTGCGGTTACCGCTTCGGCAATGGATGATGACTTCTTCGTCTTTCAGGTCTTCCAGTTCTTCCAACTGAAAGGTTTGGAACTTACCCAGCGGGATCAGTTGGGCGCCGATATTGAATTCGGCAAACTCATGCGGCTCCCGGCAGTCAATGAGGTTCAGTTTTTCCCCGGAATCCAACCGGGCTTTTAGTTCTTCTACAGAAATATTTTGCATTACCAGTAAGTTTTAATTGTAACCATTATCATCATCGGGTTTTCGGGGCGGTTCATAGTCTTTTTGCTTTCTCCAAACTGTCTTTCCTCAGTTCGTTCACCTGCAACCACACATCCATCGTTTGCCCGCTGCGAATGCGCTGGAACCGCTTTTCATCATCAAACCGCTCAGGGTTTTGTTTATAAATATAAGCGTTGCAGGTGTCTTCCACATTAGCATCCGTTACAATAGCGCCGATGATGATTCCATTTTCTTCGAGGAACTCTTTCGCCTTGCAAAATGACATCCCGGTAATATCCGGCACCACAAACTCCCTCTTACCTACTCCGTCACCCAATACCAGTGAAATCACACTTCCCTTCCTGATGAGGGTGCCCGGGGCAACCTGTTCACCATTGTACCATTGCTCCAGTACTGCATTTTTGGCAAAGTCTGGTTTAAATGTAGTGTCCCCGATCTTCAGGTCCATATTTTTCAGTACCATTTCTGCATTACGGAAACTGTAGCCCACCAGGTTGGGCATTTCCATAATAGGGGGCACCGAGCGGCTGACCACCAGGTAAACGGTGCGGTTGGATTTCACTACTTCGTCAGCATCGGGTAGCTGTTTGATGACCACCATGGCTTTGGCCGTATCCACATATATCGAGTCCTGTATCTCCACGCCGAAGCCTGCTTTCTTTAATATTTTTTTTGCTTCATCATACTTCTTCCCGGTCACCGGAGGAACAGTGGCAGCTTTACCATGCCCGGTCAGACATTTCAATGAAGAAAGAAAAATGAAAAAAATGGCGAAGGCCAGTACCAGCCCGACCAGTATGTTGACCCAGAGGGGACGATGTGTGATCAGTTTAAGCACAGGTATTATTTAGCTTTTTGTTTTTGCTCCTCGTTATAATACTTCTTCCAGCAGTTTGGTATAAAATTCCTGCAGGCTCCAGCCCATGGCCTTCACCTGCTGCGGCACAATGCTGGCCTCACTCTGCCCGGGAATGGTATTCACTTCCAGCATATAGGACCTCCCCTCTTTTTCATTATAAATAAAATCAATCCGAACCACACCGCGGCAATTGAATACTTCGTACACTTTCCGTGCCGCATCTTTCACTTTGTCGGCAATCACTTTATCCACAAGAGCCGGCGTTGTCTCCGTTGATTTTCCCTGGTACTTGGCCTCAAAATCAAAGAAAGCCTTCCCGCTGTGTGCCTTTACTTCGGTGAGCGGCAGTACAATGATATTTCCTTTTGATTTAAAAACACCCACCGTAAATTCTCTTCCTTCCACCAATTCCTCTACCAGCACCTGGTCGTCTTCTTTGAACGCCTTTTCAACGGCCCCGCCGAATTCACTGGTGAAAGCCTCCACTTTCGACATGCCGATGCTGGAACCCCCATTGTTGGGCTTTACAAATACCGGGAATTTCAGTCTGGACGCCTCCCGATAGCCATCGGGATCATCCGGGTTGCTGAAATTATTCTTTATCAGCACTACCGACCTTGCCACCGCAATCCCTGCCATACCCGCTACCGCTGTAGCATATCGTTTATTGAAAGTTATAGCCGATGTGGCCGCATCACAACCGGTATAAGGAATTTTCAATGTGTCAAAATAGCCCTGCAGTTTCCCGTCTTCGCCGGGGGTGCCGTGCATTCCGATAAAGACAGCGTCAAATTTTATTTTTTCGGTATTGGTGTACAGGGAAAAATCGTTCTTGTCAATTTCTGTTGCAGTGCCGTCAGGGTGTTTGTACAACCAGCCTGAGGGGCTGATGTCAACCAGGTAAACATTGAACCGGTTGCGGTCAAGGTTGTTGTCAATTGTTATGGCGCTTTTATAGGATATCACCGCTTCGCCTGAGAAACCGCCTGTCACCAGCGCAATGTTCTTCTTCATTATTGGTTTTGAGTGGTTTTGCTGCTGCAAATATTGCAGAAATTTCCAAGATACCCAACCTTGTAGGTTTCCTCATAGTCAGCATTAACAAATAATAAGAGAAACTATCTGTTCCTGCTGGAATATTTCGGTAAGCACCCCCCCTTCAGGAAGTTTGGGGTACCTGCCTTCGGCAATTTATCCGCCTTAGTGTTAACGGAGGCGGGGGGGGGTTTGGGGACAACCCGCCTTCGCTGAAGCAACGGCCTGTAAAGAAGAAAGGTGAAGGCCGTTTCTCCTTCACCTTTTTACGACGGGACATATCACCCGCCACTCCTTGAGCAGCTTTCGCTGCTGTATATTGAGATATAATACTAAGTTAAAAGATCAATGCAGGTATTTCCAAATGAATATGCCGAAACTTATGCACACTGATGAAGATCAGATATGCATCCTGCCTTTCTTGGCCAACAGTTCATCTACCGTTTCCCTGTACATTTCATCGGGCACACAGCAGTCAACCGGGCAAACGGCAGCGCATTGCGGCTCTTCGTGGAAGCCCTGGCACTCGGTGCATTTGTTGGGGGTGATATAGTACACATCGGTGGCCAGCGGTGCATTTTTCTGGTCGGTATCCACCACGGTGCCATCCATCAGGGTGAAGGAACCTTTTACAGTAGTGCCATCTGCAATAGCCCACTCCACGCCGCCTTCATAGATGGCATTGTTCGGGCATTCGGGTTCGCAGGCGCCACAGTTAATACACTCTTCGGTGATCTTGATAGCCATGTAAAATAAATTTAGGGGTTCAGGTTACTTTTACAACTCAAAACTAATGAAGACAGGATGAATTTACAACACCGGATTGATTTATTGGTTCGTCTCAAAGAATATATTTCTGCCAATGACGAAGCATGGCAGCAAGTCAAAGAAAAGGCCGGGCAGGAAAACAGCTGGTTCATCCCGGATTTTGTGGAACTGGCTACCCGGAATATTGCCCGGTCTTTCCTGAAAAAAGATGTGCTAGAGCAATGGGCAGCCAACTATAAACTAAAAACTATAAACGATAAACCCGTTTCAGTTGGTATCGTTATGGCCGGCAATATCCCGCTGGTGGGTTTTCATGACTGGCTCTGCGTTTTTATCAGTGGTTACCGGGCTGTTGTAAAACCCTCCTCCAAAGACCGGGTACTGGTAAAACATCTTATTGAAAAAATAGGAGAATGGGATAAGGAAGCCGGAAACATGACCTCCTTTTCCGAAATGCTGAAAGGCTGCGATGCCTATATCGCCACCGGCGGCAATAACTCATCCCGTTATTTTGAATATTATTTTGGCAAATACCCGCATATCATCCGCCGCAACAGGACATCTGTGGCCATCCTGGACGGGAAGGAAACGGTCAATGAACTGGAAAAACTGGCCGATGATGTTTACCTGTATTTTGGGCTGGGCTGCCGCAATGTGACCAAGATATATGTGCCGGAAGGCTATGATTTTATTTCCCTGCTGGAAGCTTTTAAAAAATACAATTATCTGGCTGACCATTATAAATACAAAAACAATTATGATTATAATCTGGCCATCCTCTTGCTGAATAAAAAATATTATTTGACCAATGGCTCCATCCTGCTGGTGGAAGAACCGGGGCTTTTCTCACCTATCAGCCAGCTGAATTATGAATTTTATACTGACGGGGACTCTCTGGATACCAGGCTAAAAAATGAGCCGGACCTCCAGTGCATAACAGGTAAGGGGCGACTGCCCTTTGGCGCTGCACAATGCCCGGGTATTGGCGATTATGCGGACGGGGTGGACACATTGGCTTTTTTATCAGGGCTTTAAACCCCCTATTAACCAGCTGATTTGTCACTCTGATGCTTCGTTTCTCAGCACTGGCTGCGGAGGAGTCTTAAAAACTCCAACATTTGGCCTGCCCGTGTTTTTAAGATGTCTCGTTCCCCGGCATGACAAACAAACCCTTGTCGGTAAATCAGGGATACCGGGTACGAAAATTCATGGTAATCGTATTAAATTTACATGTGAATTGAAGTACGAAGCTTTTAGTAAAGATTTGTTAAACTGAACATGCCGAACAGCAGGCCCGGCGGACAGTTTGTTACTTTGTACAGCAGAGGCATGTAATTTGAAAATAACTTTGCCTAACCCTGAATTTAAAAGAATATAATATTATGAAACTTAAACAGATTTTACTTATTGTGACCGTGAGTGCGGTATCTGCCGTCGGTAGTGTAATGATCTACAACAAAGTGAACCCTCCCAAACAGGCTTTCGTTCAGTCGGCGGACGGCAAAGTGCCTGTAAACTATGCAGGATTTTTTGATAATGTTACAGGGGCCGGTGAGCCGGTTGATTTTACCAAAGCAGCCAGCACTGCCGTACCCGCAGTTGTGCATATCAAGACAAAGATCCCCGCCAAGAAAGTAAGTAATTCGCTTCCCCGCAACCGCAATAGTATGGACGACTGGTTTGATCAGTTCTTCAACTTCGGCCCGCAGGTGCAGCCGGAACAGAGAGCTTCGGGAAGCGGCGTTATTATCAGTGAAGATGGTTACATCATTACCAATAACCATGTGATCTCCGACGGGGGCGAGGGTGTGGCCGATGAAATAAACGTAACACTCAGCTCTAAGAAAACATACAAGGCAAGGCTGATCGGGAAAGACCCCAGCAGCGACCTTGCTGTACTGAAAATTGACGGCCATAACCTGCCTTTCCTGCTCTATGGCAATTCTGATAATGTAAAATTGGGCCAGTGGGTATTGGCAATCGGCTATCCGCTTACATTAGAAACAACCGTAACGGCGGGTATTGTTAGCGCAAAGGGAAGAAGCATCGGCATCAACAGCCGACAGAGCAAAACACCGGTGGAATCATTCATTCAAACGGATGCGGCAGTGAACCAGGGCAACAGCGGCGGCGCACTGATTAATACTGAAGGGCAATTAGTGGGTATTAATTCCGCCATTTATGCTCCCACGGGAACTTATGCCGGCTATTCATTCGCCATCCCGGTTAATATAGTAAAGAAAATTGTGAACGACCTGATCCAGTACGGTGATGTGAAGAGAGGCTTTATAGGTATCAGCTATCATTCCAACGAAAATGAGAACGAAAGACTGGTAAAACAGGCCGGTGTGGCAGACGGGCAGGGCGTGTATGTACTGGCAGTACCCAGTGATGGCGCAGCATCCCAATCAGGCTTGAAAAAAGGAGATATCATCACTAAGGTAAACGGCTATGCCGTTGCTTCCGGGCTGGAAATGAGTGCACAGGTGGCCAGCTTCAAACCCGGCGACAAACTTCCCATCACTTATGTCAGGAACAATAAGGAATATACGGCCTCCATCACACTGAAGGAGTCTGCCGGCAAAATGGATGAACTGGCGGTAAACACTATCAATGAAACGCTGGGCGCTGATCTGGAAGACCTTGATAAAAGAAAAGCCACGCTATATGGTATTGAAGGCGGCGTGCTGGTGAAGAAGATAAAAACCGGCGGCGCTTTCAGCAAGACAAGGATGCAGGAAGGTTTTGTAATCACAAGTGTGAATGATACGGATATTACCAATCTTGATGAACTGACCAAAGCATTGCAGGATTCAAAAGCCGGAAGTATTTATTTCGAAGGCATTTATCCCGAAGCGCCGGGTGCGGTGTACAGGTACCCGCTGATACTGGAAGATGATTAATGACCGCTGATTATATTGATTAAAATGATAGGAATGAGATACAGCCGCTCTGTAAAACCGGGGCGGCTTTTCTTATATATGTGTCATACAGCAACTACTTTTCATACACCAAATACTCCCAGGCCTGCATTTCAAAACTCTTCTCTGTTGTAAAATCATTGGCAGCGCCTGAGAAAGCATTTTTATACACCCCCCTCACTTTTTCATCCATGATCTCAAAATGCAGGTCTTTCTGTGCAGAAAGGTTCAGCACTACCAGCACTTCCCGGCTGGCTTTCTTCCGCAGGAAGGCAAACACATTTTTCGGTTCGCTGGTCCTGATGCGGAAGGTTTGTACCGACGGATCGCCGCTGCGCAGGGCCGGGTTATTTGTTTTCAGACTCAGCAGGGCTTTAAAAAAATCATGTAGCTGATTTGTCCCTGTCCATGCAATGGTATCCTTGTCAAAGAATTTTATTCTTTTCCTGTTCGGCAGTTCCTGGCCGGAATATAAAAGCGGCAACCCGTTCCAGGTGCAACTGAATACCGCCAGCGCTTTTGCCATGTCTCCGTATTTTTCGTACTCGGTACCGTTCCAGCTGTTCTCATCATGGTTAGTGGTGAACCATGCCCGCATGGTGCTGTCGCCAAGATCATCATAGTTTTTCAGAACGGTGAGTAATGAATCCACCGGCAATTCGTCCTGGTAAAAATCTTTTGCCTTGTGCATCCATGTCCAGGTATAGCTGGCATCAAATGCCTCGCCGTATTCCGGTTTTTCCAGTTCATCAAATTCACCGAGCCAGAACAGGGGTTTGATGGCATCCAGTTCTGCCCTGGCTTCTTTCCAGAAATCCAGCTCCACCCAAAAGGCAAGGTCGCAGCGGAATCCGTCAATATCACATTCTTCTATCCAGAATTTCATTGCTTCCTTCATGGCCTTTCTCAATTCCGGTTTGCTAAAGTCCAGTTCAATGATATCATCCATACCAGACGCAGTCATAAAATCATTGGTGGCCGGATCCATTAAGTAATATTCCGGGTGTTCTAGTGTCCATTTATGATCCCAGCCGGTATGGTTGGCCACCCAGTCGATGATGACCTTGAAATCCATTGCATGCGCCTGCTTCACCAGGTCTTTAAAATCCTGCAGTGTTCCAAATTCCGGGTTGATGGAGGTATAATCTGAACAGGCATAATAGCTGCCCAGCGAACCCTTTTTATTTTTCTGTGCAATGGGTGTGACGGGCATAAACCAAAGTGTCTTCACTCCCATCTCTTTCAGCCGCGGCAGTTCCTGCATAAAGGCGTTGAATGTTCCGGCAACAGTGTATTGCCGCACATTCACTTCATAGATATTGGTGCTGGGGGCCCAGTCAACAGGTTTGAACAGCTTCATCATAGTTTTTGTTGTTTTATTAGTTTCGTTTTCATCCTCTTTCTTCATCAGCTTGCATGAACTCAGCAACAGAAAAAGGGAAATGGCAAACAAAAAGAATCGCATACCTAAACTTTGCTGTAAGATAATGAGAAGTCTGAAGCCGGGGGCAGGAAGTCAGTGAGTTTCTCCATGATGCGGACTATTTCAAATAATCAGGGTTTCCCGACTCCTGACTACCGACTAAAAACTACCGACTTTGTTACCTTTGCACTCATGAAAAATTTCGACGTCCCCATCATCTACCGCAGCCCGCTAATAACAGCCATCAAGAAAAAGCGGAAAGAGGAGGACAAGATGAAAAAAGACTTTACCCCCACCCTGCTGGACTTTGGTCCTTTGCATATCTATTTAGCCCGTCATTTTGGTTTCTGCTATGGAGTGGAGAATGCCATTGAAATCGCTTTTAGAACAGTGGAAGAAAACCCGGACAAAAGAATTTACCTGCTCAGCGAAATGATACATAACCCGCAGGTAAATGCCGACCTGCTGGCGCATGGCATTGAGTTTTTACAGGACACTTATGGCAAACAGCTCATCCCTTTTGAAAGTTTAACTCCTGATGATATAGTAATGATCCCCGCATTCGGCACCACGCTGGAGATTGAAAAGAAACTGAATGACATGGGTCTGCAAACAGAAAAGTATGACACCACCTGCCCTTTTGTGGAGAAAGTATGGAACCGCAGCGAGGTGATCGCCAAAAAGAATTATACCATCATCATTCATGGTAAACCCGTACATGAGGAAACAAGGGCTACTTTTTCTCATGCTTCCGCAAATGCCGCGTCTGTGGTGGTAACGGATATGGCCGAAGCAAAAGAACTAGCCAAATATATCAGCGGCGAAAAAACGGCGGCTGATTTTTATGAGGCCTTCAAAAGACAATATTCAGCAGGGTTTGATGTGGCAAAAGACCTGCAGCGCATTGGTGTGGTAAACCAGACCACCATGCTGGCCGGCGACACGCAGGCCATTGCTGATTATCTCAAACAGGTAATGATGGATACATTCAAGCCGGCTGATATTGAAGAAAGGTTTGCTGACACAAGGGATACACTTTGCTATGCCACCAACGATAACCAGACTGCCGTAACGGGTATGCTCGAAACCCAGGCCGACCTGGCTATTGTGGTGGGCGGATATAATTCATCCAACACTTCTCATCTTGTGGAACTGTGTGAAGAAAAACTTCCCACATTCTTTATTAATAATGACAGTAAGATTTTATCGGCAACTGAAATAATGTATTATAACTTTCACACAAAAGAAGAATTACTGACTACAGGGTGGCTGCCGGCAAAGGAACCAGTAAAGATTTTGATGACCAGCGGTGCCTCCTGCCCCGATGCGCTGGTGGAAGGGCTGATAAATAAACTACTTGGTTTTTTCCCGGAAGTTCCCACTTCAGAACAAATTATGCAACAATTCTTATAAAAAAGATACCGGGTTAAGAACGGTGTAACAGTCCGTTATTGTATCTACCCAATCCACTATGCACTATACATCATTGCCCGGTCACCCTTCTGCCTTATACAACAACTCATAATACTCATTCACCATCCGGTTGCTGTCAAACTGGAAGCGGACATCCTGCATCCCATTTTTCATTACCTGCCGCCAGGTGCTGTAGTTTTCGTAATACAGCGGAAGAATTTCTTTTTCCAGTATATCATACAGTTTGTTCAGGTCATATTCATCCTGCTCATGGGTGGCCATCTTTGCATAATCCGCCTTGGGCACCACAAACCCATTATGGCCATGATTGATGAATTCCGGTATCCAGCCATCATCAGTGGAGAAATTGACCGCTCCATTCATGGCAGCCGTCATACCGCTGGTGCCGGAAGCTTCTCTCGGAACCCGGGGATTATTCAGCCAGGCATCGGCCGCCTGCTTCATCCGTTTGGATAAACCCAGCTCATAGCCGATCACTACCGCCATGTTCTTAAACTGTTTGCTTAAATGCACCAGTTGGTTGAACTCGCTGATGGCCGGGTGGTCCACCGGGTAAGGTTTGCCTGCCCAGATGATCTGCACCGGGTATTTGGTACCCGTCATCAGTTTATGAAACCTGTCTTCATCCGTTGTCAGCAATCCTGCCCTTTTATAACCGGCAAAACGCCTGGCCCACACAATCGTAAACACATCAGGATTGAACAATTTACCTGTCTGGTCGGCTACAATATCAAAAGCCCTTTTCTTTAAATATTTTTTCCTGTCATCAAACCAGTAATCATCGCCGGCTTCCATGAATTTGTACAGCTGTTTGTCGGCCCAGTACCGCCAGTTCTGTGCATTGGTAATGGAAATTATAGGGCAGATATTCTCCTGCTTGCTCCACATGGCCCTTGATACATGGCCATGCAGTTGAGAGACTCCGTTGGCTAATCTTGCAAATCTCAGAGCCGCCAGCGAATGGTTGAACTGGTCGCTGTCATGGCCATAAAGCTTTTTCACCTCATCCACCGCAAGCCCGCAGAAATAGCTCATCTTATGACAGAGATAGATATCATGCTTTTCATTGCCGGCTTCTTCTGGAGTGTGGGTAGTGAATACCAGCCGTTTCTTTACTTCAGCCAGGTTATTTCCAAATTTTTTATAGAGATAAAAAGCGGCCGAAACGGCGTGGGCTTCATTCAGGTGATACAATTCCGGCTGGAAGCCGAGCAGGTCAACCAGTTTGGCGCCACCCACACCCAGCAAAATAAACTGCGCCACTTTGGTGGCCACATTGGCATCGTAAAGGCGATGGGTGATGGTTTGCGACACATAATCATTTTCCGGTAAATCAGTTGACAGCAGGAAGAGCGGGGCCGTTTTAAAAGTCTCGGGGTTCAGGTAAAAAACTTTCACCCAAACCGGGTGTTCATGAATAATGATCTGGAATTTGAGACCGGTATCCTCCAGGAAACTGTATTGCTTTTCATTCCAGGCCACATCCAGCGTTTGGTCCTGGTTTCGTTCCTGGTCATAGTAACCATATTTCCAGAGCATACCGATTCCGATGAGGTTCTGGCGCAGTTCATAAGCGCTGCGCAGGTGGGAGCCGGCCAGGAAACCCAGACCCCCGCTGTAAATCTTCAGCGGCTGGTGCGTGGCGAACTCCATCGAGAAATAGGCCACTTTCTTTTTGTACTTATCATCAACAGGGTATGGAACGGAAAAGGCTGTAAAACTCATAGAGTGTTTTGTTTACACGAGGCTGCAATATAAAAGGAAATACCGAAACCAACCGGACTGCTGACGATTGCATATTGTTTATACACCATTTGTTGAAAAGAACAACTCCTGCAACGATTGCGTAAATCAATTATTTTCCCTGCCGGTTTTTGTTAACCGGCGTTTGTTTGGGCTTTGCTTCCTTTTTCCTGGCGAAGCTGCCATCGAAAGAACAGTTCAGGGGGTGATAGGAACCGCAGCCTTCTATTTCTTTTAGTGAAACAGTTGAAGAAGTAAAGATAAATTTCAACTTGCAGGGGTCGCCGTCTTTGCGGTATTCAGCGGTGTTCGACGAAGTAATGAGCGCATCGCCTTTCAGTTCGCCGGTGCACTCATTGTTTTTTTCAAAATGAATAAAGAAAGTGAGCTGGTTGCCGCGGCGGCCGTCGCGGATGGAAACCAGGTTCATTTTCCCATTGCTGTAATCAGCCGTCCATTTACTATTCCGTGGCAGTGTATCTATGGGGTTGATAAGATCGGTGAGCTTATCTTCCAGCGCATCGGTCATAATGAGAGAGAAAGATTTCGCATCTGCATTCAGTAAATACACATCTTTGCCTTCGCTCAGGCTGCCGTCCTTGTTCCGGCGCAGCATGGTTTTGGTTATGGTGTATTTTCTGTCCATGATAACCGTCTGCCGGGTGGATGTATTCTCATCCGGCTTCAGGGCAGGCATGGCTGCCATAAATTGCTGTTTTTTATCAAAAGCGAGGATTAGCACTGATTTTTTTCCTGCCTGAACCGCTTTTACAAATAAATAAGTTTCTGCTTTGGGCACTGTTGCTTTACCCATCGCATAGATATTGGGTTTAGCGCCCTTCCCGTACAATTTGGTTAAAAAAGAATCCGGCACAAACTGGGTGAACACTTTATAACTGATTAGCAAGGAATCATTTTCTTTCTTTGTTTTTTGGAGGCTGCTGTCGGCATAATGGAATGGCAGTGGTATGTGCTGAAAGAATGTAATAAAGTCAGAAACCTCCACCGGTTCATCCCCGGCAAGGGAGACGGCCTTCTTTTTTTGGCAGCCGGTCACCAAAACTATAGCAACCAGACAAAAAATATACCTGCGGGCAAACATCATAGTACCGATTATAAGCCGAATGTAAGTGATTCCGGCTATCCGGTCAATAACCCGTTTTGAAGTAAGTTTAAAATAATTTAGCTTTGTCTAAATTTTTTTTTAGCCATGCTGAACTACTCGGCCAGCGAGGAGAATTATATCAAGGCCATCTACCGCCTCCAGCGGCAGGACGGAACGGTGACCACCAACGAATTGGCCCATGAACTGAAGACCAAACCGGCCTCCGTGACCGATATGATGAAAAAACTGAAAGCCAAAAAACTGCTGCATTACCAACCTTACCAGGGTTTCCGGCTTACACAGGAGGGCGGCAAAGTGGCGCTGGGCATCATTCGCCGCCACCGGCTATGGGAATATTTTCTGGCGGAGAAACTGAAATTCACCTGGGACGAAGTGCATGAAGTGGCCGAGGACCTGGAACATGTGAGCAGTAAAAAACTTATTGATAAGCTGGACGAATTTCTTGGTTTCCCCCGTGTGGACCCGCACGGCGACCCGATACCCGATGCCAACGGCAGAATTGAAATCAGCAAAAAAATTCCGCTTACTGAACTTCCGCTGAACGCTGCGGCCACCGTCAGCAATGTAAAAGACCAGTCCAATTCCATACTGGAACTGCTGGAGCATAAAAAGATCAGCATCGGTACCCGGCTGGAAGTAAAAAAAAGATTTGAATTTGACGAATCGCTGGAGCTAAAGATTGGCCGCCAGCCCGCCTTCACCATCAGCAGGCAACTGGCAGAAAATATTTTCGTGACTTCACCCCGGCCAGCGCTTAAGCAACGGCCGGAAAGCCTAACCGCTCTCCCGGACGGAGAGGGGAAAAGGAATAAATAGATTATTTCTTATGACACATCATAAAAGGTATGATTACGCCTCGCTGAGCGAAGTACACCAGAGTGTGGACACTACCAGCAGTAAAAGAATAGGGTGGAGAAAAACACTGGCCTTCCTTGGTCCGGCTTACCTGGTGAGTGTGGGTTATATGGACCCCGGTAACTGGGCCACCGATCTTGCAGGTGGCAGTCAGTTTGGATATAACCTGATTTGGGTGCTGCTGATGAGCAACCTGATGGCATTGCTATTGCAAAGCCTGTCAGCAAGGCTGGGGATTGTGAGAGGAAGAGATTTGGCACAGGCCAACCGGGAAACCTACCCCCGTTATATCAACTATGCATTGTACGGGCTGGCGGAAATTGCCATTGCGGCCACCGACCTTGCTGAGATTCTTGGTATGGCCATCGGTATTCAACTGCTGACCGGGCTGCCGCTGATATGGGGTGTATCTATTACTGTACTCGATACATTATTATTCCTTCTCCTGCAGCGCCTCGGCATGCGCAAGATGGAAGCCTTTATCATAGCCCTTGTTGCTGTTATCGGCTTATCATTTCTTGTTGAAATCATTTTGGCAAAACCCAACCTAGGTGAAGTGGCTACCGGTTTCGTCCCCAATATCCCTAACAACACAGCTTTATACATTGCTATAGGTATCATTGGCGCCACGGTAATGCCGCATAATTTGTATTTGCACTCGGCGCTGGTGCAAACAAGAAAAATAAAACGGGACGATGCAGGCATAAAGAAAGCACTGAAACTGAATTTTATTGACAGCGCCATTGCCCTCAACCTGGCTTTTTTTGTAAACGCAGCCATCCTTGTTTTAGCCGCTACTGTTTTTTTCAAAACAGGAAGATCGGATGTGGCTGAAATAAAACAGGCACATGAATTACTAGCTCCCATGCTGGGCACAAACCTTGCTCCCATCCTCTTTGCTGTTGCATTAATTGCATCCGGGCAAAGCTCCACCATCACCGGCACACTGGCAGGCCAGGTTGTAATGGAAGGATACCTCAAACTCCGGATTGCACCCTGGATTCGCCGGCTTTTGACAAGGCTGATTGCCATCATTCCTGCAGTCATTGTAATTTTAATAAATGGTGAGCAGAACATTGACAGCCTGCTGATATTAAGCCAGGTAATTCTTAGCTTGCAGTTAGGTTTTGCTATCATTCCCCTGATACATTTTACCAGCGATAAAAAAACGATGGGCAAGTTTGTCATCAAACCCTTTGTTATTTTTCTTGCATCGCTGATTGCCGCTGTCCTCGTTTACCTGAACATCAACATGGTGGTGGGGCAGTCCGTTTCCTTCTTTGCCTCATCCGGAAGCATTTTCTGGAAAATGGTTATCATACTGTCCGGGTTGTTTTATCTAACACTGCTTATTATTGCCATTTTTTACCCGCTGATGCGGAAAAAACGTGTAACAGCCCCTGTGCAATTGCACCCGGATGCAGTGGAACTTCAGGAGATTACAGCGCCTGTATATGAAAAGATTGCCATTGCTCTGGATTTTACCAAAAACGATTTGAAGCTTATCAACCACGCCATCGGACAGGGAAATAAAAACACTTCTTACCTGTTAATACATGTAGTGGAAAGCGCTGCCACCCGGCTGATGGAGAAAGACACCGATGACCTGGAAACAAGAACAGACCAGCATCGGCTTGATGCCTATGTGCAGCAACTAAAAGAAAAAGGAATTGAAGCGGTGGGTCTGCTTGGTTTTAATGACAGGGCCAGGGAAATTGTGCGGATGGTAAAAGAAAATAAGGCAGATATGCTGGTCATCGGCGCACATGGACATACCGGTTTAAAAGACATCATCTACGGACAAACAGTGGATGTGGTAAGGCACGAACTGAAGATACCGGTGCTGGTGGTGAATGTATAGGGCAGGTCAATGATGCAAAGGCTGCTCCTCCTCTTTTTGGTTAAGTGTTTTTTTTGAATAGCCCCTGAGCAAATGCTTAAACCGGCTGAAGGTTTCCGGTTTGATGTTTAGATAAGAAGCCAGGAATTTTTGTGGCACCCGCTGTAGCAGTTCCGGTTTTTTCGTTACAAAGTTCAGGAACCGCTCCCTCGGCGTCATCTTCACCATCTGCATCTGCCACCTGTCTTTCAGCACCATGGTGTAAGTGATCACCATCCGGCCCATGTGCTCCATTTTTGGAGAAACAGAAAATAATTTTTCCATATCATCGTAAGTAATGGAAGCAACCAGGCTGGGTTCAATAGCTTCTACAAAATATTCGGAAGGAGTACGACTGTGAAAGGATTCCTGACTGTGGATGATATGCCCTTCAATGGATATCTGGGTGTTGATCTCTTCACTGCCCCGGAGATAATATTTGCGGATAAGGCCACTGAGGATGAAATTGAAGTAAGTCTCCACTTCTCCCGCCTTTGCCAGCAGTTCTTTACGGGTAAACTTCCGGATGCTGATGACAGGCTCCAGGTACTTCCTGAACTCATCATCAGATAGCTGAATGAACTTTTGCAGGAAAAGTTGAAATGGTTTTGCCTTATCCATTACCATGCCTTGAGAACCAAAAGCTACGACTTTTATTGACTTAAATCAAGAAAATTTTATGACTTGGCTTGTTTAGAGGCTTTTTTTGCCGGTTTTTACCAGGTGTTTCAGCCGGCTGAAGGTCTCAGGCTTAATGTTTAGGTATGAGGCCAGGTATTTCTGCGGCACCCGCTGAAGCATGTGCGGATGACCCTCTAAATAATGAAGGAACCGTTCCCTCACATTCAGCGATGCACGGGCAAAACGGCGCTCATCTTTTTTCACATACATCCGGGAGAGTATCTGGCGGCCCAGCCTTTCGCCGGGCGGATAATGATCCAGCGCATCCATCATCTTTGTATAGCTCAGTGAAATAAGGGTGGTGGGCTCCAGTGTTTGTAAGAGGAGAACAGAAGGTACCTGTTTCAGAAATGAGATCTCGGAATTGATGATATGGCCCTCAGTGGCCAGTTGCAGTGTCTGTTCTGTTTTTTTTATCCGGATAAATTTCCGCATCAGCCCGCTTACCACAATGTTGAGGTAATTGTCTGTCTCCCCTTCCTGCAAAATGATCTTCTTTTTAGGAAACTGCCGGATCTCACAATAGGTGAGCAACTGCTTCAGTTCATCCATACTCAGCGGCAGAAACTGCTCAAAGTATTTTTGTACATAGCCAAGAGCGGCAGGGTCCATATCGGCCATTCCTTTTTTCAAAGGAGTGATTTATTTTTTTTCAGCAAATGCTTGAGCCTGCTGAAAGTTTCGGGTTCAATATTCAAATAAGAAGCGAGGTATTTCTGCGGCACCCGCTGCAGCAGATCCCGGTGTTTTTCTGCAAAATGCACAAACCGCTCCCTCACCGAAAAACGGATATTGTCCAGTATATGCTGCTCCTGCTGTAGCAGGAAATGCGCCGTAAGCACCCGGCCCAGCCGTTCCCATTTACGGTCGCTACTGTACAATTCTTCCAAATCGATTCTTGAAATGGCCAGCACCGTTACCGGTTCCATGGCCTGCAGGCAGTAATGCGAAGGTTCGCCGGTTAAAAAAGAAGAGATTGAGCCGGTGATGGTTCCTTCGGTGATGATATCGGTGGTCACCTGTTTTTTCCCCCGGATGAAATATTCCCTGATGAGGCCCCTGCCGGTAAAGTACAGATGCTTATCTGTTTCACCGGGTTCAATCAGATTTTCTTTTTTATTGAAATGCTTTACCGCAGTCCTTTTTTGCAGGATGGTGAACTCATCTTCCGACAGGTGTAAAAACTGGTTCAGAAACAACAGCAGGCTATGGTAGATGGTTTGCATAGATAAGTTTCGCCGCAGGCAATACTGCAGAGCTTTCTTCCCGTACAAATGTAACAGGTTAAATCAAAAAAGGCGGTGGCGGTTCCCGGCAGGTGCCGCTAAGATTTGAAAGTCTTTTCCCTGCGACCCCAGTGTAGTCTGTGTGATGTTCAAAATAAATATTCCCGGTCGGAAATGAACTTTGTGCAAAGGGCCAATTCCTGTACGTTTGTAAATCAAAAAAATACTATGGCTGATAAAATAAAAGTGGCAAACCCGGTGGTGGAACTCGACGGCGACGAAATGACCCGCATCATCTGGAAGTTCATCAAAGACAAACTCATCCTCCCCTATATTGATGCTGACATCAAATACTACGACCTTGGCATTGAATACCGCGACAAGACCGGCGACCAGGTGACTGTGGATGCGGCCCATGCCATTAAACAATATGGTGTTGGAATAAAATGCGCAACCATCACACCGGACGAAGCAAGGGTGAAGGAGTTTAACCTGAAGCAGATGTGGAAGAGCCCCAATGGTACTATCCGGAATATCCTCGATGGAACTGTTTTCCGGGAACCCATCGTTATCAGCAATGTGCCCAGACTGGTTACCAACTGGACTGCCCCCATCATTGTGGGCCGTCATGCTTTCGGCGATCAGTACAGGGCCACAGATACAGTGATAAAAGGGAAAGGTAAACTGACCATGACCTTTACACCCGATGGCGGCGGACAGCCGCAAACTTTTGAAGTGTTCAACTTCAAAGGCGATGGGGTGGCCATGACGATGTACAACACCGATGAGAGCATCAAAGGTTTTGCAAGAAGCTGTTTCAATCTTGCATTAAGTAAAAAATGGCCGCTCTATCTCTCCACCAAGAACACCATCCTTAAAAAATATGATGGCCGCTTCAAAGACATCTTCGAAGAGATCTTTACCAACGAATTCAAAGCGCAGTTTGATGCTGCCGGTATTGTATATGAGCACCGGCTGATAGATGATATGGTGGCCAGCGCCCTGAAATGGAATGGAAATTTTGTATGGGCCTGCAAGAATTATGATGGCGATGTGCAGAGCGATACAGTGGCGCAGGGGTTCGGCTCACTTGGGTTGATGACATCTGTATTAATTACACCGGATGGCAAGACCATGGAGGCCGAAGCGGCACATGGCACGGTGACGAGGCACTACCGTGACCACCAGGCAGGCAAACCAACATCTACCAATCCCATTGCGAGCATCTTTGCATGGACAAGGGGACTTGCATTCCGCGGCAAACTGGACGGCAACCAGCCGCTGATTGATTTTGCCAATGCCCTCGAAGCAGTTTGCATTGAAACCGTGGAAGAAGGCAAAATGACAAAAGACCTTGCTGTTTGTATTCATGGAAACAAAGTGAAGCATGGGGAGCATTATTTGTATACAGAGGAGTTTTTGGATGCGATAGATGGAAATTTGCAGAAAAGGTTGAAATAAAAATTTACTGTTCCTGATTAGGTATTATTACCCCGGCCTGGCCCCGGGGTCTTTTTTTGTTCTGCGCTTTGAAATCACAAAAAAAGAATTATAATTCTCTTCCAGCCGGGCCTCCTGCAGGTAACCGGCGTAAGTGATTTATTATCCAACTCCTGCTTCACCGAAATCTTTAAATTTGTTCATACATTTTTACAAAAAATGAAAGCCGGCTTTTGTTTTAAACATGAAACAGCAGATAGCCCATATCGGATTAGTAGTAGATGATTACGACGTAGCTATTCAATTCTATATCCAAAAACTGGGCTTCAGCTTACTGGAGGATACCCCGCAAAGTGAAACAAAAAGATGGGTGCTGGTAAAGCCGCCAGGTCCGGGTGAGTGTAGCCTGCTGCTGGCTAAAGCGGCAGGTGACCAACAAAGAAGCCGCATCGGTAATCAAACCGGTGGTAGGGTCTTTCTTTTTTAAAAGACAGATGATTTCTGGAGCGATTTTAAAAAATACCAGGATAAGGGTATTCAGTTTGTGAGAGACCCCAAAAAAAGAAGAGTATGGCACTGTTGCTGTCTTTATAGATCTTTATGGCAACCTCTGGGACCTGGTTCAGTTTACCAATGACAAATAAGGTGAAATAAAATTCATCTCACATATGCCATCATTTCCTTTTCCTGTCCTGTTCTGAACCACCGGATGGCTTTATCCCTTTTAAACCATGTCATCTGCCGTTTGGCATACTGGCGGGTATGGGTTTTTATTTGCCCGATGGCATCTGCAAGGACTATTTTCCCGTCAAGATGTTCAAACAATTCAGCATAACCCACGGTTTGCAGGGCATTCAGATTTTTATGGGCCAACAACTGTTTTACTTCATCCAATAAACCCGCTTTCATCATGGTGTCCACACGGGCATCAATATGGCGGTTCAGTTCTTCCCGGTGCAATTCAATACCCAGTTTAATAATATTGAAATCCCGCTTTACCTTCTCTCCCTTGCGGAAAGAAAGGATGGACTTCCCCGTGCTTTCGAGCACTTCCAATGCCCGCATCATCCGTTGCGGGTTCTGTATCTCTCCTGCTGCATAAAAGCCCGGATCTTTTATTTTTATTTCTTCCTGCAGCCAGGGCAAACCATGTTGCGCATACTTTTCAACTATCTGGCTTCTGACCTCAGGCTTCGGTTCCGGTACCTCATCCAGTCCTTCGCAAAAAGCTTTGATATAAAGCCCCGTGCCGCCCACCATCAGCACTACATCATGCTGCTGAAACAATTCACTTGTTTTTTCTATTGCGTATCGCTCAAATGCAGCGGCTGTTACTTCTTCCTGTATGCTGTGCGAAGCAATGAAATGATGCGGGACTGCCTGTAACTCTTCTGCTGATGGCCTCGCCACCCCGATATTCAGTTCCTTAAAACACTGGCGGCTGTCGGCTGAGATGATCTCTGTTTTGTAATGTTGGGCCAGTTGGATGGCAACAGCAGTTTTTCCCGCGGCCGTAGGCCCGCAAACGATAATGACTGTCTTGTTTTTGGGAGCTTCCAAAGATATTCTGTTAGCATGTTCAACGCAACTGGCTCTCGACTCTCAACTCCCGTCTCTCCCTCATACCTCTTCCTCATCAGCTGTCATACTGTCCTCGCCCAGGCCGATATCCTCTCCCTCTTCATCTTTTTCTGCAAAGCCCTCACCTGCCTGTGTGAGATCGTATTTCTCTTCCACGTCGGCAAATTTTTCACCGAGCAGCCCCTTGGTACCGTACTGGCTGGGCGCAATGCCTTCTGTGCGGGAAACATAGGGGTAAATCACTTTTGGATTTTCTTCTTTGGATACATTGATAAGCTCCACAAGGAATGTCCAGTTCTTATTGAAATCATACTGATAGATAAAGCGCTGGTTGGTGTCTCGGATCTCCGAACCGATAGTGGTATCGGCCATCAGCAGCGGCGGCGCCCTGTATTCCTTGTCGTATGGCTCCAGGGAAATTTCCCGGCCCCGCTGCCAGTGATCGTTGCTTCGATAGAATGTGGCCTTGTGTTTGTTGTCAAACTCATAGGCTTTCAGAATTGTTTCATGCAGGTCCCCGAAGGAATGAGTGTGGCGTATCACCACATCCCGGTAAACACTTTCGTCTTCTTCCAGGTATATCCTGAATTTCAGAATTGCCATAAAACAAATTTAGGAATTTTAGCCACAGATTACACAGATTAACACGGATTATGCAGTCTGGAAATTTGAGCAGTGTCGCAGTTTGAAATTTTGCCACTGAGACACAACGGCCCAAAGTGACACAAAGTTGTCCTGGTGAATCCTTAACGACTTAGAGTCTTTGTAGCATTTCTCCATTTTCCGGTGAAACTGAGACAGTACTGAAATTTTGGATAGTGCCATTGCAGCAACAAAACGGATTAATTACAGTTTTGGCATCAGCCCTATCTCCTTTCCTTTCTCCAGCATGAAGGCATAGGCCGCTTCGTACGTATTTGCAATAACTCCATCCAGCATTGCGTCTTTCAGCGCATCTTTGATGATGCCCACCTGTTTGGAGGGCGGCAGCCCGAATGTTTCCATGATGAGCTCACCGGTAACGGGCGGCTGCCAGTTGCGGATATGGTCCTTTTCTTCTACTTCCCTGCATCGCTGGCGCACTAATTGAAAGTTTTCCAGGTAACGTTTTACTTTCAGTTTGTTCTTTGATGTAATGTCTGCTTCGCAAAGCAGCATCAGCGCATCAAAATCATCCCCCGAATCAAACAGCAAACGGCGGATAGCCGAGTCGGTGATATTTTCTTTGGTCAGGCTGATCGGGCGCAGGTGCAGCTCTACCAGTTTTTTCACCAGGCGCATTTCCTCGTGCAGCGGCAGTTTCAGCTTGCTGAAAATTTTTGGCACCATCCTGCCACCCACCGCTTCATGCCCGTGAAAGGTCCAGCCGTGACCTTCTTCAAATTTTTTAGTAATTGGTTTGGCAATATCATGCAGCACGGCCGCCCAGCGCAGCCAGAGGTCATCTGTCTTTGCAGCCAGGTTATCCAGCACCTGCAGGGTGTGATAGAAATTATCCTTATGTCCCACGCCATCTTTGTATTCAGCCCCGGCCAGTTCGGGCATTTGCGGAAAGATGATATGCAGCAAGCCGCTCTTAAAAAGAAGATCAAAGCCAATCGATGGTTTTTCTGCCAGTATTATTTTATTGAGTTCATCCGTTATCCTTTCCTGCGAAATAATTTTTATTCTGCCGGCGGTATCTTTAATGCCCTGCCATGTTTTTTCCTCAATGGTAAAATTGAGTTGTGTGGCAAAGCGGATGGCCCGCATCATCCTCAGGGGGTCATCGCTTAAAGTTTGCGAAGGTTCCAGCGGTGTCCGGATGATTTTTTTTTCCAGATCTTTCAGCCCTTCAAACGGGTCAATGAGTTTACCGTAACCATCTTTATTCATACGGATGGCAAGGGTGTTGATGGTAAAGTCACGGCGATCCTGGTCGTCCTTGACAGTTCCGGGCTCCACATCGGGTTTTCTTGAATCCCGGTGATAGCTTTCTTTTCTTGCCCCTGCAAACTCTATATCAAACCCGTCGCTGACTTTGAGATGTGCTGTTCCAAAGTTTTTAAAATACTCAACCTGCGGCACCGGGTTGAACTGTTTGGCTGTTTGATTGGCAAGCTCAATAGCATCGCCTACGCAAACAAAATCAGCATCCTTTGTTTCCCTGCCCAATATTTTATCCCGCACAAAGCCGCCAATCAAATACGTTTCCAACCCAAGGGCTTCAGCAGCCTTGGCAACTTTTTTTATAATCATTGATTCCTTTGGGGTGAAACTGATTTTCATAATCGGGGCAAAGTTAGGAGTTCGGAGTCAGGGACCGGGAGTCGGTGGTTAGGGGCGGAGCACTTCTATCTGTCCATGGTACCATCTTATAAGTGATGAGGGGAATGCTGCTATTGTATCATCCTGCCGGTATTGGACGATGTAATCCATTTCCTTTTTTATTTCGGTTGAAATATCAATAAATGATCCTGCCACAGCGCTACCTGAAATATTGGCTGAAGTGGAAACGATGGGTTTGCGAAAGCGTTTAATGAGCTGTTTGCAAAAGGGTTCTTTGCAAATGCGGATGGCAATGCTGCCATCTGCTGCCACCAGGTTTGCAGCAAGGCCGATGGCACCTTCGTATATCACCGTAGTTGGTCTGTTTGCTTTTTGCAAATAATCAAACACGGCCAGGTCGGGTGCGGCCGTGTATTGCAGCACATCCTTTTCCTCCGCCACCAGTACAATCATGGCTTTTTCATCTGGTCTTTTTTTAAGTGAGTAAATTTTCTCCACGCCTTTTTCATTGGTGGCATCGCAGCCGATACCCCATACCGTATCGGTGGGATAAAGGATAAGGCCGCCATCGCTCAGCGTCTTTAAACATTGTTCAATATCTGTTTCAAAATTCATTTTGTTTATGCTTTCGTTGTGAACTTCGTGGTTCGTAGCCCGCTTTGTGTTCCCGTTTTTCCGGAACAAAACGGTCATAAAGTTTACACAAAGAACATTAAGAAATTCATTCCCCTACCACACACTATTATAAACATTCATCACCGCTTCAGTATGTTTTTGCGGTGTAAAGTTTTGTGCATGCTGCCAGCCTTTTTCTATGATGCCTGCAGTAAACTGTTTATCGCTATAAATTTTTTTCATCCCTTCTGCAATTTCTTCTGCGCTGGCCGGGTTCACATAATAGGCCCCCTCTCCTCCGGCTTCCGGCAAACAGGATGTGTTGGAAGTGATTACGGGCAGTCTGCTCCACAACGCTTCCAGCACCGGGATGCCAAAGCCTTCAAAGAAGGAAGGATAGATCATGGCGATGGCCGACTGGTAAATAGCCGGAAAATCAACCGCTGTCTGAAAAGATAGTGACGATTTTGCCGGCGCAGATTCCGAAAGAAAGATTATCTTATCCGCCAGCCTGTTTTGCCGGATATAATCCTTCACCTGTTCCTTGTATTTCTTACCATCTCCGATTACAACCAGCGGAATGTTCAATTTATTTCTCAAAAGAAAAAAAGCCTTGCAGATATTCAGTAAATTCTTCCTTTCTATGATGGAACCGACATACAGAAAAAATTGTTCGGGCAGACTATATTTTCCCTTCACTTTTCTTTTTTCATCTTCACCGGCTCTTTGGCCGAATGCGGGATTGCAGCTCTGGTAGCAGACAGTGATCTTTTCTTCGGGTATTTTATAAAACTCCATGATGTCTTTTTTTGTCTGCCTGCTGATGGCAATCACTTTATCTGCATGAACGCAGGCATTCCGGAATTTTTTTTGGTAGATCTTTATATCAATGGGATTATACTGCCCGGGGTGCCGTTCATGTATCAGGTCATGAATGGTGACAACAGATTTAATACCTGTCTTATGAATCCCCAGGGGTATTTCATGACTCAGTCCATGATATAGGTGAATTTCCAGCCGTTTCAGGTCTTTCTTTACCCAACTGCTGCGCCAGGCGGATGCAAATATATTGTTCAGCAGCCCGGCGGGCAATACTTCATGCAGGTTTTTGGCTTTCAGTGAAAACAGGCCCGAAGGTTTGGGATTGAACAGGTAGTAGTGGTGATTCGGGTGGTATTCGGACAAGGAGCGGATCAGCGTTCTGCTATAATGCCCCAGCCCGGTTTGGTTATGGTAAGCCCTTTTTGCATCAAAGCCGATGTTCATAAAACAAAAATAGACATACAGTTCAAATAAGTCATACGGGTCAAATGAGTTTGCTGGTAACCGGCCTGACCTATATGACCTTTTTGACCTGTTTGACTTATAGTCTATTTTCGCAGCATGAAAGAATTGATACTTGAAGCCTGGGGCAAAAGGGAATTACTGAAGGAAAATAAATACAGCGATGCGGTAAGGGCAGTAATTGAAGAAGTGGATAAAGGAAGGTTAAGAGTGGCTAACCCTCCAGACCCTTCGGTTCCGGCGAATAGCTGGCGGGTGAATGAATGGGTGAAACAGGCCATCCTCCTGTATTTTGGGATCCAGCAAATGCAGACATGGGATGTAGCTCCTTTTGAGTTCTATGATAAAATGCTGCTGAAGAAAAATTACAAAGCACTTGGAGTAAGAGCAGTTCCCCATGCTGTGGCTAGGTATGGCGCTTACCTCGCAAAAAATGTGGTGCTGATGCCATCCTATGTCAATATCGGCGCTTATGTGGATGAAGGAACGATGGTGGATACCTGGGCCACGGTGGGCAGTTGTGCACAGATCGGCAAAGGCGTTCACCTGAGTGGTGGTGTGGGTATCGGCGGTGTGCTGGAACCTTTGCAGGCCAGCCCGGTCATTATAGAAGATGGTTGTTTCATCGGCAGCCGCTGCATCGTGGTGGAAGGTGTTATTGTTGAAAAAGAAGCTGTGCTGGGAGCCAATGTAGTATTGACACAGTCAACAAAGATCATTGATGTAAGCGGCGGCGAACCAATAGAAATGAAAGGAAGGGTACCGGCAGGAAGTGTGGTGATACCCGGCTCTTATACCAAAAAGTTTCCGGCAGGTGAATATGGCGTGGGTTGTGCTTTGATCATTGGTCAAAGAAAATCCAGCACTGATCTGAAAACAAGCCTGAATGATGCGCTTCGGGATTTTAATGTTTCGGTTTAGTCGTTTATATTTGCAACCCCAATTAAAAGCCCGGATGGCGAAATTGGTAGACGCACTGTCTTCAGGTGGCAGCATCCGAAAGGTTGTGCTGGTTCGAATCCAGTTCCGGGCACAAAAACCCTGGCACGATAGTGCCGGGGCTTTTTATTTGGATGCGTTGCAAGCTCGCTTGTAAAAGCAGACAAATAAAAAGACCCGTACGGCGATAGCCGGACAAGGGATTTGGGTAAGTCCAATTATTCCTGGATCAGCGTAGCTAATCCAGTTCAGGGCACAAAGAGTCAGCTTTTATGCTGACTTTTCCTTTATATCACCATCAAACTACAACCCCGCAAATCGCTTCCATCCACCCGGCCCAGCACTTCAAAACTGCCCCGTCCGACCGCCTGCCCGACTGAGTCATTCAGGCGGGGGTCATCCCCGTCCGTACCGGCACGGGCAGGCGGGCAGGCATCTGCATATAATTTGCCTGCATCATCAGTGGCTATGAAAGAACAAGTGTGAATATTAGCCAGGTCAATGACATTGATAGTGCCTACGCCTTCTTGCTTTATTACAAAAGGATCCTCCTCATCCCTGACCACTATTTTCATCCACGGCGGACAGTGAAAAAGTCCCCCGCCTTTTGAATAAGCCTGGGATAAAAGTTCGGTCATCCCGTATTCTGAATGGATAACCGGTACAGCAAAAGCATCCTTCAACGCTTCATGCACTTCCGCCCTTATCATTTCCTTTCTTCTTCCCTTCATACCACCAGTTTCCATGATAATGGTATGCTGCAGCGGCAGCGGGTATTGTTCGGCAAAATCAAGCAGGGCGAAAGTGACTCCAATGAGCAATGTCTTCTGTTTTCTTTTTTCCAATTCCGCCAATACAGCAGCCAATTGTTCATACTCATTTAAATAAAACCCGCTTTGAGTGCGTCCGCTCAACTGTACTAACCTGTCAACCATCCAAACCAGCGATGAATTTTTTCTTTCCAGGTAAGAGGGAAGCAGACCGATAATACACCAGTTCTTTACCGGGCCGTAAAACGATTCAAAACACCTGGTGAAACTTGTTTCATACCACGACAGGTCTTTTACTTTATGACGGCTGTTCATAGCCCCGTTTGTGCCGCTGCTTTCAAATATGGCCTGTGCATTGAAATTCCCGGTTTGAACATTATGGGTTTTAAAGAAACGGACAGGCAGGAAAGGAATCCCTGTAAGGGTCTGCACCCGGAGGGGGTTGGTCCCCAAAGCCTGCACGTAAGTTCCATACACCTCATTATGTGTTGCCTGGTAGCGGAATATCTCCAGTGCCCTCTGTTCAAACCCGCCCGGGGTTGTGCTAAAAATTTTATGATACCATTGATCCTGCATGGACGTTTTTGTCAGCAAAAAATGTAAATTTATCCTGTAAATGGAAATTATATATTTTTATCAGGATGAACCTTTGATGAAATTTTTCATACCGATTTGGTGTAATTTCGGTCTGAAAAATTTCATGTCGGTTTGACAGAACCAAATACTCCCCATGAAATACGCCCTCTTACTGATAGCCCTGGTTGCCGCTGTGATGACTGCCTGCAACAAAGATAAATTCAAAACAGAACCGCAGGTGGAAGTGAAGTCCATCTCGCCCAAAAACATTTCCAGAAGCGATGTGTTTACCATTAAAGCCGAATACACCGACGACGAAGGCGACCTGGATTCCGTGCTGCTCGTTTACAAATGGTACAACGGCAATACTCCGGTGCGGCCGCCTAACAGCGCTAATCCAAACGACACGATTCGTTTTTCTTTTGCATCGCTGAGCCTTCCGGCCAAAACCCGGGAAGCGGATATGCAAATCCAGTATGAATACCAGACCAATAATTTACTTTCGCAAAATATACTTTCGTTTACCATTGTACCAACCGTAAGAGACACCACCGCCACTTTTGGCCTTATACTGAAAGATAAGGCCGGCCACCGCAGCAACTACAGCGAGTCGGAAAAAGTAAGGCTGCAAAAACAATGACCTGCTGGATTGAAGCGGCTGATACAATTCCTGCTTTTCCTGGTTTACAGCAATCTGTTTATAGCCGCCTGCGCCGTACTGATGCTGTTACCCAGCATTTGACTATTTTTGACCCATCTTAATAATGAAACCATGGCCAAAGCTACAAGGGCAAAAAAATCAGTCATCACCCCCCAATCATTTGAGTTTTTAAAAAACTATATCAATAATGCTTCCCCTGTCGGATTCGAAACATGGGGTCAGAAGCTGTGGATTGAATACCTGAAACCTTATGTGGACACCCATTATGTGGATCCATACGGAACTGCCGTTGGTGTGATAAACCCCAACCATCCTTTCAAAGTAGTGATAGAAGCCCATGCCGATGAGATCAGCTGGTTTGTCAATTACATCACACCCGAAGGGCTGATATACCTGAAAAGAAACGGCGGTGTAGATCATCAGACTGCACCCGCTTCAAGAGTCTTAATTCACGGTAAAAAAGGAAAAGTAAAGGCTGTGTTTGGCTGGCCGGCCATCCATACCCGCATCGCCAACCCCGATCAGAAAGAACCTGTACCAAGAACCGATAACCTGTGGCTTGACTGCGGCGCCAGGAATAAAAAACAGGTGGAAGCGCTGGGGGTGCATATTGGCGCTGTGGTGACCTACGAAGAAGGTTTTGATGAACTGGCCAACGGCAACTACGTTGGCCGGGCATTTGACAACCGCATCGGCGGCTATATGATCGCCGAAGTAGCAAGATTGCTGAAAGAAAACAAGAAAATGCTACCATACGGTTTATATGTGGTAAATGCCGTCCAGGAAGAGATCGGTCTCCGCGGCGCCGAAATGATTGCCCGCCGCATCAAACCTAATATGGCGATTGTAACTGATGTAACACATGATACTACTACGCCGATGATCAGCAAGAACATTGAAGGCGATGTGAGCACCGGCAAGGGACCAGCCCTCTCCTATGCCCCTGCCGTGCATAACAAGCTGCTGACACTGGTGGAAAAAGTAGCCGCCGATAAAAAAATTCCGGTGCAGTGGCGGGCCCTCAGCCGCAGCACAGGTACTGACACGGATTCATTCGCTTATTCCAATGACGGCTGTCCTTCGGTACTCATCTCTATTCCGCTGCGCTACATGCACACTACGGTGGAAATGCTGCACCGGGATGATATTGAAAACACCATCCGGCTGATGTATGAAACATTGCTAACTTTAACACCGAAAACCAATCTGAATTACCTGTGATGCATCACCTGCTTTATATTGATCCCGGAAGCGGCAGTTACCTGGTGCAGGCCATCATTGCGGCCGTGCTGGGTGTGGCTTTTTTCTTTAAGAATATCCTGGCATATATAAAATCCTTTTTCTACCGCCCGCCCAAAAAGACAGATGATAACCCGCCCCGCTGATGGAAAAATCTTTTATCCAGCATCCTTCCTCCTACCGGGATCCCTCAGGATTTATATTTTTGAAAGAAGGGGTGCTGTACCGGCAGGTGAATAAAGTGTTCGCAGGCGATTTTGATTTTTTTATCAGCAGCGGCTGTTATGAAAAATTAGTGCTGCAAAAACTATTGCTGCCGCATGAAGCCATTCAGGAGAACCTGACAGGCAGCCCCGAATGGCATATAACACTGAAACCCGAACCGGCAGCTTTCCTTTCCTGGCCATACGAATGGAGTTTTGATATGCTGAAAGATGCCGCACTGCTTACGCTTCGACTTGTCAGGGAATCAGTTGCTTCTGGTTTGATATTGAAAGATGCTGCACCCTATAATGTCCAGTGGCATAAGGGCAGGCTTATCTTTATTGATACCCTTTCTTTTGAAAAATACAACGAAGCAGCCCCGTGGATAGCTTACCGGCAGTTTTGCGAGCAGTTTCTCGGCCCGCTGCTGCTGATGCATTACAGGAAAATGCCGCTTCATCAACTGTTGCTGGCATGGCCGGAAGGCATTCCGCTGAATATTATCAGGTCTTTGCTACCCGGCAGCAGTAAATTTTCTCTTCACACTTATTTGCATATCCATTTAAATGCCCGTATTTCCTCCAAAGGAAGGGCCTCTAAAAAACCAGCAGCAAAATTTTCGAAGCAAAAACTCCTGAATCTCATTACCAGTCTTGAAGCACTTGTCAATAAACTGAAACTGCCAGCACAAAAAAGCGCCTGGTCTGATTATTATGATGAAGCTTCCGGCCGCAGTGATTATTTAAAAGCAAAGAAAAAGATCATAGGGGAATGGATTGATTCAGTAACAGGTGTTACTACTGCTGCCGACCTGGGCGCCAATGATGGCGAATTTTCCCGGCTGGCGGCCGACAGGAATATTTATACCATTGCTGCCGATTTTGACCCCTGGTGCATCAACAATCTCTACCGGTCCATAAAACAATCAGGTCAAAAAAATATCCAACCCCTGATTGCTGATCTCTCCAATCCTTCCCCGGCCATTGGCTTCAATAACAACGAGCGGATATCCTTTATCAGCCGCCTTAAGGTTGATCTTTGCCTGGCCCTTGCATTAATTCATCACCTGTGCATAGGGAAAAACCTGTCTCTTGAAATGACCGCCGATTTTTTTAGCCGGATTGGTCGAAAAGCGCTGATAATTGAATTTGTACCCAAATCAGATGAAAAAGTACAATTGATGCTCTCCGTAAAAAAAGATATTTACACCGCCTATACAGAAGATAATTTCAAAAAAACTTTTTCATCTTATTTTCAGATTGCCCGGCGTGAAGTTATCGGCTATTCCGGCAGGGTATTGTACCTGATGACCCCGCATGAAAAATAAATTACACCATATCATCCGTCAATGGCCGCTGTTTCTGATAACACTGCCTTTTTTTTACCTGCTTCACCGGTTAAATGAATCCTATGCACCGGGCATAACACCTATAGCACTGCGGCAGGCTTTAATCTATTCGGCTGTCAATTTCTTTTTTTGCCTTTTGTTTTACTCCCTGGTGAAAGATTTCAGAAAAGCAGCCTTGATAGGCCTGTTTTTGGCGGCTTTCAATTTTTTCTTTGGTTATATGCATGATAAGGCAAAAGACATGCTGGGCAGCAGCAGTCTTCTTGTAAGGTACAGCTTTATCATTCCGGCTGTATTTATTTTACTTGGTGCAATTATTATCTGGCTAAGAAAAACAAAAAGGGAATTTGGCAGAACATTTACTTTCCTGAATGTGCTTTTCATGGCATTTATTGCATGGGAAATGATAAGCCTTGTGCCAAAATGGATAAAAGGAAATATGTACAACCCGCCGCCGCTTGCTTCGCAGTTTATCCGGTGCGATACCTGTTCAAACCCTGATGTTTATGTAATAATAGCTGATGAATATGCCGGCCGGCAGGAGTTGAAAGATTTATTTGATTTTGACAATTCAGTTTTTGAAAATGCCCTTCGAAGCAGAGAGTTTCGCATAGTGAATTACACAAATTCCAATTATAATTCCACCGTTTTTTCCATGGCTTCATTGTTTAATATGGGCTATATTGACCTGTCAGCAAAAGAACTGGAAACTGAGAGGGATATACTTCTTTGCAGGAGTATTATCAGCCGGAATAATATAGGGGAATATTTTCAACAACAGGGTTATACTATTTACAACAACTCTTTTTTTGATTTCCAGGGTCAAAAAAAAGCAGTAATTAATTATCATTTTCATCCAATTAAACGAATACTCACATTTGGAACATTTATCTACCGATTCAAAAAAAATGTTGGTTTTAATTTCTTAAGCAACCAGATGATTGAACAGATTGAAAAAAAACATTTCAAGAACGATGAAGTATTGGACAGCCTGACAAAAACAGTTTCCCGTAATCAATTCACCAAACCTAAATTCGTTTATTCGCATTTTGTAAAACCTCACCACCCCTATTATACGGACAGCTCAGGGCTTCCTGTAAATTTTGACAGTAAAATGGAGGATTTTGACCAGATTAAAAAGCAATATATCGGATACCTTCAGTACACCAACAAACGCCTGCTGCAATTGATTGATCAAATACTGAAGCACTCGGCAAAGCCTCCTGTAATTCTTCTCATCAGTGACCATGGTTTCCGGCAGTTTCAGCAAGAGGCTGACAAAAAATATTACTTCATGAATCTTTGCGCTGTACACCTGCCGTCCCGCAACTATCAGCCTTTTTATCAGGGGATGACGACGGTAAATATATTCCGGGCAGTTTTAAATGCACAGTTTGGCCAGCACCTGCCAATGCTGAAAGACTCAACCAGTTTTCTTATGGTGAAGTCAGTGCAGTAGGCAATATGCAACAATTATTTTCCATACTAAACCAGCTCCTATCACACAGAAAGGCATCCGTGTTTGTTGTTTTACTGGCGGTTGCCGCCCGCATCATACAACTTATATTTTACCTGGATAGCTTTTTTGACACTACCTTCCAGGTCATCGCCACACAAAATTTAGTCAACGGCCATGGAATCAGTACGGCCTTAGTGCGCCCAGATAACCTAAGCGAAGTTATTTATCAACCGCTTAATAACTGGCCACCGGGGTACTCATTGCTATTATCCCCTTTTTACATGGCTACCGGCTATCAATACCTGCCAGCCTGTTTCCTCCTCGATGTGCTGGCCGCAACGGCCATTATATTCATCACAAGAAAAATATTAATGCTGCTGGATGTTTCGCTTGCCGTTATTAATATTTTTACGCTGCTCACTGGTTTTTTCATCTATTATTTTTATTACAAAAGCCCGGCAGACGGTGCTTCAATTGCTTTTTTTCTTGCAGCCGTTTATTTTACGCTGTCTGTTATTAAATCAAACAACAAGTGGCTGGGGAAAAGTGTTATAACCGGCTTTTGCCTAATTCTGTGTGCAGGTTTAAAATATCTTTTCTTCCCCGTAGCGTTTACCATACCGGTGTTTCTTTTGCTGTATGGATATAAAAGCGGGTCAACAGTTGCCGTAAATGCTGCTGTGCTGTCTTTTTGCATTGCAGCCGCCGGGGTCGCCTTCATTTATTTATGTCAAAAAAATATCAGCGGCACAGGCGCCTATATCAACGCTTCCGGCCGTGGTTTCTTCCCGGGCCATTTGTTAAAACTTCATCCATACATTCCGGCGGCTTTTATTTCAACCAACACGTTAAATAAACTCCCGGAAAATTTTGCAGCATCCATATTGGACTGTTTACGTATTGTACATATAATGGTTTACCCGGTAATTATTTTTATAGCCGCCCGGATTTTATTCAAGCCCGGTAAAAGGAATATCTCCCTCCCAGCAGCATTTTTGTTGCTGGCGCTTTCCATTAGCCTGGCCATTAGCCTGGTGCTGGTAATCCTGTCTTTGCTGGTAGACAAAGAGGAGATTTCACCCGGCCAATGGTGGACCTACGTGGAAGATGCCCGCTATTACGGTGTTGCGGATATATTATTGCACCTGTCGGTTTTTTTACTTTTTTCCCACTACCGGCATAAATGGAAAGGTATTTCGAGAACAGTTCTGTTTATTTTTCCTTTTTTATTATTGCCAGAAGCCACCAGGGGATATGCTTTCACAGCAAAAAGAGTTATTAATTTGGGCAAAGAAAAATATTACTGGCAGCAGGAACTGGGTTTTCAGCGATATGCAGCAGGAATCATTCAGGCCAAACAGGATTCATTGAAAGTGACAGTGACGGTTGTATCCGGTTCTTTGTACTACGCCAATTATCGCACCAGCCTTCATCAGCAGGCGCCGGTGCTGGAAGATGTGGCCAGCCTCAATAACCCTGCATCACTCCGGTCAAAAGAGCCTGTTTTACTGCTGGCGATTATAAGAGAAGACCGGCGGGAGGCATTCAAGCCGTTTATTTCCTTCCACCGCACTGAACTTGCAGGGCAATACAATGGTTTTTACTTTTATTCCCTTTATGTCACCCCAAATTAACCCACAGGATGTTTTTGTCATTATTCCTGCCTATAATGAACAGGAAGTAATTGCTAAAGTGATATATGAACTGGTTCCAATGCAATATAAACTGGTGGTGGTGGACGATGGATCTGCTGAAGAACTGGATGAGCGACTTCAGCAATTTCCCATTTTCCTGTTGCGGCACCGGGTGAACCTTGGCCAGGGTGCAGCGCTGCAAACCGGAATTGAATTTGCTTTATCAAAACAAGCTGCTTACATCGTAACATTTGATGCCGACGGGCAGCACCTGCCATCAGATATTGAAAAATTACTGGCGCCGCTGGCTGCAAACAAAGCAGATATTACTTTGGGCACAAGGTTTTCCGGCGGCATCAGTAATATTCCCGCCGGAAGAAAATGGGTGCTGAAAACAGCCCGTTTCATCAACTACTTTTTTGCCGGTCTGCTCCTCTCCGATGCACACAACGGCCTCCGGGCCATGACCCGTCCGGCTGCTTCAGCCATCCACATCCGGCAAAACGGGATGGCCCATGCCACGGAGATAGTGGCAGAGATACGAAAGAACAAACTCAGGTATGCAGAAGTTCCGGTCAGCATCCGTTACACAGATTATTCCCGCAAGAAAGGCCAGACCCTGTGGGGAAGTTTCCGAATCTTTTTTGATATACTTTTAAACAAAATTTTCAAATGAACGGGATACAGATCGTACTCATCAGCGGGGTGGTCATAATTTTTTCCTACTATGTATCCCGTTTCCGCAATGCATTGCTCGACTTGGTGGCGCTGATATTATTTGCAGGGCTGGGTATTTTCTTTATCCTCTTTCCGGAATACACCAATAAAATTGCCAAGTGGCTGGGTGTGGGCCGGGGCGCCGACCTGCTGTTCTATATCTGCATCCTGTTTTTCCTGTTCATCATCCTTAAGCTTTTTTCCCGCATCCGCAGGCTGGAAGATAAAATGACAGAACTCATCCGCCAGCAGGCAAAGGACAAAGCCAGGGAGATGAACGACTCAAAAGACAAGGAATGAAGGATAGTTTATCCCGATACATCTTATTTGTTTACCTGCTGCCTGTTTTCTTTGTCCTGCATGGTTTTACCGGAAACTATAACCTGGTGCCGGTGCGGCCCGCACTGAAACTGCTGCTGATTTATTTGTTAGCTGCACTTGCATTTTTAATACTCTTCCAGATGCTGTTCCGGAATATTTACAAAGCAGGGCTGCTGTCTTTCCTGCTGATGGGGTATTATTTCTTTTTCGGGGCGGTGCAGGATATGCTCTATAAGGCTTTTCCAGGTGCTTTCCTCTCCCGGTACAGTTTCATCCTCCCGGCAAGCCTGGTTGTTTTCATTTTTCTTTTTATTTACCTGAAAAAGACAAAGAAGCCATTGCTGAAAACAACCCTGTACCTGAACGCATTATTTTTACTGCTTGTGCTGGTTGATACGGGATGGCTGATTTCAAAATTGGTTATACGCAGCATAAATGAGGTGGTACCCAAAGAAACCCTGGCCCGTTGCAGCAATTGCCCCGCTCCCGATATTTACCTGATTGTTGCGGACGGGTATCCCGGCAAAACCCAGCTACAAGAAATTCTTGGTTACGACAACACCGCTTTTGAAGAACAACTCAGGCAAAGAGGGTTTCATATCACCGACAGCAGCCTTGCCAACTATAACTTCACTTTTTTCTCTATGAGCTCTGCGCTGAACATGAACTACCTGAATGGTGTTTCGGGCAGTATTCAGAACAAAAAAAATATTCCGGCAGGCAGCAGGGCATTAAAGAATAACCAGGTGCTTGGTTTCCTGAAAGTTCAGGGTTATCATTTTTTCAATTACTCGCATCTTGACTTTAAAGGCAACCCATCTGTGGCCAAACCGACTTTCTGGATCAACGATACCCGGCCACTGACACAGCAAACTTTTTTATCAAGGCTCAACCGGGATCTTGGTTATCACCTTGTCACCACTTTTAGAATAAAGCCTGCTGATCCTTTTCCCATCTACCTGGACCTGCAAAACAACAACCAGCTTTTTTCGGAAACCATAAAAACTGTCAGCTATAAATCAACCGGGCCAAAATTTGTTTACACCCATCTCATCATGCCGCATCATCCTTATTATTTTGACAGCCTTGGCAACAAGACACCCTTGTCAAGTCTTACTAAAGAATTTGCTTTTGATAAAGCAGCGGCTGTCAGTTATATCGTTTATGCCAATAAGAAATACCTGGAGTTGGTGGATATGATCATAGCCGGTTCAGCCAAACCACCCATCATCATACTCATAAGCGACCATGGTTTCAGGGAAATAAAAGAAGATAAAGACAAAAAGACCATGTTCCTTAACCTGGATGCCGTACTTTTTCCGGGTAAAGACTATGGGGGATTTTATAAAGGGATGTCAAATGTGAACCTCTTTAGGGTAATTTTGAACAGCCAGTTTAAACAGCAATTACCGTTAATAAAAGATTCAACAGTGTACCTGAAAGATTAAATGATATGACGGATGTGCAAAAAATAGTAGTGCTGGCCCCTCATACGGATGATGGCGAACTGGGGTGCGGCGCTTCCCTTTCAAAATTCATTGTCGAAGGAAAAGAAGTGCATTATGCTGCTTTTTCCCTTTGCAAAAGATCATTGCCTGCGGGGTTGCCGGAAGATACCCTGGAAAAAGAATGCCGGGCCGCCACGGGTTTATTGGGAGTAGATGCCGGCAAACTGACCTTCTTTGATTTTGAAGTAAGGGAGTTTGATACAAAAAGACAGGAGATACTGGAAGCATTGGTAACCCTGAATAAAAGAGTACGGCCGGGGCTTGTTTTCATTCCTTCCGCATCTGATAAGCACCAGGACCACCAGGTCATTCATACCGAAGCATTGAGGGCCTTTAAAAACAGTTCGGTGCTGGGCTATGAGCTGCCCTGGAATCATGACAGTTTCCGTTCCACTTTCTTCATCCGGCTTACTGCGGATGAGCTGAACAAGAAAGTACTGGCTGTGCAGGCTTACAAGTCACAGCAGCACCGGAATTATATGCAGGAAGATTTCATCCGTTCGCTGGCCAAAGTAAGGGGTGTGCAGTGCGGCAGCGAATATGCCGAAGCATTTGAAGTGTATAAACTTATCAGCTGATCACCAGCCAATCTTCTGCCCAAATTTCCCCAGTCCAAAATACTGATTCAATGCCAGGTTCAGCCCCAGTTGGTTATAGGCAGAATTATTCTGATAGTAAGCCCTTGCATAGCGTACCTGCATTTTGCCTAGCATCACCCCCGCCCCCAGTGAAAATCCATTAAGGCCATTGGCATCGGCACCGATATTGAGTTCTCTTCGCCTGAGAAAATTATATCCAAGGTTAAACTCCACCCTGTCGCCGAAATAAATGCTGCTGCCCAGTACCAGGTGGTCCAATAGTTTGCCAAAACTGAATTTCTTGACTGAAGCATTAGCATACCCGTTCTCATTATTGAAGCTAGTGTCGTCATAGCGGATATTGAAGCGGTGAACCCTTTGCCCCGTAAGAGAAAACTTAAACGGAGCTTTCTCGAGGCGTTTGCTGATGCCGATCTGCAGGTCAAAGGGCAGGTCATCCGCATCAGTGCCTTCATATTTTTTCAATTGAAAGCCCATGTTCTTTAGCAGCAAGGAAGCGGAAAAATGTTTGGCTGTATCCTGGAACAATACCCCCACATCCATCGCTATTCCATTGGAACTGTATTGGCCATAATTGGAGCTGATGAATTTCAATGTGGCCCCGTAATTCCAGTTCTGCAAATAACTCCGGGATGCTGACACCTGCATCACCCAGTCCGTAGGCCGGAACTTACCAAGAATATTGCCCGAAGCATCCGTTTCGGTGGTATTACCATAACTGAAATAATTTAATCCCCACAAAAAACTCGTTTTCAGCATTTCATTGCGATAGCCCAGCGAAAGATGAAAGACCCTGATACCCGAATAAAAACTGTTGAACACTGCATTCAGTTGGGTATGCATCGTGGGTTTAAGCAGCGCCGGGTTATTAAAAGCCAGGCCGGCATCGTTGGAAGTATGGGAACCATTGACGCCGCCAAGGGCTGTAAGCTGAGGAGTGTTGGGAAGTTTCAAAAAATTAAATACAGCATTGCCACCAAGGGTTTGGGCGGAAATATCATTGAAAAAACTTATCAGCGCTATTGACAAAAGGAAACGCAAAGCATCACGAAAATACTGCATTACATAAAAGGAAATCCTCTTTGTGAACAAGGATGATTACTTAATCCCTCCCCCCTATAAGGGGAACCAAGCCTTAACTACTACCTGAACATTCAACCCCTTCGGGGTTGTGCTCCTTGCTGTTTCGCTTACCCCCGGTTGCACCGGGGTTATAAATATTAAAGCCCTTCGGGCTTCTACAGCATAATTCCTGACCTCCTATTTCGGACTTCCGACATCAAACTTCTGGCTCCTCTCACTCCACCAGCGCCATCTCCAGCACCTGGCTCATGTTTTTTACATAGTTGAACTTTATTCCTTTGATAAAATCTGACTCTATCTCCTGCACATCTTTCTCATTCTGCCAGCAAAGGATGATCTCTTTTAAACCGGCCCTTTTGGCGGCCAGCACTTTTTCTTTTATACCACCCACCGGCAACACCTGCCCCCTCAGGGTGATCTCACCCGTCATGGCAAGAAAAGGTTTTACCCGCCTGTTTGTCAGCGCAGAAGCAATGGCTGCCATCATGGTGATACCGGCGCTGGGGCCGTCCTTCGGCACCGCCCCTTCGGGCACATGGATATGAATGTTCTTCTTTTCAAAGAGGTTTGCATCCAGTTTGTATTTCTGCGCATTGGACTGCAGGTAGGTCAGCGCCGTGCTGGCGCTTTCCTTCATCACATTGCCCAGGTTGCCCGTGAGTTTCAGTTCGCCTTTGCCATCGCTCAGACTGGTTTCAATAAATAAAATATCCCCACCCACATAAGTCCAGGAGAGACCCACAGCCACACCGGGCATGTTCACTGTTTTATAAATATCATTGCTGTAACGGGGCTTGCCGAGGATTTTTTCAATATCATCTGCCGTAACAGCTATTTTCAGTTTCCCTTTTAATACTAATTGCCTTGCCTGGTGCCGCATGATGGAAGCCAGTTGCCGGTCCAGTTCCCTTACGCCACTTTCTCTTGTATAATCCTGGATGATTTTTTCCAGCACCTTATCCGAAATTTTGAAATGGCTGCTCTTTAGCCCATGCAGTTCTTTTTGTTTGGGCAGCAGGTGCCGTTTGGCAATTTCCATCTTCTCTTCCACTGCATAGCCGCTCAGGTCAATTATTTCGAGCCGGTCCCGCAGCGCCGGTTGTATGTTCTGAATATTATTCGCCGTAGCAATGAACAACACTTTACTCAGGTCGTATTCCAGTTCTAAGTAATTATCGTAGAAGCTATGATTCTGTTCCGGGTCCAGTACTTCCAGCAGGGCGGAGGAAGGATCGCCCCGGAAATCGTTGCCCACTTTATCAATTTCATCCAGTATCATCACCGGGTTGGATGATTTTATCTTGCGGATGGATTGCAGTATCCTGCCCGGCATAGCGCCGATATAGGTTTTGCGGTGGCCTCTTATCTCGCTTTCATCGTGCAGGCCGCCGAGACTGAGCCGCACATATTTTCTGCCGACCGCACCGGCAATACTTTTTCCCAGCGATGTTTTACCGATACCCGGCGGGCCCACAAAACAAAGTATCGGGCTTTTCATATCCCCTTTCAGCTTCAGCACGGCAAGATATTCCAGTATCCGCTCCTTTATCTTGTGCATGCCATAATGATCAATATCGAGGCTTTTCTTTGCTTTCTTTAAATCGTAATGATCTTCCGTATAAGTTTGCCAGGGCAGGTCCAGCATCAGGTCAAGATGGTTGTACACCACCGAATAGTCCGGTGTGCTGGGGTGCATCCTTTCTAATTTCTCCACCCCTTTTTTGAACATCTCTTTGGCAGCCTCGGGCCATTTTTTGGCCTCCGCCTTTTTCTGCATTTCTTTTACCTCCTGCACATTGCTGTCGCCACCCAGTTCTTCCTTGATGCTTTTCAGTTGTTGTTGCAGAAAATATTCCCGCTGCTGTTTGTCAATCTCTGTTTTGGTCTTGGTGGTTACTTTATTCTTCAGCTCGGCAAACTGCAGTTCTTTTTGCAGCAGCTTCATCAGCAGGTCGGCCCTTTCCCGGATATGGTTCAGCTTCAGCAGCCGCTGCTTGTCTTTTATATCCGTATTCAGGTTGCTGGATACAAAGTGGATGAGAAAAGATGGGTTCTCAATATTGCGAAGTATAATAGAAGCTTCGGCCGGGATATTGGGGGAAAGCTGTACGATATCCGCCGCCAGGTCTTTGATATTGGCTACATAGGCATTGAAGTCTTCATCCTTTGGCGACTCCTCTTCTTCCAGTTTTCTGATTTTAGCTTTGAAATAAGGGTCATCGCCGATGATGGATTCTATCAGGAACCGGCTCTTGCCCTGGATGATGATGGTGGTGCCGCCATCCGGCATTTTTATCAGCTTGACGATACGGGCCACCGTGCCGATATCTTCGAGGTCTTTCACGGACGGGTCTTCAATATTGCTGTCCTTCTGCGCCACTACGCCGATCAGCTTGTCGCTCTTATAGGCATCATTCACTGCTTTTATGCTTTTATCCCTGCCCACGGTGATGGGGAGCACCACGCCGGGAAAGAGTACCGTATTTCTCAGGGGCAACAAAGCTATCTCGGCAGGTATTTCAATGCCATTGAGGTCTTCCTGTTCGCTTTCGTTGAGCGGGATGATGGGCAAAAAATCCATTTCATCTTCGGAACGCAGTAAAAATTGGTCAAAATTCATAATCAGGGCCTGTTAGGTCAATATGTCATCCCGCCTGAGGCGGGACGGTAAAAATAGAATGTGGAATCAGTAATGCCAAGATTTGTGCCTTTAATAAAAAGACTGACAAAATAGGTAGCTGAAGGAGAGTTGTTTGCGACAGATACCCGGAAACCATTAATTCCCGAAAAATACAACGAAAGTAGTATTGCCTTGGCTTAGCCCGGTTTGTAGCTTTAGTTGAGTTACTTGCCTGGTCTGTTGCAACTGAATTTTTGAATTTTTGGTCTTAAACCCGGCTTTTGCTATGAGAAAATTAAACTGCTGATATCTGCAACGATTCTTTTGGTGTTAGTTATTTACGCTGCTTGCAGGAAAATTGATTATAACCCCCCAAAAAAAGACAATAAAGCGGGGAATGACTTTTTCTTAGCGTATCCGGCGAATGATAAATCAGTTTTGGCAGTACAGGGTTATATGAGAAGAGAAGATGAGAAGTATAACTTTATTGATAAAATGGTTGAGAGAATTGGTTTTCCATGGTGGAATAAGGCAACTGTACTTTTGGATGATATCAGGCAGAACAATAGCCGTTCTGGAACCGGTGACTCTTTAACTATTGTGTATCTGCCATTTGTAAGGGAGGGGGAAAACTTTGTAAATGCTATCATGCAGTTCAGCATGACCCAACTGGATACAAACTGGCGGGGTTTATGTGATTGACAATACGGCGAACTTGGATATGACAGCCTTCCTCCTAATACAACCCGATGGAATGCAAGGGAAGCATTTTTTACTTTTGCAAGTTTAGACAGGGCGGTTTTTGGCCATGAGGAGTTTGAAGTTACCGACGGGCAAATCTTTTTCAGAAATCAGACGGACACTTTTGATGTTACAATAGAAAGCGCATCATACAGCGGAAACAACAGGGGGCTACGCAATGCTGACGGGTGGCAAACCTGTTATGAATTTGTTGTTTGCCGCAGGGTGGTGCAGGGAACACCTGCCAGGAACAGTACACAACCGGCGCCTGAGTGCCAGGAAATCAGCTGGTGTGAATCGTCGTGGGAAATTGACGATGGAAGCGGAGGAGATAACGGATGGTGGCCCGGAGGCGACCAGGGCGGTGGTGGCAGTAATTATATTCCTCCGCCTCAACCTCCATGTCCTCCAACTCAGAACAGGGGTTTAAATGCTGTACCGGGGTGCCCGCCGAGAGGATGGAATCCAATACCCGGTGGAGGGAATCCGCCACCGCCGCCCAGCGACTCAACTATTGCAGCCAGATTGAACAAGCTAATGGACAAAGCGATGCAACAAATAAATATAGATTCATTGCATAACCAAGCACAACAAGACGGAGATGAAAGGACATTTACTTTTAATCGTAATCCAAATGGAGATGCATCAGTTATTTATCCTCTAAGAGGCAATTCACATAGTTCACAACCAAATCTTTTTTTCACAAGTTTTGGATTTTTACATACGCATCAGGAAGATGACCCAATAGGAGGTTCCGATAAAAATCAATGTTTCGACGGCCCAGACATTTACAAATTGTATAAAAATGCAGTAATAGACAGGTACCCATTAACCGTAACAATTGTTTCAACCAGAGATTACTTTTATGCAATTGTGATTACAGATTTTAATAAATTCAAAAATCACATAGAATCGCTGTCAAATTCTACAAACATCTATATTATTCAAGATAGCATAGACGCAAAACATATCAGAACATGGAATAGTTGTACCCCGGCTCCATGTTCGTGGCAAAGGGGTTCTGAATTAGGCGCTTTAGCTATTTCTGCGAATAATGATTCCAATATTTCGGGCATTAAAATATTTAGATCCCCCAGACAACCGGTTATTTTTTCTGTGCTTAATCCCTAAAATATTTTTTATGAAAGTAGTCTTTTTTATTTCCTTCTTTATTATCAACACCAGCGTTATTGCTAATAATATAAAAAATAGCAGCGAGGTGCTCCAGCACGAGGTTGATACAACGGCCCTACCTCAGATACTTTCTCTCCCACTCAGCACTTACATAGGACAACCAGTTGATAGTCTATTGCAAGTGCTCCCATCCGGTTATAGCAGTAGAGGCTTTATGTCAATTGGAGTTGGTAATACAAAAGGAATCTACCAATCTTATTTTGTTAGCCAAATTAATAATTGTGCAGTCGAAATCTATATTGATACCTTTAACTTTTTGCAAGTCCCCAATCGTACTCCGAAATCAACTTGGGACATGAATTTAGCAAAGCAAGAAACAATTGCATTTATAAAAGTTCTCAAAAATAACAATATTTGCATGTACGGCTGTAATAATCTAAATTATTATCACTAGGTAAGCAGTATAAAAGGACCATTCAATCTGAAAGGGCTCTGGCAAGATGGCAAGACAAATAATAATACATATGCAAAATGTTAACAGAAATCACAGCATTAAATTAGTTTATCACATGAAAAGACTGATCTTTTTTTTGTTACTCACTAGCTTATTTTCAACTACTAATGCCCAGTATTCCATCTTTTGGAACGGCAAAGAGTACCATGTAACAAAAACCAGCCTGATAAAAGACACAACAGGCAAAACCTATGATTATAATGCTGTACTGTACGAACTATCTACTTATGAATTTGAGCTGAGACCGGTTGACACGAGAAATGTAATTAAAGGATTCTGGCTCATGAAGCTCAGCCCGGAAGAAATGAAAAGAAGAATCGAATCTTCTCCCATGCCTGCTGAAACCCCTGTTTTTAAAACCGGAAAAAAATTTCCTGTGCTGGTGGCAAACGATATGAATGGCAACACATTCGATACTGAGAAACTGAGAGGTAAAGTGATCGTAATTAATTTTTGGTTCACCAACTGTCTCCCCTGCCGGTTTGAAAGACCTTATTTAAATAAGATAGTGGGTGAATATAAAGAGGATAAGAATGTAGTGTTCCTTGCACTGGCGCTTGATCCGAAACCTTATGTGGTGGAATTCTTGAAAGAAAACCCTTTTGACTATAACATCCTGCCCGATGGAAATGATCTGGCTAAAAAATTCAAAATCAGCGGCTACCCTACCCATGTTATCGTTGACAAACAAGGCAAGGTAGCGTTCCATACGGTGGGCTATACTGCTGTAACGGGACACTGGATGAGAAAAACAATTGACCACTTAAAGGCTGAATAGTTTGCTGGAAACAAAAAGTCCCCACCGAAGCAAGGGACTTTTATCCATCGGTTTCTGGATTATAAAATAGTTACAGCGCTAATCCCAGCGATACCTGGAATCCCTGGCTTTTCCATTTGTCTTCATCAGGCAGGTCGCTGATATTATTTAACCCCACCGCATAGCGGGCATTCAGCCGGAAGGCCAGCACTTTGAACTGCACCCCGCCCAGCATGGAGAAGTCGCCTCTCCTGAAAGCATTAGCCCCATTCTGCAATACGGTTTTGCTCTGGTCAATCAGGATACCGAACTGCGGTCCGGCCTGCAGCGAAAGAAAGCTGCCGATCAGTTTATAATTCACCAAAATGGGGACGGAGAGATAGTTCAGCTTTACATTCGCATTGCCGTTGAAAACGTTCTGATAAACATTCTTGTAATTGCTGTCGAGCTTAGTGGCATACTGGTTCCAGATAAGCTCAGGCTGTATCACCAGTTTATTACCGGCTCTTATTTCCATAAATCCGCCAAGTGAGTAGCCGTAGCGGAATTCATCTTTGAATGACTTGCCATCCACTTTGATGATATTGGCTCCGGCCTTGGCGCCGATATGAAACTGGGCCATCATGGCCTGGGCAATCAATAATGCTGCAATCAGTGAAAGAAGTTTTGTTTTCATGTGATAGCTTTTTAGTTGTTTAAATATGCTACCCTGGATTTGTCACAAAATTTTTCCGGCAAACCGGGTAGTTGATTTATCCGGGAAAATTTTGTGGCACATCTCATGGCTATATTTTAAAATTAAATGGTGAAAAACGACCTTGAAAAATTTCAAGGATAGTGCCAGTAAGCCGTTGTGGCTGTTAAATTCCCTTAACGACAGTTGTTCATTCCAAGAACAGCGTTTGTAACTGAAGTATTGCCGCCGGACTGTGAAGGTTTTCTAAAATAGGCTCCATTTTACCGGGTTCGGTGTTCCAGACATCAGAACATAAAGCCTGCATTAATGGAGAACAGGCTGTTGAAATTTTTTGAAGCGGCCGGGAAATAATAATCAACGGCAAACTGGGGCTGGAAAAAGAATTTACCGATAGAGTACTCTCCCCGCAGAAAGAGGGTCAGGGATAATGGCTGAAACTTCAGCTCATCGTCTAAGTAATAATTATCGGTATTGTACAGCACATTGCTGGTGCTGCGGATAATAGTGGCGTAAGTGGTGGAGGACTGGTTGAAACCGAATTTTTGGGTACCGCTGGTAAAAGTTATCTGCGGGGTGAAGCGTATATGGTCTTTAAAAGTAAACACATCCAGCCAGTAAAAATCATGACGCACCGACGCCATTAGCGAGAAATCGCTGATGGATTCTTCGGTATTGATATAAGTAAAGCCCCTCCTCCGCAAACGGAGATCATTTATTAAGGATTCCCTTTCTTTATAATCGGAACGGCTGCCCCATCCGTAGCTCAGCGCCAGGGTAGGCCTCACCCACCATTTACGGTAAGTGAAGTAGGCATACAACTCGTTCTGGATAGGTGTGGTATAAAAAGGCAAGGAATCCTTTGTAAAGAATTTGGTATAAGAAAAACCGGCTGCAAATTTTTTGTTCCTCAGAAAATCAACTGAGGGAGTAAGGGCGGTCTGAAAAAAATTCATGTTGGCGCCGTCATCTACAATATAACCCGTTGCCGAAAGCCCTAACCCGCTTTTGTGATAATAGCCGAGCGTTGGTGAATAAGTGAGTTTTTTAGAAGTAGTGATCTGGTAATTGCTTTTGTTTTCAAAGTTATAAAACCCTTTTCCCGCCGAGAGGCTCATGAGCAGATAGCTCTGCGGAGATAAGATGGAATCCATAAAGGCGTCAAAGTCCTGGAACAGTTCATCATAATCAATAGTGGTGTCTATCAGGGCAAGGTCTTTTTCTTTGATGGGGGCAACAGAAGTATCCGCCGGGCCGCTTTGTGAATGTGCAGCCACAGCCAGCAGGATGAAGGCCGGTAATATTGACCATCTTTTTTGCATCAGGCAGTCGCCCCGCTTTGGGCGGAACAGGTTCGGTTCCGGGAATGCCGGGTTTTTAAGACTAAAAGGTTAAAAAAAAGTTTAATACGCTGCTTTTCAAGTATAAGAAACGAATAATTGTTCCGAATTATTGGAGAAAATATCCTCATTATTGCGGATACGGGTGAGACAATGCACCCGGTTTCCCGGAACAAGCAGTCAGACTAGTTCAAGAACAGTGATTTCCGGCAGGATGCCCACCCGGCCGGGGTAACCGAGAAAGCCGAATCCACGGTTAACATATAGTTTTTGCGGACCTGCTTTATGATCATACAATCCCGCCCATTCCTTATATACATACTGCACCGGGCTCCATTTCAGACCGGGTATCTCCACCCCAAACTGCATTCCATGGGTATGCCCCGACAGCATAAGATCTATCCCGGGATATGTCTTCAGCACTTCGGCCTGCCAGTGCGAGGGGTCATGGCTCATCAGTATTTTAAAAGGAATTGTTTCTGTACCCTTATAGGCTTTTTCCAGGTCCCCATATTTGGGAAACCGGGCCTTGGCGCTCCAGTTTTCAATACCGATGACGGCGATTTTATCAGTTCCCCTTTCCAGCATTACATGTTCATTCATTAGCAGCCTCCAGCCAAGTTGCTGATGCACCCTCTTTAATTTTTCCAGATTGTCCCTTTTATCCGCATCGCTGTCCCAGCTTACATAATCGCCATAGTCGTGGTTACCGAGAGTCGAATACAGCCCCATCGGCGCCTGCAGTTTATCAAACACATCCATATAGTCATCCATTTCTTCGGCCACATTATTGACCAGGTCGCCGGTAAAAAGTATGAGGTCAGGTTTTTCATTAATAATCTTTTGCACACCGCTCATCACTGCTTCTTTATCAGTAAAACTCCCGGAATGTATATCAGAAATATGCACAATCTTCAATCCTTTGAAAGCGGCTGGTAAATTGTCGAAATCAAGTTTTACCCTCTTCACCTGGTAGCGGTATTTGTTTCCAAATCCATAGATAAGTGTACCGAAAAGCCCGCCGCCTGCCAACAAACCGGCCCAGCTAAGGAACAGCGAGCGGGAAATTTTTTCACCCGCCTGCAGGTTTTCTCCTTCCGTTTGAGCAAAGAATAATTTACCCGCCATCCACTGCACACCCCGGCGCATATCATCCACCAAAAAGAAAATAGCGGCAATGACTTTGGCAAAAAATAAACCGGCAAGCATCGCAAAAAGAGTGGACCGGCCGAGCCAGGCCTGTTTGTCGAACCGGAGATATGGAAGTATGATGAGCAGGATAATGACCACCGCGGAGACGACCCAATACCCGCTGTGAATGATGGTCCTTGTACGGCCGGAGGCTGACTGGGTAACAGCTTTCAGCGCCTGGAAGCAATAAGTATCCAGCAGGGCCATGAACCCGATGACTATCCACCAAAACGGAGAGTTGCGCATAGATTTTTCAAAATTAGCCCGGAAAATTTACAGGCGCTTATTTTTGCATACCACTAACCGGCAAAAACATGCAACTCACCTATTACGGCCATTCCTGTTTCCTGGTGCAAACAACCCCGCCCACCGGACAGGCAGGCGGCAGGAAATTATTGTTCGACCCCTTCATCAGCCACAATGAGCTGGCAAAGCATATTGACATCAACTCCGTAGAAGCGGATTATATTCTCATCTCCCATGGCCATTTTGACCATATCGCCGATGCAGTGTCGCTGGCACAGGCTACCGGCGCTAAAGTGATCTGCAATTGGGAGATCTATGAGTGGTTGAGCAAACAGAAATTGACCAATGTACATCCCATGAATACCGGTGGTAAATGGGATTTTGATGGTTTCACTGTCCGTTGTATAGTTGCACAACACTCCGGCGGTCTGCCCGATGGCAGTTATGGCGGTAACCCGATGGGTTTTATTATCAGCAGCAGTGAAGGAAGTTTTTACTACAGCGGCGATACGGCGCTTACGCTGGACATGCAGTTAATTCCCAAATGGGCAAAACTAAATTTTGCCGTCTTACCCATTGGCGACAATTTTACCATGGGCTACGAGGATGCAACAACAGCGGCTTTGATGATTGATTGTAAAACCATTGTGGGGGTGCATTACGATACTTTCGGTTTTATCAGGATCAATCAGCAAAAGGCAAAACGGGAATTTGAAAAACAGGGTTGTACTTTACTGCTCCCCGGTATCGGAGAGACAATTTCAATTAATAAATAAAATACTTCCCTTAAGGGGATAGGTGTATATGGCAAGAATCATCGGTGTAGCAAATCAGAAAGGAGGTGTGGGCAAAACCACCACAGCCATTAACCTGGCAGCCAGTTTTGCCGTATTGGAGTTTAAAACCCTGCTGGTTGACGGCGACCCGCAGGCCAACAGCACCACCGGTGTGGGCTTCGACCTGCACAATGTTACCCAAAGCCTGTACGACTGTATGGTAAATGAGGCCAGGGCCAGGGAAGTGATACTGAAAACAGAGATCCCCAATCTCGATCTTATCCCCTCTCATATTGACCTGGTAGGCGCCGAAATTGAAATGATTAACTATCCCAACCGGGAGATGGTGCTGAAAAATATTCTCGATGCCGTAAAAGATGATTATGATTTTATCATCATTGACTGCTCCCCTTCCCTTGGCTTAATAACCGTCAATGCACTCTCTGCAGCCGATGCAGTGGTGGTGCCGGTACAGTGTGAGTTCTTTGCTTTGGAAGGCCTTGGTAAACTGCTCAACACCATCAAGATAGTTCAGGGCCGGCTCAATACTGAATTAGTGATCGAAGGCATACTGATGACCATGTACGACGGCCGCCTCCGTCTCTGTAACCAGGTGGTAAGTGAAGTGCGCCGTCACTTTGAAGACATGGTGTTCAGCACCATCATCCACCGCAATGCAAGACTGGCCGAAGCTCCCAGCGCCGGTAAGCCGGTGATATTATACGATGCCCACAGCAAAGGCTCCATGAATTACCTTAACCTTGCCAAAGAAATCCTCCAGAAAAACGACCTGACGAAGATTAAAAATGAAGAAAGGATTCTTGAGTTATGAGCCGGGAGTTCGGAGTCGGGAGTTTGGAGCCATCCGGAAGTTTCAAAAAAATTATATTTAAGTCATGGGCACTTATAGGGATCTGATTGTTTATCAAAAGGCTTATCAGTTGGCAATGGATATTTTTGAACGATCAAATAAATTCCCTTCCGGAGAAAAATTCAGTCTTATAGACCAAATTAGAAGATCATCCCGCTCAGTATGTGTTAATTTTGTTGAAGGGTATCGCAGAAGAAAGTATAAGGCACATTTTGTTTCAAAACTTACTGATTCTTCAACCGAAAACGCCGAAACACAGGTATGGCTCGATTTTTCAAAAGATTGTAAGTACATTGAGCCAGGGGAATATGAGAACTTTACATCCCGGAATGACGAGGTCGGCAAAATTCTTTGGTATATGATTGAAAACCCTGATAAATTTATGTAAGCCCGGCTCCGAACTCCGAACTAAGAACTCCCGACTAATACTATGACCAACCCCAAACAAAATAAAGAACTCCTTGGCAAAGGCATTCGTTCCCTGCTGCAGAGCATTGATGCTGATTTAAAGACAAACACCGGCCAGTTGAAGCAAACCGTCATGGAAAACGCCACCGGCATCAGCCGTATTCCGGTAGATGAAGTGGAACCTAATCCCAAGCAGCCCCGCCGGGATTTTGATGAGAGCACCATGAAGGAACTGGCAGAGTCCATCAAACTGCACGACATCATCCAGCCCATTACCGTTTCCAGGCTTCCTTCAGGCAAATACCGCCTGATATCAGGGGAAAGAAGATTAAGAGCCGCCAGGCTGGCCGGTATCAAAGATATTCCTGCCTACATCAGGCATGCGAATGATGCGCAATTGCTGGAACTGGCGCTGCTGGAAAACCTGCAGCGGGACGACCTGAACGCCATGGAAGTTTCGCTGAGCTATAAAAGAATGATGGAAGAACTGGATTACACGCAGGAGCAGGTGGCCGAACGGATGGGAAAAGACAGGAGCACTGTCGCCAATTTCATCCGGTTATTAAAACTTCCTCCGGATATTCAACTGGCGGTAAGAAGCGGCGAACTGAGCATGGGCCATGCAAGGGCATTGATCAACGTGGATACTATCGACAAACAACTTTTCATTTTTAAGGAGATAAAAGAAAAAGGATTGTCCGTAAGACAGACAGAAGCGCTGGTCCGCAATATGTACCGGGAATCGGGCGCTGTTAAAAAATCTTCAAAAAGCCATCTGCCGCCCGCTATTCAGCGGATAGAGGATAAATTAGCATCGCATTTCAGTACCCGGGTAAAACTGCGGCACAGCCGCAACGGCAGCGGACAGATCATCATCGAGTATTATTCGGCAGAAGAACTCAACAAAGTCCTCGGGCAAATGAATGCATCGCTTGATTAATTACAGGCCCCTGAGGAATAATCTGAAAGTGTACAACAGCAAAAAAATACTATTGTCGCTGCTGCTTGCCGCTTGTTTTTCTTTTTTGCATGCCCAGGAAAAAGAAAACATCAAAGCGAAAAAGGATTCTGCGGCCATTGAAAAGAAGCCGGGCAACCGGTACGATTCAGCTATGGCAGCCCATAGTCCCAAAAAAGCGGCGCTTCGATCTGCCATATTGCCGGGATGGGGGCAGATCTACAATAAAAAATACTGGAAGCTGCCCATTGTTTATGGCGCATTGGGTGTTAGCGGTGGAATTTTTATTTATAATCTAAACCAATACAAGGATACCCGTTTTGCTTACCGGGTAAAATATAATATGAGGGTAAACCGCACCGACTCAGCCCTGTTTGCACAAATACGCAATGACCTGAAACCCCTCAGTGAAGAGTCGCTTCGTTTTTACCGCAACCAGTTCCGCCGTGACATTGATTATTCTGTCCTCTTTTTCATCCTGCTCTGGGGGCTGAATGTTGTAGATGCCGCCGTGGATGCCCATCTGAAAAGCTTTGATGTTAGCCCCGACCTCAGTTTCCGCATCCGCCCCGGTTACAGCGAACTGGCCCGCACCAATGGCATCAGCCTGGTGCTGACGATCGGTAAATAAAATCCGTACCAGCACGGGTATCAGCCGGAAACTTTAATAGTTACATTTGCTCAGGTATCATACGATTAGATGCTGCGGATAATGGTGGAATAATTCAAATTTAAACGACCTAAAGCCTCCCCTTCGGGGTTCCCAAGTAAACGAAGGGAAGGAATGCAGTTCGTAAAGGGGCCTTAAACCTTAAACATGAATCGTTAAACTTGCTGTAATGAAAATAGCATTAATAGGATATGGCAAAATGGGCAAAGCCATCGAAGAAATAGCCCTGCAGCAGGGGCACCAAATTGTGCTGACCATTGACCAGCCCAACCTGCATGAGTTTACCAAAGAGAATATCGCCAAAGCAGATGCCGCTATTGAATTTACCGGGCCGCACAGCGCCTATGAAAATGTGAAAGCCTGTATCGAATGGGGTGTGCCCGTGGTATCCGGCTCCACCGGGTGGACGGATAAACTGGATGAACTGAAAAAAAAATGTGCGGAAATGAACGGCGCCTTTGCTTATTCCAGTAACTACAGCATTGGGGTGAATATATTCTTTGAACTGAATAAAAAACTGGCATCGCTGATGGCGCAGCAGAGTGACTATGAAGTGCTGCTGGAAGAAACCCATCATACCCAGAAAAAAGATGCGCCAAGCGGAACGGCCATCTCGCTGGCCGAACAGGTGCTGGAATTCATCAAGAGAAAAAAACGCTGGGTGAATGAACTCAGCGACCAACCCGAAGACCTGGAGATCATCAGCCAGCGGGTAGACCCGGCCCCCGGCACACATAGCGTAAAGTATTCTTCGGCGATAGATAATATTGAGATCATCCACACCGCACACAACCGAAAGGGATTTGCGGGCGGCGCGGTGCTGGCGGCAGAATTCATAAAGAATAAAAAAGGGTTCTTTACAATGAAAGATGTCCTGAACCTATGAACCCGAATCCATGAAAGGTCATCTCTACATAATTGTTGCACTGATTTTCCTTTTCGGAACCTGTCCGGCATTCAGCCAGTCCAATACCGACAGCCTGCAACATATCATCCAATCCGACCGGCCTTACAAACAGCGGATGGAGGCTTCCATCCAATTGCTGCAAAGTTACCAGAACCGGCATTTTGACTCCGTTATCATGGAAGGGGACAAAGCACTAAAGCTGGCCCGGAGGAATACGGACTCCATAGCCGTAGCGGAACTGAAACACCGCATCGGTGTGGCCACTTATTTCAGCGGTAAATACGATGTGGCTGCCAATAATTTCTACGAGGCCATTGCCATCCTCGAAAAAGATCATACCAACCAGAAAAAACTGGCGCCGGTGTACAATGATCTTGCCAAACTCTACCGTAAAACAAAGGACCTTGACAGGGCGCTGTTGAATTACAGCAAAGCCAGCGCTATCTACAAAGCGCTGAACGATACGGCAGGCATCGCTATGATACTAAATGAATCCGGCGTGGTGTATGAATACAAGTACGACTATAAAGAAGCAGTGAACCGCTACACTATGTCCATGCATCTTGCTGAAAAGGCAGGCGATTCATTAAGCGTTTCTTATTCCCTCAGCAATATCGCCGGCGTTTATGTCATTGAAAAAGAATATGGGCTCGCCGAACAAAACCTGCTGCGCTGCCTCCGTATCCGGGAACTGCTGAAAGACAGTTTTGCCATCGCCCTGGTTTATTCTGACCTGGGCGCTGCAATGAATGCCAAAGGGGATTATAAAAAAGCCTTTGACTACCTTAACATGAGCAACCGGATGGCGGAGAAAATGAAATACCCCGAACTGCAGTCCAACAATTACAACGAACTCTCCGCTATATCACAAAAACAGGGTGATTTTCAGAAAGCATTCGAATATTTTAGTAAGAGAACGGCGCTCAGGGACAGTTTGCTCAGGATCGAAAGCTCCAGGGAAATCCTGCGGCTGAATACACAGTACGAAACCGCCCGCAAGGAACAGCAGATACAATCACAGCAAAACAGAATAAGGTTGCAGAACTATCTGTTTATGGGTATCGGGGGGCTGGTATTGCTGGGAGGTCTTCTTACCTGGTCCTACTACAAACGCAACAGCCTGAAAAAAGAGAGCCAGTTGCAGGCGGAGATAATGAAGCAGCAGGAAGTGAAGGCCATAGCCATTCTGGAAGCAGAAGAAAACGAACGGCAGCGCATCGCCAAAGACCTGCATGATGGCGTGGGCCAGATGATGAGCGCCGCCAAAATGAATTTATCCGCCATTGAATCCGAAATCAATTTCACCAACGAATCGCAAAAGCAAAGTTTTGAAAAGATCATAACCCTGGTGGATGAAAGCTGCAAAGAAGTAAGAACCGTATCACATATCATGATGCCGAACGCCCTGCTGAAAAACAACCTGCCCAATGCCATCCATGAATTTGTGAACAAACTCAGCAATAAATCACTCCGGGTGCAGGTGTATACCGAAGGGCTGGATGAAAAAATAGATTCTAATGTAGAAACAGTATTGTACCGGGTCATCCAGGAATGTGTGCACAACGCCATCAAACATGCCGGCGCCACCACACTGGATATTTCATTGATCAGGGACAAAGACGGCATCAGCGGCACTATTGAAGACAATGGCAGGGGTTTTGACCTGGCCGACAAAGAAAAATTTGAGGGCATCGGCCTCAAAAACATTACCACCCGTATTGAATACCTCAGGGGCACGGTGGATTTCGACTCCGCCCCCGGCCGGGGAACATTGATTGCGCTGCATGTACCAGCCCCCTACATCCCCCCGCAAAGGGGGACTTTTGACCCTGAATAAAGAATTACTCCATTGCTATGAATTGCGTAACCCCCATTGACAGTTCAATCTGAAGGAAACGGAGCTATACGGTAGGAAAAATTTTTCTTTGGGAAATCTAAGCCCCTCCTGCGGAGGGGTTTGGGGTGGCTGGGCTTTTAACAAATCCCCAACTGCAATCCCCCAAACCCCGGCATCCATCTTGGCGTCAACATTTCCGTGATAAAGACGACCAAAAAAACCAATTTTATGTATTTTACCACCTGCAACGAAGCGGCAGCAACCGCAAAACGGGCTACCAAAATGAAAAGCGGAAAAATCACCCTCGGCATCGTAGATGACCACCAGATTGTAATTGACGGCCTCACTTCTTTACTGAAAGGTCACGAAAAATTCAAGTTCGCCTTTGCCACCACCGACTCCGGCGAAGTGGTGGAGAAGATAAAAGAAAAGCCGGTTGACATTTTACTCACCGATGTGATGATGCCCAAACTGCCCGGCAACCAACTGGCCAAACAGGTAAAAGAAAAATATCCCGGTGTAAAGATATTGGCACTCTCCATGAGCGGGCAGGGCGATCTCGTAAATGAAATGATCGAGGACGCCGATATTGCCGGATATGTGTTGAAAAATATCGGCAAGCAGGAACTGGTGAAAGCATTGGAAAAAATTGCCGGCGGCGGTATCTATTTCAGCGACGAAGTGCTGGACGAACTCCAGCGCAGCAGCAACCGCAAGAAACAAAAGGAAGAAGCCCACCTTACCAGCCGGGAAATAGAAATCATCCGGCTGATAGAAAATGAATACAACAACAAACAGATAGCCGAAACCTTATTTATCTCCGAACGCACCGTGGAAACCCACCGCAAGAATATTTTCCGCAAAACCAGCACCAACTCCGTAATTGGCCTGGTGAAGTATGCGTATGAGCATAAGCTGATATGAACATTTAGTCTCTGCCGGCGGTGGATTGTCGCAAGTTTTAAAATCTTGCATAAACAGGCTTAACGCCCTGAAAATCAGACGGACAATTTTTTTTCAAGGGCAAAAAAGACTGCGTATATTGCGACAATTTACGAGTTATGTGTCACCCTATTCAACATCCTACACATATTTAAACACCCAAGACTTTGCCATGCTGCCCCACGCAATTTTTAGCACATGGCAAGGCACACAAAACCCCGACACAAAGCCAACCTTGCCAAGAGCTAAAAATGCCTTCGCACAGCCCACTCACCACCCAGCAGACGGAATTCATATCATCTTCACTTAAAGCGTTAGCAGAAGAACACACATCAACAACCGATACCAAGAAGTGAATCTATTTTTTTATCACCTCTAAATATTTCAAGCTTTACTTCAAAGCTTAAAGTCCGTAGGAAGCTGAACGGGACACACAATCCAACAGCGACAAGCCAGGGGATTAAAAACTCCAAAACATTTAGGTAGGACAATAATAATGGTAGAACAAATGCCAATAAAAACTCCAGCCCTATCCGAACTGAATAAAAGGGATATAAAATTTTTAACGCCTTTCTGCTATACAAATATTTCAGTTTGACCGACCTTTCGCAGTTCTTTAATGGCAATGTAGTCAAGAGGGCTGCGACACTTTGTGCAAAGTAAAAAACTGGATAACCCATAATCACCAGCAAAAAGAATATCCATAAGGAATTAAAGTGAAAATCTTTGTGCAGCCAAAACGAAAATAAGTAGGCAACAGCAATCCAAAAGATGTACCCAATATGGATGTATGTTTTTTGTATATAAAACCACACAACCGACTTTGAATTGCTTGAGCTAAAATACTTCATCTTGCTCCCATATTCATTGACAAACTGTTCAGCGATTCTTCTGAAGCAAGCAAGCCCAATCAATGCAATGCCAAAATCAATCGCCGGAACAACCGTAACAAGATATATCCATACTCTCCCCACAATTCCCGGCATATCATTCCAAATATCATTGAATAAATACTGCGGTGTAAAGTGAATAGAAAAGTTCAAAAAGAATTTGACAATTTTAGAACCCAGATAATTAGCGATAAGTATAACCAAAACAAAAAGTATAATCTTTTTGCTTTTATGTATGTTTTCAAAATGTTTTTTTATAAGTGCTCCGATTATCATACCACATCATTTTATCTTTTAAAATGTAAGGGGCCGACACTTCCAGTACCAGCCCCTTACGACATTGGGATTAACAATTGAAATCTACGCATGACTGCAGCATCAATACTGCAATCAGTGCGATGGCAATCGCAATGCCTTTCCAAGAAAAAACGTTCTGTTTCATAATACAGAAGTTTGGGTTAAATAATCCCGGCCGCTCTTTTTATGGTGATGCCGCCGGTTTAAGCCGCCACCATTACTTATTTTGCTATTCGGAAGAATCCATTCAAATCAAACTTGGCTTCAATACACTTTAGAAAACTTTTCCATTCCGTACTTGAATCCATGCCATTTATCTCCCGGCAAAGAATATCAAACCTCTCTTTCGCATTTTCGTTATCTGGTATTTCAAACCAAAGACGCTTAAACTGGTTTCCTAACCGAACTGTAACGCCGTATGCAATCAATCTCATAAACTCCGGTTTTGGATGACTTATAAAGAACTACACAACAAACCTAAGAAGAAGAATTTGTTTACGCAAATATATTTTGCTTTTTTTTGTCAATATTTTATGAGTTTTTATAATAAACATGTCAACAATATCACTTATTATTGCCCCTAAATGTTTGATTATCTGGCAAACTTGAATACTTTTGCCTACAGTTTTTGACAAAAAGAAATTTATGGGCAGACCAAAAAAAGAAAAGACTGATACTGTCTTGCAGAAAAATCCGCTAAGCCTTGCATTAGGGATATACCTAAGTTTAGAGCGTCAAAAAATTCAGCCGGATAACAAGTCAAAAGACGTTGCGAAAGCCTTAGGTATTGGGGAATCCCTTTATCGTATGATTGAGAGCGGTAATGCCAGAGTACATCCAAAAAATGCAATAAAGCTTATCCAAGTTTTCAATGGAAGCTATATACAATTGGATTCTTTTTGCAAGCTGCTTATTGCAATTCAATTTCTTGATTCCTTCACAGGTACAAAAGAGTTTATTCAGGCAATCAATGACCTGAAAACTGCCGACCCTAAGTTCAAAATGCTACTTGATTCCTTGAAACCTGCCATGGATTCATTAACTGATACTAAAAATGAGAATGATTTGCGGAGTGTATTTTTAAAAAGCGAAGCAATAACAAATATAGGTTTGTTCCTTTCAAATCATGAAGAATATGGAAAAAGAGCACAATTAGTTCAGACAGATAAAATAACTGGAATATTTCAACGAATCCCTACCATTTATTATGACTTCATTGATAAAACAATTCAAAATCTTTTAACCCTACCACTGGCATTTAGGGCTAATGACCTTTGGAAATGGGAAAATAATAACCAATCAAATTTTAGCTATCTGTATGCAATTATTAAAGATAAAAGCTCAATTATCAGTGATGAAAATTTTAGCCGATATCAATACCCGTTTTTGTGGTCAGACTTTAAAGAAGCTCATTTCGTCTTTTTAGGTAATTATGATAAACTACAATTAAAAAAAGAATTTTCTGATAAACTTAAAAAAGCTATTTCAGACCCCAAGTTGTTGAAAGATTTTGAAGATAAGATTGAGAAAGTAAAAATTCACACCGTCTCACTCACTACTGAGGAGAAAAAAAGATTTTTTACGGATTTTGATTCCTTCAATCCAGAACAAAGTACAGAATATGACATGGCTTGGATTTTTATGCTAAAAACGAATGTGAATGTTGGGCTAAAAGCCAAGGTTTCAAAATCAAATTGGAAACTTCAAGAAGGGATAAGCCTTACTTGGGAAAAAACAGATTTACTATTAAATCAAATAATGCAGCATTGCGACAACAGGAAATAAAATGAAGTATAAAGTAAAGATAAAAGATATTCATCCAACAGTTCAGGCAGCGTCAGAAAAATTTCCTGCTAAATGTTTTTTAGGAGTAAGCATGAGTAATCCATTCTTTCATGGAAAACATTTAGCTAAGACGCTGAAATGGATAGATGATAATTTTCAGGAGTGCCTTATTGTGATTGCCGACCATCTTCACAGGTTTAACGAATATACATTCAGCGGGAAAAATGGAACTGAGGCCGAAAAGGATTGCAAGCAAATGGGTGATGAGATACATGAAAGAATTAAATCATTAACCAGTACCTTATCTCCTAATAAGTTTACAATAACTCATTGGCTAACTTTAACTCAAAACAATGAGTTTACCGAAGATTCAAAAACAATAAATTCTTATTTTAACAATAATGATAAGTTTAAGCAGAGCATTAGAAATTCTTGCACGGATTTTATAACGAAACAAAAAAGTCGGGGATATCACATCTTTATAAACGAAAATGATGCTATAGATAAATCCCAAAATTATCTGCTGGAAGAAATGGCTGTGTTTTGCAATCTCATAAGAAAGGGTTATCAGGTACAGGTTTACCCGGGTACACAATTAGCCGTATTAAAAGAATTGGCTGACAATAAATTTCCCGATATAAATAGTCCTTTAAAAAATGGTATTTATATTGACTTAACCGTTAAAAAGATTAGATAATGATACCTATAGTTATTACCGCACTGCTGCTTTCGTCAGCAATCTATTTATATCTTGGTTTTGTATTAGGCAAAAACAACAAAACACTTGGCGATTTATTTCCGGTAGTCTTTGGAAGAAATGCTAAAGTTAATACTGTTGATGAGTTCAGCACAAGTACAGTGGCGACAACGGTTTCATTAGCAACAATAGTTTTAGCATATTTTGAATTAGCAGGTTACTTCGGTGTGTGGCTTCTTTGGACAGCCTTGACCACATCAATTGGAATGATAATAGTAAGTTGGGCATCTAAACGTATTTGGTCAAAAATGTCTGAATACAAACACAGACCCTCTATGCATGAATTCATTGGTGTGGAGTTCAATTCAATAAGTGTTTCATTAATTGCCTCTGCCTGCACAAGTATTGGTTTCCTTTTAATTTTTGCAACAGAACTTGTTGTAGGCTCAAGGTTTTTGGCTGGCCTTGTTCCTGACATCCCACAATGGGTTACAGTGATATTCCTTTCTGCAATAGGTTTTGTCTACACACTTTTGGGAGGGTTCAGGGCGGTTATTAAAACCGACCAACTTCAAATGAAGTTTATCTGGGCTTTAATAATTTTTTTAGGAGCATATTATATTTATTACATCTTACAAAACGGAGGCGTTCAAACTAATCTTAATAAAATGCCTGCGGGTATATTAGATTTCTCTCCCAAACAAGGATTAGGTTTCTTTCTTTTGGGGATTGCAATTATGAATATCCCAACACACATTTCAAATATGGCCGTTTGGCAAAGAATAAGCGGGGCTCACAATCCCGAAATTGTTGAAAAGGGAATTAGAAAAAGTATTTGGGGCGTCGCTTTATCATGGGGTTTTTTATCATTGTTAGCTTGTTTCGCATACATGATTGTTACACCAACTAACAATCAAACCTTATTGACAGATTTATTAATTGCCATAAGTGGCTCAGTAATTGGAAAAATAGTTTTATTCTTTGTTGTAATTGGATTATACGGAGCCATGCTTTCAACAGCAAGTACCAATCTCATTGTTGTTGGTCACACAATATCAGAAGATATTGTTGCAAAATTTAGAAAGGGGTCATTAGATGTAAGATTGGATTCAAAAAAAGAGTTTTATATTTCAAGAGCCATTCTTGTCATTGCAACATTGATGGCTATTTTCCTTGTTGAAGGTTTAAAATATTTTGGGTTTTCAATAGCTGATTTAGTTTTTGCAATTTACGGCGGTGCGTTGGCCTTGTTTCCCCCAATACTTGCAGCATTGTATAGTAATCGTTCAAGGTTAAAACCGCTTTCGGCTTATGCAAATGCAGCTGTCATTTTCGGTTTTCTTTTTGGTTGGGGGGCTGCCATTTATGGAAAAATCATCGGGGACGGCAATCTGATATTTCTTTCGCCAGGTTTTAGTATTTTAATATCCGGCCTAATCCTTAGTCTGGGCTTTATAAAGAACAAATACAAAGAATAGCTTATTTTGTAAATCAATGAGAGTAGAAGTAGATATAAAGGCAAATATTCTAAGATGGGCGGTAGCCAGAGCCGGTTATGATTTACATGACTTTGCTACAAAGGTCCCCAATTTCCAGCAATGGATAGATGGGAAAAAAAAACCTACAGTAAAGCAGCTTGAAGACTTTTCTAAAAAAGTTTATCTCCCATTCGGTTATTTGTTCTTACCGGAACCGCCGAAAGAAAATTTACCTATCCCATTTTTCAGAACCAATAATACTAAGACAACCGGAGTAAGTATTAATGTTTATGATACAATTTTGTTGATGCAACAACGACAAGACTGGCTAAAAGATTATTTGAAAGACGGCGAATTTGAGCCATTACCTTTTGTTGGAAAATATAAACATAAAGAAAATATTGCTGAAATTGTTAGAGATATAAGGAAGACACTTGGCTTAGTTGAAAATTGGGCAAGCCAGTATGAAACATGGGAAGATTCATTAAATAATCTTACACAAAGAATTGAAGATACAGGAATCATCATGGTATTCAATGGTATCGTTGAAAACAATACCCACAGACCTATTGAAGTGGAAGAATGCAGAGGCTTTGTTTTGGTGGATGAATTAGCCCCTTTCATGTTTGTAAATAATGCAGATGGTAAAGCAGCACAAATGTTTACTATTGTTCATGAATTAGCTCATATTTGGACAGGACACAGTGCAGGATTTGATTTCAGAAAATTGCAACCCGCAAACGACCCAATTGAGTTGCTATGTGATAAAGTGGCGGCAGAATTTTTAGTGCCCCAAAATTCTTTCAATATAGTTTGGAATGAAAGACCAAGCATTAAATATGCTGCAAGGTATTTTAAGGTAAGTGAAATAGTAATTGCCAGAAGGGCATTAGACACTGGAAAAATTACAAAAAAGGAATTCTTTGATTTTTATGAAGAATATATAAACCGGGAGTTTAAGAAAAAGGAAAATCAAAGTAGTGGTGGCGATTTCTATGCAACCACAAGAAAACGATTAAGCATGACGTTTGCAGCTCATGTAAATAACGCTGTCAAATCCGGAAAACTATTATATCGGGAAGCTTACAAACTCACAAGTTTAAAAGGCGATACCTACCAAAACTTCTTTTCAAAGCATTTTTATTCCTGATGAGTTTATTCGTAGTAGATAGCAATTTTTTTATTGAAGCCCATCGGTCAACATATCCTCTTGACGTAGCTCATAGTTTTTGGAATAAGGTGAAACAGCTGGCACATGATAAAAAAATTGTCAGTATTGACAAAGTGAAAAAAGAAATTTACGACCATGAAGATGCTTTAAAACAATGGTGCGTTGCTAATCTTCCAAACGATTTTTTTAAAGACACAACAACAGTACTTACGGAATATGGCCAAGTGGCAGCTTGGGCAGGTTCAAGAAGCGGACACTACTTGCCAAATGCACTTGCAGAGTTTTTACATGCAGATGAAGCAGACGCTTACATAGTGGCATATACTTTAGCAGACAAAGTAAATAGCGTCTTAGTAACACAAGAGACAAGTGAACCAAACAGAAGAAATAAAATAAAAATTCCTGAGCCGTGTAATGCGTTAGGGGTTCAATATTGCAATACCATTGACATGTTCAGACGATTAGGTGAAACATTTTAAGCCATCGCACCAAGTCAGGCACATTTGCAAGGCACACAAGGCCGACATATAAAAGCCAACCTTGCAAAAGAGCCTGCCTTGTTCCTACGCTTCCGGGACACACTCTGCCACGGGGGACACATACTTTCAATTCAAGTTACCAAGACGAAGGGCGAACACATAACAGGGAGTTTGCTGCTATGCTGGCAGACGAATACATTCTCAGCTTCATATCGCTATCAGCCCATATCCAGCCGACGGAATTCTATCAGCTTTTGTTGTTATCTTCATCATCAGTTTTTCAATCAGCAGCGGCTCCGGGCTGGACATTATAAAATACCAGCACAGCAGCAAGCTCTGGCCGTTAGTGGTCATTGCAAAGAGACATACCGAGAAACGATTAACAATCATAAAATAAACATAATTTAATTTGAAAATATTTCTGACAACCTTGATAGCATTTTTTTCTATAACTATTTATGGACAGACAAAAAATGTGGATAAAGAACATGGCGAAAACCATGAACACCATAAAAACGAAATTGGAATTGCAAATTCGCCAGTATATTTTATAAAAGAGAAAGTTTTTGCATACGGACTTCATTTCCATTATGTTCGAAACATTCCAAAAACAAAGTTTGGACTTGGACTTGGCTACGAAAGAATATTTGACAAACATAAACATAATACTTTTGGACTTGTTGGGACATATAGACCAATTGAAAATTTAAGTTTTAATGTTTCGCCAGGGTTGACATTTGAAGACGAGAATAAAACTGCAATATTTGCTTTGCACCTTGAAACAGCTTACGAATGGGAAATCAAAAACTTTCATATTGGACCAGCATTCGAATTTGCATACGACCCAGAAGATTTTCACATTAGCTTAGGTCTTCACATAGGTTATGGTTTCTAAACAAGCTTTAAAAATAATTGACGAATACAAAAAATAAATATAGAGCTGCATTCAACTAATAAATGCGAAAAAACATCCTAAAAATTCAAAAGGAAATAACAGAAAGAAAATAGAAATTCTTTTGTTACTTCCCCTTGATTGTTTTTTCGTATGGTTAAAGATACAAAGAATTTTTCGCAATTAAGCGAAACAGAACGAGCTATAATTGAAGC
>Ga0209398_1000060_pt1 | contig 88756 bp, 90 predicted proteins | sample AshMeaBigSpring_FD_184125 | JGI IMG/M metagenome (GOLD analysis project Ga0209398, IMG submission 184125) | Groundwater microbial communities from Big Spring, Nevada to study Microbial Dark Matter (Phase II) - Ash Meadows Big Spring (SPAdes)... | ecosystem: Environmental > Aquatic > Deep...
TGGTGCCGGATGTCGGACTCGAACTGACGACCTACCGCTTACAAGGCGGGTGCTCTACCAACTGAGCTAATCCGGCACGGTTGAGATTTTAAACGCGTTCAACTGCGGTCTTTGAAACTGCAGGTGAAATTTCTTATTTAATTCTGCGCAAGCCCGGACGCTGCGGAGCAGTGGGTGGTGGAGACTCGCTGTCCTCGACCGAGGCTCGAGCCTGCTCTGTGCCCTTGCCCCCCGCGTCGACTTCGCTGATCGGAAAGGCCATGCCTTGTCCGTTTTCACGGGCATAGATGGCCAACACACGATCGACGGGCACCACAATCTCCCGTGGCTGTCCGCCAAAGCGGGCTTTGAAAGAGATATAGTCGTTGTCCATCTGCAAGGCGCTGGTGGCATCCATGCTGACATTGAGCACAATCTCTCCGTCTTTCACGAACTCCATGGGCACGCGCACCGAAGCATCCACCTTGACGGCCACGTAGGGCGTCAGGCCGTTATCGCTGCACCATTCATAAATGGCGCGTAACAAATAAGGCTTGGTGGATGGGAAATCGGTCGAGTGCATCATGAGCGGCGCGGCAATTACTTGCGCATCACCTTTTCAGAAGGCGTCAGTGCTTCGATATAAGCCGGGCGCGAGAAAATACGCTCCGCGTACTTGAGCAGCGGCGCAGCGTTTTTAGACAACTCGATACCGTAGTAGTCCAGGCGCCAGAGCAGCGGAGCAATGGCCACGTCCAGCATCGAAAAGTTATCGCCCAGCATGTATTTGTTCTTCAAAAACACAGGGGCCAGTTGGGTCAGGCGATCGCGGATATGCGAACGGGCTTTTTCAAGTGCCTTGTCGTTGCCTTTGAGGGCTCGGTTTTCCAGAGTGGAAACGTGGGCGAACAGCTCTTTTTCGAAGTTCAGCAGGAACAGGCGCACGCGGGCGCGGTCCACCGGATCGCCGGGCATGAGCTGGGGATGCGGGAAACGCTCGTCAATGTACTCGTTGATGATGTTCGACTCGTACAAGATCAGGTCACGCTCCACCAGAATCGGAACTTGGCCATAAGGGTTCATCACGTTGATGTCTTCGGGCTTGTTGTACAAGTCCACATCACGGATTTCGAAGTCCATGCCTTTTTCAAACAACACAAAACGGCAACGGTGAGAGAACGGACATGTCGTTCCGGAATAAAGCACCATCATGGCAACAGGCTCCTCTAAAAATCAAAAAGAGTGGGACAGCCACGGGGCTGACCCACTCTGCTCAGGCCGGCATGACGCCAGCCTAAATCGGGTTTACTTGATGTCTTTCCAGAACGCAGCGTTCAGGCGCCAAGCAATAAAGGTGAACACCGCCAGGAACAACAGTACCCACACGCCAATGCGTACACGGGTGTTTTGTGCCGGCTCGGCCATCCATTGCATGTAGCTTACCAGATCGGCCATCGCATCATCGTACTGGGCGGGCGTCATCAAGCCTGGCTTGACTTGTTCCCAGCCCTTGAAGACGTGCACTTTGTGACCGTGCTCTTCGATCTCTTCATAGACAGGTTTACGCTCACCCTGCAGCTCCCACAGCACATGGGGCATGCCCACGTTGGTGAAAACCAGGTTGTTCCAGCCGGTGGGACGGTTGTCATCACGGTAGAACGTACGCAGATAGGTGTAGAGGTAATCAGCCCCTGTGCCGCCATGACCGGCTTTGGCACGTGCAATCACCGTCAGGTCAGGCGGATTGGCACCGAACCATTCTTTGGCCTGCTTCGGATCGATGGCGGCTTTCATGGTGTCGCCGATCTTGTCCGAGGTGAACAGCAAGTTGTCCTTGATCTGTTGCTCGGTCAGGCCAATGTCCTTGAGGCGGTTGATCCGCATGAAGGCGGCCGAGTGGCAGTTCAGGCAGTAGTTGGCAAACAGCTTGGCGCCGTGTTGCAAGGCGCCCAGGTCATTGGTGCGATTGGGCGCTTTGTCCCAGGCAATGCCACCACCGCCTGCGGCTTGGACGCCTGCGGTCATACCCAGGGCCATGAGCAAGCCCAGTGCGAATTTTTTGAAATTGTTCATGATCATCACACTCCGCTAACTCAGTGAGGCTTGAAGGTCACGCGATCGGGGACCTGCTTGGGTGTGCCCAGCTTGCTCCACCATGGCATCAACAGGAAGAAGCCAAAATAGAACAGGGAGCCCACTTGGGACACGCGCTCGCCAATGGGCGACGGCGGCTGAACACCAAGGTAACCCAGAATCAGGAAGTTGATCACAAACACGGCATACAGGTATTTGTGCCAGTCAGGACGGTAGCGGATCGACTTGACGGGGCTGTTGTCCAGCCAGGGCAGGAAGAACAGGATCACCACAGCGCCACCCATCACCACCACACCCCAGAACTTGGCGTCGATCGACAACATCATGGCAGAAATCACCACGGCTGCGCCAATGACGGCCATCTTCAACACCTGAGGCAGTTTGCCCTTGACCACGGCAAGCACGGCGCCAACGACCACACAGGCAATCAGGGCGTACATCATCTCGCTGGTGATGGCACGCAGCATCGAATAGAACGGCGTGAAGTACCAGACGGGCGCGATATGCAAAGGCGTGGTCAGCGGATCAGCCGGAATGAAGTTGTTGTATTCGAGGAAGTAACCACCGAACTCGGGGGCAAAGAACACGATGGCGGTAAATGCCATCAGGAACAAGCCTACGCCGAACACGTCATGCACTGAGTAGTAAGGGTGGAAAGGAATGCCGTCCAGAGGTTTGCCGTTCGCGTCTTTGGGTGCGTTCGGGCCTTTGATCTCCACACCATCAGGGTTGTTGGAGCCCACTTCGTGCAAAGCAATGATGTGTGCAACCACAAGACCCAGCAGGACCAGAGGCACAGCAATCACGTGGAAGCTGAAGAAGCGGTTGAGCGTAGCGTCTCCCACCACGTAATCGCCACGGATCAGCAGCGCCAGATCAGGACCGATGAAGGGAATGGCGGAGAACAGGTTCACGATCACCTGGGCGCCCCAGTAGGACATCTGGCCCCAAGGCAGCAGATAGCCCATGAAGGCTTCGGCCATCAGGGCCAGGAAAATCGCGCAACCGAAGATCCAGACCAGCTCGCGCGGCTTGCGGTAACTGCCGTACATCAGGCCACGGAACATATGCAGATACACCACCACAAAGAAGGCTGAAGCGCCAGTGGAGTGCATGTAGCGAATCAGCCAGCCCCAGGGCACATCGCGCATGATGTACTCGACCGAGGCAAAAGCCACAGCCGCGTCAGGCTTGTAATGCATGACCAGGAAAATGCCTGTGACGATCTGGATGACCAGCACCAGCAGCGACAGGGAACCGAAGATGTACCAGAAGTTGAAGTTCTTGGGCGCGTAGTACTCGCTCATGTGCTCCTTGTAGAGCTTCGACAGCGGGAAACGGTTGTCGATCCAGTTGAGGAGTTTTTCGCCTGCGGGCGCGTTCGGAGAAATTTCTTTGAATTCAGCCATGTCAGTCTCCATCAGGCCTTTTTGTCTTCACCAATGAGCAGCTTGGTGTCAGACAGGTACATGTGGGGGGGCACTTCCAGGTTGTCTGGCGCGGGCTTGTTCTTGAACACACGACCTGCCAGATCGAAGGTGGAGCCGTGGCAAGCACACAGGAAACCGCCTTGCCAGTCATCCGGCAGCGAAGGCTGAGGTCCGGTTGCAAATTTGTCGCCAGGAGAGCATCCCAGGTGGGTACAGATGCCCACTGCGACCATCACTTCAGGCTTGATGGACCGGTGACCGTTCTTTGCGTACTCGGGGGTGGGGTAAGCCGTGCGGCTCGAGGTGGGATCGGCAAGTTGACCCTCCACTTTTTTGAGCGACTCCAGTTGCTCGGGTGAGCGCTTCATGATCCATACAGGCTTGCCGCGCCATTCAACGGTGAGTTTTTCACCTTCTTTGAGAGCGGAAATATCCACTTCCACGGCGGCACCAGCCGCTTTGGCACGTTCGGAAGGCTGGAAGGAGCTGACAAACGGGGTGGCTACGAAGCCGGCGCTTACGGCACCCGCGCATCCGGAGGCAATGAGCCAAGTCCGCTTGCTGCTGTCGACTGGGGTATCACTCATGGTAATCCTCTATGAGTCTTTTGATTAGGGTCAACCCGTGATTGTAATGGAGACTCCTGTACGGCCTTCTTACAAAACCTCTGTTTTTTGCGCAATCTCATCCGGGATTCGATATCATCCAGAACACCCAACAAGGAGGAACTTTAGATGTCATTCGCACAAGAATTCAAAAACTTCGCCATGAAAGGCAATGTGGTCGATCTGGCCGTTGGCGTGATCATTGGCGGCGCCTTCGGGAAAATCGTCGGCTCCATGGTGGACGACATCATCATGCCCATGGTCAGCCTGGTCTTTGGCAAGCTCGACTTCAGCAACTACTACCTACCCTTGGCCGGGCAGGACACCAGCCTGGCCCTGGTTGAAGCCAAGAAACAAGGCGCCGTCCTGGCCTTTGGCAGTTTCTTCAGCATTGCGCTGAATTTCGCCATCCTGGCGTTCGTGATCTTTGTGATGATCCGTCAGATCAACCGCATGAAGTCTCAACCGGAAGCGGCCCCTGCAGAGCCCGCACCGACGCCGGAAGACATTGCCCTGCTGCGCGAAATTCGCGACAGCCTCAAGCAACGCGGCTGATCACACGGCCGCGTCTCGCGCATCGGCCATTTGCATGGCCATGCGCAATGCCTGCTGCAAACTGGACGGGTCGGCCACACCCTGTCCGGCAATATCAAAAGCCGTGCCGTGATCCGGACTGGTCCGAATCAGGGGCAAACCAAGCGTCACATTCACGCCCTGCTCTACCCCCAGGTATTTCACCGGAATCAAGCCCTGGTCGTGGTACATGGCCAGCACCACATCGAACTCGCCCGGATGTTGCTCTGTATCGCGGGCCCGCATGAACACGGTGTCAGGCGCATAGGGCCCTGTCGCCAACAGGCCTTCGGATCGGGCCTGCGCAATCGCCGGCATCAAAACGGTTTGCTCTTCATCGCCAAACAGACCGCCCTCGCCTGCATGCGGGTTGACACCTGCCACCGCCATCCGGGGCGGGCGCCCCAGGATCGGTGAAAGTGCTTCGTGGGTGATACGCAAGGTTTCCAGCACGCTGGCCGTAGTGATTGCATCCAGCGCCTTGCGCAAAGACATGTGAATCGTCACCAGCACCGTGCGCAACTGCGGGTTGGCCAGCATCATGCGCACGGGCATCTGCTCAAGCGGTACGCCCGCATGGCGTGCTGCCTCGTCCTGCAACAACTCGGTGTGGCCCGGGTAGCGGTCGTAGGGTGCGCCTGCTGCATGCAAGGCCTCCTTATGCAAAGGCGCCGTGACCACGCCCTGCGCCTGACCGCTCAAGGCCGCGCGCGTGGCGGCCAGCACCGCTTCGCCTGCCAAACGCCCCGCCCCTGCATGCACTTGCCCATATGGCCACTGCGGCGCAGGCGCACCTGTCTGCCAGACCTGCAACTCGTCTGACGCGCACGGACGCCACTGGGCCAGCGAAGTCAAGGCTCTCACTTCCAGATGGCGTGTCTCCTGCGACAACATCACCGCCCGCGCCATGACACCAGCATCCCCCACCACACAGCACCGCTGAGGACAGGCCGCTTCGCGTACCCAGGTTTTGGCGACGATTTCGGGGCCAATCCCGCAAGCATCACCCAAGGTGATCAAAACAGGTTTCATGCTGGGTTATCGATCTCGATGAATTCATGTTCCAGCCCCAACTGAGCTGCAATCGTGCGCCCCACGGCTGGCGCTCCGTAGCGTTCCGTGGCGTGGTGTCCACAGGCCATGAACGCCACGCCCATTTCGCGAGCCAGATGCGCCTGGGGCTCGGAAATTTCACCGGTGATGTACAGGTCGGCTCCTGCAGCCATCGCCGCCTCCATATAGCCCTGCGCCCCACCGGTACACCAGGCCACCCGGCGCACAGGACGCCCATCACCAGGCACACATACAGGCTCTTTGCCCAAGATTTGCTGCACATGCGCAGGCCAGGCACCGAGCTCGACCAAAGCGCTCGGCGCATCACCTACAAAGCCGAGATCTTGATCCCCAAAACGGGCATCCGCGCGCAAACCCAACTGAATGCCCAGCTGCGCGTTGTTGCCCAGTTCCGGGTGTGCATCCAGCGGAAGGTGGTAGGCCCACAAGTGCACACCCTGCGCCAGCAAGAGACGCAAGCGCTCGCGCAGCCAGCCCGTGATACGTCCATCCTGTCCGCGCCAAAACAGACCATGGTGCACCAGCAGTGCATCGGCATTTTGGGCAAGGGCTGCTTCAATAAAGGCCTTGCTGGCCGTCACACCCGAAACCAGTTTGCGCACAGGTCTGTCGCCCTGCACCTGCAGACCGTTGGGGCCGTAGTCTTTGAAGCGTTCGGGCTGCAGCAGCTCATCGAGTGCGCGCCCCAGGGTTTGGGCGTCCGTCATGTGGTGTTCCTCTTGCGTCTATTGTGGCGCAAGCAACACCGCCCCGCTCAGTCTTGCGATGGCGTTTGCTCGGGCAGACTCTCTTCGGGTGCCTTGCTGTAGTTGTTGAAAAAGCGCGCAGCCCAAATCCCCAACTCGTAAAGCAAACACATGGGAATGGCCAGCGAGAGCTGAGAAACCACATCCGGCGGCGTCACGATCGCCGCAATCACAAAGGCCAGCACAATGAAGTAACCGCGGAATGCCTTGAGTTTTTCAACATTCACAATGCCCAGCCGCGCCAGCACCACCACGGCAACGGGCACCTCGAAGGCCAGTCCAAAAGCCAGGAACATCGACAGCACAAAGCTGAGATACGCCTCGATATCAGGCGCAGCTGTGATGCTTTTGGGCGCAAAGCTCTGGATGAACTTGAACACCTGCCCGAACACGAAAAAGTAGCAAAACGCCACGCCAATGAAAAACAGCACCGTGCTGGAGATGACCAAGGGCACCACCAGTCGTTTTTCATGGGAGTACAAACCAGGCGCCACAAATGCCCAGACCTGATAGAGCACCACAGGCAAGGCCAACAAAAAGGCTGCCATCAACAAGATCTTGAGCGGGACCATGAAAGGCGAGATGACCGAGGTGGCAATCAAGGTTGCCCCTTCGGGCAAATTGGCCACCAGAGGCTGCGCCAGGATGTCGTAAAGCTGTCCAGGCCCAGGATAGAGAGCCAAAATAACCACAGCAACGCCTACGGCAATCAAGGCACGCATCAGCCGGTCACGCAACTCGATCAGATGCGCCACAAAAGGCTGCTCGGGGCCCAGCGACGGTTCGTCGCGCTTGGATTCGGAATCAGACATGTTTCAATGCTTCAGCCGCGCAAGCCCGGCGGACGGTAACGCGCCACACGGGCTGCGCCGGACTGGGCGCGCGTACGCACCCCGTTGCGCGCCTTGTACCACTGGGGCGTGGCACCGCGTTTGAGGCGCCAGTTTTTGCGTGGAGCCTGGTAAGCGGGGGCAGGGTCTTTCCACTGCGGTCCGTCGCTGTTGAGACCTGCCGTGGCCTCGGCCCAGTTTTTCTCAAAATCGGCCGTGGTGGTTTGAACGGATTGTTCGACATCGCGGGCCGCGGACTCCACAGAGTCCTTCATTTTGCGCAGCTCATCCAGATCCATGGACCGGTTGACCTCGGCTTTGACGTCTGCCACATAGCGCTGGGCCTTGCCCAACAACGTTCCCATGGTTCGGGCCACGCGGGGCAGCTTCTCAGGCCCAATCACCACCAGCGCAACCACGCCGATGAGGGCCATTTTGGACAAACCAAGGTCAAGCACTGCGCATCAACCCTGCATCAGGACTTGGTTTTGGCTTCGACGTCGATGGTCGTTTTTTCGGCAGCTTTGCCGGCTTCTACCTGTGCGGCCGGCTTGTCGTCGGCAGAGCCGTCTTTCATGCCATCCTTGAAGCCCTTGACGGCACCCCCCAGGTCAGACCCGATGTTCTTGAGTTTTTTGGTGCCGAACACCATGACCACGATCAGCAGAACGATCAGCCAGTGCCAAATGGAAAAGGAACCCATGTGTTTCTCCTAACAATGTCCGGATTCTAAGTGCGATCGCCCACATTTGAGCGAACACCCTCGCCAGTATGGGGTTTGCCCCCGTTTCAGTTTTCGATTCAACCCTTGAGCCAGGGGCGTGGACCGCCCATGACATGCATGTGCAGGTGGTGCACCTCCTGGCCGCCTTCGGTGCCCGTGTTGAGCACGATTCGGTAACCCCCTTCCGGATAAGGGTTGCACCCTTCCTGCATGGCCAGCTTGGGAGCCAGGGTCATCATGTGCGCCATCAAGTTGCCGTGTTCAGCACCCACATGCGCCATGGACGGGATATGCAATTTCGGAATGATGAGAAAGTGCACCGGCGCCCAAGGCGCGATGTCATGGAAAGCAAAAACATGGTCGTCTTCGTGGACCTTGCGCGACGGGATTTTGCCCGCCACGATCTTGCAGAAAATGCAGTTGGAGTCCGCTGCGCTCATTTCATAGACCTTCATCAATATCAATCATGGCGCGCGCTGCATTGAGCCGCACCATGCCCAGGACGATCCGGTAGAGAAACCAGATCGAAATACCACACCATGCCAACCAGCCTGGCAATAAAAACAGGAACCACAGAGGCAAAGTCACTGCGTAGAGCACCGCTGCCCACAACACCGTGCGGATGCGGAAATCGAAATGACTCGCCATCCAGGGCTCGCGCACATCGCCTTTTTTCATCAGGTCCATGACCAGCGCCACCACCAGAAGCACAGGACCAACTTGAGCCCCTGGAATGATGGCACTCACCGCCACGATGAGATGCAGGATATAGCTGACCCAGCTGATGGTGCGGTTGCTGTCATTGATCAAACTGTCATCCATCGCCACCTCCCTGTGGTTTGACAACTTTACTCGCCTGATGCTTCGCGGGCCTGCGCCTTGCGCAAAGCCTTTTCTTCCAGTCCGCTCAGACCTTCGCGGCGCGCAAGCTCGTTGACCACATCGGCAGGGCTCAGTCCGTAATGCGCCAGTGCGATCATGCTGTGAAACCACAGATCGGCCACTTCGTACACCAGCTTGGACGCATCGCCACCGTGATCCACGTCCTTGGCGGCCATCACGGTTTCGGTGGCCTCCTCGCCGATTTTCTTGAGGAAAGCGTCCGGCCCCTTGTGCAGCAGGCGGGCCACATAGCTTTTTTCGGGGTCGCCGCCGTTGGCCGGCTTGCGGCTTTCGACCACGGCGGCCAGACGGTCGAGGATGTCCTGATTGCTCATGGGGTTCACTTGTAAATCGTTTCGGGGTCCTTGAGGACCGGATCCAATGCCTGCCATTGTCCATCCTGCAAGCTCTGAAAAAAACAGCTGTGCCGCCCCGTGTGGCAGGCGATGCCAGGCTCGTGCCCCAGCTGGGTCACCTTGAGCAGCACCACATCGTTGTCGCAGTCCAGCCGAATGTCGTGCACCTGCTGCACATGACCGGACTCTTCGCCCTTGAACCACAGCTTGTTGCGGGAACGGCTGAAGTACACGGCACGCTTCAATTCAGCGGTTTTCCGCAAGGCCTCGCGGTTCATCCAGGCGAACATCAACACGTCGCCGCTGTCTTTTTCTTGGGCAATCACGGGGACCAGCCCCTTGTCGTCCCATTTGATGTTGTCTAGCCAATTCATAGCAGGGTGATTAAATTACGCAGTATTGATGAATCATCGCCTTATTTACGAGACCGACGAACTAGCAGCAACGTTCCTAGCTTGGCTAAGATGACTAACGTTAAAACTACGCTATTTCCGCCGATCGTAGTCTGCAATGCTAGGTTAGGAATTGTTTTTTGAGCCTGATGCGATGACATTACCTTGAAGATCCAACTTATGCCAACCTTCATTTACTTTTTGTGGTGGATAAATACTCATGTGGTGCCATACATGATATCTGGCAACTATTTCGCCTTGTTGATCAATTTCGTCATAGTAGTCATCGTCGTTATCCATTCCTTTACGTTGGCTACTTTCACTACCTGTAGAAACTAATGAGTTTCCTTGAACAACAGGCAGATATGGATGATTTTTTGGATCGATCATTTTTGACTTTTCTCACAAGCAAGGAGAAGGATAAACGTTGGATTAACTGGTTAACTGGCACTTCGTCCAGTCAAGATTGAGCAATTTGAGGCCTCACAGAATTGACTGCAATTCCTTCAACTCTCCCTGCCATCCCTCTATGGTCTGCTTCCATTCTGAAGTGTGCCTGTTGCGCTCTTCAATTTCCTTGATCTTTTCTATCTTGCTTTCATTAGCAATTTTTCTTGCCAGCCAGTACCACACCGCCGCCGCAATCAGAGCCGCAACGGGTCCCTTGAAGTAATAGGCGATAGCACTTGCAATGAGCGTTGACACCACTACCCAAGACGACGCATCTATAGGGAATGCTTGAACAGCAGCATCTGACCCGTAATGTTTGATGTTTGCCTGAAGCATTGCCACAGCCAGCTCACAGTATTCACGGCGGACACTTGGATCAGCAATTCGCTTCGCGATACCTGCGAAGCTCAATTGCTTCTCCTCTTCGAGGCTTAGACCATGCGCGAGTCGTGCAGTCTCTTCATTGAACTTGTTGAATGCAGTGCGCTTAGCTTTTAAATCGTCGTACAAGTTCATGATGATCTACGTGGTTAAGTCAATTGCTGCCCATATGTGGTTTCGTCAATTTCACAACCGCACCGGAATGCCACGCTCGCGCATGCGCTCTTTGGCTTGCTGCACCGTGTATTCGCCATAGTGGAAGATGCTGGCAGCCAGCACGGCATCGGCACCACCAATGCTCACGCCGTCGGCCAGGTGGTCCAGGTTGCCCACACCGCCGGAAGCGATGACGGGTACGCTCACGGCGTCGGCCACAGCGCGGGTCAGTTGCAGGTCAAAGCCGCTCTTGGTGCCATCACGGTCCATGCTGGTGAGCAAAATTTCACCCGCACCGTACTCGGCCATTTGCATGGCCCAGGCCACGGCATCCAGCCCCACATTTTTGCGACCGCCGTGGCTGTAGACATCCCAGCCGGGGCCCATGGCCTGGCCGTTGGGTCCGATGCGTTGCTCATCTTCAGATGTACGGCGTTTGGCGTCGATGGCCACCACGATGCACTGCGCCCCGTATTTGCTGGAGGCATCGCGAATCACTTGCGGATTGGCAATCGCTGCCGAGTTGAAGCTGGTCTTGTCTGCCCCGGCGTTGAGCAGGCGGCGCACGTCTTCAACCGTACGTACGCCTCCGCCCACCGTCAGAGGAATAAACACCTGCGAAGCCACAGCCTCGATGATGTGCAGGATCACATCGCGCCCATCGCTGGTGGCGGTGATGTCGAGAAAAGTGAGTTCGTCAGCGCCTTGCTCGTTGTAGCGGGCGGCAATTTCGACCGGGTCGCCTGCGTCACGCAGTTCGACAAAGTTGACGCCCTTGACCACGCGACCACCGGTCACGTCCAGGCAGGGGATGATGCGTTTGGCAAGCATGAGAGTCTTTTCAAAATCAGTTGACGCGCAGGCGCTGCGCGCCTTGCCAGAAGTCGCCAGGCGGCACAACGATAGGTTCGTACACTTGCGCGGCTTCGACGCAGAGCATGTATTGCCAGCCGTCGGCAGGCATGTCTTTGAGGCTTGCACACTTGTCAGCGCCGGGGTTCCAGACCACAGTGTGCGCCCAGTCCATGTCCTGTTCGATCGACAGCGAGTGCGAACCATCAAGCAATTCATAGCCTTGCGGCGCGGCGGAATAGACGCGGTCAAACTCGCCCGCAAAGCGCAGCTCGGGTGCAGCGGTGCCATGCCGGTCAGTCACCGCATCCCATTCGGCGCGGCCACCCAGGCCCAGCAGCCTGGCCTGCGCCACGTCACTGACCGCGAAATAGCTGTGCAGTGCGCCGGTGAATTCCAGCGGCGTCGTGTCGGTATTGCGCACAGCCAGCTCGATCTGCAACGCGCCAGGCGTCAGCTCGATCAGCAGACGCGCTTCAAAAGCCTGGTCCCACCACTGGCGCGTGGCAGCGCTGTTATGCAGACTCAGCGCCATATGGGCCTGGCCTGCATCCAGCTTCGGCTCGTGGACGGCCCAGGTCAGGTTGCGGGCAAAGCCGTGCTTGGGCAGGTCGCCGCGCATATTGAACTGTGGAAAACACACCGGAATACCGCCGCGAATGGCCGCTTGACCATCCATGATGCTTTTTGGACTCAGGTACAGGCGCTCACGTCCACCCGCCACCCACGAAAGCACGTGTGCGCCATGATGGGCCACCACAACACGGTCACCCCCCGGCAGCGCCAGCTCGGTTGCAGGCAAGCCTGCAAACTGAACATCGCGACAGCTGGCCGGTGCAGTCATGGTCAGCCGTTCAGTTCATCAGCGCGACGCTGGGCCGCTTCAAAATCAAGGTCGCCGGAGTAAATGGCACGCCCACAAATCACGCCCTCCACGCCTTCGTCCTCCACCGCGCACAGCTGTTCGATGTCGTTCATGTTCGACAGCCCACCCGAAGCGATGACGGGAATGGACAGGGCCTGCGCCAGCTTGACGGTAGCGTCGATGTTGATGCCGCTGAGCATGCCATCGCGACCAATGTCGGTGTAGATGATGGACTCCACGCCCCAACCCTCGAACTTTTGCGCCAGGTCCACCACTTCGTGACCTGTCAGCTTGCTCCAGCCATCTGTGGCCACTTTGCCGTCCTTGGCGTCCAGGCCCACGATAATGTGGCCTGCGAACGCGGTGCAGGCGTCCTTGAGAAAGCCAGGGTTCTTCACAGCAGCGGTACCGATGATCACGTACTGTAAACCGGCGTCGATGTATTTCTCGATGGTGTCCAGGTCGCGGATGCCACCGCCCAACTGCACAGGAATGTCCGAGCCAACCTCTTGCAGGATGGCCTTGATGGCGCCAAAGTTTTGCGGTTTGCCGGCAAAAGCGCCATTGAGGTCCACCAAATGCAGACGTCGCGCGCCTTTGTCCAGCCAGTTGCGAGCCATCGCAGCAGGGTCTTCGCCAAAAGTGGTGGCCTGGTCCATATCGCCTTGCTTGAGGCGAACACAGTGGCCGTCTTTGAGGTCAATGGCGGGGATCAGAATCATGGCAAGTCAGAAAATCAAAATGAAGAAACAAACAGCAATCAGGGTTGCCAGTGGAGGAAATTGCGAAACAGGGCCAGGCCTTGGTCTGCGCTTTTTTCAGGATGAAACTGTGTGGCAAACAGGTTGTCTTTGGCAATGGCACAGGCAAAGCGGCCACCGTAATCGGTCTGCGCGGCGCTGTGCGCCGGGTTGGCCACTTTGGCATAAAAGCTGTGTACAAAATAGTACCAGCTGCCGTCGGGAATACCCTGCCACAAGGCATGTGCAGGGGCGTCCTGCCAGACCTGGTTCCAGCCCATTTGCGGCACTTTGTAACGGGTGCCGTCGGGTTGCATCTTTCCTGCCAGATCAAACTTGATGACATCACCCGCAATCAAGCCCAGGCCGGGCGTATCACCTTCGGCACTGTGGTCAAGCAGCATTTGCATACCCACGCACACGCCAAACAGGGGTTTGCCGGCTGCGGCTTCAAGCACTGCGTCCAGCAGGCCGGACTCGCGCAGCTCGCGCATGCAGTCGGGCATGGCCCCCTGCCCCGGCAAGACCACACGGTGGGCATCGCGCACGACCTGCGGGTCAGACGTGACCGTCACCTCAGCATGGTCTACGCTGGAGGCCGCATGCATCACCGCCTGCGCCACACTGCGCAGGTTGCCCATGCCGTAATCAACGACGGCGACGCGGTTCACACTCATGATCAGAGGCTACCCTTGGTCGAAGGAATCATGCCCGCTGCACGCGGATCGAGTTCCAGTGCGGCCCGCAGCGTACGGCCAAAGGCCTTGAAGATGGTTTCACACTGGTGGTGCGCGTTAAAACCCTTGAGGTTGTCAATGTGCAGCGTCACAGCGGCGTGGTTCACGAAGCCCTGAAAGAACTCGTACACCAGCTGCGTATCCAGCTCGCCAATCATGCCGGAGGTGAATTTCACGTCCATGTGCAAGCTGGGGCGACCCGAAAAATCCACCACCACGCGGCTCAATGCCTCGTCCAGCGGCACATAAGCGTGGCCGTAGCGGCGAATGCCCTTCTTGTCGCCCACGGCTTTGGCAAAGGCCTGGCCCAGCGTGATGCCAATGTCTTCCACGGTGTGGTGACCATCAATGTGCAAGTCGCCCTCGCACTGGATATCGAGGTCGATCAAACCGTGACGCGCGATCTGGTCGAGCATGTGATCCAGAAAACCAATGCCCGTGGCCAACTTGGCTTGGCCCGTGCCATCCAGATTCACGGCAACACGAATGTTCGTTTCGGCCGTCTTGCGGTTGACTTCAGCGGTGCGGTTCATAGGGATTCCTTTACAGCTGCGAGCATCAGCGTATTTTCTTGCGGGGTGCCTACTGTCAGGCGCAGGCAATTGCCCAGCAATGGATGCATTTTAGAAATGTTCTTGACGAGCACTTTGCGGGCCCTCATGCCCTCAAAGGCTTTGGCTGCATCCGGCACACGCACCAGAATCATGTTGGCTTCGCTGGGGAAAGGCTGTACACCGGGCAGTGCTGCCAATTCACGCAGCAATCGGGCACGCTCTTCGCGCAGGGTTTTGGCCTGCGCCGCGAACACATCAGTGTGCTCCAGCGCAAACAGCGCGCACTCGTAATTGAGCACACTGATGTTGTACGGTGGGCGCACCTTGTCAATTTCAGCAATCAAGGCTTTGGGGCCCATCATGTAACCCAGGCGAACGCCCGCCAGACCAAACTTGGACAGCGTACGCATGAGCAGCACATGCGAATGTTGACCCAGGCGGTCAATGTAACTTTTGCTTGCGAAGGGCTGATAGGCCTCGTCGATCACCACCAGACCGCCCTGCTTGCCTTGGGCCTCGATGATGCGTTCGATCGCCGCGTCGTTCCACAGGTTGCCGGTGGGGTTGTTGGGGTAGGCCAGGTAGACGATGGACGGCTTGTGCTCGGCAATGGCGGAGAGCATCGCGGCCTCGTCCAGCTCAAAGTCGGCAGTGAGCGGAACGCCGTGGAAGGCCAGGCCTTGCAGCTTAGCGCTCATGGCGTACATCACAAAACCAGGTACGGGTGCGAGGATGGAGGCACCAGGCACATCGCAGGCCATGGCCAGCAGCGAAATCAGCTCGTCCGAGCCGTTGCCCAGCATGATGTCGCAGCCTTCGGGCATGCCCGCGTACTGCGCCAGCGCGGCGCGCAGATCATTCACACGGCCATCGGGGTAACGATTCAGGGCCAGTTGCCCCAAACGCTCGCCCAGCGCCTTTTGCAACTGGGGCGGCAGGCTGAAGGGGTTTTCCATCGCGTCGAGCTTGACCATGCCGACCGAGTCCTGGATCGCGTAGGCGTGCATGGACTGCACGTCCTGGCGGATGCGTTGCATGAGTTTCGGGTTCACGGTCATGTCGACTCTCGCATGGGAGGAACAGGGTTCAGACGCATTTCGGCAGCACGGGCGTGGCCCTGCAAGCCTTCGCCATAGGCCAGCTCGGCAGCAATGCGACCCAGCGGCTGGGCTCCGGCCTCGCTCACCTCAATGAGGCTGCTGCGTTTCTGGAAGTCGTAGACACCCAAGGGCGACGAAAAACGCGCCGTGCCGCTGGTGGGCAGCACATGGTTGGGGCCTGCGCAGTAGTCGCCCAGGCTTTCGCTAGTGTAGGCACCCAAAAAGATGGCACCCGCGTGGCGCAGCAACGGCTCCCAACGATGCGGGTCGTTACTGGAGACTTCGAGGTGCTCAGGCGCGATGCGGTTACTGATGGCGCAGGCCTCTTCCATGTTGCGCGTCAGGATCAACGCGCCCCGGTCGTGCAGGCTCTTGGCGATGATTTCGCGGCGCGGCATGGTGGGCAGCAGGCGATCAATCGCAGCCTGCACCGCGTCGATGTAGGCCGCATCAGGGCACAACAGGATGCTTTGCGCCAGCTCGTCGTGCTCGGCCTGGCTGAACAAGTCCATCGCCACCCACTCGGCCGGTGTGCTGCCGTCGGCCAGCACCAGAATTTCACTCGGCCCGGCGATCATGTCGATGCCCACGGTGCCGAACACGCGCTTTTTGGCGCTGGCCACATAGGCATTGCCCGGGCCGGTGATCTTGTCCACCTTGGGGATGGTTGCGGTGCCGTAAGCCAGCGCGGCCACGGCCTGCGCACCGCCCACGGTGAAGGCGCGGCTGACGCCCGCCACACAGGCAGCCGCCAGCACCAGCGGGTTGCGCACGCCAGCTGGCGTAGGCACCACCATGATGATCTCCTGCACACCCGCCACGTGGGCAGGAATCGCATTCATCAACACCGACGATGGATAAGCTGCCTTGCCCCCCGGCACGTAAATGCCCACACGGTCCAGCGGCGTGACCTTCTGCCCCAGTAGCGTGCCGTCTTCGTCACGGTAGCTCCAGCTCTCGCCAGAGGCTTTCTTTTGCGCTTCGTGGTACTGGCGCACGCGTTTGGCGGCGGCTTGAAGCGCCTCGCGCTGCACAGCAGGCAAACTGTCCAGGGCAGACTGCAACTCGGCTTGGCTGATTTCCAGCGCCTTCACGTCGCCAGCCTGTACACCGTCAAACCGCTGCGTGTAGTCCAGCACAGCGGCATCGCCGCGTTTTTGAACATCTGCAAGGATGTCGGCCACACGTTGTTCAATGGCAGCATCGGTGTCTGCCGACCAATGCAGGCGCTGCGCAAACGCGGCCTCAAAACCGGCGTCGGCCGTGTTCAGTCGCAAAGGGCGGGCTTGCAAAGTCATCGTCAGTCTTTCTTCACGGCACCAGCAAAGGCGTCGATGATGGCGCGGATCGGGGCTTGCTTGAGTTTGAGCGCCGCCTGGTTGACCACCAGACGCGAACTGATGTCCATGATGCGCTCGACTTCAACCAGGTGGTTGGCCTTGAGCGTGCTGCCGGTCGACACCAGATCCACAATCGCATCGGCCAAGCCGGTGAGCGGGGCCAGCTCCATGCTGCCATAGAGCTTGATCAGGTCAACGTGCACGCCTTTTTCAGCGAAAAAATCGCGGGCAATGCTGGTGTACTTGGTAGCCACGCGCAAACGCGAGCCGGTGCGCACCTGGGCGGCATAGTCGTAGTCGGCGCGCACGGCCACACTCATGCGGCATTTGGCAATGCGCAAGTCCAGCGGCTGGTACAAACCTTGTCCACCATGTTCAATGAGCGTATCCAGACCCGTCACACCCAGATCAGCACCGCCGTACTCCACATAGGTGGGCACATCGGTGGCGCGCACCAGCACCACACGCACTTCGGGTTTGTTGGTCGGCAAAATCAGTTTGCGTGACTTTTCCGGATCTTCCAGCACCTCGATACCCGCAGCTTTGAGCAGCGGCAAGGTTTCGTCAAAGATGCGCCCCTTGGACAGGGCCAGGGTGATGGTGCTCATTTCACTCTTTCAATGTCGGCGCCCAGCGCACGCAGTTTGTTTTCCATGCGGTCATAACCACGATCCAGGTGATAGATGCGGTCCACCAGGGTCTCGCCTTCGGCCACCAGACCGGCAATCACCAGGCTGGCCGAAGCGCGCAAATCGGTGGCCATGACGGTGGCACCCGAGAGCTGCTTGACGCCCTCGACCATGGCCACACGGCCATCAATCTGAATATTCGCACCCAGACGCACCAGCTCGTTGACGTGCATGAAGCGGTTTTCAAAAATGGTTTCGGTCACCTTGCTGCCGCCTTCGGCAATGCAGTTCAGCGCCATGAACTGCGCCTGCATATCGGTGGGAAAGCCCGGGTACTCGGTGGTGCGGAAACTTTGCGCCTTCAAGCGTCCCTGGCTGCGCACGCGAATGAAACCTTCGCCCGCTTCGATCTGGGCGCCTGCCGCTTGCAACTTTTCCACCACAGCTTCGAGGTGTTCGGCACGACCGTGGCGCAAGACCACATCGCCCCCTGTCGCAGCCACAGCGCACAAAAAGGTGCCTGCCTCAATGCGGTCGGCCACCACCTGATGCTGGCAACCATGCAAACGCTCCACCCCCTGGATGTGAATTTTGCTGGTGCCGTGGCCTTCGATTTTGGCGCCCATCTTGATGAGCATCTCGGCCAAGTCCGGAATCTCCGGCTCTTGCGCCGCGTTTTCCAAAATGGTTTCGCCCTCGGCCAAGGCTGCAGCCATCAAAAAGTTTTCGGTACCCGTCACCGTCACCATGTCGGTGGTGATGCGTGCACCCTTCAGGCGTGTGCGACCCGCAGGCAAGCTGGCCAGCATGTAGCCGTGCTCCACGCTGATGTCGGCACCCATGGCCTGCAAGCCCTTGATGTGCTGGTCCACAGGACGCGAACCAATGGCACAACCACCGGGCAGCGAAACTTTGGCCTTGCCAAAACGCGCCAGCAGGGGGCCAAGCGCCAGCACCGATGCACGCATGGTTTTGACCAGCTCGTAAGGTGCCTCGGGGTTGTTCAGACTGCCTGCATCCAGTGCGACCGAGCCGTCTTCGCGGTGCTCAGCCGTGACGCCCATGTTGCGAATCAGCTTGAGCATGGTGGACACGTCTTGCAGGCGCGGCACATTGGCAAGCGTCACCGGCTCGGCACTGAGCAAGGCGGCACACAACTCGGGCAATGCTGCATTCTTGGCGCCTGCCACATCGATCGTGCCTTGCAGGGAACGACCGCCGCGAATCAGAAGTTTGTCCATGTGTGCTTCAGCTTTGTTGTTTGGCCCATTCGGCGGGCGTGTAGGTTTTCATGGACAGGGCATGCACTTCGTCCGTCTGGATTTTGGTGCCCAGCGTGGCGTACACGCGCTGATGACGCGCAATCGCGCGCAGGCCCTCAAACTCGGGCGAGACGATCACGGCGCTCCAGTGGCGACCATCGCCATCGACTTCAAGGTGGTCGCAGCGCAAACCTGCTGCGATGATGGCGTGGAGTTGTTCAGCGTTCATGCTCATTTCAGTTGCGGATTTTGTAGCCCGTGCGCAGCAAGGTCAGCGCGATGGTGCTGACCAGCACAAAGGCCAGCCCCACCACTGACAGACTGGTCCAGGGTGACACATCACTTTGACCGAAGAAGCCATAACGGAAACCATCGATCATGTAAAAAAACGGGTTCAGGTGGGACAACTGCTGCCAAAACGGCGGCAGCGAATGGATGGAATAAAACACACCCGACAAAAACGTCATGGGCATGATGATGAAGTTCTGGAAAGCGGCCATCTGGTCAAACTTTTCAGCCCACAGACCAGCAATCAAGCCCAGGGCCCCCAGCATGGCCGCGCCCAACACGGCGAACACCAAAATCCACAGCGGATACACAAACTCGATGTGCACCATCCAGCCTGTGATGACAAACACGCCCAGGCCTACCGCCAGCCCGCGCACCACCGACGAGCCCACATAAGCCACAAACCAGCTCCAGTGCGACAAGGGGGTGAGCAGCACGAACACCAGGTTGCCCATGATCTTGCTCTGGATCAGGCTGGACGAGCTGTTGGCAAATGCGTTTTGCAACACGCTCATCATCATCAGGCCCGGCAGCAAGAATGCCGTGTAGGGCACCTGGTCATAGACCTTGACGTGATCCTGCAGCACATGGCCAAAGATCAGCATGTACAGCACCGAAGTCAGCACCGGTGCAGCCACCGTCTGGAAACTGACTTTCCAGAAGCGCAGGATTTCTTTGTAGAAAAGGGTTTGCCAGCCTGTCATTTCGAGGCCTCCGATTGACCGCGGTTCATGACTTCCAGGAACACGTCTTCCAGGTCGGCCTGGCGAATTTCGACATCCTCAGCCACCAAGCCCGCCGAACGAACCGCAGCCAGATGGTTTTCGATTTCGATGGCGTTGTGCACCGGCAGCTGCACGATCCGCCCCGTCACGCGTGCCAGCGCAGCCAAGGCATCGGGCAAGACACCATCCATCTTGAAACGCAGCACTTGCGCTGACGCAGAACGCAACAAGTCAGAGGTGCGCTCCAGCGCCACCACACGACCTTGTTTGAGCATGGCAATACGGCCGCACAACGCCTCGGCTTCTTCGAGGTAATGGGTGGTCAGCAAGACGGTGTGGCCTTGCTTGTTGAGTTTGGCAATGAATTGCCACAAGGTTTGGCGCAACTCCACATCCACGCCCGCTGTCGGCTCATCGAGCACGATCACGCGGGGCTTGTGCACCAAGGCCTGGGCCACCAGCACACGTCGCTTCATGCCGCCTGAGAGCTGGCGCATATTGCTGTTGGCTTTGTCGCTCAACCCCAGGTTGTGCAACAGTTCATCGATCCATGCATCGTTTTTGGCCACGCCAAAATAGCCCGACTGAATCCGCAAGGCCTCGCGCACGGTAAAGAAAGGGTCAAACACCAGCTCTTGTGGCACCACCCCCAGCAGGCGCCGGGCCTGGGCGAAGTCGGCCTGCACATCGTGGCCATGCACCTGAACACTGCCTGAGCTCGCACGCGCCAGCCCCGCAAGAATGCTGATCAGGGTGGTTTTGCCTGCCCCATTGGGACCCAGCAAGCCAAAAAACTCGCCCTCTTCCACCCTCAGATTGATGCCATCGAGGGCTTTGAATGTGCCTTGACCAGCCTGGCGTGCAGGATAAAGCTTGCTAACGTCTTGAAACAGGAGTGCGCTCATGGGAGATCTGTATTTTAAGGGCTGAGACCCTTGCTCCCCTCACCCCAAAGGCGCGAAGAGCCCAAAAGACGGGAACGGGATCAATGCCCCAGCAGGCCTTGAACCCCGTACACATGCGCCAGCGATTGCAGACGTTCGGGCATGTTGCGCACTTCCAAAACCCGGCCAGCGGCCTGCGCCTGCCGGCGGCATGCCAGCAACACCGCCAAAGCCGAGGAGTCAAAGGCCTGCAAGTCCTGCGCATCGAGCTGCAGCACACCCGCACTTGCATCGATCTGAGCACTCAGATCGCGCAGACAGCTCTCGGCCTGTGCATGCATCAAGGTGGCGGGCAGACGGATCATGGTTTATTTGGCTGCAGCGCTGACGTTGCCGGCGTTGCGTTTGTTTTGTTCGTTGAGGTTGGCAATCAGCGCGTCAATGCCGTTGGCGTTGATGACGCTGCTGAACTGGGTGCGGTAGTTTTCCACCAGCCACACGCCCAGCACGTTCATGTCAAACACCAACCAGCCCGAAGCGGCATCGGCACTCTTTTCCAGTCGGTAATCCATCTGGATGGGGTCACCCTTGCCACGCACCTCGGTCTGCACGACCAGGTTGCTGTCTTGTTGACCGGGTCGAACAGGTTTAACCACCACCGTTTGCTCGCCCAGCTGGCTCAGCGCGCCGGCATAAGTGCGGACCAACAAAAGTTTGAAAGCATCTTGCAGCTGCGTACGCTGGGGTTCAGTGGCTTTGCGCCATGCCGGTCCCACAGCCAGCGCCGTCATGCGGCGGAAATTCACATACTGCATCAGCTCGCTGTCGACCAGCTGCATGATGCGGTTGGTATCACCGCTGCGCAATGTTTTGTCGGCCTTGATGGTGTTCAAGGTCTTGGTGGTGATGCGCGCAATGAAGGCATCCGGCGTTTCAGGCGCTGCCCAGGCCAGTGGCATTTGTACAGCAGCCAAGGCCAAAGCCGCTGCTGATAACCATTGACGACGTGTAGAGGTGAATTGCATAGTGTTCATGGCACTCACTGTAGAGGCTTCCCGCATCGCTTGGATATCAGGATGTAAGCAAATTTTTATTGGAGATCGGGGTCACTGTAATCAAAATTGCTGGGTGGGTTGCCATCGTAGATGTCGTTGCGGCGCTTTTGCAAATAGGCATCGCGCACAAAACTGTAGGGATCCAGGGCAGCTTCTTTGACGACATCGACCGCCTGCAACAAGCCGGCGCGCGTATCGGTGGCGTGCAAAACGGTCAGGCTGTTACGGGTGGACACATCTGACACCTGCTGGACCAGATCGCCTTTTGCATCCAGCGGCAAAGCCGCTGTGTCTCGCAAGGTCGACGGCCCGAAAACAGGCAGCACCACATAAGGACCAGATGGCACACCCCAATGTCCCAAGGTCTGGCCAAAATCTTCCTTGTACTTGGGCAGACGCATTTCAGTAGCCACATCCAGCAAGCCCCCCAAACCGAAGGTGGTGTTGATCACCACACGCATGGCGGTCTCGACTGCGGCCTGCCCCTTGAACTGGAGCAGACTGTTGGTGGCCGTCCAGACATCACCCAGGTTGCCAAAGAAATTGTTGACACCCGTGCGCACGGGCGAGGGCACCACATTCACATACGCTTTGGCCAAGGGCTTGAGCGCGACTTGATCCAACTTGTCATTGAAGCTATAGACCGAACGGTTCATGCCTTCCCAGGGATCACGCGCATCAGCGGCTTTGCCAGGCGCAGTGGCACAGCCGGACAGCACAGCAAGCGTCAATACTGCGCAAAGGATGCGCAACCCGTTCTTCATTTGGCCGCTCCTGGTGCCGGATCAGCAGCCTTGCTGTAGAGGAACTGGCTGATCAGGTTTTCCAGAATCACGGCCGATTGAGTGGTGCCGATCTGATCGCCTTGCACCAGGTTCTTTTCATCGGCGCCAGGCACGATGCCCACATACTGCTCGCCCAGCAAACCACTGGTCAAAATTTTGAGCGAGCTGTCTTTCGGGAAAGGGTGCTGGTTTTGCATGTCCAGTTTCACAAGCGCCTGAAAGGACTCATTGTCAAAGTCGATGCCTGCCACGCGGCCCACAACAACCCCTGCGCTCTTGACCGCAGCACCGGGCTTGAGGCCTCCAATGTTGTCAAACTTGGCCGTCACGCTATAGGTGGACTGCCAGTTCCACTGCAGCAAATTAGCAGACTTGAGGGCCAGAAACAGCACAGCCAACAGGCCCAGCACCACAAACAAACCTACCCACACATCTTTTTTAGAACGTTGCATCTCTGCCTCCTGCCCAGCCGATTCAAATGCTGAACATCATCGCTGTGAGGATGAAATCCAGCCCCAGCACCGATAACGAAGAAATCACCACACTGCGCGTGGTCGCGTTGGCCACACCCTCGGGCGTGGGTTGAGCCACAAAACCTTGCAGCAAAGCAATGAAGGTCACAGCCACAGCAAAGACCACGCTTTTGATCATGCCGTTACCCACGTCCTTGAAGACATCCACACCACCTTGCATCTGACTCCAGAACGAACCCGCATCCACGCCGATCAGCAACACGCCGACAGCGTAGCCGCCCACAATACCCACGGCACTGAACACCGCCGTCAAAATGGGCAAGGCAATCACACCCCCCCAGAAACGTGGCGCCAGTATGCGCTTGACCGGATCCACGGCCATCATCTCCAGCGCAGTCAACTGCTCGCCCGCACGCATCAAGCCGATTTCCGCAGTCAGCGAAGCGCCCGCACGGCCAGCGTACAGCAGCGCAGCCACCACAGGGCCCAATTCACGCACCAGGCTCAGCGCCACCAGCAAACCCAGCGCCTCGGCAGAGCCATAACGCTGCAAGGTGTAGTAACCCTGCAGGCCCAGCACAAAACCCACAAACAGGCCTGAGACCGTGATGATGGCCAGAGAGTAATTGCCAAGGAAATGCACCTGGTCCCGCACCAGACCAAAGCGACGCATGCTGCCTGGCAAAGATGCCAGCAAACGCAGAAGCAGCCTTGCGCCGTAGCCCCAGCTTTGCAGGTGGTTACTGGTTTTCTCGCCCAGTTGTGCCAAGACATCCAATACGTTCATGCCTGCACTCCAAAATCGTCAGCCACCGTGGGCGCGGGGTAATGGAATGCCACAGGCCCGTCAGACAGCGCATGCACAAACTGATGAATCAAGGGGTCGGTGCTGTCCATCAACTCTGCTGGCGTGCCTTGCGCCGCCACCTGGCCATTGGCCAAGACCACCACATGGTCGGCAATCTCGAAGGTTTCGTTCACATCGTGTGAGACGATGATGCTGGTCAGTCCCAGGCTGTCGTTCAAGCGGCGAATCAGGCGTGCGGCGGTTCCGAGCGAAATCGGATCCAGCCCTGCAAACGGCTCGTCGTACATGATCAGCTGCGGGTCCAGCGCAATGGCTCGCGCCAAGGCCACACGACGGCTCATGCCCCCGGAAATTTCAGACGGAAGCAGGTCGCGCGCGCCACGCAGGCCCACAGCGTCGAGTTTCATGAGCACAATGTCGCGCACCATGGATTCGGGCAAGCCCGCATGTTCGCGCAGCGGGAAGGCCACGTTGTCAAACACATTCATGTCGGTGAACAGGGCCCCAAACTGGAACAGCATGCCCATGCGACGACGGGCTTCGTAAAGTTGTGCCGTACCCATGTGCCCGACATCGGCACCATCAAACAACACTTTGCCCGCTTGGGCCTTGACCTGCCCGCCAATCAGGCGCAGCACGGTGGTTTTGCCGCCGCCGGAAACGCCCATGAGGGCCGTGACCTTGCCACGCGGCACGCTCAGATTCACATCGCCCAGGATGACGCGATCACCATAGCCAAAGGTGACACGATCGAGTTCAACGAGAGCGCTGGACGGTGGTGTAGACATGAATAAAAAGAGCCGGTATCAACCGGCTCTTGGGGCTCGCAGGTAAACAAAAATGTTTACCTTCGGTTCCTAGGGATTGTACTAGGAATTAGCGCGGCAGGCTGGTTGTGCCCATCAGGAACTCGTCCACCGCACGTGCGGCCTGGCGACCCTCGCGGATGGCCCAGACCACCAGGGACTGGCCACGGCGCATGTCGCCCGCAGCAAAGACCTTGGGCACGTTGGTGGCGTAGCCGCCGGTGAAGTCGGTCGTGGCCTTGGCGTTGCCACGGGCGTCCTTGTCGATGCCGAACGAGTCGAGCACGGTGGCGACCGGGTTCACGAAACCCATGGCCAACAGCACCAGGTCGGCCTGGTATTCCTTTTCGGAGCCGGGCACTTCGACCATCTTGCCGTCCTTGAATTCGACCTGCACGGTTTTCAGGCCGGTGACCTTGCCGTTCTTACCGATGAACTCTTTGGTGGAGATGGCGAATTCACGCTTGAGCAGGCCTTTTTCCTCGCTCTCGTCGTGGCTGGAGCTGGTGCGCAGCTTGAGCGGCCAGTAAGGCCACACCAGCGCCTTGTTTTCCTTTTCGGGGGGCATGGGCATCACCTCGAACTGGGTGACGCTGGCCGCGCCGTGACGGGTGCTGGTGCCCACGCAGTCACTGCCGGTGTCGCCGCCGCCAATCACGATGACGTGCTTGCCGTCCGCGCGCAGCTGGCCCTTGAGCTTGTCGCCCGCATTGACCTTGTTTTGCTGCGGCAGGAACTCCATGGCGAAGTGGATGCCGTCCAGATCGCGGCCAGGGGCCGGCAGGTCACGCGACTGCTCGGAACCACCGGTCAGCAGCACGGCGTCAAAGTCTTTCTTGAGCTGTTCGGCACTGATGCTTTCCTTGGCCCAGTTGGTGACCTTGGAATCCTTGGGCCATTCGCCCACCACCACGCCAGTACGGATGGTCACGCCTTCGGCTTCGAGCTGCTTGACGCGGCGGTCGATATGCGCCTTGTCCAGCTTGAAGTCGGGGATACCGTAACGCAGCAGGCCACCGACGCGGTCGTTCTTTTCGAACAGGGTCACATCGTGGCCAGCGCGGGCCAGCTGCTGCGAAGCGGCCAGGCCAGCGGGGCCGGCGCCGATCACAGCAACTTTCTTGCCCGTCTTGACCTTGGCGACTTGCGGCTGCACCCAGCCATTTTCCCAGGCGCGGTCGATGATGGCGTGCTCAATGGACTTGATGCCGATGGCGTCGCCATTGAAGTTCACCACGCAAGCGGCCTCGCAAGGTGCGGGGCAGATGCGGCCGGTGAACTCGGGGAAGTTGTTGGTGCTGTGCAGCACATCAATCGCGTTCTTCCAGTCGCCGTGGTAGACCAGGTCGTTGAAGTCCGGAATGATGTTGTTGACCGGGCAGCCGTTGTTGCAAAACGGCGTTCCGCAGTCCATGCAGCGCGCGCCTTGCGTTTTGGCTTGCTCGTCGGTCAAACCGATCACAAATTCGCCGTAATTCTTCAGGCGCTCGGCAACGGGCTTGTAGCCCTCTTCGATGCGCTCAAATTCCATGAAGCCGGTGACTTTTCCCATGATGCTTCCTTATTTCTTTGTTCGTTCGTGATCAGGCAGCGACAGGCTTGGCGGCCTGGGCTGCTTTTTTCGCGTTGATTTCGCCCAGGGCGCGCTTGTATTCGTTGGGGAAGACCTTCACGAACTTGGCGCGGGCCGTGGCCCAGTTGTCCAGCAGCTCACGGGCGCGCTGGCTGCCGGTCCACTTGTGGTGGTCTTCCAGCAGTTTCTTGAGCTGCGCTTCGTCGGTCTGGTCGCGGTGCCAGACCTTGCGGTCGATCTGTGCTTCCTGCTCGGCAGCCGTGAGCACCTTTTCCATGCTGACCATGGCGGTGTTGCAGCGGCTGGCGAACTGGCCGTCTTCGTCGTAGACATAAGCAATACCACCACTCATGCCCGCACCGAAGTTGCGGCCGGTCTTGCCCAGCACGGCGACGGTGCCGCCGGTCATGTATTCGCAACCGTGGTCACCCGTGCCTTCCACCACGGCGGTGGCACCCGACAGGCGCACGGCGAAACGCTCGCCACCCACGCCTGCGAAGAAGGCTTCACCGGTGGTGGCGCCGTACATCACGGTGTTGCCCACGATGATGTTCTGTGCGGCCACGCCACGGAAGTCCAGGCTGGGGCGCACCACCACGCGACCGCCCGACAGGCCCTTGCCGGTGTAGTCATTGGCTTCGCCGATCAGGTAGAGCGTGACGCCCTTGCACAGGAAGGCGCCAAAGGACTGGCCGCCCGTGCCTTCGAGCTGGATGCGGATCGTGTCGTCAGGCAAACCTTCGGGGTGCACCTTGGTCACGGCACCGGACAACATGGCACCGACGGAGCGGTTCACGTTGCGGGCGGTTTCCATGAAGGAAACCTTCTCGCCCTTGTCGATGGCGGCGCGGCTCTTGGCGATCAGCACGTTGTCCAGGGCTTTTTCCAGGCCGTGGTCTTGCGTGTCGGTGTGGCGCGAAGGCGTGCCATCGGTCACTTGAGGCACGGCCAGCAGGCGGGCGAAGTCCAGGCCCTTGGCTTTCCAGTGCGCAATGCCGGCGCGCATGTCGAGCAGATCGGCACGGCCGACCATGTCGTCGAACTTGGCAATGCCCAGCTGGGCCATGATCTGGCGCACTTCTTCGGCGATGAAGAAGAAGTAGTTGACCACGTGCTCGGGCTTGCCAGTGAACTTGGCGCGCAGCACCGGGTCTTGCGTGGCCACGCCCACAGGGCAGGTGTTGAGGTGGCACTTGCGCATCATGATGCAACCCTCGACCACCAGCGGTGCGGTGGCAAAGCCGAATTCGTCCGCGCCCAGCAGCGCGCCAATCGCCACGTCGCGGCCGGTCTTCATCTGGCCGTCGGCCTGCACACGGATGCGGCCGCGCAGACCGTTGAGCACCAGGGTCTGCTGGGTTTCGGCCAGGCCAATCTCCCAGGGCGAACCGGCGTGCTTGACAGACGACCAGGGCGAAGCGCCCGTGCCACCGTCGTGACCAGCGATCACCACGTGGTCGGCCTTGCACTTGGCCACGCCTGCAGCGATGGTGCCAACGCCGACTTCGGACACCAGCTTGACGCTGATGTCGCTGTGCGGTGCCACGTTTTTCAGGTCGTGGATCAGCTGGGCCAGGTCTTCAATCGAGTAGATGTCGTGGTGTGGCGGGGGCGAAATCAGGCCCACACCCGGCACCGAGTGGCGCAACTTGCCGATGTATTCGGACACCTTGCCACCGGGCAGCTGACCGCCTTCACCGGGCTTGGCGCCCTGGGCCATCTTGATCTGGATCTGGTCGGCGCTGGACAGGTATTCGGCCGTGACGCCAAAGCGGCCCGAGGCCACCTGTTTGATGCGCGAACGCAGGCTGTCGCCGTCATTCAGCGGCAAGTCAACTTCGACCACGTCCTTGCCGATCACCGATGCCAGGGTTTCGCCCTTCTTGATCGGGATGCCCTTGAGCTCGTTGCGGTAACGGTTGGCGTCTTCGCCGCCTTCACCCGTGTTGCTCTTGCCGCCGATGCGGTTCATGGCAATGGCCAGCGTGGCATGGGCCTCAGTGGAGATCGAGCCCAGCGACATGGCACCGGTGGCAAAACGCTTGACGATGTCGGCGGCGGATTCCACCTGCTCCAGCGGAATGGCCTTGGACGGGTCGATCTTGAACTCGAACAGACCGCGCAGCGTCATGTGGCGCTTGCTCTGGTCGTTGATGATCTGGGCGTATTCCTTGTAGGTGCTGAAGTTGCCAGCGCGGGTGGAGTGCTGCAGCTTGGCAATCGCGTCGGGCGTCCACATGTGCTCTTCGCCACGGGCGCGCCAGGCGTATTCGCCACCGGCGTCCAGGGCATTGGCCAGCACCGGGTCGTCGCCAAAGGCGGCCTTGTGCATGCGGATGGCTTCTTCGGCAATCTCGAAAATGCCGATGCCTTCGACGCGGCTGGGGGTACCGGTGAAGTACTTGTCGATGGTTTCCTTGTTGATGCCGATGGCTTCGAACAACTGGGCGCCGCAATACGACATGTAGGTGCTCACGCCCATCTTGGACATGATCTTGGACAGACCCTTGCCGATCGCCTTGATGTAGTTGTAGATCGCCTTCTCGGCCGACAGGTCACCCGGCAGCTCCTTGTGCAGGGCAGCCAGGGTTTCCATCGCCAGGTAGGGGTGCACGGCTTCAGCGCCGTAACCAGCCAGCACGGCAAAGTGGTGCACTTCGCGGGCGGTGCCGGTTTCCACCACCAGACCGGCAGTGGTGCGCAGGCCAGCGCGCACCAGGTGCTGGTGGATGGCCGACAGCGCCAGCAGTGCGGGCACGGCGATCTGGCTGGCGTTCACGCCACGGTCGCTGATGATCAGGATGTTGTGGCCACCCTTGATGGCGTCCACCGCTTCGGCGCACAGCGAAGCGAGCTTGGCTTCCACGCCTTCACGACCCCAGGCGGCGGGGTAAGTGATGTCCAGCGTGGCGCTCTTGAACTTGCCCTTGGTGGCTTGCTCGATGTTGCGCAGCTTGGCCATGTCGGCGAAATCCAGCACGGGTTGGCTGACTTCAAGGCGCATGGGCGGGTTGACCTGGTTGATGTCCAGCAGGTTCGGCTTGGGGCCGATGAAGGACACCAGCGACATCACGATGGCTTCGCGGATCGGGTCGATCGGCGGGTTGGTCACCTGGGCGAACAACTGCTTGAAGTAGTTGTAGACCGGCTTGTTCTTGTCGGACAGCACGGCCAGCGGGCTGTCGTTGCCCATGGAGCCGATGGCTTCTTCGCCGGCAGCAGCCATGGGCGCCAGCAGGAACTTGATGTCTTCCTGGGTGGTGCCAAAGGCCTGCTGCAGGTCGAGCAAGGCGGTATCGGTCTTGGGCGCGTTGTCGGCCACTGCGGCCACATCGTCGAGCTTGATGCGCAGGTTGTCGATCCACTGGGCGTAGGGCTTGACGCTGGCCAGACCGGCCTTGAGCTCTTCGTCGTCGATCATGCGGCCCTGCTCCAGATCGATCAGGAACATCTTGCCGGGCTGCAGGCGCCACTTGCGCACGATCTTGCTCTCGGGCACGGGCAGCACGCCGGACTCGGAACCCATGATGACCATGTCGTCATCGGTCACGCAGTAGCGCGAGGGGCGCAGGCCGTTGCGGTCCAGCGTGGCGCCGATCTGGCGGCCATCGGTGAACACGATCGAGGCCGGGCCGTCCCAGGGCTCGAGCATGGCGGCGTGGTATTCGTAGAAGGCCTTGCGACGCGCGTCCATGGTGGTGTGTTGTTCCCACGGCTCGGGGATCATCATCATCACGGCCTGGCTGATGGGGTAGCCCGCCATGGTCAGCAGCTCCAGGCAGTTGTCGAAGGTAGCGGTGTCGGACTGGCCGGCAAAGCTGATCGGGTAGAGCTTTTGCAGGTCTTCACCCAGCACCGGGGAAGACATCACGCCTTCGCGGGCCTTCATCCAGTTGTAGTTGCCCTTGACGGTGTTGATCTCGCCGTTGTGGGCGACGTAGCGGTAAGGGTGAGCCAGTGGCCACTCGGGGAAGGTGTTGGTCGAGAAGCGCTGGTGCACCAGACCCAGGGCGGAGACGCAGCGCTCGTCCTGCAGGTCCAGGTAATAGGTGCCCACCTGGTCAGCCAGCAGCAGGCCTTTGTAGACCACGGTGCGGCTGGACATGCTGGGGATGTAGTACTCGTTGCTGTGCTTGAGGTTGAGCGCCTGGATGGCCGCGCTGGCCGTCTTGCGGATCACGTACAGCTTGCGCTCCAGGGCGTCCTGCACGATCACGTCGGCGCCACGGCCGATGAAGATCTGACGCATGATCGGCTCTTTTTCGCGCACGCGCGGCGACATGGGCATCTCGCGGTTGACCGGCACATCGCGCCAGCCCAGCAGCACCTGGCCTTCGGCCTTGACGGCGCGCTCAAGCTCCTGTTCGCAAGCCATGCGCGAAGCGTGTTCCTTGGGCAGGAAGACCATGCCCACGCCGTATTCGCCGAAAGGCGGCAGGGCGACACCCTGCTTGGCCATCTCTTCGCGATACAGCGCATCGGGCAGCTGGATCAGGATACCGGCGCCGTCACCCATCAGCGGATCGGCACCCACGGCACCCCGGTGGTCCAGGTTTTCGAGGATCTTGAGGGCCTGCGTCACGATGGCGTGACTCTTGTTGCCTTTGATGTGCGCCACAAAGCCGACGCCGCAGGCATCGTGTTCGTTGGCCGGGTCATACAGACCGGTTTGTTGGAAGAGTTCTTTGTCAGCAGCCGTGGTCATGGCGCACTCCTAGGGTTTTTACGCAGGTCAAGGAGTTTAATGCACTGCAGCATCCATGCCAACACAATTAATTGGGGTCAGATCCCAATTAATTTATCCATAGCTTCAATAACGATTTAATTGGGGACAGATCAAGGCGCGGAATTTTTGAATGGCCGCCCCGCTTTGCCTGGCACCAAGCGGCGCGACGTTCCCTGCCCCAGCTCGAGCACAAATGCCTCGGAACCCAAGGCCCAGCCCGACAAGGCGGTTTTGGTCAATTCGATACGCTGTTGCTCGCTCAAACCCGTCTGCACCAGCGCGGCATAAGCCGCCTCGCGCGCAAATGGCGTGTTGCCCAAGGCCCAATACAGTGCATGTGGCGTCACCAATTTGTCGCCCGACTGCCCAATAGAGTGCCTGTAGCTGGACCAACGGTGATCCTCCGGACGCACCACCATGCCCGCACGCACCGGGTTCAGGTCGATATAAACCATACAAGCCAAAAGATAGCGCTCACTCTCAATCAGATTGCTGCGGTAGCGCCCTTCCCACAAAGTGCCGGTCCGCTTGTGGCGTAAATTGAAGTAGCGCACATAGGCTCGGCCCACGGCCTGCATCATTTGCGGCAACCCCTCTTGCGTCTCGGGCGTAGCCAGCAAATGGAAGTGGTTGTCCATGATCACCCAGGCATGAATGGCAACCTTGAAGGTTTTGGCGTGCTCCGTCCACAAGTCCAGCAGGCGTTGCCGATCCTGATCGTCTCGCACGACGGCCTGGCGGTCGTTCCCGCGCTGGATGACGTGGTGCGGGTAACCGGCAACAGTAAGGCGAGGAAGTCGGGCCATGGGCACTCCGAAGTAGAGCGCCCAGTTTAAATGGGATCTGACCCCGATTAAATGGGATAGCGCGTTTGCGCCAAACCACCCAGGCCGAATTCAGCCAGCAAAGCATCCAGCCGCTCGCGAGCACTGCGCTTTTTCTGGCCGGTGTATTTCGCCAGGATCAGCTCGTTTTTCATGCTGTGCTCCCAGCCCACCAGCTCGGTCACGGTCACGCTGTAACCCTGCGATTCGAGGTACAGGCAACGCAGCACATTGGTGAGCTGGCTGCCCATCTCGCGGGTGTGCAGCGGGTGACGCCAAAGTTCGGCCAGCGGCGTACGCTGCAGGTTCAGGGCCTTGCTATGGTTGAGCGCCCGCGCCAGTTCGGCCTGGCAGCAGGGCACCAGCACCATATACCGGGCTTTCTTTTGCAGGCCGAAAGCAATGGCGTCGTCGGTGGCGGTGTCGCAGGCATGCAGCGCAGTGACCACATCGATCTGCTCGGGCAACTCACTGCTTTGCGTCGACTCGGCCACGCTCACGTTCAAAAAGCGCATCCGGTCAAAGCCCAGTCGCTCGGCCAACTGGCGCGAAGACTCGACCAGTTCGCTACGGGTTTCAATGCCGTAGATCGTGCCTTTGCCCAAGGCTTTGAAAAACAGGTCGTAAATGATGAAGCCCAAATACGACTTGCCTGCGCCGTGGTCGGCCAAGGTGGGTCCTTGAGGCGAGTCGGGCAATTCGAGCAACAGTTTTTCGATGAACTGGAACAGATGGTAGACCTGCTTGAGCTTGCGCCGCGAGTCCTGGTTGAGCTTGCCGTCGCGGGTGAGGATGTGCAGCTGCTTGAGCAGTTCGACCGATTGGCCGGGGCGTACTTCGGGCGGCAGGGTGTCGGCAGGTGCAGCCGCTTTGCTTGCATGCTTTTTCATGGCGTGGCATCCACATCCAGTTTTTTCCACCCATCCACGCCCAGCTTTTCCATCGTGGCCATGTTCACCTCGTAAATCATTTCAGCCTCGGGGAAAGCCTCCACCGCACGGTCGATGCTGGCCTCGCGGATCAGGTGCAGCGTGGGGTATGGCGAGCGGTTGGTGTAGTTGGTGATGTCATCGGGCTCGGTGCCCGCAAACTGAAATTCCGGATGAAAGCTCGCAATCTGAAACTCGCCTTCCAGATCGAGCTCCTGCAACACACCATCAGCCTCGTCCAAAAAATCGTTGAAGTCCAGAAAGTCACGCAGCATGTGCGGCACGATCAAGAGCACGGTCTCGCGCGCTTCAGCGGGCAAAGCCGCCAGAGCTTGCAACTCCGAAATCAGCTCGTCACGCAAGCCTTCGAGTCCCTTGGCTTCGCTGACAGCGTAATGGATCTGCCCCTTCACATGAGGTGCCTTGGCAAAGGGGCATAAGTTCAGGCCGATCACGGCGCGTTCGAGCCAGCGCACGGTGTCGGCAATGGCGATGTCTTGGGATGTCTCGGTCATGCCCCGATTGTGCCCTTGATGAGCAAACGCTGAGCCAGCAGCGCCAACACCATCCCCGCGACACAACAGGCCACCGTGAACAATGGTGTCAGCTGCCAGCCACCTGCACGCGCAGCCAAGGCAGCTGCCGCTGGTGGCCCCATAAACTGCCCCAGTGCAGACAGCTGCTGAACCCAGCCCACGGTCGTGGCCACTTGCTGCTCGCCCGGCGCCAACCGCACCGCAAGACTGAACAAGGTCCCCGGCACCAGGCCGCCCAGCCCGGAAAACACCAGGACCCCGATGTAACGCAGCCAAGGCCAGCTTTGGGAAAACGCAGCAAACGCCAAGGTGCTGCCCAGCGCCATGGCCGTAAAACCCAGCCAGAGGGTGGAACGTGGCAACCAGCCGCGCTGCAACAAACGGCCCGAGGCCATGTTGCCACCCATGTTCACAGCTGCGGCCAAGGCCGTGAGTGCACCCAGCGCGGCACCGCTGACGCCTGCCGCCGCGTAAATGGAAGGCAAGAAGCCCACCACCGCCAGCCATTGGCCGGAGTACATGCCAAAACACAAAGCAACCAGCCAAGGGCCGCGCGCGCCCAAAGTCCGCCGCAGGCGCACCCACAGGCCCACAGATGCATGCATCTGCACAGCCGGGTCTGCAGGCACCACACGCATGAGCCAGGCGGCCATCGCCAAGGCAACACCAGCAAACAACCACCACCAGGCGCCCCAGCCAAAGGCAGGAATGAACAAAGGCCCGCCAAGCAATGCCAAGGCTGTGCCGGTGGGCATGTAAGCCCCCCATACGCCCAGCATGCCCGCCAGTTGCGGGCCAGGGACCAGACGTCGAATCAAGGCCGGCGCGGGCAAGGCCACCAGCAAAAATCCCACGCCTTCCAGGGCACGACAAGCCAGCAGCACCGGAACCGATTGCGCCAGCCCCCCCAAAGCACTGGCCAGCGCCAGCAACAGCAAGCCGCGCAACATGCTGCGGCGCAAACCCATACCGTCGGCCAGCACGCCCATGAACACGGCCAGCGTGAGCCCCGCCAGTTGCACCATCGACAGCAAAAAGCCCGACTGCACCAGGCTCAAACCCAATTCGGCCTGCAAGGCTGGCAAGGCTGGCGGCAGCTTGCCCACCTGCAAAGCGGCCACGCCACCGGCAGCCACAACGACCCAGGCAGCGCCAATCGGAGTGGCTTTGCGCGTCATGCCAGCACGCGCTTGCCGGTCAGGCGCTCGTGTTCACGCAAGGCAAAACGGTCGGTCATGCCGGCGATGTAGTCCGCAACGGCGCGATGGCGGTCTTCTCGTTCTGCAAATTCAGCGCGCATCTGTTGGGGTTGCGCCAGATAGGCCTCGAACAATTGCTGCACCACCTGTTGGGCCTGCCCCATACGCTCCATCACTTGCGGGTGGCGGTACAGGCTGGCAAACAAGAAGCGCTTGAGCTCGGCGCTCTGCGCTTTCATGGGTTCGGAAAAACGCACCAAAGGGCCCGCCTTGCGCGCATCGTCTGCCGTCACCGCACCTGCGGCAGCAATGGCGGCGCGGGTGGTGTCGATCACGTCATACACCTGCTGGCTGAGCATGCGGCGCGTGCTTTCGTACAGCCAGCGACGTGGCTGCGCCTGCAGCTGAGGGTGCTGCTGTGCGGCCTCGTTCATGTATTGCGCAAACAGAGGCACTTGTTGCATTTGATCCAGCGTCAACAGGCCTGAGCGCACGCCATCGTCAATATCGTGGGCGTTGTAGGCAATGGCATCGGCCAGGTTGCACAGCTGCGCTTCGAGGCTGGGTTGTGTGCCTTGCAAAAAACGCTGCGCCACGCCTTCAGGCTCCTGCGCCTCCAGCAACTGCGCGTTGATGCGCGAGCAGTGTTTGAGGATGCCTTCGCGCGTTTCAAAACTCAGGTTCAGGCCATCAAACGCCGGGTAACGGGCTTCCAGATGATCGACCACGCGCAAACTCTGCAGGTTGTGCTCAAAGCCGCCGTGGTCAAGCATGCAATCGTGCAAGGCATCCTGCCCCGCATGGCCAAATGGCGTGTGGCCCAGGTCATGTGCCAAGGCTACCGCCTCGACCAGGTCTTCGTTCAAGCCCAGCGAGCGCGCAATCGATCGCCCCAGTTGAGCCACCTCCAGGGAATGGGTCAGGCGGGTGCGAAACAAATCGCCTTCGTGGTTGAGGAAGACCTGGGTTTTGTAGACCAGCCGCCGAAAAGCGGTGGAATGCACGATGCGGTCGCGGTCGCGCTGAAAGTCATCGCGTGTTGGCGCTGCCGGTTCGATATGGCGTCGCCCGCGGCTGTGTTCGGCGTGGCTGGCCCAGGTGCTCAGTGCCATATCAGGCGCAGCAAGCGTCAACCACGGCGCGAACCACTTCGTCAGGAGCGCCGCTGACGGCAGCGCGGCCGGGCGCGTCGATCACCACAAACTTGATGTCACCCGCCTCGGCCTTTTTGTCCAGGCGCATATGCGCAATGTAATCACCCGCGTTGTCAGACGGATGCAATTGCGGGCCTTGTATCGGCAGGCCTGCACGCTCTATCAGGGCACGCAACCGCTCCACAAAGGCCACATCCACTTTGTTCAAACGCCAGGACAGCTCGGCTGCCATGATCATGCCGCAACCCACCGCCTCGCCATGCAGCCAGGTGCCAAAGCCCAGACCCGCTTCGATCGCGTGGCCAAAGGTGTGGCCAAAATTCAAAATCGCGCGCAGGCCGGACTCGCGCTCGTCCTGGCCCACCACCCAGGCCTTGATCTCGCAGCTGCGTTTGACGGCGTGCGCCAGCGCCTGTGCATCGCGCTGCATCAGCGCGTCAATATTGGCTTCGATCCAGTCCAGAAAACCCATGTCCGCAATCGGCCCATACTTGATGACCTCGGCCAGGCCTGCGCTGAGTTCGCGCATGGGCAATGTCTTCAATGTGTCCAGATCACAAATGACGCGCTGGGGCTGGTAGAACGCGCCGATCATGTTTTTGCCCAACGGGTGGTTGATCGCCGTTTTGCCGCCCACCGAGGAGTCCACCTGCGCCAGCAGCGTGGTCGGCACTTGCACAAAAGGCACGCCGCGCATGTAGCTGGCCGCGGCAAAGCCGGTCATGTCACCCACCACGCCCCCGCCCAAGGCAAACAACACCGTCTTGCGGTCGCAGCCATTGGCCAGCAAGGCGTCAAAAATCAGGTTCAGGGTTTGCCAGTCCTTATGCGCCTCACCATCGGGCAGCACCACGGTGTGAATCTGCGCATAGTGCGGCTGCAGGCCCTGGCGCAAGGCCGCTTCGTACAACGGGGCTACAGTCTCGTTGGTCACGATCACGGCAGCGCGCGCCTTGGGCAAGTTGGCGTAGGTTTGCGGCTGACCGATCAAACCGGCGCCAATAAGGATGTCGTAACTGCGATCGCCCAGATCGATCGCTACTTGCACTGGGGAAGAGGTGTTCTCAGCCATAGCCCTCAAGTGTAGCGAGCCAGGCCTGGGGCCTGCGCTTAAGCGTGTCGAACAGGCAACACGCCCGCCAGCTCCAGCTGCATCAGGATCATGTTGACCAAGGTAGACACTGAGGGACGTCCGGTTTCGATCACGAAGTGCGCCGTTTCGCGATACAGCGCATCGCGGGTTTCATACAAATTACGCAAGCGGCCCATGGGGTCGTCCACTTGCAACAAAGGACGAGCCGTGTCGTGCTTGACTCGGCGGTACACATCCTCTGGCGTAGAGCGCAGGTAAATGACATGGCCACGCTCGTGCAAGCGCTGGCGGTTGTTGGGACGCAGGCAGGAGCCTCCACCGGTCGCCATCACGCCTTCGTGGTGCTGACTCAGATCGTCAAGCACCTGTTCTTCCACGTCACGGAAACTGTCTTCGCCCTCGCGAGCGAAAAATTCGCGGATCGAGCAGCCCAAACGCTCTTCAATCACATGGTCCGAGTCGACAAAAGACACCCCCAACCGCCGGGAAAGCTGGCGGCCAATGGTGGTTTTGCCCGAGCCCGGAAGGCCCACAAGAATGATGCGCAAGACGGAAGTCCAAGAGAAAACGACAGGACTCCAAGTGTATTCGCTTCCGCTGTCTGCTCAGCGCGACGGCGGTTCTGGAGCCGCAGGACTGTCCTCACCCGCTGTGGAAGGCTGCACCAGCAGCTCAGCGCGTTCAGCCACCACTTTGGGCGTCAGAAACACCAGCAGCTCGGTGTGTCGATCGACCTGCTCCCGGCCTTTGAACAACCAGCCCAACACAGGCACCTGCGACAGTCCTGGCACACCCGTCTGGTCCTGGTTCTGGGTTTTTTCGTAAATGCCGCCCAACACCACCGTCCCGCCGTTTTCCACCCTGACCTGGGTTTTGACGTGCTTGGTATTGATGGTGTAGCCCGACTGCGTCAGTTGCCCCACACTGTCGCGGTTGACATCCACATCCATGATCACATCCCCCTCGGGAGTGATTTGCGGGGTCACTTCCAGCTTGAGGTTGGCTTTACGAAAGGTGGTGGAAGTGCCGGTGTTGCCCGAAGAAGTCTGGTAAGGAATTTCCGTTCCCTGCTCGATGAGTGCCGGGGTTTGGTCAGCCGTTACCACGCGGGGACGTGAAATGACCTGGCCTTTGCCCTGAGACTCCAGCGCGGAAATTTCCAGGTTGATGAACCGGTCTGCCGCCGCATTGAACAGGGACACCGCCACACTGGCCGGCGCATAGACAGCCTGCCCAGCCCCCGTGGCCGGAAAAGACGATTGCGGCAGCGTGCTGACCCCTGCACCTTCTGGCAACAAAGCGCCCCCCAGCTGGCCTCGCCCTGTTTTGCCGCCCACCGACAAAGGCACCGACAGGCCTGCCCCCAGCTTGACGCCCAGCGACTCGCCAAAGCGACTGTCGGCCTCGAGGATCCGCGCCTCAATCACCACCTGGCGCACCGGCACATCCAGCGCGTTGATGATCTGCTCCATCGCCTGTACACGGTCTGGCACATCGGAGACAAACAGCTGGTTCGTGCGCGGCTCGGCCATGACCGTGCCGCGCGCACTGAGCCACTTTCCACCAGCGCCCTGCAATTGCTTGGCCACATCGGAGGCGCGCGCATACAGCAATCGCCTGGGCAAAAGTTGCAAGGACTGCGCTTGCGTCAGCACCAGGCCCGCCTCCACATGCTGCTTTTGCTGATCCAGCCACTCCTGGCGACTCATCACCCACAGCACATTGCCCATGCGCCGATGCATCAGCTTGTTGAGACCCAGCACCAGCTCCAGCCCCTGCTCCCAGGGGACCGCCTGCAGCTGCAAACTCACCTGCCCCTGTACCTGCTCGGACAAAACCAGGTTGAGTCCTGCCTCGTCGGCCAGCATTTTGAGTACTGCACGCACATCCGTCGCATCAAGATCCAGCGTCACGGCATGGGCAGAAATGGGCAGATTGGCGGCCATGGTCCAGTGCACGGACCCAGCAATCGCCAGAACACCGATGAATCGGAAGCACTTTTTCATGGCCTCTCCTTTTTATGCATCTTCAACCGCAAGCCATCTCTTTGGTTTTCTTTCGTCAGCCACACCGAAGCCCCGGGCCCGAGGCTATGGAGCACATGCCCCTGGGCACCCACCCGTTGACCGACCCGCACAGCCCACTGACAAGGCCCTGCACGCAACACCGCCTGGCCCGGATGCTGATCTCCCCCTTCGAGCAAGCCCACCAGCTGCAAGCCTCGCACCGGAGACTTCAACGTGTTTTTGGCACACTGGGTCTGGTTTGCCAAAGCGCTATCGCTGGCAAGCACCGGTGCCGCAGGCGACATCGGCTTGGAACCAAAAGGATCCGGCAGGAGAGCCTGCTGCACAGGTGTCCACTCATGCACATCCTCAGACCATGCACCCTGAACCGTCTCCAGGTCCGACAGCAGTACCCGCCACTGTCCCTCGATCTGCAATTGCGCCTGTCCCGCAGCTGGGGCCATCGACAGTTGTACAGGCCACCAGGCCACGCCCTCGCCGTGGGAAGTCTGCCACCACTGCATCCATTGCGCATAGGTGGCCAGCAACCTGATCGACAAAAGCACCTGAGGTCCGTCGGTTTGCACCTTGTCTTTGGCGGGCTTGGCCACCTCGCTCATCACCTGCATGGACTGCACCTGCATACCCAGTCTTTCCAGCGCCTGAGTCAGCCCCAGCATGACCAGATCGACCTGGCTATGGGCAGGCAGACGCGTCCACAGTGCCAGCGCTTGCGATGCTGGAGGTGTCTTTTGCCCGGGCAATGCCACAGCAAGCGTCTGTGGCTGTGGGCTCAAAGTCTTGCCCAATCCGTCAAACCAGGGAGCCCAACTGTCCAGGTGCAAAGTCACCATCAGCGCCGTCGAAAGAAGCACGCCAGCCAAGGTTCCCCACAAAAGCGTCAAGGCTTTGCGCCTGCGGATGGCCATGTCCACTCCAGTTGAAAGGCACCGCTGCCTGCATTCACCACAGTCGCCCATGTTTTCAATTCGCTTCGCAAGCCTTGGCGGGCCAACAATTCATCGCGCATGCGGACCACGGCGGACATGTCCGGCGCCTGGCCTTGCAATGTCCACCGATCCCCCGACCATTGCAAACGTCCGAAAGACACGCCCTGCTGCTCCCCCGATTGCGCCAACAGCTGCCAGACAGGCACAGCCTGTGCCTGCTGCCCCAGCATATGGCTGACCTGTTCTTGCCAGCGCAACCTGCGCTCGTGCAGCTCCTGCTGGATTTTGGCCAGACGGGCCTGCTCGGCGATAGCAACTCGTCTGGCCTGCTCACGTTGATGCTCAAGTGCATCAAGCTCCAGCCTCGCCTGGACCTGCCAAGTCAAGAGCTGCATGCCCAAGGTGCCCAGCAATGCGCCTGCACCGAAAGCCGTCCACGCCCATCGACGCAACTCGCGTCGCTCGCCATCGGGATAGCGCAACAGATTGATAGCAGGGTTCATGGTCACCCCGCCAATGCCATGCCGCATGCTGCAAGGCGCACACCTTGTGCGGTAGCGCCCCAGGTTTGCAGCCATTCAAGCACCTTGTCTGGCGCATGTTGAGGCTCTCGGGAAAACTGCCAATCCATTGGGGGACGCGCCTGCAAGCTGCTCTCACCCCCCTCCAGACGCGACAGGGCGTGCTGTTGCGCCCATTGCTGCGGCGTGACACGATCCAAACGCCAGCCCATGGATTTCAGATCGGCCTGGACCTGTCTGACCCAGTGGCCTGACGTGGCCCACCATCGCCAGGCGCCGGCCGATCCCTCTTGCGCATCAAAGCAGACCTGGCTGTAATCTTCGCCCACCGCTTGGGCCGCCAGCACCTGAATGTCGGCCAGCACCGCCTGCTGCTTGCCATTCCCTTCGACCGCGTACTCCCCACAGGCCACCCAGGCTTGAGGGCAAGCAAGTGCGACCTGTACTTTTCCGGCGTTCAGCTCGGCCTGCAGCGGCTGCCAGGGCAGTCCTGTCACCAATCCTTGGGCAAGCTGCTCGCCTCCCCAAGCGTGTGCGCTGACAGACAAGGTTTTGACCCCGTAAGCCGCAGCCTCGCGCTTGCCCAGCGCCTGAAGTCGCACCCCCACCATGGCCCCCTCTTGCCAGGCACATCCCAAAGGTGCCGGCCGCGGCCTTGCCAAGCCCCACAGCTTGCGCGCGAGTTGTCTCATCTATCGCTCCCTGATTCGTGCTTTGCACTTGTATTTGTTTCAGTTTTTAGCACTGAAGAATTCGGTGCACAAGCCCGACAACCCCTAGTGCACCAGAAAACCTGTGCAGACAGCTTGGGATGCGTTTTTTATAATGGGGCTTCTTTTGTGCCCCTGCTTGTGGCTTGCGCCACACGCCCCACCCTCATGAGCTCTTCCCCCGTCACCCCTCAAACTGGCCGTCCATGGTGGCTTAAATTGCTGCTGGCCTTGCTGGGACTGGGTGTGGCCGCCGCACTGGTTGTCGCGCTGCTGGTCGGGGTGGTCATGGCTGTGGCCTATCCCCAGCTGCCCAACGTTACTGAACTGGCAGACTACCGCCCTAAATTGCCACTGCGGATCTACAGTGCCGAAGGTCAGTTGCTGGGCGAATTCGGTGAGGAGCGCCGCAAGCTCACGCCCATCAACGAGATTCCCAAGGTGATGAAGGACGCCGTCCTCTCGATCGAGGATGCACGCTTCTACCAGCACGGAGGCGTGGACTATTTAGGTCTGCTGCGTGCCGTCGTGGCCAATATCGGCCACAACAAGAGTCAAGGCGCATCCACCATCACCATGCAGGTGGCCCGCAACGTTTATCTCTCCTCCGAAAAGACCTATACCCGCAAGATCTTTGAAGTCCTGCTGACCTACAAGCTGGAAAACGCACTCTCCAAGGACCAGATCCTGGAGATCTACATGAACCAGATTTATCTGGGCAACCGCTCCTACGGTTTTGCGTCTGCAGCTGAAACTTATTTCGGCAAATCCCTCAAGGACATCACCGTGGCCGAGGCAGCCATGCTCGCGGGCTTGCCCAAAGCGCCCTCCGCCTACAACCCCTTCGTCAACCCCAAGCGTGCACGGGTTCGCCAGCTCTACATCATCGAGCGAATGCTCGACAACGGATTCATCACTCAGGCCCAGGCGGAGCAAGCTCGCCAGGAGCCCATGACGGTCAAAGCCAGTGTGCAGAAGAACCGCATCCACGCCGAGTACGTGGCCGAAATGGTGCGCCAGATGATGTTTGCCCAATATGGCGCAGAGACCTACACCTCCGGGCTCAATGTGCACACCACCATCCTGGCGCAGGACCAGCAAGCGGCCTATGAAGCCTTGCGCAAAGGGATCATGGATTTTGAGCGCCGCCAGATTTACCGTGGCCCCGAAAAATTCATCGAACTGCCCAAAGACCCCAAGGAAGCCGAAAACGCCATCGACGATGCCCTGGAAGACCACCCTGACAACGGCGATGTCATGTCAGCCGTGGTACTGCAGGCCAACCGCAACAAAGTCGTGGTTGTGCGTCAAAACAGCGAGCAGATTGTCATCACGGGTGCGGGCCTCAAACCCGCAGAATCCGGCCTGTCTGATCAGGCTGCCCCCAACATCAAGCTGCGGCCTGGCGCGATCATCCGGATTCTGAACACCGGCAAGAGCTGGGAAATCACCCAACTGCCCGAGGTCGAAGGTGCTTTTGTCGCCCTCACACCGCAAACGGGTGCCCTGCGCTCACTGGTGGGTGGCTTCGACTTCAACAAGAACAAGTTCAACCACGTCACACAAGCCTGGCGCCAGCCCGGATCAAGCTTCAAGCCCTTCATTTACTCGGCCGCACTCGAAAAGGGATTCTCTCCCGCGACCTTGGTCAATGACTCTCCTTTGTTCTTTGATGCGGGCGTGACCGGTGGTCAACCTTGGGAACCGAAGAACTACGATGGCACCTTCGATGGCCCCATGACACTGCGTAAAGGTCTGGCCAAGTCCAAGAACATGATCTCCATCCGCGTGCTTCAAGCAGTAGGGGCTCGCGACGCGCAGCAATGGATCACCCGCTTTGGTTTTGACGAAGACAAGCACCCCCCCTACTTGACGATGGCCTTGGGCGCCGGATCGGTCACCCCCATGCAAGTGGCTGTGGGTTATTCGACCTTTGCCAATGGGGGTTACCGCATCAACCCTTACCTGATCAGCAAAGTGACCGACGCCAAAGGCGCCACCTTGTTTGAGGCCCCGGCTGTCACGGAGTTGACCGAAGAAAACCGTGCCATCACAACCCGCAACGCCTTTGTCATGAGCAGTCTTTTGCAGGAAGTGGCCCGCAGCGGCACCGCAGCGCGAGCACAGGCCACTCTTCAGCGCCCGGACCTTTACGGCAAGACCGGTACCACCAACGACGCCATGGACGCCTGGTTTGCAGGCTATCAACCCCGCCTCGCTGCTGTGGTGTGGATCGGCTACGACAATCCGCGCAAGCTGGGCTCACACGAAACCGGTGGCGGCTTGGCGCTACCCGTCTGGATCCAGTTCATGGCCACGGCACTCAAAAGCGAGCCCGTGGCAGAAATCCAGCCTGCCAGCGGCGTGGTGTTTCAAAACGGTGACTGGCTCTTTGATGAATATGCCAACAACCAGGGCGTGACATCGCTAGGCTTGGGCGACAACGCCAACACCAAGTTGCCCAAGCCTGACGAGCGCAGCAAGATCCTGGATTTGTTCAGGAACTGAAACTCAAGCCCTGCCCCGCCTGTTCGCTCGCATAGCGCGACAGGCTTTGCCAGAACTCGCCCTGGCCCTTGGTGTCCTGCCAGCTTTGGCCATCAAATTTGTAGTGAAAGCCGCCGCAACGCGCAGCCAGCCACACCTCGTGCAAAGGTTTTTGCAGGTTGATCACGATCTGACTGCGGTTGGCAAAGGTCAGTGTGACCATGCCGCCGACACGCTGGTTGTCAATATCGGCATCGCTCTCGTCATTGATGCGGTCGCAGCTGGCTTCCACACCTGCCAGCAGGCGCTCGGCCTGGTCCAGAAATTCAAGGTCGGTCATTACAATCAGGGCATGTTCAAAGTCCTGAAGATTTTATGCATCCCGGCCACCCTTGCTGCCATTGCGGTCTTGTTGACCGGCTGTGGCCAAAAAGGGCCCTTGGTGTTGCCTTCGGGCGCAGAGGCGGCCCACCGGGCCACGCTTCCCCAGACCCTCAACCCTTGGCACTCGCCTGCCCAGCCGGATTCGGCTGACACCCCACGCTGACCACCATGAACGCTCCTGCTGCCCTGCCCGGCTCGCCCTTTGTTGCCTACGCCGACCACGCCCAAGGTCAACACCTGCATGTCGAAGGCGTCTGCCTGGTCGATCTGGCCCGCGAGCATGGCACGCCCTTGTTCGTTTACTCCAAGGCCGCCATGCTCTCGGCCCTGGCGGCCTACCAGCGGGGCTTTGCCGGGCGCAAGGCACAAATTTGCTACGCCGCCAAGGCCAACTCCAGCCTGGCGGTGTTGCAGGTCTTTGCGCAAGCCGGGTGCGGTTTTGACATCGTGTCCGGCGGCGAGCTCACCCGCGTTCTGGCCGCTGGTGGTGACCCGGCAAAAATCATTTTTTCAGGTGTTGGAAAAACCCGCGCCGAAATGCAGCAAGCCCTCAAAACCGGCATTGGCTGCTTTAACGTCGAAAGCGAAGCTGAGCTGGACGTGCTCAGCGAAGTGGCTGCGGTCCTGGGCTTGCAAGCGCCGGTGAGTCTGCGCGTCAACCCCAATGTGGACGCCAAAACCCATCCCTATATTTCTACCGGCCTCAAGGGCAACAAGTTCGGCATCTCGCACGAACGCGCCCTGCAGGTCTACCAGCACGCCGCCAGCCTGCCGGGCCTGAAGGTGGTGGGTATCGACTGCCACATTGGCTCGCAAATCACCGAAACCAGCCCTTACCTGGACGCGATGGACAGGATTCTGGATTTGGTGGCCGAAATCGAAGCTGCGGGTATCGCCATCCACCACATCGACTTTGGTGGCGGTCTGGGCATCAACTACAACGGCGACACCCCGCCCGCGGCTGACGCGCTGTGGGCTCAGCTGCTGGGCAAATTGGACGCACGTGGCTATGGCCAGCGCCAGCTCATGATCGAGCCTGGCCGCTCACTGGTGGGTAACGCCGGCGTGTGCCTGACCGAGGTGGTGTTCACCAAACCCGGCGAGCAAAAGAATTTCTGCATTGTGGATGCGGCCATGAACGACCTGCCGCGTCCAGCCATGTACGAAGCCTTTCACCAGATCGTGCCGGTTTCGCCTCGCGCAGGTGAGGCGGTCACGTATGACGTGGTCGGCCCGGTGTGTGAAAGCGGCGACTGGCTGGGGCGTGATCGCCAATTGGTGGTGCAAGCTGGTGATGTGCTGGCGGTGTTGTCCGCCGGGGCTTATTGCATGAGCATGGCCAGCAACTACAACACCCGTGGTCGCGCAGCCGAGGTGCTGGTCGATGGCAGCAAGGCACACCTGATTCGTCAACGCGAATCGGCGTTTGACACATTTGCTTTGGAACAGCTTATTGGCGCTTGATGCGATTGATCACACGCCAGAACAATAAAACGGCCAGGATCAGGCCGTACACCCATACCTCAGCAAAGTTGTGTTTGCTCGCGCGCATCCACCAGAAGTGCAGGATGGCGAGCACAGCAATGGCGTAAATACTGCGATGCAGCGCCTGCCAGTTTCGCGCGCCCATGCGGCGGATGGCCCCATTCCATGAGGTCGCCGCCAAGGCGCACAGCACAACAAAAGCCAAAGAACCGACCAGCACAAAGGGGCGTTTGGGAATGTCATGCACGATGTCTGCCCACACAAAGCCCATGTCAAACCCTGCATAGCACAGCAAATGCAGGCAAGCGTAGGTAAAGGTCAGCAAGCCCATCAGCCGCCGAAACCGCAGCAATTCTGGCCAACCGAGCATCACACGCAAAGGCGTCACAGCCAAGGTCAAGCACAACAGACGCAGGGCCCAGTCCCCGGTAGAACGAATCAGGGTTTCAGCAGGATTGACCCCAAGCTGGTCAGCAACGACACCCCAGACCAGCCCAGTCACGGGCAGCAATCCCAAGACCAGGATCAGCCACCAAGCGCTGCGTGAGCGCAGAAATGCGCGCATTTCAGAAGAACTTTTTCAGGTCCATGCCCACATACAGGTGAGCCACTTGTTCGGCATAACCGTTGAACATCTGCGTTTGACGACGAGGCGCAAAAAGCCCGCCCTCCCCAATACGACGCTCGGTGGCCTGACTCCAGCGTGGGTGGTTCACTTGAGGATTGACGTTGGAATAGAAACCATACTCGCCGGGTGCTGCACGTCCCCAGGCGCTGACCGGCTGCTGTTCCACAAAACGGATACGCACCAGGCTTTTGGCACTTTTAAAGCCGTACTTCCAGGGCACCACCAAGCGGACAGGCGCTCCATTCTGTCCAGGCAGCACCTGCCCGTACATGCCCATGGCCAGCAGGGTCAGCGGGTGGCGGGCCTCGTCCATGCGCAGGCCTTCGACATAAGGCCAGTCCAGCACACGGGAGCGTACACCCGGCATGATCGCAGGGTCAGCCAGCGTGGTGAACTCCAGAAACTTCGCGCTGCCCTGGGGCTGCACCTTGTCGATCAATTTGGACAAGCTGTAGCCCACCCAGGGAATGACCATGGACCAGCCTTCCACACAGCGCAGACGGTAGATGCGCTCCTCCATGGGCGACAGGCGCAACAGGTCTTCGAGCCCAATGTCCATGGGCTTGTTGACCAAGCCATCCACACGCACGGTCCAAGGCCGCCCCACCAGCACATGCGCACGCTTGGCGGGCTCAGCCTTGTCGGTACTGAATTCGTAGAAATTGTTGTACGAGGTGGCGTCCGCCAAAGTAGTCGGACGCTCCATCGTGTTGAACCCTGGCAGTGCAGAAGGCTGTCCCTTGAGGATGGGCAAAGCGCCGTCAGGAGTGGTCGCACCTGCGACACCCAAAGCGCTGCCTGCAGCCAGCGCCAGCCCCGACTGCAAATACAAACGTCGCTGCGCATACACCCCGGCGGGTGTGATCTCGCTGGGCAGGGGGTGCATGGTGTACTCCTTACAAAGTGCCGTAGCTGTGCAAGCCGCTGAGGAACATGTTGACGCCCAGGAAGGCAAAGGTCGTCACCACCAAGCCGCAAAGCGACCACCAGGCTGCCACTGTGCCGCGAAGCCCCTTCATGAGACGCATGTGAAGCCAGGCTGCGTAGTTGAGCCAGACGATCAGGGCCCAGGTTTCCTTCGGGTCCCAGCTCCAGTAACCACCCCAGGCTTCGGCGGCCCACAAGGCGCCCAGCACCGTTGCGATGGTGAAGAAAGCAAAGCCCACTGCAATGGATTTGTACATCACATCATCGAGCACTTCCAGCGCAGGAAGGCGCTCGGCAATACGGGCACGCATTTTCAGAATGCCGGCGATGATGAGTGCAGCCAGGCCAAAGTACACCATCCAGTAACTGCTGATGCTCTCAATGCCTGACTTGCGAAACACCACCGGCTCAAAGCACAGCACGATACCCAGCAACCACAGTGGGGCCAATTTGTACCAACGTGTCTCCTGGGCCTGAACCTTGATCAAGTAGGCAAACGCCACCATGGCCGCCAACGCAAACGTACCGTAACCAATGAAGTTGGCCGGTACATGCAACTTCATCCACCAGCTTTTGAGAGCGGGCACCAGCGGCTGAATCGCATGCGCCTCACGCACCAGTGTGTACCAGAGCAGAAAACCAACCGCTGCGCTGACCACAAGCATCACAAAGGCACCCAAAGCGCGGGTGCGGTACTCACGTTCGTAGTACAGATAAAAAAGCGTGGTCATCCAGCAGAACATGACGAACACTTCATACAAATTACTCACCGGAATGTGACCGATGTCCGGCCCCATCTGATGGCTTTCATACCAGCGCACCATGGTACCCACCAGGGCGGCACCTACGGCCACCCAGGCGATGAGCGAGCCCAGGCGCTCCATGGTCTCACCTTGTCCGCGGATCAACATGCCTGTCCAGTAAAACACCGTGCTGATGAAAAACAGCATGCACATCCACAAAATGGCAGACTGGCTTGACAGGAAATACTTGAGCCAGAAGACCTCTTCAGCCCGCGCCAGCTGCCCGTTGTAAGCCGCAATGGCCGCCAGCGACAGGGCAGCCACCGCCACCATCAAATGGCGCAGGGGCCTCCAGAACCAGCCCAGCGCCACGGCCGCCGGGCCGCTGGCGAGCAGGATGCCCTGCTCGTACACATCCATGGCGTGCTGATAACGGAAAAATGCAAACAGCATGCCCGCGAGCGTGATGAAAGCAAACGCCCAATCGCCAAGGCTGCGACGGCTCCAGTAACCTGGGTTGAGGGTCATGGTGGTCATGCGGAAGGCTCCTCCTGCTTGAGCAAACGCGATTGAAGTTGTTCGAATTCCTTGTCGACATCCAGAGTGCGGCGGTTGACCGACAGGGCCATGCGCGCCTGCAACCCTTGTCCGTCGGGTGTCAACCAGATCCACAGGCGTCGCTCACGGACATAGAGCATCGCAAAAACGCCCAGAATCAGCAAAGCGCAACCCAGATAAACCACCAGTTTCCCGGGGGCTCTGGCCACCTGGAACACGCTGGCCTGGACTTGTTTGAAATCCTTGAGCATCAATGCCATTGGCGCGGGGTACAGAGGGGCATCGCTGAGCGACATGACCGACTGCGTCATGAACGACTGCACAACACTTTCAGGCAAAGGCTTGACACCCGCGCGCTCCCGGGCAACGGCATCGAGCTCGTAGAGCACACCGTTGAGGATCCGCACAAACATCTCACCTGCACGGCCGCGTTCAGCTTCGGGTACGTTGGTGTCCAGGAAATCAGCCAAAGCCTGCAAGCCCCAGACTTTTTGACCTGCCACCTCTTCTTGCCCGACGTACAGCCCCAAAGCCCGCTGTGCAGACTGGGCCAACTGGCCGCGCAACTCCGGTCGTTTGGGGTCTACAGCTTTGGCGGCATAACGCTCAATCGCCAGGGAGCGAATGGCAGGGTTGCCCAGAGCATCACGCAAGCGCAAAAAACCTTCCATGCTGTCGTTTTCGTCGACAGGCAGGCGCAGGTAACGGAACGGTTGGGAAGGTGCTTCGCGCATGCCCAACAAAAACACCCGCACACCATCGCCCGTATACACCGGCAACATGTAGTTGTTGTACTCACGGGCCTGACCGGCTGCATCGCGCAGCTTGTAGCTCACGCTCGGGCCGACATTGCGCAAATGTTTTTGGGTGACAGTTTTGTCACCTGAGCCCAAGCGCGCTTCAATCGACGAGCGCAGATCGACCGCACGTACGTCGGTCGCTGATTTGTCAGCCGCCATGTTCTCAACGTTGATCACGCGCAGCCCGGTGAATTCCAGCGTCAACTTGTCTTTGCCATTGGTCAACTCGGTCGATGAGCCAATCGTGCCCTTGACCTCAAACGGCCTGGAGGCCTGCGCCATGGGCACCGCGCCCAAAGTCACCTCGGAGCCACCGTCATCAAAGCTGGACTGGTAAATTTCGATGCCTTTGAAACTGGCTGGGTGGTTGACCTCGACACGTGCTTCTTTTTTCTCGCCGGTGGCCTTGTCGTAAATGACGATATCGCTGGCAAACAACTTGGGCATGCCGGTGGAGTAGTACTCCACAATGAACTTCTTGAGCTCGACCGCAAACGGCAACTCCTGCAAGAGCACGCCATCGGATTGAGACAGGATGGCTGTGCTGGAAGCCGTACCTTCAGCCACCATCAGGTTGCCGCGAAAAGCCGGGTTGCGCTCGGACAAACGGTGCTGCTCGGGCACCTGCGAGATCAATCCACCCCCGGAATAAACCGATTTGCCCCCCATCCACGTTTGCGCGCGCACGAACAAATCGCCATCGAGCAAGCCGCCGATACAAATGAGCACAATGGCCGCGTGCGCAGCGATGTAGCCCAGCTTGTTGGCCGCGCCTGCCTTGGCAGCAATCATCCAGCCTTCGCCCTGCGAGGTCTGACGCGACTGCAAACGAACCTTCCAGCCCCCTGTGGCCAGCAATTGCCCCAAGCGCTGTGCAGCCTGGGCAGGTGCCTCCGCCCATTGACCCTGCGCCTTGTGGTGAAAGGCCTGCAAGGACTGCTCGCGGATGTTTTCCTTGTATTGCTTGAGGTCGCTCAGGATCTTGGGGGTGTTGCGCGCAATGCACAAGCTGGTGCTGATGACCAGAAAAGCCAGAATCAACAGAAACCACCAGGCGCTGTACACCGAGTACAGCTTGAGGCTGTCAAAGACCTGCGCCCAGAAAGGGCCGAACTGATTGACGTAATTGGGATAAGGCTCGTGCTGCTTGACCACGGTACCAATGACCGAAGCAATGCAAATGATGGTCAGCAGCGCAATCGCAAAGCGCATGGAAGCCAGCAACTCCACTGCTGCCTGCAATCGGCCCGCCCGGGCTGGGGATTCATGGGTGGGAGTTGAGGAGCTGCTCATACATCATGCACAAAAAGAAAAACGGGTCTGATCAGACCCGCCCTAGAAGGGCCCCACCTGGAGCCCGAAAATGCCGGTGACGAACCGGATTGTCTCTCAGACAGATGAAGCCTGCCTGAAATCCCTCAAACCCCCGGGGGCATGAGGGCATCTTGCCGCTCTCAACGCAGACCGGCAATGTAGTCAGACACCGCCTTGATCTCGCGATCGTTCATTTTGGCAGCCACACCCGTCATTTGCGCGCTGTTCTTGCGTGCACCATCGCGGAAAGCCACCAGCTGGGCGGCCGTGTAATCGGCATGTTGACCCGACAGACGCGGGTACTGGGCGGGAATACCGGCACCGTTGGGGCTGTGGCAGCCGGCGCAAGCCGCAATCTGGCGGTCGGGGATGCCGCCGCGATAGATACGCTCGCCCAACAAGACCGTGTCCTTGTCCTTGGCAAAGCCAGGCTTGGCCTTCTGGGAAGCCAGCCAGTAGGCAATGTTGCGCATATCGGCATCACTCAAACCGGCCACCATACCGCTCATCACGGCATTGGCACGCTTGCCGGACTTGAATTCATGCAGTTGCTTGACCAGGTATTCCGGGTGCTGCTGACCCAGCTTGGGGTTGGCCGGCGTGGTCGAATTGCCGTCGGCAGCGTGGCAGGCAGCGCACACCGCTGTATAAGTGGCCTCACCCTTGGCCAGGTCGGGCTTGGCGACCTTGGATTCAGGGCCATTGGCCAGGGCAGAACCTGCCACCAGGGCAGTCATCAAAAGGGAAACCAGTGCTTTCATGAGGTACATCCTGAAACGGCGCAAAACCATCGGATTCTACAATGAGGCCATTGTCTGTTTCCTGACGCTCATACACTTCCCATTCATGTCCCATTCAGCACCCCGCCCTCCAAGCCCCGCAGAGGCAGCCCCAGCCCCGACCCCGGGCGCTGCCAGCGTCACGCCACTGGGCTGGATGCACACCGCCCGTTTTTTGACCACAGCAGCCCAGCTGCAGCACCTGCCAGCGCACGAGCTGCCCGAAATCGCCTTTGTCGGTCGGTCGAACGCCGGCAAGTCCACCTGCATCAACACCCTGACGCAGCAAAAACAGCTGGCCTTTGCCTCCAAAAAACCCGGGCGTACCCAGCACATCAACCTGTTTTCCCTGGGCAAGCAAGGCGTACACGACGCCGTGCTGGCCGATCTGCCCGGTTACGGCTACGCCGCGGTGCCCAAAGCCGACAAGGCGCGCTGGCAGCGGGTCATGGCCAATTACCTGGTCAGCCGTCCCAACCTGTTGGGCGTGGTCATGCTCTGCGACCCGCGGCACGGCCTGACCGATCTGGATGAGGCCTTGCTCGACATCATCCGCCCCCGGGTGGAAGAAGGCTTGAAGTTTTTGGTGCTGCTGACCAAGGCTGACAAACTCACCCGCGCTGAACAAGCCAAAGTCTTGTCCATCACCAAACTGCAAGCTGGTGGTGGCGATGTGAAACTGTTTTCAGCCCTGAAAAAGCAAGGCGTGGAAGAAACGGCCAAGCACCTGTGGGACTGGATCCACCCCGTCAATACACCGGATCCGAACCCGGCGGACGCGTCTTGAAGCGTTTGTGCACCCAGTAATACTGCTCGGGCATGGACAACACCAGGGACTGCAGCTCTTCGTTCATGCGCTGGGTGTCAAGCAGCACCTCATCTGAAGGGTAGTTGTCCCACGAACCCGACACTTCAACACGGTAGCCCCTGCGGGTCATGCGTGTGACGGCTGTGAGCACCTTCGCGCGTCCCAGACGGGCAAAACGAGACAGCGAGGGCAACGTCGCTGCGGGCACCCCGAAAAAATCCACAAATACCGACTCGGCCGCGCCAAAGTCCATGTCTGGCAGCAAGTACAGCTTCTCGCCCTGACGCAATCCGGCCACAATGGTCTTCACACCTTCATGGCGTTCGTAAAGCCGGTTGCGCCCGTTGCGATTACGGCCGTGGCGCACCCAATCGTCCAGCGCCTGCCCGCGTTGAGGCACATAAATGCTGGCCATGGACTGCCCTTGCACCAGCGTCAAAGCCACACCACCTGCGTCCAGCCCCACGAAATGCGGTGCAAACACCACCACGCCACCCTCTTGTTGCATGGCCTGCATGTCACCCACCACCTGTAGCCGCCGCTGCAACACAGGCAAGGGCGCATGCCATAACCATGAACGATCGAGCAAGGACTGCATCACGCACACGAAATGCTGACGCAGCACCCGCTGGCGCTTGGCCGCGCTCCATTGCGGGAAACACAGCTGCAGGTTCACGCTGGCCACATGACGCCGCTCGCGCGCCAGCGCATACAGCACCCACCCCAGCACTGCACCCAAAGCGCGCAAAGCAGGCAAGGGCCACCAGGCCAGAAAGCGCATGAACACAATCAGGAAACGGGCCATCAGTTGTCCTTGCGCGGTGATTTGTAGCGTGCGTAGCCCCACAGGTATTGGGACGGACGCTGAAGCACCATCTTTTCCATGGCCTGGTTGATTTGCACGACCGCAGTCGCCAGGTCTTGAGACAATTCAAAAGCCAGCGACTGGGTGTGCAGACGATAGCCCTGGCCCCAAGCCAGCCGCTCGCCCCATATCAACACCGGCCTGGCACCCGTTTGCTGCACCAGGCGAGCGGCCAGGGTCATGGTGTAGGCGGGCTTGCCAAAAAACGGGGCCCATTGGCCCAAGCCATCGGGGGGGACCTGGTCGGGCAACAGACCCACGGCCTGTCCTTGGCGCAAAGCCTTGATCATTTGCCGCACGCCAGACAGTGTGGTGGGCACGGCCTCCAGCCCTGGGCGGTTGCGTGCCATTTCCATCACAGCGTTGAGCTGTGCCTGTCGCGCAGGGCGGTAGAGCACGGTCAGGGTACCGTGGGCCTGACCAAAGCGCTGGGCCAGCGCCTGCGCCGTGATTTCAAAGCAGCCCATGTGCGGCGTCAGAAACACCACGCCATCACCCGCTGCATAAGCCTGGGCGGCTGCCGCCTCGCTGGCCCACTCCACATGCGGCGTTCGCCCCAGCCACAGCCGGGGCAATTCGGCCGACATGCAGCCAGCCTGCCCAATGGCGCCCCACACCTGTGACCAGTTCAAACCGGCTTGGCGAGCATTGGCCATGAAGCGCTTTCGGTAATCAGGCGCCGCCAGCCAGGCCACCCACCCACCCAGATACCCAAGCAGGTGCAAGGCCCACAAAGGCCAACGGCTGAAGAAGCGAAACCAGAACAACATGGAGCCCGATTTTGCCCTGAAGCGGTGCGGGGATTTGCGCCGGGTCTTGAAACCGTCACAAAAGCCCTTATCATTAGCACTCGAACGACATGAGTGCTAACAAGCGCCGTGTAAAAGTCAGTTCGCGCCAACATTCGTTGGCATTTGTTTATCTGCAACCTCTGTATTCATCCTCAAGGAGAAGTCATGAACCTGCGTCCTCTGGCCGATCGCGTGATCGTCAAGCGTCTGGAAAACGAAACCAAAACCGCTTCGGGCATCGTGATCCCCGACAACGCTGCAGAAAAGCCTGACCAAGGCGAAATCCTGGCCGTCGGCCCCGGCAAGACCAACGACAAAGGCGAAACCAAAGCCCTGTCCGTCAAGGTCGGCGACCGCGTCCTGTTCGGCAAGTACTCGGGCCAGACCGTCAAGGTCAACGGCGACGAGCTGCTTGTCATGAAAGAAGAAGACCTCTTCGCCGTCGTCGAGTGATCGACCACATTCCGTTCAAGATTTCAGCTAATTAGGAGCTAAACAACATGGCAGCAAAAGATGTAGTTTTCGGCGCAGATGCACGCGCCCGCATGGTTGAAGGCGTCAACGTTCTGGCCAACGCCGTCAAAGTGACCCTGGGCCCCAAAGGCCGCAACGTGGTGCTCGAGCGCTCGTTCGGCGCCCCCACCGTGACCAAGGACGGCGTGTCCGTGGCCAAGGAAATCGAGCTCAAGGACAAGCTGCAGAACATGGGCGCCCAGATGGTCAAGGAAGTCGCTTCCAAGACTTCTGACAACGCTGGCGACGGCACCACCACCGCTACCGTGCTGGCCCAGGCCATCGTGCGCGAAGGCATGAAGTACGTGGTCGCCGGCGGCAACCCGATGGATCTCAAGCGCGGCATCGACAAGGCTGTGGAAGCCCTGATCGCCGAACTCAAGAAGGCCACCAAAGCCACCACCACCACCAAGGAAATCGCCCAGGTCGGCTCCATCTCCGCCAACAGCGACCACAGCATTGGTGAAATCATCGCCAACGCCATGGACAAAGTCGGCAAGGAAGGCGTGATCACCGTGGAAGACGGCAAGAGCCTGCAAAACGAGCTGGATGTCGTGGAAGGCATGCAGTTTGACCGCGGCTACCTGTCGCCCTACTTCATCAACAACCCCGAAAAGCAGGCCGCCCTGCTGGACAACCCCTTCGTGCTGCTGTTCGACAAGAAGATCAGCAACATCCGCGACCTGCTGCCCACGCTGGAAGCCGTCGCCAAGGCTGGCCGTCCGCTGCTGATCATCGCCGAAGACGTCGATGGCGAAGCCCTGGCCACCCTGGTGGTCAACACCATCCGCGGCATCCTGAAGGTTGTGGCCGTCAAGGCTCCGGGCTTCGGCGACCGCCGCAAGGCCATGCTGGAAGACATCGCCATCCTGACCGGTGGCAAGGTCATCGCTGAAGAAGTGGGCCTGACCCTCGAGAAAGTGCAGCTGACCGACCTCGGCCAGGCCAAGCGCATCGAAGTGGGCAAGGAAAACACCACCATCATCGACGGCGCTGGCGCTGCGCAAGACATCGAAGCCCGCGTCAAGCAAATCCGCGTGCAGATCGAAGAAGCCACCAGCGACTACGATCGCGAAAAACTGCAAGAGCGCGTGGCCAAGTTGGCCGGCGGTGTGGCCGTCATCAAGGTCGGTGCTGCCACCGAAGTCGAGATGAAGGAAAAGAAAGCCCGCGTGGAAGACGCCCTGCACGCCACCCGCGCTGCGGTGGAAGAAGGCATCGTGGCCGGCGGTGGCGTGGCCCTGCTGCGCGCACGTCAGGCGGTTGGCGCTCTGAAGGGTGACAACGAAGATCAGAACCACGGCATCGCCCTGGTGTTCAAGGCCATCGAAGCTCCCCTGCGCGAAATCGTCTACAACGCCGGCGGCGAAGCCAGCGTGGTGGTCAACAACGTGCTGGCCGGCAAAGGCAACTACGGCTTCAACGCTGCCAACGACACCTACGGCGACATGATCGAAATGGGTATCCTGGACCCGACCAAAGTGACCCGTACTGCCCTGCAGAACGCCGCTTCTGTCGCTTCCCTGATGCTGACCACCGAGTGCATGATCTCTGAAGCCCCCAAGGCTGAAGCCGCTCCGGCCATGCCCGACATGGGCGGCATGGGTGGCATGGGCGGCATGGGCATGTAATCCACGCCCGGCTCCCAAGCCCCAAAGCCCCGCAGGTGAAAGCCTGGCGGGGCTTTTTCATGGGCAGATGAAGATCAAATGGAGTCAGGCTGAATCTTGACCACCCAGTAAACGCCTTTTTCCTGCACCGCCTGAAAACGCACTTTTTGCCCAACCTGCAAGGCGTCCAGCAGCGCTGGCTCCTTGACCTGGAACACCATGCTCATGGGCGGCATGTCCAGATTCGGGATTTCGCCGTGCTTGAGCGAGACCTTGCCCGCAGACTTGTCAATGCGTCGCACCTCGGCCATCACCCAGGGCAATGCGGCAGTCGCGCCATCGCCGACGCGCTGCATACCACCGCCTTGCACCATGCGGGCCTGGCCCGGGTATCGCTGGAAGCTTTTGCTGCTGCCGTCCTTTTGCACCAGCAGCACATCAAAGGCATCTTTGCGGCCCTTGTACTCCGGGCCATCCATGCCCGGGCTGCCAATGGGCATGCCCGGCACCGACAGGCCCAGCGCCACGGGTCGTTCCTTGAGCAAACGATGAATGTCGGTGGCAGGCACATGGCCCTCGATGACGTAGCCGCTCACTGTGGCGGTGTGGCAGGAGCCGAGTTTTTCAGGCATGCCCAGGCGCTTGCGCGCAGCGGTATTGCCCACATCCCGCACCTCGACCTTGAAGCCGCTGGCCTGCAGGTGCTCCACCCACAGATGGCAACAACCACAGTTCGGATCTTTCCAGACCTGAACCGTGGCAGCTTGGGCCAGTGCGCTGCGATGAAAACCGGTGGCCGCCAGCCCCAGCAGGGCTGCGGCACGAATCCATTGACGTCTTTGCATGGTGTGCTTTCCTTTACTTGACGGTGATGCGGCCGACCATGCCCGCTTCGAAGTGACCCGGGATCAAGCAGGCAAATTCAAACGTACCAGCGCGATTGAAGGTCCAGACAATGTCGCCCTTTTTACCGGGATCGACGTGGGCCATGTAGGGCTCGTCATGTTCCATGCCAGGGTGTTTTTTCATCATCTCGGCATGCGCCTTGAGCTCTTGGGGCGTGCCGATCACGATCTCGTGCAAGACCTTGCCCGCATTCACGGCGACCAAGCGCACAGTCTCGCCCAGCTTGATTTGGATCTCCCTGGGGGCAAAGCGCATGTCATCGCTCATGCGGATCTCGATGGTGCGCTGGGCCTTTTTCGGGTCTCCTGCGATGCCCCAGTCTTTTTGCTCGGCCGGCGCCTGGGCGTGATGGTTGGCGTGGCTGGCATGGGCCGCTGGCGAATGGGCTGGTGAATGGGCTTGCGCCAGAGGCAGAGCCATGAGACCGAGGGCCAACAGCGTGGCGTTCAATGTGATGTTCATATCCAATGTCCTTGTGATGGATGTTCCAGAAAGAATGTCAGCAACAAATCAATGGTGCGAATGGCCCTGGGGCTTGCGCACCTGGCCTGCCGGCACCGCCGCAGGTGGAGCGCTCGCCTCAGGCGCCCTTGGTGTGGTCGCCGCCGGACCGGTGTATTCATAAGCCTGTGTGCCCGCTGGTTGTTTGTAATCCCCCGGGTCGCTGTAGTCGCCCGTTTTTTGATCGGCCCGCACCTTGAGCGTGGTGAACATGCCCCCCATCTCGATGGGGCCATAAGGACCGGTTCCGGTCATCATCGGGAAGGTGTTGGTGGGCAACTCCATTTCCATCTCGCCCATGTCCGCCATGCCGCGCTCGCCCATGACCATGTAGTCCGGGATGAGCTTCTGGATCTTTTGCACCAGGCCCCGGTGGTCCACGCCGATCATGGTGGGCACATCGTGGCCCATGGCCCCCATGGTGTGGTGGCTCTTGTGGCAATGCATGGCCCAGTCACCGGGCTCGTCGGCAATGAACTCCAGCTGGCGCATCTGGCCCACGGCCACATCGGTGGTCACCTCGGGCCAGCGTGCCGTCTTGGGTACGGGACCGCCGTCGGTGCCGGTCACCTCGAACTCGATGCCATGAATGTGCACTGGGTGGTTGGTCATGGTCAGGTTGCCCACGCGTACCCGCACCCGGTCGTTCAAGCGAGCCACCAGCGGGCTGATGCCCGGAAACACACGGCTGTTCCAGCTCCAGATGTTCTGGTCCAGCATGGTGTTCACATTGGGGGTTTTGGCCCCGGGCGTCACGTCGAACGCATTGAGGAGAAAGGCGTAATCGCGGTCCACCTCGGCGATCAGCGGATGCTTGGCTTTGGGGTGGGTGATCCACAAGCCCATCATGCCCATGGCCATCTGTGTCATTTCGTCGGCGTGCGGGTGGTACATGAAGGTACCCGGCCTGCGCGCCACAAATTCATACACATAAGTCTTGCCCACCGGGATCTGCTTTTGGTTCAAGCCACCCACGCCATCCATGCCATTGGGCAAACGCTGGCCGTGCCAATGCACGGTGGTGTGCTCGGGCAGCTTGTTGGTGACGAAGATGCGCACCTTGTCGCCTTCAACCACCTCGATCGTGGGACCAGGGCTTTGGCCGTTGTAGCCCCACATGTTGACGACAAAACCCGGCGCCATCTCGCGCACCACCGGCTCGGCCACCAGGTGGAACTCTTTGACGCCATCTTTCATGCGAAAGGGCAAGGTCCAGCCGTTGAGGGTCACGACCGGTTTGTAGGGGCGACCAGCCCCCGTCACGCCTGGCGGCGTCCAGGGCGGTGCGGTGTCGGGGCGGGTCTGGATGACGGGCTCGGGCAAGGCAGCCAGCGCGCTGCGGCTGACGGCGGAGGTGGCAACGGCCACGCCTGCGGCGGCCACGGCTTTTTGGAAAAAATCTCGGCGTTGCATGGTCAGTGTCCTGCAGGGTTGGTGGAAGGTTTGGGTGCACCAGATGTATCGCTGGCTACGGCTGGATAAGGCAAGCCCGCCAGCACGGCCACCAGGTCGGCATGGGCCAGCCACAGCTGGCGCTGTGCTTGCAAGGACGCATCCACGCTGTCGATGCGCGTGCGGGCACTGACCAGCAGGTCCCAAGTGCTTTTGAGCATGCCGTTGTAGCGCAGCAGCGTCTCTTGCGAGAGTTCCTCGTGCAGGCGCAGCACCTGTGCCTGCGTGTGCTGCGCCGTCTGTCGTGCCTGCACATAAGCGTTCACTGCCAGCTGCACATCGGCACGCACCTGCCGCGCCAGCCGGTCGGCCTGCAAACGGGCTGGCCACGCCTTTTCAAAGGCATGGCCCCAGCGCATGTGGCGCGGGTCCCATGCAGGCGTTTGCTGCCCGGCCAGATCGTTCATGGCTTTTTGCACCAACTGCAGCTGTTGCGCATTGAGGCCCGCCCCAGCCATCAGGCGACGGGCTTCCAGGTCTTGCACTGCCCAGCGCGAATGGGCCTGCAGCGCCTGCGACTGCAAAGCCGCGAGGTCATAGGCAGACACAACACCTTGCGCCGAAGTGTCAACCGCGGTCGCAGGCAAACCGTCTGAAGGTGCTTGCACGGGCAGGTGCAAAGGCAACTGCCCAGCCAGCTTCTGTGCTGTCATGTCTGCTCCGATGCGCTGCCACAAGGCCTGCAGTGCACGATCGGCTTGCAGCTGCGCTTTGTCCAGCCGTGTGCGCGCATCCCACAAGGACAGCTCCTCCTGGATTTGCCGCGCACGGCTCCAGTTGCCGACCTGCGCCATGCGTTGACCCAGCTCGGCCCCGGCTTGCGCCACCGCAAGAACGTCACGGCTGTGCGCCAGCGACTGGCGACTGGTCACTGCGTCAACCCAGAGCTTTTGCACATCCCGGCGCACGGCCGCCATTTGCTGACGCACTTCGGCCTCCTCCAGAGCGCTCATCCCGGGCTTGAGCCAAAGGGCCTCGTCCTGCAGGGCCAGGCGCTGGGCCTGGATCAGCGTCAGTTGCCCCGCGTCAGGGTGGGCGGGTGCCTCCGGCAAAGGCGGCATGTTTTTTTGTTCCCAGCGCAACACGTCCGCGTGGCCGCGGGGGAACTGCGACACGGCACGGTTGGCGTCTTGCCAGCTCAAGGCAGCGGGCGCTGCCGTCACCGATGGCGCTGGTGAATGATGGTGTTGCGCCCAAGCCGCAGACCCCATGCCTGCCAGCAGCGCAGCGCCCGCAGTCCATGGACCCAAGGCACGTTTCAAAAGGGGCTTCATGTCAATTTCCTGAAACAGATGAACATGGCGTCCGCCCACCTGGGCGGCAAGCGGACGCACCTGTGGCGTGAGGTTCAGGAAATGGGGGGTTTGGTGAGGGGTGCAGGCGTGTGAGCGGCGTGCATCCATAAGGCACCAACAGGCCATGCTTGCACTTGCGTCACCGGCAGCATCAAAGGCCACACCGCAAGACTTGCACTTTGGTGACAAACGCTGCACAGCAAACAACTGCCATCGTGACAGTCGGCGTTTTGAAGAGCACTTTCGAACTCGGCAGCCTGCCCGTGGGCCTGGTGATGCATGGTTTCAACCACGGCCTCGTGGCAATCGTGGGCCGAATGGGCTTGCGCGAGTTGCACCGAACCCGCAGGATGGTGCGAAGCGCTTTGTGCCATGGGCATCCAGACACCTGCCCACAGCCGCAGGGGCATCAGGCACAGCAGGAAGCAAAGGACAAATTGACGCATGACCAAATCATAAGCCAAGGTTGAAACGCCCGACTTGGCTGGGCGGTAAACCCCTTAACGAATGCGGCGAAGCAACTCGGCACTCGAAGCATCCAGCCCCGACACGTCACCCGAGAGGATGCGTGCGTGGATGTCTTTGGCCAGCACCTTGCCCAACTCCACACCCCACTGGTCAAAGCTGTTGATGCCCCAGACTGCGCCGCTGACGAACACGCGGTGCTCTTGCAAGGCGATCAGCGCCCCCAAACTGGCGGGGGTCAGTTCGTCGAGCAGCACAAAGGTGCTGGGCCGATTACCGGTGAAGTGCTTGTGGCCACCTTCGTCGCTCTTGCCCAGCATCAGCGCCTGCGCCTGCGCGATCACGTTGGCCAGCAACAACTCGTGGTGATCGGCCAAAGCGTGCGTCGGCTTTTTGACCGCAATGAACTCCAGCGGCACCACATCGGTGCCCTGGTGCAGCATCTGGAAGTAGGCGTGCTGGCCGTTGGTGCCCGGCTCGCCCCACAACACGGGCGAGGTGCCATAGGGCAGCGCCTGGCCATTGCGGTCCACGCGCTTGCCATTGCTCTCCATCTCCAGCTGCTGCAGATACGCAGGCACACGGCGCAGCGCGCTGTGGTAGGGAGCAATGGAACGGCTGGTGTAGCCCAGAAAGTTGCGGTACCAGACGTCCAGCAAACCCAGCCGCACCGGCAAATTGCTGTCCAGCGGCGCGCTCTGAAAGTGCTGGTCCATGTCGTGCGCACCTGCCAGCAAGTCCTTGAAGCCTTGTGCGCCAATCGCAATCGCCACCGGCAGACCAATGGCCGACCACATGGAGTAGCGACCGCCAACCCAATCCCAAAAACCGAAGGTGGTGCTGATGCCGAATTGCGCAGCGGCTTCGACATTGGTGGTCAGCGCGGCAAAGTGGCGTGCCACGCCTGGTCCGCCCTGCGCGTTGAACCAGGCCAGCGCCGAGCGGGCGTTGGTCATGGTTTCGATGGTGGTGAAGGTTTTGGACGCGATGAGGAACAGGGTGTTTTGCGCTTTCAGGTTTTTCAGCACCGCCGCCAGCTCATGCCCATCCACATTGGACACAAAGTGAAAGCGCTTGCCTGGCAACACAAAGTCCTGCAGCGCCAGCACCGCCATTTGCGGCCCCAGGTCGGAGCCGCCGATGCCGATGTTGACCACATCGGTGATCGCGTCGTCGGCACGCACCTGCTCGGCATACGCCAGCATGGCGTTCAGCGTCTCGTGCACCTGCGCCAATGGCGCGGCCAGCTTGCCTTGCAGGCTCCCGGCGGGTTGGCGCAAGAGCCAGTGCATCACACCCCTGCCTTCGGTGTTGTTGATGGGCTCACCCCTGAACATCGCATCGCGGTGTTCAGCCAAACCCGTCTGCTCGGCCAGCGTCAGCAGCAAGGCCTCGGTCGCCTCATCGGTATGGTTTTTTGACAGGTCAGCAAACAGGTACGGTGCGCTTTGGCTCAAGCGACTTGCACGCTGTACGTCAAGCTTGAAAGCCTCACGCAGGTCAAAGCCACTGAACCCCTGCGCATGGGTTTGCAAGGCTGTCCAGGCTGGGGTGTGGTCACATCGCATGACTCAGGCCTTTAGCATCAGAGCTTCAAGCTTGAGAGCATCCGCACAGAAAGCGCGAATGCCTTCAGCCAGCTTCTCAGTGGCCATGGCGTCTTCGTTCAGGGCCAGGCGGAACGAGGCTTCATCGAAAGACACAGCAGGCAGATCCATTGTCTTGGCCACATCGGCATTGAGCGCTTGAGGCAAAGGCTCCTCTGTAGCGGCCAGCTGGGCCAGCAAATCGGGGCTGATGGTGAGCAAATCGCAACCAGCCAGCGCGGTGATCTGACCCACGTTACGGAAAGACGCGCCCATCACTTCGGTACGTATACCGTGCTTTTTGTAATGGTTGTAGATGGCTGTGACCGACTTCACACCGGGATCGTTGGCGCCAGCGTTGTCAGCCTCCACCCAATTTGCCCCTGCAGATTTTTTGTACCAGTCGTAAATGCGACCTACGAAAGGCGAGATGAGTTGCACGCCCGCCTGACCGCAAGCCACCGCCTGGCAAAAAGCGAACAGCAAAGTCAGGTTGCAGTGAATGCCTTCGCGCTCCAACTCGGCCGCAGCCTGAATACCTTCCCACGTGGAGGCAATCTTGATCAAAACCCGATCGCGCCCGATGCCTTGCGCTTCGTACAGCGCCATGATGCGGCGCGCACGCGCCACCGTTGCGGCGGTGTCAAAACTCAAACGTGCATCCACCTCTGTGGACACACGGCCCGGCACGTGTTTGAGGATTTCCTGGCCAAAACGCACCAGCAAATGGTCCATGACCACATCCAGCGCTTGCCCCTTGTGCGCAGCCACCGTCTCGCTCAGCAACGGCGCATATTCGGGCTTTTGAACCGCCTTGAGAATAAGTGACGGGTTGGTTGTCGCATCCTGCGGCTTGAACTGCGCCAATTGCAAAAAGTCGCCAGTGTCGGCAACCACCGTGGTGTGTGTTTTGAGGGCTTCGAGTTGGTTCATGGCTGTACGTTTTAGAAGTGCTTGAATTATCTTTGAAACAAAGTTACATCGCAAATTCATTTTTATGTAACTGCGATTTCAAAATTGAAGCGTACATTCGATGCAAACGTTTTTTGATCTGTACCGAGCCATTGCCAACTGTGACTTCCAAAGACTCACCCCAGCAGCGCTACCAGATGGTCGATATTGCCCGTTTGGCGGGCGTATCCATTTCCACCGTCTCGCGCGCGCTCAGCGACCACCCCCTGATCAAGAAGGAGACCCGCGAACGCATTCAGGAGCTGGCACGCTCGCTGAACTACCAGGTCAACAGCAGTGCGGCCAACCTGCGCAAAAAAGACAATCAGACCATTGGTGTGGTGTTCCTGGGGGATTCACTTCAACACATATCAGACCCTTTCATCCTGAGCCTGATTGGCCACATTGCAGACGAACTCGACAGTCGAGGTCTGCGCCTGTTGCTGCAACGTGCTGCCTCAGCCAACCATCGGGACATCGCCCAGTTGTATGACAGCGGGCAAGTTGCAGGCCTGCTGATCGTCGGGCAGGCCATGCACCACGAAGAACTCAACAAGCTCAGCCTGCGCAACATTCCGATGGTGGTGTGGGGCGCCAACTTGCCCACCAGCCAGTATTGCACCGTGGGCGGCGACAACGAGCTTGGCGGGTACCTCGCTACGCGGCACTTGCTGGCGCAAGCCTGTCGTCATATTGCCTTTTTGGGAGATATCCGGCACCCGGAAATCGAGCTGCGTTATCGAGGCCATTTGCGCGCCCTTCATGAGGCAGACCTCGAGGCAGACACCGAGTTGCAAGTCCCCATTCTTTTTGGCGACAAACAATTGCACGCCACCATTCAGAGATGGGTCCAACGGCGAATCCCGTTTGATGCGGTCTTTGCCACCAGCGACGTTGCCGCGCTCACCATCGTCTCCGCCCTGCGTGAAGCGGGTCGTCATGTACCTGCGGATGTCAAAGTCGTAGGCTACGATGACATCCAGATCTCCTCTTTGTTGCATCCAACACTCAGCACCATCAGCCAGCCCACCCTGCAAGCGGCGCAAGCCATGGTGGCGCGTCTGGCTGACCAGATGGCTGGCGTTCCGTGCACTTCCTTGATGCTCGACACCAAGTTGATCGTCAGGGAAAGCAGCCAGCTTGGCACGTAACCAACTCGTAACCAAGTTTCGTTGTTTTTATGCCATTTTGGTAACCATGTTACGGGTTTCCCCTAAATTGCAATCGTTTGCCAAATTGCTTTAATTCGTTTGCCCGCCGTCTTCTGGAGACAAAGACAGCTCACATAAACTGTCAGAAACAAAAGGAAAGCAGGCACTCTCTTCTTTCTTTTCTTCTCATGGAACCAAAAATGCAAACGTTTGTAAAATCTTGTGCAGCTGCCGCCGCCCTCATCGCCATGGGCGCCGCGCACGCCGATGTCAGCTTCAATGCCAACATTGAAAACGACACCACCCACACCGCAGCCAAAGGCACCACCGCCAGCGACACCAGCAACGGTGGCCGCGTCGAAATGAACGTGCTGGCCGCTTTGGCCAAGAGCGGCGACAACTTCGTCAACGCCAAAGGCACTTTGCTGGTCAAGAACGACGGCACCACCGCAGTGGACGACGCCTGGATCCAGTTTGGTAATTCCAAAGCCGACCTGAAAATCGGTCGCCACGAAGCCGCTGACCTGTTCCCCCTGGGCAAAGACACCGTGTTTGCCGGCACCAACTCCAGCGCTTCGGGCTACCGCGCCAACAAACTGCGCGGTCGCATGGCTGACGGCCGCTTCCACGGCGCGCTGGGCTTCAACGCAGCACCCGGCCTGCGTCTGGAAGTCGGTTTGGTGACCAAGAAGAACCATGCAAATACGCAAGCCGACCCCCAAACCGAATACGGTGTTCGTCCCACCGCTGTCTACACCACTGGTGCTCTGACGCTGCGTGCCGGTTTTGAATCCTTCAAAACCACTGGTGCAACCCAAAACGGCTATGGCTTGTCCGCTGGCTACGCCATCAACAGCAGCACCGTGGTCAACGTCAACCACGCCAAGAGCTCTGACCTGAACGCCTCCTCCACCGGTGTCAACCTGGTGGCTGGCGCTGCAGGTGTGGGCTATGTGCAGGACAAGACTGGCACCGCCAAGCAAAACACCTACTACGCCGCCTACAGCTTCCCGCTGTTCGACATCAAAGGCGCGAGCATCACCCCGGCCATCAGCCACTCCACCAGTGCTGGCCAGGAAAGCCTGAACACGTTCCGTGTCCGTCTGAACTACGCCTTCTAAGGCAGCCCAAGGCCAAGAGCGGATTCATTGCCCGCTCCTGGCTTGCATGATCTCTCCAAAGTAAGCTTGGTGGGCCTGCAAAGATTGCAGCCCACCTTTTTTGACAACACCACCCGAGACAAGCCATGAAATTCACCTTCAAAAAAGCCCTGCTCGCTGCAATCGCGCCTGTCGCCCTGATGGCCAGCGCCCAAGCCGCCACCATCACCATTTCCTGCGGTTCCGTGGGCCAGGACTTCGAGTTCTGCAAGAAGACCACCGCCGAATGGGCCGCCAAAACCGGCCACGAGGTCAAGCTCTTCACCATCCCCAACAGCACCACCGACATCCTGGCCCTGTTCCGCCAGATGTTTGCCGCCAAGTCCGCTGACCTGGACGTGGTCAACGTCGACGTGGTCTGGCCGGGCGTCATCAAGGACCACCTGATCGACCTCAAGCCCTACAGCAAAGGCGCAGAGAAGAACCACTTCCCTGCCATCGTGGCCAACAACACTGTGGACGGCAAGCTGCTGGCCATGCCCTGGTTCACCGATGCCGGCCTGCTGTTCTACCGCAAGGACCTGGTTGAAAAATACGGTGCCAAAGCCCCCACCACCTGGGAAGAGCTGGCAGCCACCGCCAAGAAAATCCAGGACGGCGAGCGTGCCGCCGGCAACAAGGACTTCCAGGGCTTCGTCTTCCAGGCCAAGGCCTACGAAGGCCTGACCTGTGACGCCGTCGAGTGGATCCACTCCTACAAGGGTGGCAACATCGTCAACGACAAGGGCGAGATCACCATCAACAACCCCGGCGCCGTCAAGGCCCTCAAGACCGCTGCCTCCTGGATTGGCACCATCGCTCCTCAAGGCGTTCTGAACTACGCTGAAGAAGAAGCCCGTGGCGTGTTCCAGAACGGCAATGCCGCCTTCATGCGCAACTGGCCTTACGCCTGGTCGCTGGGCAACGGCAAGGACAGCAAGATCGCAGGCAAGATCGGCGTGTCTGCCCTGCCCAAAGGCGGTGCTGATGGCCAGAACGCTGCCACCTTGGGCGGCTGGCAACTGGCGGTGTCCAAGTACTCCAAGAACCCCGAAGCTGCCGCTTCCCTGGTCATGTACATGACCAGCCCCGAAGTGCAGAAGATGCGCGCGATCCAGGGTTCATACAACCCCACCATCGCCTCGCTCTACCAGGACAAGGACGTGCTGGCCGCCAACCCCTTCTTTGGCAGCCTCTACAACGTCTTCACCAGCGCCGTGCCCCGTCCCGCCACGGCCACAGGCCTGAAGTACCCCGAGGTCAGCGCCGCTTTCTGGAACGCCACCTCTGACGTGCTCTCCGGCAAAGCCAGCGCTGAAGACAGCCTGAAGAAACTGGAAGGCAAACTCAAGCAGATCAAGCGCAACGCCTGGTAATCTGACTGAGCCCACCGGCCGGCTGCGGGCCATTCGCTTGCAGCCGGCTTTTTCCTTTGAAACATACGCTCCATGAACAACAAGACCCGAACCGCCTGGCTGTTTCTGGCCCCCATGCTGATCGTGCTGTTGCTGGTGGCCCTGTGGCCGCTGGGACGCACCATCTGGTTCAGCTTCACGGATGCCAACATCAATAACCTCGACGCTGCCAAATTCATCGGCTTCGAAAACTACTTTGGCGAATACGGGCTGTTTGCCAACCCCAATTACACCGATGGCTTCTGGTCCAGCGACTGGGGCACAGCCATCGTCAACACCCTCAAGTTTTCCGTCGTCTCAGTCACCATCGAAACCCTGATGGGACTTGGCGTGGCCATGCTGCTCAACCAGGAATTCAAGGGCCGCGCCTGGGTGCGCGCCGCCGTACTGGTGCCCTGGGCCATCCCGACCATCGTGTCGGCCAAGATGTGGGGCTGGATGCTGCACGACCAGTTTGGCGTCATCAACCAATGGCTGGTGGACTGGGGCCTGCTGGCTGAAAAACTCGCCTGGACCGCCGACCCCGACTTTGCGCTGTGGACCGTGGTCGCTGTCGACGTCTGGAAAACCACGCCCTTCATGGCGCTGCTGATCCTGGCCGCGCTGCAAACCCTGCCCAAGGACTGCTACGAAGCCGCCAAGGTCGACGGTGTGCACCCCCTGCGCGTGTTCTGGAAAGTGACCTTGCCCCTGATCAAGCCCGCGCTCATGGTGGCGGTGATCTTCCGCCTGCTCGACGCGCTGCGCGTGTTCGACCTGATCTATGTGCTGACCTCCAACAACAACAGCACGATCTCCATGTCCGGCTTTGTGCGCCGCGAAATGGTGGACAACGGCTACATGGGCTACGGCTCGGCGGCCTCGACCGCCCTGTTCCTGATCATCGGCCTGTGCACCGTGGCCTACATCAAGCTTGGCCGCATGAAGATGGCGGAGGACTGACCCCATGAAAACCCCGTTGTTTGGGCGCATCGCCCTCTACCTGGCAGCCACAGTGGTGGTGGTGCTCTCGGTCTACCCGTTTCTGTACGCAGTGACCACTTCGTTCAAAAGCGGCGGCGCCTTGTTCGAGCCCACGCTCTGGCCATCCTCCTGGTCACTGGACAACTACATCTCCTTGTTCACCCTGGCCGAGCAACCCTTTGGCAGGCACATCTTCAACTCCATCATGGTCTCGGTCCTGGTGGTGGTGATTTCGCTGTTCATCGGCGTCACGGCCGCCTATGCGCTCGGCCGCATCCAGTTCAAGGGTCGTGGTCTGCTACTGACCACGGTGCTGTCGGTGTCCATGTTCCCGCAGGTGGCGGTGCTGGCAGGCATGTTCGAGCTGATCCGCTTTCTGGGGATCTACAACAAGGCCCTGGGCCTGGTGCTGCCCTACATGATCTTCACCCTGCCCTTCACGGTGTGGGTGCTGACCACCTTCATGAAGCAGCTGCCCAAAGAGCTGGAAGAAGCGGCCATCATGGACGGTTGCAGCCCCTGGCGCATCATCAAGGACGTGTTCATGCCCCTGCTGTGGCCCGCTCTGGTGTCCACTGGCCTGTTGGCCTTCATCGCAGCGTGGAACGAATTTCTCTTTGCGCTGACCTTTGTGCTCGACAACAACGAGCGCACCGTGCCTGTGTCCATTTCGCTCATCTCAGGCGCCAGCAAATACGACATCCCCTGGGGCAACATCATGGCCGCCTCCGTGCTGGTGACGCTGCCACTGATCGCTCTGGTACTGATCTTCCAGAAAAAAATCGTTTCGGGCCTGACTGCTGGCGCGGTCAAAGGCTGAGTCTCATCCAAGAACCCTCATGAACAAAGCACCCAACAACAACTGGTGGCGCGGCGGCGTCATCTACCAAATTTATCCACGCTCCTACCAGGACAGCAATGCTGATGGCATCGGCGACCTGCCCGGCATCACCGCCCGGCTGGAGCACATTGCCAAACTTGGCGCCGACGGCATCTGGCTCTCGCCCTTTTTCAAGAGCCCGATGAAGGACTTCGGCTACGACGTCAGCGACTACTGCGACGTCGACCCGATGTTTGGCACTCTGGCCGACTTCAAAGCCCTGGTTGAGCGCGCCCACGCACTGGGCCTGAAAGTCATGATTGACCAAGTGCTCTCGCACAGCAGCGACCAGCACCCCTGGTTTGTGGAAAGCCGCGCCAGCCGCAACAACCCCAAGGCTGACTGGTACATCTGGGCCGATGCCAAAGAAGACGGCAACCCGCCCAACAACTGGCTGAGCATTTTTGGCGGCAGCGCCTGGCAATGGGACACACGTCGCTGCCAGTACTACATGCACAACTTCCTGACCAGCCAGCCCGACCTGAACTTCCACAACCCCGATGTGCAGCAAGCCCTGCTCGACTCGGTCAAGTTCTGGCTGGACCTGGGCGTGGACGGCTACCGCCTGGACACCGCCAACTTCTACTTTCACGACCAGCAGTTGCGCGACAACCCCCCGCGTGGCGAGCCCCCGCGCGACAACCCGGACCCGGCCGTCAACCCCTTCAACCCCTACGCCTGGCAGTGGCACCAGTTCGACAAGAGCCGCCCCGAGAACCTGCCCTTTTTGCAAAAGCTGCGCGCCCTGCTCGACCAGTACCCCGATACCACCATGGTCGGCGAAATTGGCGACGACGACGGCCTGGCCCGCGTGGCCGAATACACCCGTGGTGGCGACAAGCTGCACATGGCCTACTGCTTTGACCTGCTGGGCGAGCCGCACAGCGCACCTTTCCTTCAAGGGGTGCTGCAACGCTTTACCGAAGTGGTGGGTGACGGCTGGCCATGCTGGGCCCTCTCCAACCACGACTGCGTGCGCTCAGCCACCCGCTGGGGTGGCGTGCAGCCCGACCCCCGCCTGCTGCGCCTGGCCGCCGCCTTCCAGGTCAGCTTGCGTGGCACGGTATGCCTGTACCAAGGCGAAGAGCTCGGCCTGCCCGAAGCCAACGTCGCTTTTGAAGATCTGCAAGACCCCTACGGCATCACCATGTGGCCCGAATACAAAGGCCGTGACGGGTGCCGCACGCCCTTGCCCTGGAAGGGCGATGCACCGCACGCCGGTTTTTCCGATGCCTCACGCACCTGGTTGCCGCTAGATGCCGCCCACCGCGCCCTGGCAGTGGACCAGCAAGCGGGCCAAGCTGGCAGCCTGCTGGGCTACTTCACCCAGCTGCTGGCCTGGCGCAAACAGCAACCCGCGCTGATCCACGGCAGCATGACCGTCTGGCCCAGCCACCCGCAGGTGCTGGTGTTCGAACGCGAACACCAAGGCCAGCGCGTGCTGTGCGCTTTCAATTTCAGCGATGCACCTGCCCTTATCGAACTGCCTGCAAGCTGGCAACAAGCCCATACCTTGAGCGGCAGCGGCTTGGCTGGCGGCCAACACCAGGGCAGCGCCCTGCACTTTGAACCCTGGGGCGGTCTGCATCTGCAGGCCTGACGCCCACATCCGAGGAACACACCATGTCCCGCATTGAATTCAAAAACGTCTGCAAGCGCTACGCTGAGGGCCTGCCGCTGACCATCCACAACGCCAACCTCACCATCGAAGACGGTGAGTTCTGCGTTTTTCGTTGGCCCCTCAGGTTGCGGCAAATCCACCTTGCTGCGGATGGTGGCAGGCCTGGAGGACATCAGCAGCGGCGACCTGTCGATCGGCGGCGAACGTGTCAATGACTTGGCTCCTGCACGACGTGGCGTGGCCATGGTGTTCCAGAGCTACGCGCTCTACCCGCACATGACGGTGCGCGAGAACATGGGCTTTGGTCTCAAAGTGTTTGGTGCCAATGCAGCAGACATCGACAAAAAGGTGCGCGAAGCCGCCGAGATTTTGCAGCTCACCCACCTGCTCGACCGCCTGCCCAAGGCTTTGTCGGGCGGCCAACGCCAGCGTGTGGCCATTGGGCGCGCGATCGTCAAGGAACCGCGTGTGTTCCTGTTTGACGAGCCGCTGTCCAACCTCGACGCGGCGCTTCGCGTGCAAACCCGCCTCGAAATCGCCAAGCTGCACCACCGCATTGGCACCGCCAGCATGATCTACGTCACCCACGACCAGGTCGAAGCCATGACCCTGGCCGACAAGATCGTGCTGCTGCGCGCTGGTGAAGATGTGCAGACCAAAGGCTCGATTGCCCAGGTCGGCTCGCCGCTCACCCTCTACCACCGCCCGGCCAGCCTGTTTGTGGCCGAATTCATTGGCTCGCCCAAGATGAACATCCTGGAAGGCACACTGGAACAAGCCAATGCCATGACCAGTCAGCTGCGTGTCCACGGCACGCCTTTTGAAGCCGCTGTGAACGCCACGCGCCTGGCTGCCGGAGCCAGCGTGTCGGTCGGCATCCGCCCCGAAGACATGCGTCTGGCCGCTGGTCCAGGGGCCAATGTGCTCAGTGGCCACATTGAGCACATCGAAAAGCTCGGCGAAGCCTCGTTGCTGTACTTGAACACCCCTGCGTCCACGCAACTGGTCACCGTCAAGGTGGAGGGCACCACCGCCCAGCGCACTGGCGAAACGGTGCATGTACAGTGCCCAACCGAGAGCCTGCACGTGTTCGACGCCGAAGGCGACGCCTGCCACCGCACGCCCGAGCTGCCTGCATGACCCTGCCTGCCTGAGCCTGCACCATGTCCAAGCGCCTGCCGATCGACTTTCGCACTGCGGTTGTCTACCAGATCTACCCCCGCAGCTTTTGCGACAGCAATGGTGACGGCATCGGTGATCTGCCCGGCATCACCGCCAAGCTGGACCATTTGCAGGCTTTGGGCGTCAACGTGGTCTGGCTCTCGCCGATCTACGCATCGCCGCAAGACGACAACGGCTACGACATCAGCGACTACCGCGCCATCGCACCCGAGTTCGGCACCCTGGCCGACTTTGACGCCATGATCGCGGCCATGCATCAGCGTGGCATCCGGCTGATGATGGACCTGGTGGTCAACCACAGCTCTGACGAACACGCCTGGTTCCAGCAGGCCCGCAGCAGCCGCGACAACCCCTATCACGATCACTACATCTGGCGCGAGCCGCGCATCGGTGACGATGGCCATCGTCAGCCTCCAACGAACTGGGAAGCCGCCTTCAATGGCTCGGTCTGGGAGTGGAACGAGGCCACTGGCGAGTACTACCTGCACATGTTCAGCCGCAAACAGCCGGACCTGAACTGGGAAAACCCCCGCCTGCGCTCTGAGGTCTACGACATCATGCGCTTCTGGCTCGATCGCGGCGTGGACGGCTTTCGCATGGACGTGATCAACATGATCAGCAAGCCCTGGCGCGAAGACGGCAGCCTGCCGGACGCGCCTGTGGTGCGCCCAGGCTTTTTGCAGCCGGGCTTTGCCCTGAGTTGTAACGGCCCGCGCCTGCACGAATTTCTGGCCGAAATGCGACGCGACGTGCTGGACCACTACCCCGGCTGCATCACCGTGGGCGAAGCGCCGCTGGCCACTGTTGAAGAAGGCCGCGCACTCACCCACCCGACAGCCGGCGCACTGAACATGCTGTTCCAGTTCGAGCACATGGATCTGGACAGCGTTGGTGGCCATGTGAGCGGCAAATGGGCGCTCAAACCCCTGGACTTGCGCGACATGAAGCGCACCATGCAGCGCTGGCAAGACGCCCTAGATGGGCAAGGCTGGAACAGCCTGTACCTGAGCAACCACGACCAGCCCCGCCCCGTTTCGCGTTTTGGCAACGACAGCCCCGCGCACCGCGTGGCCAGCGCCAAGATGCTGGGCACCTGGCTGCATGGTTTTCAGGGCACACCGTATGTGTACCAGGGCGAAGAACTGGGCATGACCAACGTTGCCTTCGCCAGCGTGGACGATTACCAGGACATCGAAATCCGCAACTACTGGCGCACCGCCGTCATCGAGCGCGGTGAAGACCCCGCGCAAGTGCTGCGCAGCATCCACGCCAAAGGCCGCGACAACGCCCGCACACCCATGCCCTGGCGCGCTGATGCGCCTCAGGCCGGATTTACCAGCGGCACGCCCTGGCTTCAGCTCAACGCCAACTGGCCCGAGGTCAATGCACACACTGCAGCGCGTGACCCCGACTCGGTGTTCCACCACTACCGCCGCCTGATCGCCCTGCGCCAGCAGCACCCCATTCTGGCGCTGGGCCAGACCACCCTGTTGCTGCCCGAGCACAGCTACATTGACGTCGTCCTTCGGCAATGGAAGAACCAACGCTGGCTGATCCTCAGCAACTGGAGCGATGCCATCCATGCCGTAGACCTGCCGCACGACCTGGTCACGAGGCCAGCCCAACTGCTGCTGGGCAATGGGCCAGCGCGACGCGGCTTGGCCGACGAGCGCCACCACGGCGACGCCTCCATTGCCCTGAACACTCTGCAGTTGCAGCCCTGGGAAGCCTTGATCGTTTCACTCGCCTGAAGGGCCTCTGCAATTTTTCGCACCGGTGATGTAACCCTGCTTGCCAAAGACATGAAACAAAGTTACATTACATTCCTGTTGTTTCATGTAACCCAATAACCAACATGGCATTCGATCTCGTTTTCTTTGGCGGCACCGGCGATCTGGTCTGGCGCAAACTCATGCCCGCCCTGTTCCAGGCCTTCCGTCATGGCACTTTGCCTGAGGGCGGGCGCATCATCGGCGTGGGCCGCGATGACCTGAGCGACCAGCAGTACCGCGACAACATCCAGGCCAAGTTCGCACAGGTCGATGGTGACAAGCGCCCCAACAACGAAGAGTTCGCCCGCTTTGCCGCCCTGCTGTGCTATGTGCGCATGGACCTGTCCAAGCCCGAAGACTACGCCGGTCTCAAAGCCCGTCTGGCCGAGCGCCAGACTGACAGCGTGGTCATGTACCTGTCCACCGCGCCGAGCCTGTTCACCACGGTGTGCGAGCAACTCGCCGCCAGTGGCCTGAACACCGCCAAAACACGCATCGTGCTCGAAAAGCCGCTGGGCCACGACCTGGCGTCCAACCGCGCGATCAACGCAGCTGTGGGCAAGGTCTTCAAGGAACAGCAGATCTTTCGCATCGACCACTACCTGGGCAAGCCCTCGGTGCAAAACCTGTTTGCACTGCGATTTGGCAACGCGCTGTTCGAGCCGCTGTGGCGGCGCGAGCACATCGCCAACATCCAGATCACCATGGCCGAAGAGCTCGGTGTCGAAAAGCGTGGCGGCTTTTACGAAGGCACCGGTGCGATGCGCGACATGGTGCAAAACCACGCGCTGCAACTGCTGTGCGCGATTGCAATGGAGCCGCCCATCAACGCCCATGCTGACGCCATCCGTGACGAAAAGCTCAAGGTGCTGCGCGCCCTCAAGCGCTGGACCCCCGAAACACTGAGCCAGCACGTGATCCGCGGCCAGTATGGAGCCGGCAATGTGGATGGTCACGCCGTACCCGCTTACCGGGATGAGCAAGGCGTCGACCCTGCGAGCAACACCGAAACCTTTGTCGCACTGCGCACCGAAATTGCCAACTGGCGCTGGGCCGGCGTGCCGTTTTACATCCGCACCGGCAAACGCATGGCCTCGCGCGAGGCGCACATCGAAATCAACTTCCGTCAAACCCCGCACCAGATCTTCCAGAGCCCTGCAGGCCAGGTCAACAAACTCGTCATTCACTTACAGCCCAAAGATGGTCTGGAGCTGCACCTGTTTGCCACCGGCCAAAGCAAGCGCGGCGCCGGCAGCGGCAACCAAAGCCTGACGCCGGTCCATCTGGACCTGGACTTTGACAGCCGCTTCGGCAGCGAACGCGTGGGCGCCTACGAGCGACTGCTGCTCGATGTGCTCGACGGTCGCCTCAACCTGTTTGTACGCAGTGATGAGCAGGAAGAAGCCTGGCGTTGGGTCGAACCCATCCTGCAGCACTGGGCTGCCGATCCAGTGGGCCCACGCCCCTATGCTGCAGGCACCTGGGGGCCCAGCGCATCGAGCGCCATGATCGCCCGTGACGGCTTTTGCTGGAGCGAGGAAAGCTGAGACCGCTCCTACAATGAGCTGAATATTTCTGGAGACCGCCATGCTCGACCGCATCAAGGCATCACTACCCTCTCTGGCCCCAGCTGAACAGCGCGTGGGCAAACTGGTACTGGCCGACCCGCGCGCGTTTGCCAACTTGCCTGTGACCGAGCTGGCCGATCGCGCCCACGTCAGCAAGCCCACCGTGGTCCGTTTTTGCCGCAGCATGGGCTATGACGGCCTGTCCGACTTCAAACTCAAACTCGCGGGCAGCGTGAGCGAAGGCGTACCCTTCATTCACCGCAGTGTCGATGTGGACGACAAGACCAGCGACATTGCCGTCAAGGTCATTGACAACACCGTGGCGGCTTTCCTCAAGTACCGCAACGACGCCAGCTCCTTCGCGCTGGAGCACGCTGCCCAGGCCCTGGCCGACACGCAAAAAACCGGCCGCCGCATCGAGTTTTATGGTGTGGGCAACTCCGGCATCGTGGCGCAGGATGCGCAGCACAAGTTCTTCCGCCTGGGTGTGCACGCCATTGCCTACAGCGACGGGCACATGCAGGTCATGAGCGCCTCCATGCTGCAGCCCGGTGACTGCGTGGTCATCATTTCCAACTCGGGCCGTACCCGCGACCTGATGGACGCCTGCGACATTGCCAAAAAGCGCGGCGCCACCACCATTGTGATCACTGCCAGCGGCTCGCCCCTGGCCAGCGCTGGCAACATCCACCTCACCGCCGACCACCCGGAGGGCTACGACAAATACAGCCCCATGGTCTCGCGCCTGCTGCACTTGCTGATCATCGACATCCTGGCCACCACCGTGGCCCTGCGTCTGGGTGAGACCCTGCAACCCCTGCTGCGCGACATGAAGAACAACCTGCGCAACAAGCGTTACACCTGAGGTCAGCCGCCATGCATATCGCCGTCATGGGCGCCGGTGCCGTGGGCTGCTACTACGGCGGCCTGCTGGCGCGTGCGGGCCACACCGTCACCCTCATTGCCCGCCCGTCGCATGTGCAGGCCATTGCCGCGCACGGCCTTCGCCTGCAAACCGCCACGTCTGACGAGCACATTACCCTGAACGCCAACAGCGATGTGGCTGCGCTCAAAGATGCCGAGCTGGTGCTGTTTTGCGTCAAGTCCTCCGACACCGAAAGCGCAGGCGCTCAAATGAAGGCCTACCTGCGCAAAGACGCCACCGTGCTCAGCCTGCAAAACGGCGTGGACAACGCACAGCGTTTGCAAGCCGTGCTCGGCCAGGACGTGATTGCCACCGTGGTTTACGTGGCCACCGCCATGGCCGGTCCCGGCCATGTGCAGCACTTCGGCCGCGGCGATCTGGTGCTGGGTCAACATGCTCGCAGTGAACAACTCGCAGAGCTGCTCAGCCAAGCAGCCATTCCCAGCACGGTCTCGAACAATGTGCAAGGCGCCTTGTGGACCAAGCTCATCATCAACTGCACCTACAACGCTGCCAGCGCCATCACCCAACGCCCCTATGGCGAGCTGGTGCAGCAACCGGGCATGTGGCAGCTCATGCGAAGCGCCCATGACGAATGCATCGCCGTGGCACACGCAGCAGGCGTGAGACTGGACGCCCCGCTGTGGCCCATGATCGAAAACATTGCCCGCACCATGCAGGGCCAGTATTCATCGACCGCGCAAGACCTACAAAAAAACAAAGCCACCGAGATTGACCATCTCAATGGCTTCATCGTGCGGCAAGGCCAGCAGCTGGGCGTATCCACGCCGGTCAATGCGGCGCTGCAGACCCTGGTCAAGGCCTTGCAGCCTTGACCCTACAGGTCAACTGAAAAACACCCTCACCAGCCCCAGGCTGATGATCGGGAAAAACAGCAAGGCCAGCATGCGCAGCGCATCCCAGGCCAGGAAAGGCACCAGGCCTTTGTAGGTCTCGCTCATCGGCACGTCCTTGGCCAGGCTGTTGACCACATACACGTTCAGCCCGATCGGTGGCGCAATCAAGCCAAAGCTCACCGTCATCAACAGCAAGATACCAAACCACAGCGCCTTGGACTCATGGTTCAGGCCCCACAAATCCAGCCCCATGACCGCCGGAAAAATCACTGGCAGCGTCAGCAGCAGCATGGACAGCTCGTCCATCACACAGCCCAGCAGGATGTAGAGCAGCAGCACCGCGCCGACAATGCTCAAATCCGGTATGGGCAAAGCAGCCACCCATTCGGCCACATGCTTGGGCATTTCGGTCAGCGCCAGGGTGGCATTCATCATGTCGGCACCCAGAAAAATCATGAACACCATGCCCGTGGTCTCGGCCGTAGAGACCAGCGAAGCACGAATGCCCGGCATCTTCAGCTCCCGCTTGGACAACCCGGCCACCAGCGTCAGGAAAGCACCAACACCAGCGCCCTCTGTCGGCGAAAACACACCGCCGTAAATGCCACCAAAGACAATCACGAAAATCAGGCTGATGGGCCAGATGGACCACAAAGCCTGGCCACGCTCGCGCCAGGGCAAACGATCCATCAAGGGCGCCTGATCGGGCCTGGCGCGTGCATACAGCCCCACCACCATCACATAACCCAGCATGGCCAGCAGGCCTGGCACCATGGCCGCTGCAAACAGCTTGGCAATGTTCTGCTCGGTCAAAATCGCATACACCACCAAAGGCACCGAAGGCGGAATCAGAATCCCCAAGGTTCCGCCACTGGCCAAGGCAGCCGTGGACAAGCGCCCACCGTAACCCAGACCACGCATCTGTGGATAGGCCACCTGCGTGATGGTGGCCGAAGTCGCCACCGAGGAGCCACAGACCGCGCCAAACGCACCGGCAGACAAGACCGAGGCCATGGCCAACCCGCCGCGCACATGACCAATCAAGGCCGCTGCAGCGCGAAACAGATCGCGGCTCAAGCCGCCTTGCGAGGCGAACTGCCCCATCAACAAAAACAAGGGAATCACGCTCAACTCATACACCGTCAGTCGCGCCACCGCGCTGCCCTTGAGGAAGTTGATGGTGTTCATCGAATCCGTCAACAACCAATAGCCTGCGACACCCGGCACAAACATGGCTGCTGCAATCGGCACACGCAGCGCCATCAACACCAGCATGGACACAAACATCATCACACCCAGCTGGGGACCCATTGCGCTCATGCCTGCACCTCCTGTGCATCGTTCGAAGTCAGGCCGATCAGGCCCTGCAGCACCGCGATCACGGCAGCCAGCGCCAGTCCGGGCGCCAAAGAGGCATACGCCCACCACATGGGCAAGCTGATGATCATGGTCGTCTCGCCCGCTTCCCGCACGGACAGTGCACCTGCACTGGTCCGCCATGCCAGCAAGGCATACACCAGCGCCAGAAAGAACTGACCGAAAGCGTCGAGTACACGCTGCGTGCCTGGCGACGCTTTCTGAGTGAAGAAATCCACAATGATGTTGGCCCGCTGCACCTGCGCGTAGGGCAGACACAAGGAAATGCCAAGCGCAATGCCCATCTGGGTCATTTCCACATCCCCGGCAATCGGCTGATCCCACAGTGCGCGCATGACCACGCTGGCCACCATCAAGACAGCCACCAGCAGTGCCACGGCCGCCCCCAGCGAACCGAACACCGCACACAAAGGCCCCAAACGCCTGAGCACATCACGCATGCATCACTCCTGCAAAACAATGGCCCCACCCTTGCAGGCGGGGCCATGAGGACACGACAAATTACTTGCTGTGTTTCTTGATCAGATCACGCGCGTCCTGCAGCATTTGCTTGCCCGGCAGGCCGCGCTTGTCCATGTCAGCTACCCACTCGTCATACAAAGGTGCCGAGGCCTTGATCCAGCGATCGGTCTCTTCGGCACTGACCTTGATGAAGGTGTTGCCACGGTCCTTGGCCGCTTTCTGGCCCACGGCAGTGGCTTCGTCCCAATAACGGCCAATGGTACGCGAGAGGCCGCCACCGCTGTGCTTGTCGATCACCTTTTTCAGGTCAGCGGGCAGACTGTCGTACTTGGCCTGGTTCATGGCAAACACAAAGCCTGCGGTGAACATGGAGGGACGGTTGTCGTCGATCTCGGTGTGGAACTTGCTCACCTCCTGCAGCTTGAAGGAAGGAATGATTTCCCACGCCGTCAGGAAGCCGTCGATCGTACCCTTGGTCATGGCGTCGGCCACTGCCGGAATCGGCATGCCGACTGGCGTGGCCCCCAGGCGAGACAACAGTTTGGTCGACTGACGGCTGGCCGCACGAATCTTCAGGCCACGGAAATCGGCCATCTTGGCAATCTGCTTGCCCGAGGTGCTCACGAAACCGGGGTCATGCACCCAGGTGGCCAGGATCTTGGTATCGGTGAACTCCTTGGTCGCATACTTCTGATAGAAGTCCCAGGCCGCGGCAGAAGCCACTTCGGCATTGTTGGTCATGAAAGGCAGCTCAAACGCTTCCATGATCGGGAAGCGCCCCGGGGTGTAACCGGGCAGCGTCAGCACCACATCGTCCACGCCATCCTTGACACGGTCCACCAGCTGCGCCGGCGAGCCGCCACCGGTCATGGCCGGCAGAATCTGGCAACGCATCTTGTTGCCCGAATCCTTGGCAATCGCTTCGCACCAAGGTTCGACCACACGCTTGTGGCCCATGGCCACGGTGGGCCACATGTGGTGCAGCTTGAGCACCACCTCCTGGGCCTGGGCCGAGGCCACACCAGCCAACGTCAATGCCGCCGCAGCGACCTGAACCATCCGTACTTTCAAAGCCATCACTGTCTCCTTTTGGGGTTAAAAATCAAACCATGGCCGGCGACTGCAACCAGCGCAGCAAAGCCTGCGCCACGGCTTGCGGCCGCTCCATCGGGGCCATGTGGCCCGCGTCTTCAATCACTTCCAGGGTGCTCTGCGGCAACAGCGCTGCCATCGCTTCGTGTTGTGCAGGTGGCGACCAGCTGTCCTGCGCGCCACACACCAGCCACACCTGTCCGGGAATGCTTTGCAACTGCGCAGTGGCATCTGGCCGTGCCAGCAGCGCCTGAATTTGCGCCTCGAAATGCCCCGCATCGCGCCGCGCAAACATCTCCACAATCTCACCCAGAAGACCTGCGTCCGACAAACGCTGCGGATGCACCATGCCCTGCACCCACATCCGCGCCATGGCACGCACGCCATCGCGTTTGGCGGTATCGAGCAAGGCGTAGCGTTTGTCCGCTTCGGCCTGACCGGCCTCACCAGCAGGGCAAGCCGCAAAACCGGTGTCCAGCAAAGCCAGGCGCTGCACCCGCTGTGGCGCCAGCCGCCACATTTCCATGGCCACACGCCCGCCCATCGAATGCCCAGCCACATTCAAGGGCCCCGGGTAGCGCTGCAAAATTTGCTCGGCCATTTGCGTCAGGCTGTTGGCGCGCCCATGGTCGGGCACCACCGCGCCCAGACCGGTAGCGCCCATGTGCGTGCGCATATCGGCCCACACCGTGTGGTCACACATCAGTCCTGGCACCAGCACCAAGGTAGCGTTCATGGTCATGATGGTTGTTTACAAATCCAGCGTCAGTCGCGCGGTTTTGCTGCGCGAGCAGCAGGGCATGATCTGGTCGCCTTTTTCCTGTTCTTCGGGCAGGAGGTAACTGTCCCAGTGATCCGGTGTGCCGCACAGCACCTTGGTGACACAGGTGCCGCAAATACCTTCCGAACACGAAAACGGCACCTCCACCCCCGCATCAAGCAAAGCCTGCAACAAGGTTTTGTCCGCCGGCACCTGCACCGTGATGCCACGTTGCGCCAGCTGCACCTCAAACGCAGCGCCGTCTTCGATCAAAGGGTTGTCTTGCGCGCTCATGCGGCCTCCTGTTGTTCTTGTGCCAAAAAGCGGTCGATCACGCGGCGCGCCTGCACCCCCCCCGAGTCGATGTTGAGCATCAGCAATTTACGCTCGGGCCAGCGCAGCAGGTTGGCTTGCTGGCGCTCCAGCATCTCCATGTCTTCACCAAAAATCGTGCCCTGTCCTTTGCGGATGCTGTCGGTCAGCGCCGCGTCGTCGGGCTTGAAATTGCGCGCCATGCCCCAGTGGTACCAGTGCGAGGTTTCGGTCTCGGGCGTGATGAAGTCCACCACCACGCTGTAGGCCTTTTTGTCTGCCGGTGCGTCAAAGCCACCGTGCCCCTGCAAGGCCACGCCCACGTCAATCATGATGTGGCTCGGCGGCGTAAAGCGGCAAATCTGCCAGCGGTCCACCTTGGCTTCGGGGTCCAGGCCATTGGCCTGCATCGCCATGCGCCAGAACGGCGGCGCCTGAATGCCTTCCATGTGCCGCTGCAGCACCACCTTGTCGCCGTCCACCTTGGTATCGCAAGGTGTTTCGTCAATCTCGGGCTGGCCAATGCTGGTGGCGTGCACATAGGTCTCGTGCGTCAGGTCCATCAGGTTATCGATCATCAGGCGGTAGTCGGCCTTGACGTGGTACAGCCCACCGCCATAAGCCCAGGCCGGGTCGTCGAAAAAGCTGAACACCGGCATTTGCGCCACGTCGGCCTTGCTCTGATCGCCAGGCCACACCCACACAAAACCGTAACGCTCCACCACCGCATAACTCTTGACCGCCGGGAAGCCCCGCACCCGCTGGCCCGGCATGCTCACGGCCTTGCCTGTGCCATCCATTTCCAGCCCGTGGTAGCCGCAGCGCAGCTGGCCCTTGCACACCTTGCCCAGCGACATGGGCGCGCCGCGGTGCGGACAAAAATCTTCTACCGCCACCACCTTGCCACTGCCGTCCCGGAAGAACGCCATCTTCTCGTTGCAAATGGTTCGGCCCAGAGGCTTGTCGCCCAAGGCGTCCAGATCGGCCAGGGAACAGGCCACATACCAGGCATTCATCACAAACATATCCATCTCCTCATTCAAAGCCCGGCTCAAGCCGAGCGAATCAATTGCACGCCGGGCAAGCCCTGCCCGGCCGGTGCGCGCAACGCCTGCTGCATGTTTTGCCGCGCCAGTCGCGAGTGCTCGCGCATCAAGGCCTCGGCACGCCCAGCCTCGCGCCGCGCAATCGCCTCCAGCACCTGTCGGTGCTGGTACTGCGCCACCACCAGGGCATCACGCGCCGCCGCATCGCCCACACGCACGCCCACAAAACCCGAAGGCGAGGCAAACGGCAGCGCCGCCGCCCGCTCAATTTCATTGCGCAGTACTTCGCTGCCCGGCATCTCGGTCAACAAACGGTGGAAACGCGCGTTGAGCTCCACATAGCGAGAGAACATCGCCTCGCTCAGCGACGCATCGCGCAGCGCCTCGTCTATCTCGTCCAGACAGGCACGGGCCTGCTCCAGCACCGCAGCGCGCACACCACGCTCGGCCGCCAGCCGCACCGCCAAACCTTCCAACGTGCCACGCAGCTCAATGGCGTCGGCCACCTCCTGCTCGGAAAACGTGCGCACCACAAACCCGCCGTTGGGCAAGGCTTGCAACAAGCCCTCTTGTTCCAGCTTGACCAGCGCCGCACGCACCGGCGTGCGCGACACGCCCAAGCGCTGCGCCAGCATGACCTCGGTCACGCGGCCACCCGCAGGCAAGTCTCCAGCGAGCACCCATTCGCGCAAGCGCAGCTGCGCCTTGACCGCCGCAGAAGCGGAGTCTTCCAGTGCACCATCGGGCTCGGTTTGACGTCGCAAGGCATTCATGCCGAAAATCTCCTTGGGGCGTAATGTATACAAGGAATCCGAAAAAATCCCCTAATTTGCACAATATTTAAGCAAATTAGGGTTTTTCTGTATGCAATCAGGCAGGCCAGTAGAGGCGCACCCGCGTCCCTCGTCCATCGCGCACGGGGCTGTGCACTTGCACCTGCGCGCCGTGCTGACGCGCAATTTCCTGAACAATGGCCAGGCCCAGGCCACTGCCGCTGACACCCACCGCAGCAGCACGGTAAAAACGCTCGAACACATGGCCTTGATGCTCGGGTGCGATACCCGGACCGTTGTCCTCCACCTCCAGGCTACGTGGCCCCACCCTGACGGTGATGTGCACCCCACGCCCGCCATGGTGCATGGCGTTGTCAATCAGGTTGGCCAAGGCCTCCTGCAGCAACAAGGCATTACCGTGCACCACCACACGCGAGGTCAGCGCCTCAAACCCCAGGTCGTCACCGCGCTCGTGCGAACGCCACAAATGGTCTTCCGTGACCTGCCGGGCCAGCGCCACCAGCTCGACTTCGGTGCTCTTGTCCATGTCCGGTCCATGCTCTGCGCGGGTCAGGCTCAAAAGCTGCGCGGTCAGCCGCACGGCATCGTCGGTGGTGCGCTGCGCCGCCTGCAGCAAGGCCGGGTCGCGCTCGGCAGGGGTTTGGCGTTGCATCAAGCCCAGCTGCGTCTTGAGTGCTGTCAGCGGCGTGCGCAGCTGGTGCGCTGCGTTGTCCAGAAAACGTTTACGAATGCCGATCAGGCGGCCCAAGCGCTGGGTATAGCCATTGATGGCGCCCACCAGAGGCTGCAGCTCGCGCGGCCAGGGACGATCGGGCAGACTGCGCAAATCGTCATCGGCTTTGGATTCCATCAGGTCACGCAACTGGTGCAAAGGCCTGACCGCACGGCGCACCGCCAAAGACACAAACACCGCCGCCGCCACCAGCAGCAAAGCCTGGCTGCCCAAGGTCTCGAGCAAGATGGTTTGAATCAAGGCATCGCGTGCCTCGCGGGTTTCCACCACCGTTACATGCAACACCGGCGAGTCCATCCCATCGGTGGGCAAGACATGCGTCAAGCGGGCCAAGCGCACAGGCAAGGTGTTGTAGCGCGCATCGGCAAACTCCACCAAAGCAAAAAAATGCACCCGCTCCACGTTCGCCCCCGGTGCGGGCAAATCGTCGGCGCCCAGCAAGGTGCGGCCCTGCGCGTCGCTGACCTGGTAGAACAAGCGCGAGCCGGTATGGTTTTCGAACAAATAGCCGGTGCCCGGGCGCATCTGCAACACCAGCCGTCCGTTGTGGGACTGCAGGTCTTCCGCCAGGGTGCGCGCAGCCAGGTACAAAGAGCGGTCATAAGCCTCGTTGGCAGCCTGTACCGCGCGGTCGTAGCCAAACCAGGCATTGGCCCCTATCAGCACCAGCAAAGGCAACAGCAAGCCCAGCAACAAGCGCGAGCGCAGCGACAAGGTCTGGCGCTCAGACATCCTGCGCCGCACCCGTGGTCAACATATAGCCCATGCCGCGAAAGGTCGCAATGCGTACACCGGCCGCACCAGTCAGGCTCTCCAGCTTTTTGCGCAAACGGTGAATCAGCACCTCTACCGCTTCGAGCTCGGCCGCCTCGTTGCCAAACACCCGCTCATGCAGGCCCTCTTTGGATACCGGCCGCTGCGGCGACATGAGCAAAGCCTGCAAAGCCGCCACCTCGCGCGGGGTCAGGGCCAGCGCCTGACCTTGCCAGAGCACAGCCGATGCATCAGCCGACATCTCCAGCGCGCCCAGGCGCAAAACCGGCGAACGCATGCGCCCCGGTCGGCGCAACAAGGCCTGAATACGCGCCTCCAGCTCGGCCAGGTCAAAAGGCTTGGTCAAATAATCATCGGCCCCCAACTGCAGGCCCAGCACCCGGTCCGGCACACTGGCCCGCGCCGTCAGCACCAGCACAGGCACATCGTCCCCCCGCTGGCGCAAGGTCTCCAGCACGCTCAAACCATCCACGCCGGGCAACTGCAAATCCAGCAAGACCAGATCCAGCCCATGGCCAGGCTCCAGCGCCTGCAAAGCGGCCTGCCCGTCTGCCGCATGGCTGACGTCAAGCCCCGCTTGTCGCAAAGCCGTGGCCAGCCACACCGCAATGTCGGGCGTGTCTTCCACCAGCAGCATACGAGGGGTGAGGGTATGTACCAAGCTCAATTGACAGGTGATTGAAAGTTAGCAGCCCCGGCCCCGAACCACAATGCGATACAAGGTGGCATGAGCCGTCTGTTTTTTTCATTTTTACACAGGAGACTTCCATGAACATCAGCAAACGTGACTTCCTGAGCATGAGCGCCGCCGCTGGCGCCAGCCTGGTGCTGCCCGCCTGGGCCCAAGGCAAACCCCTGTTTGACACCATCAACATGTTCGTGCCCGCAGCCCCCGGTGGCGGCTGGGACGGCACCGCCCGCGCCATCGAGCGCGCCGCAAAGGCCGCTGGCCTGGTGGGCAACATGGCTTTTGAAAACGTCGGCGGCGCCGGCGGCATGGTGGGCCTGCCCCGCTTTGTGAACCAGCGCAAAGGCCAGGGCAACAGCCTGATGGTCGGCGGCTCCGTCATGATCGGCGCCGGCATTGCCAACAAGAGCCCCATCACCATCAAGAACGTCACGCCCATTGCCCGCCTGACTGAAGAGGCTGGCGTCATCGTCGTGCCCGCCAGCGGCAAGATCAAGACCTGGAAAGAACTCGAAGCCGCCATCAAGGCCAACCCCAAGGCCGTGTCTGTGGCTGGCGGCAGCGCCGGTGGTACTGACCACCTGATTTTGGGCATGGTCATCAAAGCCTTGGGTCAAAGCCCGCGCGACGCTGCTTATGTGGCCTTCGCTGGCGGCGGCCCCGCCAACGCTGCCATTCTGGGCAACCAGGTGGTGGCCGGTATCTCCGGTTACTCCGAGTTCGAAGAACAAATCAAGGCGGGCAAGATGATCCCCCTGGCCGTCTCCGGCAAGAGCCGCATTCCGGGCGTCAACGTGCCTACCCTGGTCGAACTGGGCGTGAACGTCTCCGAGTCCAACTGGCGCGGCGTGTTTGCCGCCCCCGGCATCAGCGACAAGCAGCGCGAAACCCTGATCGACTTCGTCACCAAAGTCACCCAGTCCGACGCCTGGAAAAAAGAGCTGGAAACCCGCAAGTGGACCAACGCCTTCATGACCGAGCGCCCCTTCGAGCGTGACCTGGCCAAGGACATTGCCGACAAGGAAGTCCTGATGAAAGAGCTGGGCCTGGCATGACCCCGCTGCGCGTCGCCCTCTTGCTGGCCGCCCTGTGCGGGGTGGCCGCCTGGCAGGTCAGTGTGATTCCCCAATCGCTCATGCAAATGACGGTTGGGGCCACACTGGTGCCTGCCGTGGTGACGGCAGGCCTGGCGGTGCTGACCGTGCTGTATGGCATCAGCGCCTGGCGGGGACGCCAGGCCGACGAGAGCCTTCAGGAAGACCAGACCCCCCTGCCCGGCGCCAACACCCGCATGGTGTTCTTGCTGGCTGGTGGCCTGGCCTTCATGGCACTGGTCATTCCTCTGGGTTTCATCATTCCCGGCACCCTGTGCGGCATGGGCGTGGCCCGTGCGTTTGATGCGCCGCTCAACCTCAAGTCCTTGACCATTTGCGGTCTGATCGCCACCACATTCTGGGTGGTGTTTGCCCAAATCCTGGGCGTGGGTCTGGGCCCAGGCTTGCCCTGGTTGTTGTAAGCCCTACCTCTTCGGAGTTTTTGATGTCTTCTCTTGACGCCCTGCTGGCGGGCTTTGGCAACGCCTTGCAACCGGTCACCCTGATGTGGGGTTTTGTGGGCTGCTTTGTCGGCACCCTGATCGGGGTGCTGCCCGGCATTGGCCCGGCGCTGACCATTGCCCTGTTGCTGCCCCTCACGTACCACGTGCCCGCCACCAGCATGTTCGTCATGTTTGCCGGCATTTATTACGGCGCAGCCTATGGCGGCTCGACCACCTCCATCCTCATCAAGACACCGGGCGAAGCCTCGTCCATGATGACCGCGCTGGAAGGCAACAAAATGGCACGCCGCGGCCGCGCCGGCCAGGCTCTGGCGACCGCTGCCATTGGCAGCTTTGTGGCCGGCACCATCGGCACCCTGGCCCTGACGTTTTTTGCACCCATGGTGGTGGAAGCCGCCCTCGCGTTTGGCCCGGCCGAATACTTCAGCCTGATGATTTTGTCGGTCGTGGCCGTGTCAGCCGTGCTGGGCAACTCCATGCTGCGCGGCCTGCTCGCGCTGACCGTGGGCGCCCTGCTGGGTCTGGTGGGCATCGACCTGCAAACCGGCCAACCCCGCTTCACCTTTGGCGAAGCCGCCTTGCTCGACGGCATTGAAGTCACCGTGGCCGCCGTGGGCATTTTTGCGGTGGGCGAAGCGCTGTACCTGGCCTGGCAAGGCCGCGAGTCCAAAGCGGGCGAAGTCATGAAACTTTCGGGCAGCTTGTGGATGAGCAAGAGTGACTGGGGCCGCTCGTGGAAGGCCTGGTTCCGCGGTGCGTTCTACGGTTTTCCGATTGGCGCCATGCCTGCAGGCGGTGCCGAGCTGCCCACCCTGCTGTCGTATTACACCGAGAAAAAACTGAGCAAGCACCCTGAAGAGTTTGGCCACGGTGCCATCGAAGGCGTGGCCGGCCCCGAAGCGGCCAACAACGCTGCGGCAGCGGGCGTGCTCATGCCCCTGCTGACCCTGGGCATCCCGACCTCGGCCACCGCAGCCATCATGCTCTCGGCCTTTGAGGGTTACGGCATCCAGACCGGGCCACAACTGTTTGCCTCGCAAAGCAGCCTGGTGTGGACGCTGATCGCCAGCCTCTACATCGGCAACGTGATCTTGCTGGTGCTCAACTTGCCGCTGGTGGGCCTGTGGGTCAAGCTGCTGAAAATTCCGCCGCCCTGGCTGTACGCGGGCATCATCGTCATCTCCACTGCGGGTGTGTACGGAGCCGGCAACTCGGTCTTCAACGTGGGCCTGCTTTTTGCGTTTGGCCTGATCGGCTACGTGATGCGCCGCTTTGACTTTCCGGCCGCGCCGCTGATTGTGGGTTTGATTTTGGCGCCCATGGCCGAGCAATCCATGCGCCAGGCCCTGACCATCAGCATGGGCGACTGGACCACCTTCGCCACCCGCCCGCTGTCGGGCACGCTGCTGGCCATTGCCAGCCTGCTGCTGATTGCGCCGCCGCTGTGGCGGAAGTTCGGAAAACGCTGAAAGCAAGTTTATTTATTGGGGGTACAATAAACCCGTGAAAATTGAGTTTGACCCTGACGATGCGCCTGAGCTGACAGAAGCTTTCTTCAAGACTGCAGATGTTTACGCAGGCACGGAGCTCAAAAGCCGGGGCCGACCCAAAGCAGCAACGACGAAACAAGCCGTCAAAATCCGCCTGGACGCTGACGTCCTGAGCGCCTTACGCGCCAGTGGCGAAGGCTGGCAAACACGCATCAACGAAACACTGCGTGCATCTTTGCATTTGGCAGGACGAGTCTAATTACTCAAGACGACCAAACCTAACGCTGCGTGCGCCGGCTCTGCAACAGGGCCACATTCATCTCGCCGCTGAGGGCGCTGGCGTAGAACTTTTCGATCATCTGGACCGAAGTGCGGGCGTTGCGTGCGAGGGTGAGCATGTCAATGCCCCGCCCGTACAAGAGGCGGAACATGATGGAAGTGTGCCGCAGGCAGTACAGCGTGCGTGGGCGGCCAAACGTGTCATCCGTGGCCACGCCCGACTCGCGCAAGACCCACTTGAACCAGAAGCCCAACACCGCCAGCGCGTAATTGCGGTCTTGCTCGGCCGGTAAAAACACATAGTCCTCCGGCCCGCCGAGGCCCTGCGCATTGGCCTGCGCCAGCAAACGCTCGTACACCTGCACGGCAGGGCGCAGCGTCACCATGGGCGTGTCGTGGCGCTTGGTCTCTGGCAGCGTCAGGCGCAGGTACACGCTCTCGCCCCGCACCACCTGCACATGCTTGTGGCGCAGCTGGCGCACATCGCCCGGGCGCACAAAACTGTTGACCATGAAACGAATCGCCCACGCCATGTCGGGCGGCAAGGTGCGGTTGCGCGGTTGCACCCAAAAGCGCTCCCGCACGCCTGCATTCGCCTTGACCTCGGGCGCCGTGCTACCCGTACGCGACAGACGCAATGCCGCCTGCACCACGCGACGGTACTCGCCCACATTGAGCATCGCCCGCGGGCGGCTCGTGACCTTGACGAGCGGCATCTCGGGCAAATCGCGAATCAACTCCTGGCGCCGCGCCAGCTTGAGCAACTTGCGCACAATCACCAGGTACTGCGAAATCGTGGTGGTCGACATGTTCTGCGCCGACAGCCGCTGCACAAATGCATCCAGATCGCGCGCCTTGACCTGGCTCGGGCGAAGGTCCCGAAAATGTGGCAACACATGTGCATCCAGCCGGTTGCGCAAAATGCCCAAGCTGGCCTTGCTGAGCTCGCCGCGCTTGGCGCGCAAAGCCTCATGCGCCAACACCTCGCCAGCCAACAGATCGAAACGGTCGGCTACCGCGGCCTGCTGGTCAACCGCTTGCGCCATGGTCGCCATGGGCCGCCCCTGCAACAAACCACCGGGCTCCACATAAAAGGCCACGTGCCCCTCCTGCAAGATGGCGACGCGCTGGCCGGCCAGTTGCGCCACGGCCTGCAAAGGGTCAAGCAAAAAATCTTGCAGGCTCATGCCGATGGTGGCATGTATGGGGTGAATTCTCTTCATTGTTTAGTGAACAAAAAAGAGAGCCAATGTAGATGCTCTGGCTGCTCTGGC